>ERZ1673738.3639-NODE-3639-length-16797-cov-5.659419_pt1 | contig 16797 bp, 19 predicted proteins | sample MGYA00580198_ERZ1673738 | MGnify/ENA primary metagenome ERZ1673738 (study PRJEB41218, sample SAMN15661784) | gut metagenome | host: Homo sapiens | place: Canada: London | collected 2015-08-20/2019-03-30 | study: EMG produced TPA metagenomics assembly of... | reverse complement strand
TAACTATATGTAAAGAAATATTTCTAATTCTTTAGAATTAGTTTATGCTTTCTCTCATCCTCAGGGGGTAATTAGATGTAATGTGAAGATTAGTTGTTTTTGCGAGCTTCTTCATCCCTTACGAACTGTACCAAACCCTCTAAGTGTTTATCTTCGATAGCGCTTATAAGGTCAGTTACATTTTTGATTTTCTTTAATGCAAAACCTGTTTCTGCAAGCAAAACACAGTCGTTGCAAAGTCTGTAACCTTCGTATTCAATAGAGCCTGCAAGACATTTATTTTCTCCGCAGCAGTCACAGTCAAAGAATTCGTCAACGATATCGGGGTTGTCTTCTATGTCGTCCAGCCTCATTTGTTCAACGACCTGTGCCATTTCTTCTGCAATTTCTTTCTCTGTCTTCATTTTATTAAGTCCCTCATTTTGCTTACAGCTTCGCCAAGCCCTGTAAATACTGCACGTGAAATTATACTATGTCCTATATTTAATTCATATAGCCCGTCTATCTCATGCATTCTGTGTACGTTTTCATAATTGAGCCCGTGACCTGCATTTACTTTTAAACCTAAGCTTTGAGCTAACTCTGCTGATTTTTTCAGCTTTTGGAATTCTTCTTCTTCCTCCTGATATCCGAATGATTCTGAATATGTGCCGGTATGCATTTCAATAAACTGTGCACCTGTTTTAGCTGATGCTCTCACCTGTTCTTCATCAGGATCAATAAATAAGCTTACTGTTATACCTGCATCAAGAAGCGGTTTAATAAACTCTGTTACTTTTTCAAGCTGTCCTGCAACATCCAATCCGCCTTCAGTTGTGACTTCCTGACGTTTTTCCGGTACAAGACATATTGAATGAGGTTTAATTTCAAGTGCTATTTGCTGAATATCATCAGCCATAGCCATTTCAAGATTTAATCTTGTTTTAAGAGTATTGGTAAGAGTATAAACATCTTCATCTTTTATATGTCTTCTGTCTTCACGAAGGTGTGTTGTAATGGAAGAAGCTCCGTTTTCTTCTGCAATTTCTGCCCCTTTAATCACGCTTGGCTCAATCCCGCCTCTGGCATTTCTTAAAGTTGCTATGTGGTCTATATTTACGCCTAATAACATATTTACCTCTCTTTTTTTCTATAATTTTTCTTTATTAATTTTTAACAAAGCCGTATATGATGGCAAAATTGTTGTTTTACCGTTTGTTGTCGCCAATTCAATTGCTTTTTTAATATTCGGTTCTACAAGAATTTTTTCTTGCGGTATACCTGCATACTTCAAACGTGTTGCCATATCATTCGCACGTATTCCTGATGTAATAACAAGCTTTTCTGCATCTTTCAGCTGTTCAAAGTCGCTGTCCCAGAGCCAGGAAATATCCCGTCCGTCTGCATAATTATCGTTAATCGCAATTACAATATTTGATTTTAAATCAACTGTTTTTAAAACCTCGCTTGCTCCTGTGGGGTTTTTAATCAGCTGAATTACAGCAGGATTACCGTTAATAATGCGTTTTTCAGTTCTTCCAAATATTGCTTTGTAATCATCAAGTGCCTTTTGAATTTCTTCCTGATTTAATCCGTTTTCAAAAGCAAATGCGATTGCAGCCAGTGCATTATAAGCATTATACAAACCTGCAAGATTTACTTTGAATTCATAAGCATCCCCTCGATTTTGAACAGTAATTACAGAGTAATCATTGAATACTTTAACATCTGCAGGATAGTCGCATTTATGGCGTTTGTAACCGCATTTTGAGCAGAAATAATGTCCCTGTTGTGCAAAAAATTGTTTTGAATACTGCAAAGGGTGTCCGCATAAACAGTTAAATACTTCAGACGGAGCATTTGATTTATGCTCATATGTACAGTCGTATTCTACGTTTTCAAATCCGTAATACACTGCATATTTGGTTCTGTCAAAAGTAGCAACAATAGGGTCATCAGCATTCAAAATAAGTTTTAAATCAGGATTTTTGTTTATAGCATTTTTGATAAATTCAGCGGTAGTGTTTAATTCACCGTATCTGTCAAGCTGATCGCGAAAAAGATTGGTTACCACAAGATAATCTGATTTCATATAGTCATATAATTTAGTAAGGTATGCTTCATCAGATTCAATTACTGCGTAATCATATCTTTTAAAAGGTTCGACAGAAAGTGCAAACACATTTGCTACACCTGTAAGCATATTTGCCCCTTTAAGGTTGTGGATAACCTTTTGATTTGCCTTTTCAAGTATATGTGCTACAAGCCCCGATGTGGTTGATTTGCCGTTAGTGCCCGTAACAGTTACGATTTTTTTTCTTACGTATTTTGAACAGTGTGCCAGAAAATCAGGACAGATTTTTAAGGTAAGCATACCTACAAATGAAGTTCCTGATGACTTATTTAACAGTCTTATCCCCATATATGCACACCTTGCAATGATTAAAGCCAGGTAAAATTCTAAAATTTTTATCATAAATAGTCCTTTAGACGTATTCTATTTTTCTTGATATTATTCTATCCTTAATTAATATAATACAAAAGTAAGAATAATAAAAATGTATTTATTTATCGCAATAATTTTTATAGCTGAGTTAATCATAGCTTTAACATTGATAGTTTTCACGGTAAAAGCTGACAGAAAAGTGTGTGCTCTAAATAAAAAAGTTGTTGAATGCAAACCGGTAATTCATAATTGTCTTTTAAGTGCTAAAGATATTGTGAAAAACCTTCAAAAAACATTCGATAACTGTATTTGTATAGTTAAGCGCAAACGGCAACAGCTGACAATGAAAGTAATCATTGCTGTGGTTATGTATGCTTCTTTATTTTTCTTTAAAGGAAAGTATAAAAAGGCAGGCACATTTTTTCAGCTTGCGGTCTTAATCAAAGACTACTGGGATAGTTTACCTGCTTGACTTGTAAACTTAAAAAAAATATGTTATAATCAATTTCGAAAGACGAGGTTATGTTATGAGTAAGAATAAATCTTTTATGTTTGGTATGGGCTTGCTTGCAGGTGTTGTAGGCGGTATTGTAGCAGGCGTTTTATTGGCTCCGAAACCAGGAGAAGAATCAAGACGTGAACTTAAAGAAGCAGCTTGCGAATTATATGAAAAAAATTCACCTGCAATAAAAGAAGCAAAAAAACAAGCTCTTGAAAATATTGACTTGATGAAATATAAGCTTGAAAGACAATTGAGAAAATTCAACAATATGATAAAATCTAAAAAGCTTTTGAAGGCTAAGGAACTTGAAGAAATGGATGATGAATACAATCCTAATCTCTAGACATTGTATTTTTCAAGTAAAGTAAGGAAATAAATAAAATGGAAATGTCACAATTAGCACTAAATCAAGGTTTAACTTTCTTAGCGTGGTCCACAGGTATTGTTGTCCTTGTTGTAGCAGGATTTTTGGTAAAATTGTTAATCGATTTATCAACTCTTGCAAAGAATGTAAATGAAACATCAATTCTGTTGAATACAGAACTTAAACCGACACTTAAAGAATTAAACGAAACACTGGCTTCAATTAACGCTATTGTTAAAAACACCGATCAGGGTGTTGATAACTTTAAAAGCGCAGTTGAAAAAACTTTTGGCAGAACAAAACTTATTTCTGAATCTATTATCGGCGGGATAATTAAAGGATTTTCAACAGTATATGGTATGTTTGCCAAAAAAAGATAGCCGTTTCCGGTAATTAATAGTTAAACCGAAAACGTTAAAATGTTAACGAAAAACAGTAAAGGAGTAATTATGTCAGCAACTAAATTTTTAGCAGGTTTTATAGTAGGCGGTGCAATAGGTGCAATCGCGGGTGTACTTCTGGCTCCAAAATCAGGTGAAGAAACTCGTGCAATGATTGCAGATACAGCAAAAGATACTTTGAAACGTGCAGATGAAACAGTAAAAGAAATTCAATCCAAAGCAGATGATGTTGTTTCTGATATGCAAAGAAAAGGCGATGAAATTAAAGAAAAACTTCAAAACCTTATTAATCAGCAAAAAGAAACTAAACAAGAAGCTTAAGTTTAAAAAAAGCCCGAGAATATCGGGCTTTTTTTATTTATTTTTTAAGGCATCTTCAAGAGCTTTTTCCAGTACTGTAATTTTGTTTTCAAGCACCTGAATTTTTGATTCGCTTGAGGAATTTGTAATAGAACCTTTTTCAAGTTCGCGTTTGTATGCGTTGTATTTTGTCTTCAATGACTGATAAAGCGGTCCGAAAAATGTTATTGCAGCTACTTCTCCGAGTATGAATATTATAAGTGTATATAGAGCCATATTTAAAGTTATAGTATGAGGAGAAAGCCTTAAAAGCTCTGCAATTTTGCTGCTGAGAATTGTAATTCCGGCTGTATCCTGATAGTTCATCAGGATTAAGATACATATAATTAATGTAGATATTATGGAGATAATTTGCATTTTTACCTTCTTTCCATATTTTGAGTTAAGTATTTAAGAACCTTATTAATTTTTTCGTCAGGCTCTATTTGTAACTCTATTATTTCATTTCCAAACGGTTTTGTAAACCTCAAGAAGTAGGATTGTAAAACCTGTTCTTCGGTTTTTACTTTTCCCTGTCCTGCACCATAAAGAGTATCGTTGTATATAGGGAATTTTTGGTAACTCAGATGCACTCTTATTTGGTGAGTTCTTCCTGTAATAAGAGTTAAGTCAAGGTAAGTAAAATCTTTAAATCGTTCAATGACTTTAACAAGTGTTTTGCTTTCCTTACCGTCTTCTTTGACTGCCATTTTGTGAGGCTGGTTTGGATTTCTGCCGATAGGCAGGTTAATTTCATCTTCATTATTCGGGTAATTACCTTTTACAATTGCACGATATTTTTTTATAATTGTATGGTTTTTAATTTGTTCTGCCAAAAATTCGTGAGCCATATTATTTTTAGCAATCATCAAAAGTCCTGAAGTGTTACGGTCAAGGCGATGTAAAATGCCGCGTCTGAATTCGCCGTTTATATCTGACAAATTATTACCATACTTATACAGAAGTGCATTAACAAGGGTGTTTTCCCGTTCGGTTGTTGTAGGGTGGGTAAGCATTCCTGAAGGTTTGTTTACAACGAGCATATTTTCGTCTTCATACAATATTTCAAGCGCAATGTTTTGCGGTTTTACGGTTATGTCTTCCTGCTGCGGAAATTCAAAGCTGATTTTATCATTCTCTTTCAGCAGGTATGACGGTTTTTTAATACTGTCATTAACAGTTACATTTCCGTTTTTAATAAAATTTTGTATTTTGGAACGTGAATAATCCGGAGTTATTTCCGATAAATAACTGTCTAACCTTTTATTTTCATCGTTTTCGTCAATATAAATAATCATTTGGTTTTCTTTATTAATATCATAATTATCAAGGCAATTACGCCTATATTGATAAATATATCAGAAATATTAAACACAGGAAAGTTAACGAAATTAAGCTGAAAATAATCTCTTACAAAACCATAGATTATTCTTTCATGCAAATTTCCTGCTATACCTGCAGATAAAAGTGATATAAAAAATATTGTTTTTAAAGAGATTGATTTTATGTTTTTGATAACATGCATTGCAAGCAGAAAAAGAGCTATAACCGACAATATAATAAGAAGTTCCCTGGAATCCTGAAGAATGCTGAAAGCAGCTCCGGTATTTTTTATGTAATTCAAACTAAACACCGGATTTGAAAGCCTATAACCGTGTGTAAGCATTGACACAAGTTCATTGGATAAATAAATATCGACAAAAATGAAAAATGCATAGCATACTGCGAAATATATAAATTTACTTGCCTTTTCCATCTTGTTTTCCTTCTGAATTAGTATTATCATCATCAAATTTTATATATTTGTTTTCGGGAATAACATTGACTCTTGTCATAATGAAAGCCAAACCGCCCATATAAACTTTTACCTGATTTTCATTATAAGGTTCTGCTCTTGTAATTCCGACAGAAGCAACTGTATATTCGTTTACATTATTCTTATTGGATAAAAATACCCTTTCAAGAATGTTATCATCAGGCATTTTTCTAAAAGCATCGTCAGATTTTGTTTGCGGATAAATTATATTTTCTTTGCTTATGGAAGCTATTACAACAGAATCGTCTGGTGCATCAACTTTTAAGGAGGTTGTATAATATTTATTCGGTCCTATTTGTTTGGGACTGTTCAATTCCATGTTGATATATCTTGCATCGCCGTATTTTAGTGCTGATGTTTCTTCTACAATTTTTTCTGATGAAATAAGCCATTTACTTCCAGTTTTTTCAAGAAAATAAACGCATTTTGCTGTGGAATAAAGTTCACCTATTACCTGAATATCTCCTACTGTGTCTGTTGCCGTAGCAACAGCCGTTTCATGCACAAAAACAGTTGCATAATTATTGTTAAACTCAATATTTTTGATTTCAGTATTGTAAGTGATATCAGGATAAGTTTTCCAGGTTTCATCAATAAGCTTAAAATAAATATCTTTGTTAAATCCGTCGGAGTTAATAAAATCATTTGAATAAAGAGTTGCAAGACCTTTTAAGTCATACTTATTTGTGTAAACTGTTTGGCTGTCAATAACTTTTTTTACTGCATCATAGTTTGATTTGTACTCTCTGTTTTGTTCGGCTTTTAATTTATAAGTGCTAAACATTCCTGCTTGAGATTGAAGCGGTGAATTTATGCTGATTAATAAAGCTAACAATATTAAAACGGATATCTTTTTCATAATTTTATTATACATAAAAACTTTTTTTTGTGCTAATATTTTTTGTATAAAATAGCTAAGGAGAGATATATAATATGAAAGATGCATATTTTCCGCAGGAAATAGAAAAAAAATGGCAAAAGATTTGGGAAGATACAGGTGCTTTTAAAACTCCTGATGACAGTGATAAGCCGAAATATTATGCGCTGTCAATGTTTCCTTACCCGTCAGGAAAGCTTCATATGGGACACGTAAGAAATTATACTATCACTGATGTAATTGCGCGTTTCAAAAAAATGAACGGCTTTAATGTTCTTCACCCTATGGGTTGGGACAGTTTCGGGCTTCCTGCCGAAAATGCCGCAATGAAACACGGTGTTGACCCTGAAAAATGGACTGTTGAAAATATTGCTTATATGACAAAACAATTGAAAATGTTAGGTTTGTCTTATGATTGGGACAGAGAAGTTACAACCTGTAAGCCTGATTATTATAAATGGACTCAATGGTTATTCTTACAGCTTTATAAAAAAGGTTTGGCTTATAAAAAAGAAGCTGCCGTTAACTGGTGTGAAGAATGCGGAACAGTTCTTGCTAATGAACAGGTAATCGACGGCAAATGCTGGAGATGCGACCATGTTGTTGAGAAAAAATATTTATCTCAATGGTTCTTAAAAATTACTGATTACGCTGAAGTTTTACTTGAAGATTTAGACAAACTTCCGGGCTGGGGAGATAATGTTAAAACAATGCAGGCAAACTGGATTGGAAAATCTCAAGGTGCAATTTTCAGATTTAAAGTTGTGGAAAAAGACCTTGAAGTTCCTGTTTATACAACAAGACCTGATACTGTCCACGGTATAACATACCTTGTTGTAGCGCCTGAATACAAAGATATTGAAGCTCTTACAACTCCGGAAAATAAAGAAGCTGTTGAAGCTTACAGAGCAAATGCACGTAAAATGACTGAAATCGAAAGGCTTTCTACTGACCGCGTAAAAACAGGTGTTCCTCTCGGAACTCACTGTATAAATCCGTTTACAGGTGAAAAATTCCCTCTATGGACAGCAGATTATGCGCTGGTTGAATATGGTACAGGTGCTGTAATGGCAGTTCCTGCACATGATACACGCGACTTTGATTTTGCGAAAAAATATAATATGCCGATTAAAGTTGTTATTCAAAATCCTGAAAATCCGTCAGACTGCAAAGACGAAGCATATACTGAAGAAGGAGTTCTTGTAAATTCAGGTGAATTTAACGGAATGAAAAATACAGAAGCTAAAAAAGCAATTACTGAAAAGGCTGTAAGAGAAGGTTTTGGTGAATTTAAAACTCAGTACAGACTTCGCGACTGGTTAGTTTCACGTCAAAGATACTGGGGTGCTCCTATCCCTGTTGTTTATTGTGAGAAATGCGGTATTCAAACAGTTCCGGAAGATCAGCTTCCTGTATTGCTGCCGAAAGATGTTGATTTCAGCGTAACAGGAAAATCGCCTATTACAACTTCTAAGACCTTTACAGAAACAACCTGCCCTTGCTGCGGCGGTCCTGCAAGACGTGAAACAGATACTATGGATACATTTGTTTGCTCAAGCTGGTATTATCTGCGATATTCTGATGCGAAAAATGATAAAATGCCGTTTGCCAAAGACAAAGTTAATCAATGGCTTCCTGTTAACCAATATGTCGGCGGTATTGAGCACGCTATTTTACACTTGTTATATTCAAGATTTTTCACAAAAGCTCTTAGAGATATGGGACTTCTTGATTTTGACGAACCGTTTGAAAACCTCTTAACTCAAGGTATGGTTCTAAAAGACGGTTCAAAAATGTCAAAATCTAAAGGAAATACCGTAGATCCTGACGAAATATTTGAAAATTACGGGGCAGATACAGCAAGATTATTTATCCTTTCAGATTCACCTCCGGCTCGTGATTTTGATTGGTCGGATGCCGGTGTTGAAGGATGTTACAAGTTCTTGAACAGAGTTTGGAGATTAATATCTTCAAGCGCTGATGATATTTCTTTTCACTATCCTGAATTATCTGTCGGTTCTTTAAAGAAAAAAGAAAATGACGATTTGCTTCGTGTAGTTCATATGGCAATCAAAGGAATTACAAATGATATTTCTAATGATTTCCAATTTAATACTGTTATTTCAAAATACAGAGAACTTGTTAATGCAATCTATGATTGGAAAGCTAAAAAATCCGAACTTGATGAAGAAGATAAAAGTATTTTGAGTTTTGCAATAGTTTCATTAATCAAATTAATGTCCCCTGTTGCGGTTCACCTGACAGAAGAAGCTTGGAATGATTTAGGCGGTGAAGGTTCCGTGCATGAACAAAAATGGTGTGAATGGAACGAGGATTTAGCTAAAGCAAGTTCAATTACTCTTGTTGTTCAAATTAACGGCAAAGTGAAAGATAAGATTGAAGCTGATGAATCATCTTCTCAAGAGGAACTTAAAGAGTTGGCGTTAAACAGTCCTAAAGTTAAAGAACTCACTGAGGGCAAAACAATTGTAAAAACAATTGTAGTGCCAAAGAAACTGGTTAATATAGTAGTTAAATAACAAAACAAGACCGCCTGATTTATTCAGGCGGTTTTTTAAATGCTAAAAATTGTATACATAAGTTTATAACTGTAATCCTAATGCTTTTTTTGTATTATAATAAAATTGTTGATATATACATAATTTAGGGATAGAGTTTTGACACAGAAATATTATTTTATCGCAATCGGCGGTGTGGGAATGAGCGGCTTGGCTAAGTATTTGTTGGAAAACGGATGCGAGGTATCAGGCTCTGATATTTGTGACAGTAAGTATATTGATAAATTAAGGGAATTAGGTGCAACTGTTCATATCGGACAGAAAGCGGAAAATGTTCCTGCTGATGCGATTGTTGTTGCAAGCACGGCAATCAGACAGGATAACCCTGAAATGCTTAGAGCTAAAGAATTAGGGCTTACTGTTTATCACCGTTCGGATATTCTTGCTGAAATTTCAAAATGGGGTAAATTTTTCTTGGGGTATTCCGGTACACACGGTAAAACTACAACCAGCGGACTTTGTTCTTATGTTTTAGAAAAAGCAGGTTTAAAACCATCTTATGTCGTAGGCGGAATAATTCCTGAAATCGGCTGTAATGCACACTCTCAGGATGGAAAGTTTTTTGCGGCAGAACTCGATGAAAGCGATGGTACTATCGTTAAATATTGCCCTAACATTTGTGTGGTTAATAATTTGGAAGCTGACCACCTTGATTTTTATAAAGACGGGCTTAAATCAATTTTGGAAACTTTCGAAAAATTTATCTCAAATATGCCTGAAAGTTCGGTTGTTCTTGTGAATAAAGATTGTGAAGCTGCAATGAAGCTTCACGGACATAAAACTATGACTTTTGGTTTGTCGGATGCGGATTATACAGCAAAAAATATTCAATTCTGTACTGAATTTACTACTTTTGATATTTACTACAAAGAAGAATTTTTAACGGATTTGAAAATAATTCTACGCGGCAAACACAATGTTTATAATGCTTTATCAGTACTTGCAAGTTTGCATCAGGCAGGTGTTGACGTAAATGTTGTTAAACCTCATTTCGCTACTTTTTCAGGTATGGGAAGAAGATTTCAAAAAGTCGGAGAATTTGACGGAATTACATTGTACGATGATTATGCGCACCACCCGACAGAAATTAAAGCAACACTTTCTTCTGCTGAAGGGATGAGCAATAAAAATATTATAGCTGTATTTCAGCCTCACAGATTTACAAGGTTAAAAAACTTGTGGAATGAATTTCTAGATGCTTTTTCAGGTGTTGACAGAGTTGTTGTTACTGATGTTTATGCAGCTTCTGAAGACAAAATAGATGGTATTAATTCTGAAAATTTCGTAAAGGAATTATCAGAGAAAGTTAACTGTGAATACATTTCAGGTAGTATTGAAGAAGTTGCCGCAAAACTTTATCCTACATTAAAGGAAAACGATGTTGTAATCGGACTTGGTGCAGGAACTATTACAAATTTAGGCAAAGAGTTGTTGCACCTGAATAAAGAGGTAGCAGGCGTTGGACGTTGATTTTGAGATAAAAAATTTAACTTCTTTTAAGATAGGCGGAAAAATTGCAAGAATGTATTTCCCTGTATCTTTAGAAGAATTTATTGAAATTATAAAAAATGAACCCGATGCATTAATTGTCGGAAATCTTTCAAACACGCTTGTATCGTCTTTTGGTTATAACGGAGCTGTTATATCAACTTCAAAGATGAATGAAATCAGTATTAACAATACAACTGTTACTGCAGGTGCAGGTGCCAAAGGTCCAAAGCTTTCTCAAACAGCTGCAGAAAACTGTTTGAGCGGTTTGGAATTTATGATAGGTTTTCCCGGCTCTGTCGGAGGGGAAGTCTATATGAACGCTTCTGCTAACGGTCAGTCTGTTGCAGATGTTTTAAAATCAGTAAAAGTATATTGTCCTGAAAAAGGCATTATAACAATTCCTAAATCTGATATGGGGTTTGATTACAGAACTTCAGTATGTCAAAATAAGCCTTACATTATCCTTGAGGCTGAATTTGAGCTTGTAAAAAAAGACAAAGAAGAAATAAATTCTCAAATGCAAAAAAACTTAGATTTTCGAAAAAACCATCAGCCATCTTTAAGGCTGCCTAACTGCGGAAGTATATTTAAAAATCCTAATGGTAATTCTGCAGGAAGACTGCTTGATAGTATAGGTGCAAAGCAGTTAGCATTCGGCGGAGTAAGGGTTTGGGATAATCATGCAAACTTTATTGTGAACGATAGGGCAGGAAGCTCATTAGATGTTCTTGAATTAATGTTTCAAATGTATACAAAAGTGAAAGAAAAGTATAATATAGAATTAGAACCTGAAATCAGATTTTTGGGCGGAAATAATGAAAAAGAGGTTGAAATATGCAGGAAATTAAAAATGTTATAGATAAAAATGCTAAAATTGCCGTTCTTGCAGGCGGTATGTCATCCGAACACGATGTTTCCATGCGTTCGGGTAAAGGATGTTTTGAAGCTCTGCAAAGATTGGGTTTTAATAATGCAGAACTTGTTATTGTTGATAAAGATATAGCAAATAAGCTTAAAATAGGTCAATATGATTATGCATTTAATGCTTTGCACGGTAAATACGGCGAAGACGGATGCATTCAGGGAATATTGGAAATTCTTCAAATCCCTTATACAGGATGCGGGGTTATGTCAAGTTCATTATGCATGAATAAAGAATTTACCAAAAGAATTTTGTCTACAAACCCTGATATCGTAATGGCAAAGTCAGCCTTTGTGAGAAAAGGTGATGACCTTATGGAAAAAACAAAAGGCTTAACATATCCGCTTTTTGTAAAACCTGTCTGCGAAGGCTCAAGCTTTGGTATGACAAAAGTTGATAAGAAAGAGGATTTGCAATCAGCATACGAAACCGCAGTAAAATATAATGATGATGTGCTTATTGAAGAATTTATAGACGGTTTTTTTGTAACTGTCGGAGTGTTGGAAAAAGATGAAAAACCTTTTGCTACTGAAGTTTTAGAAATCAGACCAAAGAATGAATGGTATGACTTTGAAGCAAAATATACAAATGGTATGTCAGAATTTATATGTCCTGCACGTTTATCGGATGAAGTAACAAAACGAGTTAAAGAAGATGCGGTTAAGGCTTTTGAAACAGCAGGATGCAGAAGTGTTTCAAGGATAGATTTTATGATGAAAGATAATGTACCTTATCTTTTAGAAATTAATACAAGTCCGGGTATGACAGCAGTAAGTGACTTGCCTGCACAAGCAGCCGCTATGGACATTGATTATGATAATCTGGTATTATTAATTTTAAACAGCGCAGGATTAAATAAATAATGGACGATGAATTAAATCTTATAAATAACGAACAAGTTGAAATTCAGGAAGAATATATTGAAGTTGTTGAACAAGTTGATTTGCAGCAGCCTGCAATTCCTGACGGAAAACATTTGGTTAAGAAAAAGCGCAGAGAACGTTTGATAAGAAAAGGTCGTATGAAACAGGAACGTTTTCGCGGGTTTATGAGATTTTTTATATCTTTATTTTTGTTATTGGGCTTAGGTTATGCTTTAAGATGTCATGGCTGGTATATGGACAAAAATGCATTTAATTATGTAGGCGGAAGTTCTGTTGAGATTATTAATAACAAGATTGTACCTTCACATAAGGTTCTTGCTCTTTTGAAAAGCAGCAATGTACCTGATGCTCCGGTATATATGGCACGAACAAATGAGATTAAAAAAGAATTAATGCAGCTTCCACCTGTTGAAAATGTTTATATCAGAAGATATGCATTCCCTGCCAGAATACAGATAATTATAAGAGAACGAATTCCTGTAATTACCATTTCACCTGATGTTAAGGTTGCTCCGGTTGCATTTTTTACAACTGACGGGAAACTAATCGGACGTGAATATATGCCTTTAAGCAAGGACTATAAAACTATATTGGTGCTTTCTTACGGAAACAAAGGCGACGATTACCATAAATGGGATTTGCCGAAAATTCAACAAATTCAAAAAATTGTAAAATATATTGAAACCTATTCTAAAGAGCCTGTTGAATATGTTGATTTCAGAAATCCTAATGATGTTTTTGTTAAAGTAAAAACGGTTAATATAAGATTAGGAAAACTTGATGATACGGTTTATAAACGTATTGAAAGAATTCCTTCAATTTTGCCTCAGGTTAAACTTGTTGATTCAAAAGTAAAATATCTTGATTTAAGCTGGGAAAAAGTTAATTATTTAAAATTACAATAACTTCCTCGTTCACTTGTCATCACGCACTTTCTCCAGCGCAGTGATAAATGGGAAATAAAAAAAAGAAAAGGGTAAAAAATGAAAACGGTAGCAGCACAAATAAGACTTAAAACAGCAGATTTTGAATTTAATTATAAAAATATTATTGATAATGTTAAATCTAATTGTGATTTGATTATTTTTCCGCACGCAGATATTGAGGAAACAGGCGGAAAAGATTTAGTTTTGGATGAGAAATGCCGTGAATGCCAGAATGAGTTTTATAAAAAAATAGCTGAAAAGAATTTTCCTGTCAGTATTTTGATTGGTGATATTTTAATCAGAAACGGTGAAATTGAAGTATCTGAAGACGGATTTTTTGATATATGCGGTAAAAAAGTATATGTATCAGATACATTTCTTGATGATGTTGAATGTGATTTATACGTACTTGCAAAAAACAGATATTTTGCTATGAACACTTATAAAGATTTTATTGACAGTATTGAGGTCAACTCCGATTTTGTGTTTATAAGTGCAATCGGAATTGCTGATGAAAATGTTTATGCCGGAGGCAGTTTTGCTAAAAATGCAGAAAATGAGCTTGTTCTTCAAATGCCTTTGTGCAAAGAAGATATAGATACCGTAGACTTTTCAAGAGTTGTTGAATTCACAGACGAGCCGATGGAAGCTCAGGTGCTTGCAGTTACGACTTTTGCTTTAAAAGAATACTGTGAAAATACAGGATTTAAAAAAGTTGTTTTGGGTTTGTCAGGCGGAATTGACAGCGCACTTACAGCCGCTCTTGCGGTTAAAGCAATCGGTGCAGAAAATGTTTTGGGTATTCTAATGCCAAGTATGTATTCTTCAGAAGGCAGTGTTACCGATAGTTTGAAACTTGCCGAAAACTTAGGCATGAAAACTATAACAGAACCTATTACACCGATGTTTGATAAGTTTATGGCAGAACGTTCAAGAGAACATGATTTGGCAGAGGAAAATCTTCAAGCACGTTTAAGAGCTTTAATTTTAATGTTCTATTCTAACAGAGAAAACCGTTTACTTCTTTCTACGGGTAACAAATCAGAAAGCGCAATGGGGTTTGGAACTTTATACGGTGATTTGGCAGGAGGCTATAATTTAATTTGCGACTTAACTAAAACAAATGTTTATAGGCTTTCAAACTACATTAATAAAGATAAAGAAATAATCCCTCAGGAGATTATTGATAAAGCTCCTTCTGCAGAGCTTCATCCGGGACAAAGAGATCAGGACAGACTGCCTGAATATGAAGTTTTGGATGATATTATTGAAATGTATGCTGAAGGAAACAAGTCTTTCGATGATATGTATGCTAAATATGATAAATCACTTGTTGATGAAGTTATTAAAAAGATTTACAGAATGCAGTACAAACGTCATCAATGCTGTTTAGGCGTAAGGCTTACAGAACGCTCATTCTGCAGCGGATTAAATATGCCTATTGTACAAAAATTTTATTAGAAAAAAAGCCTCAAAATGAGGCTTTTTTATTTTGGCAAATTTTTAAAATAATCAGGCTCGGATAAAGCCTTATAAGTGCATCCTATGCCGTTTAAGGTATTGTTTGAAGTTTTAGAGCAGTATAATGCATCATCTGCGAATTTTGTTCCTTCTGCTCCCATTGGAAGCACTTTTCCTTTTTCTGTAAGGTCAAACGTAAACAAATCATGTCCCCAAGCATTTGGCGGTTTTAGATACCCGTTAACATCTACTGTTATGAAAACTTGTTTAAATTTGGGGTCGCTGTTTTCAAACATTAATAGCGCTCCATCAGTAAGAAGAAGTTGTCCGTCATCAAGGTCTGCGTAAGCTATATTGTTGGATTTTGTATAAATTTTGTAAGTGTTTTTTGCATCAGGTATATAAGCAGTGTTTTTAACACAAGCAGCTAAATCTGTTGTTCCTCTGCCGCAATCTTTTAATACATTTAAGTAAGGCTTAATCTTTTCTTTTAATTCACCTGACTGCAGATTTAGAGGTGTAGGCTCAATTCCGTCTTCATAAGAAATCATTAAAACTGCCTGCTGAATTATTGATGCATTCTTTTTTAAAGCTGTTTCAAGTTCTTTAGCCCTTTTATCGGCAACCAAAGACGGCATAGTTAATGCGGCAACTACGCCTATAATTCCAAGTGTTATTAAAACCTCTGCCAAAGTAAACGCAGATTTGCTCAGACTGTTTGACTTAGCTGTAAGCACAGAATTTTCTGCTAATGTAAACGTATTAGATTTCATTTTAAATCCTCCATAACATTATAATAGCATATTTTACGTATTGATAGTACGTATAATTTACAAAAAATTTACGTATAAACTGTACGTATGAATTCGGAATTTTACAAGTTATTAGGGCATAAAATTAAACAAAGGCGCAAAGAAATAGGGCTAACTCAACAACAGTTAGCAGATAAAATGAATATAAGTTTAAATTTTATGGGTAAAATTGAAGTTGCGTTTTCAAAGCCTTCGCTTGACACATTAATTGAATTATCGAAGGCACTGGATACAACTGTTTCTGATTTAACTAAATTTGATTAAGGAAGTTTTTTAAAGTAATCTGCATTTTCCAGAGCCTTATATGCGCAAGTCAAACCGCTTCTCATATCAGGTTTTGAAGTGTTGCAATATTTCTCGTCAGTAAACCATGTTCCCTCTGCTCCCATAGGTGCGAGCTTTCCGTTATTCATTAATTGAAAGACAAAAACATCATATCCTAATCGGTTCGGACCTTTTTTAGGCCCGTTTACGTCAAAACTTGCAAGAAATGGTTCGTCAGTTGCATCATTCAGCATAAATAATGCACCGTCAGTTGTGATAAATTGACCGTCGTCAATGTAAGTCTGATACATATCATATTTATTGGTTAAATCTTTGTAAATGCTTTTACCGTTAATTTTGGAACAATCTTCAAATTTGCAATCTGAAAGGACATTAAAATAAGTAATAAATTCGCTTTTAAATTTTCTTGTTCCTTTGGAATTATCTCTTACATAAACTTCGCCTTTATCATGATTTAGGCGTGTAAATGCATTTTGTAAAACAGAATATTGTTTCTTAAATCCTGTTTCGAGCTCTTTTCGTTCTTTACCTTTAATAATAACAGGCATTGTTAAAGCCGCAACTACTCCTATTATGCCAAGTGTAATCAAAACCTCTGCCAATGTAAATCCGTCAAGCAATTCTCTTTTGTTATAAACCATAGTCTTTCTATTGTAACTCGTTGAATTGGCTCTGTAAAGTCTTTCCTTTAAAAACCAAGCCCTATAAGCATT
>ERZ1673738.3615-NODE-3615-length-16897-cov-42.637573_pt1 | contig 16897 bp, 17 predicted proteins | sample MGYA00580198_ERZ1673738 | MGnify/ENA primary metagenome ERZ1673738 (study PRJEB41218, sample SAMN15661784) | gut metagenome | host: Homo sapiens | place: Canada: London | collected 2015-08-20/2019-03-30 | study: EMG produced TPA metagenomics assembly of... | reverse complement strand
TCGTTTTTTCATTTCTTGCTACCTCCGTTATGTAAACTTAATCAAGAGCGGTTATTGTAATGGTGCCGTTGAAGCCGAGAAGCGTAGTTTTGTAGCTCGACTGTTCAATTTTGAATCGCAGGGGAATATCTTCGTCCGATGCTATATATATCCGGCTGAAACTGAAATGGTGCTGATCCCTTGAATAAGGCAGCTTTACGCCGTCTCTCTTTATGCGCGTAGCTTCTCTGCAAAAGCCGTCATCATAATTGTCCGTCATTTGAACAGAATAATTACCACTTCTGTCTTCGTGAGATTGCAGTTCCATAGATGCGCTTATGGTTACGCTGTATGTGTGACCTTTTTTCAGATATATCTCATCCATGTATGTAGAAACAAATCCGCCGCTTTCGGCTTCTTTATAAACTTTTATCCCAACGGGCCGTTCGGCGCCGTCCTCTTTGTAAAGATCGCCTTTTGTCCAAAGCGTACCATAGAACCAGCCGGCGCAGCTGCCGTTCTGTCCCTTGTCTCCCTTGTCTCCTTTGTCGCCTTTGTCACCTTTTTCGCCGGGGTCACCCTTGTCGCCTTTTTCACCGTCAACACCTGCGGCTTTCACCCCGGTGTCGGTTTCTCCGATCCACCAGTTGCCGTTCTCGCCGATAAAAGGTGTTTTACCGTCCTTACCGGTGGCACCGTCGGTTCCGTCCTTGCCGTCAAGACCTTTCAGAACCGAAAGGTCGTACAGGTTCAGCCATATTTCATCGCCGGTGTAGCGCCACTGCAGGGTGTTTTCGTTCACGCGGATTTCCGGTGTTTTTCCGTTTGCTCCGCCCTTACCGCTCTGTCCGGCGGGGCCTGTGATGTCGACTATCGCCACAAGGTTCTGCCACTCGTCACCCGCGTAACGCCACTGTATGTGGGTTGCGGCTCGCTGCACCTCTATGCTTTTGGCGTTAATTCCGTCTTTACCGTTGGCTCCGTCCTTACCGGCTTCTCCGGCAGCACCCCGCAGCTCGGTAAGCGCCACAAGGTCATGCCAATCGGCTTCATCGCTGTATTTCCACTGGATCGCCGTGCCGTTGTTCCGCACCTCCGGCAGTGCAGTGTCGGTTTTTGCCGCCTTGCTCCATCCTGCGGCAAGCACGATGCAAAGCACCAATAGAGCGGCGCAAAGCGCCAAAAGTGATCCTGTGAGTAGTTTTTTCCCTGTTTTCATCTTCTTTCCTCCGTTCAGAATTGTTTATCACGGCGAAGCTCACCCGCAGCAAAGGCCGCTGTCGGCAGCAGCGGAAGCACCATGCAGCACAGCAGCAGGATGCTGCGTATTCGTTTCTTCATTGGCTTTTCTCCTCCTTTTCGTGTCGGGCGGGCTTGCCCGTCCCGCCTTTACTCTGAGATTCTCTGTTTCTGAGCCGGAAGCACAGCGCGGTGATGACCACCGCCGCTGCAAAGGAGACGACGGCCACCAGCACATAACCGCCCGCGTCCTTCCGCAGCAGCATCGCGCCGAACACGCCCCATGCGGCGGTCTGCCCCGGACCGATGACCGTGCCCGCCGTCTGCGTCAAGACCGCGAACAGCAGCATACACGCGGCGCTCAGTCCATAGATGCCGTGCCGCTGCCTCCGGCGGGTATTTTCCCGCACCCGCTGCTTGACGAGTGCGACCCGTCTTGCGGTATCGTACATATCGTTTGAACCCCCTTTCCGGTTTGTCTGGAACTGTGATAAAAACCCTTTCACTTATATAGGTACAAAAAATCGAAAAAACTCTCACCCAAAACGCAAAATTTTTCAAAAAAATTTGAGAGCCGCCAAAAAGCAGCTCTCAGGGGGTGGATATTCGGTTAAGGCACAGAAGAAAAATGCTGTCCGGTATGAGAAAAGCAGCACACCCGATTGTCTAAAACCGGATGTGCTGCAATTACAGCGCCGCATATCTTATTCAAACATGGCTTCCAGATAACCGCAAAGGGCGGAGGACAGCCTGTTGATGGCAGCTGAGATCGCGGAGTATATCAGTAACATGCGCAGCCTGCTCAAGGTGCTTTTTGTTGAGGTGAGGTCACACTTCGTCCTTTTTCCTCTGCTCCAAAAGCCAGGCTGTCATGTCCTGCAAGGTCTCCTCCAGCGGGCGCGGCTGATATGCAAAGCGTTCCGACGCAGCAGCATGGCTGAAGCGGCCGTTTGAGGCAAGAACGGAAACGGAATATGGGGTGAAAAACAGCGGCTTTCGCTCCTTCGTGCTTCGACGTTCATAGTATGGAGCCGCCAGCTTTGCAAGCCCCAGTGGCAGGCAGATGGGGCGATACTTCAGCTTTGCAGTCTTTCCCACGAGCTGAAGCATCTTGCGAATGGTGACATAGTGGCCGGACAAAATGTATCCTTTGCCGGGCTCTCCGTTTTCGGAACAGGCGAGAATGCCTTTTGCCACATCCCGCACATCCACGAAGTCATATCCGCCGCGAACGGCTAAAGGCAGCTTCCCGGCAAGAAAGGATTTTGCCATTGAGGTGAAGCTCCCTCCCTGTATGTCGCCCGGGCCGATGATGCCGGAGGGAAAGACAATACTGGCATTCAGCCCGCGCTCCGCCGCATCGAAGACCAACTCTGTTGCAGTTGCCTTGCTCTTGGCGTAATCTCCGTCCACAAGCCCCGGAGAGAATTCGCAATCCTCCGTAATGGTGCAGCCCTTTGGCTTTTCCGGTATGGCATGGACGGAACTAACATAGACCATTTTGCCCACATTACGCTCCATACATTGCCGGAGAACGCTCCATGTCCCACCTACATTGACCTGATAGAGCCTCGAACCGGGTCTGGACGCGACGGAGACGATACCAGCACAGTGAATCACACAGGTACGGCTGTCGGCATCCGCGAAGAAGTCTGTCAGCGAGTTTTCCGCACACACATCACCGATGACGGTATGGACTTCTTTGGGGAGCAAATTGATATAGGGGTCATCATGCAGCACAAGCGCATGCACTCGTGCGCCGCGGCGTGCCAGCGCTTCTACAACAGCTCTGCCAAGGAAGCCGGTGGCACCTGTAACAAGATATTTATCATACATTAAAAAAGCCTCCTCAAATAAGCATACAAGTGTTGATTATCTTTCACAAATACAGTATACTTGAGGGGAAAGGCAGAAACAATCAGCACTTGCCGTACGACCGAAAGAAAAACAACACTTTCTGTCGAAGCGTTGCTTTTCTTTGTAAACTTTTTTGGAGGGGCTCTATATGGAGAAGATGGATGCAAGGAAACGCTATACGCAAATGGTGCTCAAGCAGTCTTTTCTGAAGCTGCTGAAGGAAAAACCTGTAAACAGAATTACGGTGAAGGAGGTTTGTGCGCTGGCGCAGCTTAACCGTGCCACCTTCTATGCCCATTACAGCGATTGCTTTGCCCTGATGGAGAGCATTGAGAATGAACTCATCGACGCATTTGAGAAATCCCTTCGCTATGTCAATTCGTTTGATGTGACGGCGCTGATCGAAGCCATCTACGATATGGTCGATCAGAATCAAACGGCGTGCCGCGTCCTGATTTTGGGGAATACAAACTCAACGGTCCTCATGCGGATGATTGCCCTGGCCAAGGCGGACAGCATTGCTTACTGGCGGAAAGAACTGCCCGGAGCCAGTGAGACAGAGCTGGAAATGATGTATACCCATCTGTCAAACGGTTTGATGCATGTCGTCGTGGAGGGCTATGACAAGTACAGCAAAGAGGAAATGGTCCGTTTTGTCAACCGGGTAGTAAAAGCCAGTCTTTCGCTGTTCCAATCGCCCCAAAGACCTCTTGCTTAACATAGGCCTTATGCTTGCGTGGTATAATAAGCTTTGCAAAACGGTCGATGGTCAAAGGAAAGGATGGAGAAAATCAGTCATATTTTATGCAAAATGAGCATAAGAAAACCCCGGAAAACGCGGATTTTCCGGGGTTTTTGAGCTTTTGAGCTGTGAATTTGCGTCCGATCAGCGCTTGGAGTTTTTGCATTGGTGTTTCATGGTGTTTTACATCGTGAATAACGCTCATATCGTGGGATATTGTGAGGGTGTAATCGCATATCGTTTGATATTTTTCATGGTGTCGCATAAGATGTTGCACCAAATTTGCACCAAACTCACACCATGTTTATAGAGCAATTTTAATATTTATCAATTCATCTATCTGCTGGTAAATAGATGAATTGATTTGCTGAATCTTCCTATATTTGTTAGCTATCTCTTGCTGAGCTTCTAAATCAAAACTACCATCCTCTTTTATTGGTATTGAAATTTTCACTCGCTCGATTGTTCCGCCTGGTAATTTAGTAAATTCATTTTGCCCATCGTGTCCCATTCTTCCTTTTATCTTGCTTCTGAGGATTGGTTCAACGGTGAATCTTATATAATCTAAATCTATGTTTTCAACAAGCGGTACAAGGATAACTCTATCGGCATTTATTGAAAATTTTCCTTCTTTTTTTGTAATTCGTCCTGCAATACCATTTACCGATATTGTTAGGAAACTGCCGTCATAATCAAAAAAGTTTGCATATGCCAACGGCTCATTGTTGTTTGCCGAATAAATAGGATATTCACCCCTATTGTTAAAACAAAAAGTTTTAGTATATTTACTATTACCTCTTTTCGGCGTGAATAATGAGGTTAAATCTTTTTCAACATGGTTATACTTGGATGCAAAGTTTTCTGAGATTAAAGAATCTTGAAGTATTCGCTTATATTGATGTAATTTTCCACGTTGTAATTCTAACGTCTCATATCTTTCTGCTATTGCTTTTTGTTCATCATAGTCATAGGAGCCATCTTCCTTTACAGGAAAAGGTATTAAAGGGTTCGCTCTTTTCACCATGTTTGTCTTAACTCTCATATTTCCATTTCCGATAGCCAATGAACGGAAATCGAGAACTTGCTGCACATATGGTAAATACACACCTTCAACGTTTTCTCTTAACGACAATATACCACAGTGGTCAGTACATGAAAATTTGCCTACTCTGTGAAAAAGTACTCCAGCATATCCATCTGTCGACCATGTTAAATACTCACCATCATAATCATATGTATTGATTGTGGCGAACAACCCATCATTTTCGGTTTTTGATGAATACACTGGATATTCACCCTTATTTCTATTGGCATAGCTTTGTGTATATTTAGGCAAGCCTCGTCCAACAATAAAAATATCATTTAATGGTTTTTTGATAAATCTTATATCAGACATTCCAAATCACCTCTATATTCTTCCATCGCTTCGATTACGTTATCAATAAAGGTTTGTAATTCGGGAATGGTCATAATATTGACTTCTTTCTTAAATCCAAGCTCAATTTTTTCCTCATCTGACCAAAAATTATCAATTATCCAAGAGGTATCAACAGCATCATAGAATTTCTGAATGTCGATAAGCTTGCATTTTTTGTCAATATACGGTTTTCCTTCTTCATCGTAGGAAATTGCTTTGAATTTACTACGGTCAGGGGTAGATTTAAACAAATTGTATTGATTAACGGCTTCTTCCAAATGATTTTCTTCGGTATCAAACCTATAAACATCCAATGTTTCGCCGATTGAATTACAAATATAGGTGAATACAGGTGCTACTTGTTTTTGTGTATTACCTAAATCATCCGTATATTTCTTCTTGATTGCCAATATGTATGTTTTTTTCGGTGTTCCGAAGAAAGTATTTATAGGCAAACTAATGATGCCTTCAATAGTACATCTGTCCAAAATATATTCTCTAAGTTTCTTATTTGCCAAATTTGACAGTATGCCGTCAGGAATTACTATTAAAGCCGTTCCGTCTTCAGCTAAGGATTTTACAATCCATTCCATGAATAGTGCTTCAAGTCCCAATCCCCCACATTTATACAATCCAGTTGCTGTGGCGAGTGCTTTCATATCACCGCTACCATTAACGACATACGGGGGATTCGTAAGAATGAGGTTGTACTTGTTCTCTTCGAGACTTTCCAGCGTACCCAAATTCGTTTTCTTTAATGTGAAGGTATCGTTAAATAACTTAGCAATTTCCTTTGTATGTTTGTTATCGGGGTTCTCTGTTATAAGTTTTGACAAGTATATAAGCATATTGGCTTTCGCAAGAATAATAGTTCTGTCTGAATTGTCCTCAGAATACTTGTCAAAGCCATATAATTCTATTTTTCGTTCTAATTTGTCCCCATTGAATTTATATAAGTTTTCTGTATTAGAAGAAATTGCTTCAAGTAAAAATTTTCCCACACCGCAAGCTGGGTCGCAAATCTTCATTCCCTCTTTAATCTCTACCATTCGGTTCATCTGCTCGACAACCTTAAGAGGAGTGAAGAACTGTCCCATCTTTTTCTTGTCTTTTTCATTCTTTAAGAAGCACTCGAACAGTTTGGACTTAAAATCTTTATTGATGTTCAGGAATTTTCCGTTTTTCTGCTCATATTTTTTGAATTCGTCAATAATATTCCTAAATGTCTTACCATCTCCATTGACTACATACTCGCCATCCTTATTCTTGATTGCATGGAACACATCACCATTTACAACGGTGGTGCCGTCCACCCCCTCAGGAAATAGAGATTTAATTTTTTCTCGCGGACCTGTTGTACCCAAATAGAAATCCAGTACATATTCATCTGAATTACCTTCATCTTCATATTTCTTGCACAGAGAATCGAAAGAGTAATCGCCTGTAAGAACCCCCAAATCACTCAAATACTTAAAAATGAAAAGCTCAACAAAAGTATAAAGACATGTTTCGGGAGAAGAGTTTTTGGCAATCCATATTTTTTGATGAACAGCCGTTGCTAAATCAGTTGGGTCTAAATAGACAACCTTTTTTAACTGGTTGTTTGTAGCAGAAATAGAAAGACGAATATATTTTATTAACTTTTCGAGTTGCCTCTTGTTTTCATTAGGCTTAAAGACCACTCTAAGTTCAGTGCCATCTTCTGATATAATTCTCTCGCCAGTGAGCGTATTTATCCAATAAGTGTCAACTGTATCTGTAACTACAAAAATAGGCGCATTTACAGCTTTGGCAACATCAATCTCTTGGTCGATAGCAGACTGAATATCATCAGCTGTAGAAAGCTTTCCTATATCTTTGTTCTCTATGTACACAACGATATCTTTTTCGTCATCCGTCACAATAGCATCTGGCTTTTTATTTTGAAATTTTCTTGTCTTACTTGAAATAAGATTGTTTTGCTGTAATTGCTTAATGGTAGTTTCTCCCAATGAATAGTAATTAAATCCGCCAATTCTGTCAGGATGATTTATATAATCATTTTTATTTATCTGTTCCGCCATAATTACGCCCTCATTCTTTCTCTGAGACCATCAATCTCAGCTTGATTATTTGTAAGATACTCGACAATATCTTTGGGTAGCTCATGCCGCCCATCAGCCGCCTTACTGTAAAAATCATTCTTCTCATCGTCAGTTAGGCGTAAAAGCTCAACAATGCGGTCTTGCATATCGGGAGTGGGTGGCTTAACTCGTCCGTTGAACACATCGAACAGATATGTTTTAGATACGCCCAAATCCGAAGCAAATTTCGCTTGTGAATAGTCATGGTCTTTAATAAGTTTTACGAAATATGCGCCGAAACTTCCCTCTGCGTATTCTTTTTTTGCCACTCAATCACCTCCGAAAAGTACATTAGCAAGCTAACTACTTTACTATTTTATCATAAAAAAAGAGAAAAAGCAATAGAACGACACAAATATTTACAATTTGTGCCGTTCTAGTGCTTAAATGAGATCTTTTTCAATGCTTTCAGCCATCTTAGCCTTATACTCCTTAAAGATACGAGTATAAATGTCAGAGGTAATAGCCGTATTACAATGCCCAAGGTGCTCGGAAATAGCCTTAATGTCAAATCCGTTATTTATCATCAAACTGGCATTACTGTGTCTCAACGCATGAACGCTAAGTGCTGGCAAGTCATTTTCAACAAGGATTTTCTTCAACTGCTTGTTGGTAAAGCTCCTATCATTTCATATCGTGTGATACTGCTTTATAGAAAGTTGCACCAAATTTGCACCAAAACATAATTTTAGGCATAGAGAAAACCCCGAAACCGTAGTAGTTTCGGGGTTTTTGAGCTTTTGAGCTGTGAATTTGCGTCCGATCAGCGCTTGGAGAACTGAGGTGCGCGACGAGCGGCCTTCAGACCGTACTTCTTGCGCTCACTTGGCAGAAACCCTTGTATTTGCAACGACTTGCGGGTTTGACGAATAAATTTGTCGTCGATTTTGTCTTTTAAGGTGTGCGTATGGTGCCTGCGGGGGATAGTTATGTGGTAGGATCGGACGGGAAAACCTCATTGATCTGCTTTGCAGACTCTGTCCGTTTTTCTGCGCTCTTGGCCTGTGCGTAGATTTTGAGGGTAACATCGGGATTCTTGTGCCCGGCATAATCCATTACCGTGCGAACATCGACCCCACTATAAATCAGGTTTGTGATATAGGTCTTTCGAAGCATGTGTGTTTTAACCGGGAAGTCAATGATATAGCGTACATTGGGATTGTGGGCAGCAGTCTGGCCTGCTTCCCGATTGACGGAATGAGACTTCTTTCCATGCTGTTTATAGCGGATATATTCGTCCGGTCCAACGCTGCGTCGCTTTATCTTTCGCCACATATTCCGGAACTGAGTCTCGCTCAAGGGAAGTCCACTGCTATTACAAATAACAAAATCAGAGGCAATGCTCTTTTTGATTTCTTTCAAATGATTGAAAAGGGGCACTGGAATAGGTATATTACGGTGGCCAGTTGCGGTCTTGGTCACATTGGAAATCTCCGGACGATTGTGGCAGAAAATACATGTACGCGTAACCTCGATCTGCGGAGTGTCCGCATTGAGATCAACGCAGTCCCATTGGAGTGCCAGAGACTCCTCGCGCCGCAGTCCTGCATAAAGCCCCAATTTGACAAACGTTTCCAGAGGATAAATTCCTTTGATCGCGGCAAGTAGCGTGGCAACCTGCGCGTCCGTCAAGTATTCCTCCCCTGTATCCTCTTTTTCGCGCCTCACGCGTTTAAAGGTATACTTTGTCGTTGGGTCAACCTGGATCAAATCACAGGTGAGGGCATCGGCAAAAATCTGTTTGATTAGCATAGAAGCCTTGCGATAAACGGACGCGGACTGCGCCTCTGCTACAGCCATAGCCTTCTTTATATCTTCGCCGGTGATGTCGATCAATCGCTTGTCACCAAGCACAGGGATGAAGTGTGTGCGGATGATCTGTTCATAATTGTTATAGGTGTTCCGCTTTAGGTCAGCGGACTTATCCGACAGCCACTCCGTTGCGCGTTCGCTGAAAGTTGGGAATTCCTTAATTTTGCGGCGAAGACGAATCTCGGCCTCCCGCTTTTTTACCTTCTCGTCGCGCTCTGCAATTGTTCTACCATAGACAGTGATATACTTTCCGCGTTCATCGCGAATGCTTTTATAATAGTACTCGATTCCATTTCGAACTACTGTCTTTTCTTTTCTCCGGGGCATCAATTACGCCCCCCTCTTTCCATTACCACCGCGAAAGCTGGGGCAAAAATCCGCTCTGCCGCGAGCCACGCCATCAAGCCGCTGTTCGATAAATTTCCTCAAATCCTCTTCGCGATAGCGGACGTTTCCCTTGCGCCGGTATTGGACAGCAGGAAGTTCCCCCGCTGCGCGAAGGCGGTCAAGATTTGAAACTGAGATCCCTAAGTATTTCGCCGAGTCCCGGCGATCGAGTAAAATGGGATTCATGGCGTCTCCTTTTCTAATTGATTTTTCCGAGACGCCATGATACAAGGCTTCGAATCATCGTGTCCACTTTTGAAAAAGGATTTCGGCAAAAATTATTGTCCGTGTCCACTTTTGAAAAAACAACTTCCGCAAAAATGTTCCTCATGTCTACTTTTGAAAAAGCAAATCAAAAATAAATATTTTTCGTGTCTACTTTTCTTGACTACTACATATCTGATGGGATTGTGCCACCAACTATCGTATCAAATTTCCGCCAATCGTCGGAAAAATATTTCGCCAACTATCGGAAAAGCATTGCATAATCCATAATCAGTGCATATAATAAAGCTAACGCAAAGGAAGGCGAGGTATCCCAAATGAAGAATTACAGGAAAAGAATTGCTGACGATATTCTGATGCGGAAGCTGGAAGGCAAAGGTGCGGTGCTGATTGAAGGCCCAAAGTGGTGCGGTAAAACCACAACTGCGGAGCAGTTTGCTGCCAGCATTTTATATATGGACGACCCGGAAAAGAAAGCGCAGAACATCACGATGTCCGAGTTGAACCCCAAGCGGCTGCTGAAAGGCGCGACACCGAGACTGATTGACGAGTGGCAGCTTGCTCCAAAGCTTTGGGATGCCATTCGCTTTGAGGTTGACCATCGCGGCGAGTTGGGACAATTTCTCCTCACCGGGTCTGCCGTTCCCGCCGATACCAAGGAGATTACACACTCCGGTACGGGGCGTTTTACATGGTTGACGATGAGGCCGATGAGCCTATATGAATCCGGGGATTCAACAGGTGAAGTCAGCATAAAAGATCTGTTTGAGGGAAATACGGAGGTAGATGGAGGTTCAGATTTAAGTATCGACCGTTTGGCTTTCCTCGTGTGCCGGGGCGGTTGGCCGCAGGCTGTGGATATGCGTGATGAAATTGCTTTGGATCAGGCGGCTGATTACTATGATGCAGTTGTACACTCGGATATTAACCGTGCCGACAATGTACAGAAGAATCCAGAAAGAGTTCGCAGGCTCATGCGTTCCTACGCAAGAAATCAAGGAGGCCAGGTGCCGAATACGGTGCTTGCACAGGATATTTCGACAAACGACGAAGTGGCGATCAGCGAAGAAACGGTTGCTTCCTACGTAAATGCGCTCAGAAAAATCTTTGTTGTGGAGGATATGCCTGCATGGAACCCCAATCTACGCTCCAAGACTGCGATTCGCTCATCAGATACCCGGTACTATGTTGATCCGTCTATTGCTGCTGCCGCTCTAGGCATCGGCCCGAACGATTTGATCAATGACCTGAAGACGTTCGGATTTCTCTTCGAAACGCTCTGTATCAGGGATCTTCGGGTTTTTGCCGATGCTCTGAGCGGAGAGGTTTACCATTACAGAGATAAAGACGGACAGGAATGCGACGCCGTTATTCATTTGAGAAACGGGAAATACGGGCTCGTTGAAATTAAGCTCGGCGGCGACAGGCTCATTGAGGAGGGCGCGAAAAGCCTGAAAGCGATGGCTGAAAAAATTGATACCGATAAAATGAACGCGCCCGCCTTCCTGATGATCCTGACCGGAACCGGCGATTTTGCCTATCGCCGTCCGGATGGCGTGTGTGTCGTCCCTATCGGTTGCCTGAAAAACTGATGCCGCAACACATCTGCGCGGTTTTCGTGCAGGTACAAGCAAAACTCGCTCGTGAAATGTGATAACGCTCGAAAAACTCGCTCATTTTTTGTGATTGCAGTGTATCTTCAATTGCTTTTATGATTTGCGTGCTTCTCGCCCTAAAGATTGCCATAAAAAGCAACTGCGGCGGAGTTCTCTCCGCCGCAGTTATAGCTATCACATTCCCTTTGATGCGTATCTACAGCCGCCTCGCGCTGGCGTGTGCTGTGCAGTTGGTTGCTTTTACAGTAGTTGCAGAAACCGTGGTTACAGTCCGCCACCTTTGCACCGTGGTACAGCTTGCGCTGCTCCCGCCCAGATACGATGGTCTTCTCCAAACCCATGTAACTCACTTCCCTCAACATCCTTAGCGATAACTTTCAAGTATATTATAGCACATCTGACAAGTGTAGGGCATGAGCATTTTGTGATCAGCATGATATCCCAAGTACAGGGTGCAACCTTTTAATCATTTAACGGCTTATTTTCCGCATCGACAGCCCAAGCGTAAAGCCGTGTCACATTTTCTGCCCGAGGTATCATCCGTTCCCTATACGACCATCACTTTGTAAACGCCGGGGCAAAGTCCTGCATATCTGAACAGATCTCCGTTTCACATCACCAATACACATAGTTTATGACACGAGCATCACAAAAGAAGCAGCCGTAACCAACTCAATCCAGCCCACAACTGAGTCTCGAATTCAGTTGGTTAATCCATGACGGGTCTCTTGATTCCAATCTGTTTAGAAGTGTCAGAATATTAGTAGATGGTATCTCTTCGGGGTTTGTGCTGAGTTTGCTGACTCTTTCTTTCATTATCGCATAGCTGCGGCAATGTATCTTCTTGCAAATTTCTTCCAATTGCTGGGCATGGGCATCATATGAAGACACCCCTGTAAGCCTCTCTACATCTGTCCGTGCTGCTTTTTTTGCTTGCGTTGTCAGCCTAACATCTCCAAAATGAAGTAAAATGATTTGGAGTGTACATGGGCACGAAAAAGTAATTACCTCAGCAGCTTTACCAGGTCCCAGTATTTCGTCAATACCAGCAACGACTCCATTATACTGCTCTGGAGTTCTGTCTTTGTCACACACCGCCAATACCACCTCATAGCTGTTTCTCGAATATTCAGCCTGATAAAAAGTTGGAATTCTGCTTGCGGATTTTGCGTTTATCAGGTTGATATTATACACGTCTTTCGGGAATATTGGGAACTCCAGCAACTTATCGAAATAAGCCTTTTCCTCAAAACCTTCTAAGATTAAGCAAATATTATGCCTTTGCGTGGCATTGCGTACAGAAGGTGGCAGCATACTCATTGGTCATCCTCCAAGCCATAAAGCATAGCCTCAACAAGTGCGGGGTCAGGCAGCGACCCAAAAACACCTTTGCTGTATTTTTCATAAATATCGCTATCGGAACGAACGCCGTCCTCTGCTTTGAATTCTGCCAACGAATACAAGTACACCTGCTCTCTGTCTTTGTCTGTAAACCATATTTGCTCCTTTCGGAACAGGGTTTTAATATCCAGCAGGCTGACATCGTGAGTTGTACAAATCAACTGCGCCGAAGTATTTACAGAGCTATTGAACAGAGAAACGATGGCCCTCGACAATTTGAACTGCAGACCGCTGTCAAGTTCATCCAATACAAGTATCTTTCCATTGTCCAAGGCATCCACCAAGTAACTGGAAAGAGCGATAATCTTCTTTGTGCCATTTGAATCAAAGGCAATACTGGGAAGTTTCTTGCCTTTGTGAACCGAAACCAATCGAATTTGATCCATCAGCTTTTCCTTATTCTTGAATGCCTTGAGCAGACGCTCGTCCTTCCCATCCTCCGTGTCTGACCTCAATTCAATGGTTTCGGAATACATAAAATCGTCAATATCGACGTCAGCTGCTTTAATAATGCTGACAATCTTCTTTGCCTCATTTGTATTGGGGTGTTTTAGTGCCTCAATTGTTTTTACTGGTGAAATTCGGTCCATGGACAAGACCACCATACTCCCGGCTAATGCTCGTAGAGCTATTTTTGCCTCATCAAGCTTTGGAAATCCGGTTGTGTCAAACGCATAAATCAGCATACTATTCTTGGATGACAAACGAATAATATCAGCAAGTTTGTCATCTGCACACTGGTATATCCCATTTCCGAAGTTTTTGAGAAAGTATATAGTTTCCTGTCGGTTTCCATACTGATCTATCGTAATTCTCTTAAAGCACTCTTCACAGAATTCCTCTGTTTCTGTGTTATAGCTGAAGGAATATGCATAGCGAGTTCCTTCATACAGAAACTCGGCAGACAACATTATAACCGGTGATTCGGTAAAAACATTTGCCCGGAAGCGAAGCGGCTGGTTAAGCAGCACATCGTGAAAAGCTTTCAGAGCCTCAACAATACACGTTTTCCCTGTATTGTTTGGGCCATATATTGCCAAGGATTTTAAAGCATTTCCTTGTGTGTTTTTTACGACATTTGATAAGAATTTCTTTGTGTGAAGGTTTGCCTCAAAATTCAGTTCCACCGGTTTGTTAAAGGCCAAAAAATTTTCTATGTTAAATTTGAGTAGCATCTCATAACACCTCCTGCAAATATTATACCCGAATTGATTTTTTATGCAATATATTCTTGTAAAAAATTTTCTATAAAGATAACAAGAAGATGCACCTCTCTATGCTGCGATCTGCATCTGAGTAGCAAATCTGCTACCGTGCGACAGTCCATTACATGATCCTTGATACATGTTGACAAACATCGCTTGACAAGGGCACACAGAGAAAAACAACTGAAAATGAGCTGCCAAGCCTTACACAATGCACCGCCTAACAGGACATAGGCGGTGTTTTTGTATGCGACAGCATTTTCTCTGTGTGCCGATATGGGCCAGCCGTGCGGCGTGGCCTAAATTCTTGTCGAGGAAATTATTTGTGACATGGCAGAAGAAACCAAGCATCCCCCTATAAGCTCTATTGCTACAAGCGGGAGGATTCTACGCTGGAGCAGGACTTCTTTGTCAGAACGGCAAACTCACTGATTCCCATAGAGGTCAAGGCAAAAAATGGCACGGCAAAATCCATCCGCACGCTGATTGCCAGTGAAAAATACGAAGACATCCACTGCGGCATCAAGCTCACCGGCGGCAATATCGGCTTCAGCGACAACATCTACACATTCCCCTATTTCTGCACCTTCCTGTTGAAACGGTATTTGGCAGAGGCAGAGCTATGAACCCCGGCTCAGACGCGAGGTGGGTACCTCGTCTTCCGCGCCTGACCGCCGCATACTGTGAAAGCTGGCAAGCCGGCGATCTGCGCGACTGCGCGGATCACCGGCTTGTGCTTTATTCCGGCAGAAGGCTTTCATTAAAAGCATCTGCGGCGGAGTCCTCCACGCCGCAGACATACGTTTCATATTCTTCCTGCTGTGCATCCGCAGCCGCCTCGCGCTTATGTATGCTGTGCAGCCGGTTGCCCTTGCAATAGTCGCAAGTACCATAGTTGCGGCAATTAAAGCACACCGCCTTCGCGCCGTGGTACGGTTTGCGATGCTCTTGGCCGGATGCAATGGCCTTTTCCAAACCCATGTTATCACTCCTCTCCAATGTTCCTAATGATGATTTTCGAGTCTATTATAGCATATTCGGCACACGACGGTCGTGAATTTTTTGTGACCGGCATAGTACTTCAGGCGTGGAACGCCTTGCGCTGGTCTCGGCACTGCCGTCGGAGCAACGGGGGCGTGGTTCTGCGCGAAGCTCGTGCGGATGGAAGTGCTGTCCGCGCCTGAGCTGCGTAGGAGTCGCTGTGTCCGCGTCGATTGCTGCGGACATAAAGGTGTGCTACTGATTGAATTTTACACGAATATTTGCTATGCTGTGGTCGGTGCTTTTAGGGAGGACCCATTATGTATAGAAAAATCATTGGCTTCTTGGAAGCATGGAAAGAAAGCGAATACCGCAAGCCGCTTATTTTGCAGGGTGCAAGGCAGGTGGGCAAGACATATTCCATTCTGGAGTTCGGACGCACCCACTATGAAAACGTCGCATACTTCAACTTCGAAACCAATCCAAAGCTGAACGATGCCTTCGCAGAAAACATCGACCCTGACTATCTGATACCGATTTTGTCCGGTATCGCACGTCAGACCATTGTAAAAGGAAAGACGCTGATAGTATTCGATGAGGTGCAGTTCTGTGAAAGAGCACTGGCTTCTCTTAAATACTTCTGCGAGGATGCTCCGGAACATCACATCATCGCTGTGAGCAGTTTGCTGGGTGTTGCGGTCAATAGAACAAAATTCTCTTTCCCCGTAGGAAAGGTCGATATAAAAACGCTGTATCCGATGGATATGGAAGAATTCATGTTGGCGCTCGGCGAAGAGGATTTGGTAGCGCAGATAAAAGAGTGCTTCAGCACCAATACACCGCTGCCTTCAGCTCTGCACGATGCCGCAATGCAGTTTTACCGTCAGTATCTCGTGCTCGGCGGTATGCCAAAGTGCGTGATGCAGTTTGCTGAAACAAAGGACTATATCCTTGTCCGTCATACGCAGGATACGATACTTGCAAGCTATCTCAACGATATGAGCAAGTATAACAACTTGAATGAAATCAAGAAAACCAGACTTGCCTACGACAATATAACCGTTCAGCTTTCCAAGAAGAATACCCGTTTCCAATATAAGCTGATTAAGAAAGGCGGACGGGCTTCCGAATTTGAAAACGCAATCGAATGGCTTTGCCTGTCTGGTATCGTGTCACAGGTATACAAGGTGGAGCAAATCAAAAAGCCACTTGAAAACTACCGTGATATTGATGCGTTCAAGATTTATGTGTCAGACTTAGGATTGCTTTGTGCCAAAAAGGATTTAGCCGCCAATGACATTCTCTATATGGTCGAGGAATTGAGCGACTTCAAGGGCGGTATGGCGGAGAACTATGTCAATGTGCAGCTTACCATGAACGGCTACCACACCTACTATTGGGAGTCCGAGCGTGGAGCTGAAATTGATTTTATCATTCAGCGTGACGGGCAGCTCATTCCCATTGAGGTCAAGTCTGCCGACAACACCAAAGCCAAGAGCTTAAAGGTCTATATGGACACCTACAAGCCCGCTTATGCAATTAAGCTCTCTGCCAAAAACTTCGGCTTTGAGGACAACAAGAAAATCGTTCCTCTCTATGCCTCGTTTTGTATCTGAGCCATTTCCTTGTGAAACTTATCGCGGCACAAAGCCAGTCGGACGGCTTGGAAGAAGTGCTCCTACGAGGATCCACCTCGCAGGAGCACTCTTTTGCTTCAGGTGTCGGGAGAGCAGTGTGCGGCAGCGTGCCGCCGGGAGCCTCAGACGAGGCGCAGTAGGCGCGGAACTGCCCGTGTGCGAGAAACTATACCCAGCTCTGCGGCATGGCCCAGCGGGGCTCTGAGGGGGCTTTGTGGGGGTGATGCTATAATAAAAGTGGACACGGAAGGGTAGAAAAAAGCCCGTCCGTGGAGT
>ERZ1673738.3607-NODE-3607-length-16935-cov-8.602488_pt1 | contig 16935 bp, 19 predicted proteins | sample MGYA00580198_ERZ1673738 | MGnify/ENA primary metagenome ERZ1673738 (study PRJEB41218, sample SAMN15661784) | gut metagenome | host: Homo sapiens | place: Canada: London | collected 2015-08-20/2019-03-30 | study: EMG produced TPA metagenomics assembly of... | reverse complement strand
ATTCTCTCAATCGGTTTAATCTGGTGTTTTCAAGATGTCCTTATGAGGAGTCGCCTTTCCCGGCTCCTTTTCTTTATGCCTTGTTCGCAGTGCCGGTCAGCAGCGCCATCAGCGCTATGCGCCCAGTGACCTTTACCTTGCCGTAAATATTGGAAAGGTGCTTGCTGAGGGTGGCGGGCGCTAGGTATAGCTTTTCGCATATCTCCTCGGTGGAAAGATTACGGCATACCAGCTCGGCTATCTCGGTCTCCCGCTTGGTCAGCCCATAGCCGGCCGCCGCCTGCCGCAGGCGCTCGGCGGGCAGCACCCCGGCGGCAGGCTCCGCCAGCAGGTCATAGAATTTCCGCTCCAGCGCGTCTTTCAGCGTGTGCAGAATATGGAACTCCTTGGGGTTAAAGTCAGCCTTGTCCCGCTCCCGGAACAGCGCCACCAGCGCCAGCGGGCGGTCGCGGTACTGGATGGTGGCCCCCAGCGCCCAGTAAAGGCGGCACGGCTCCCAGATGTTCCGGTAGATATCGGAATGGAGCCAGTCCTCGGCGGCGATGAGATCCGACTGCAAAAAGACGGTGCTGTGCGGCGCCATGATGAACTGCGACCAGCGGGGAATGACCGCGCGGTCCAAAAAGGGGTTCTTCTTCGGGTCGTTCGGCATGCCTACGGTGTATGGCGCGGCAACCGTCCCCTGTCCGTTCTGCCGCCCGGTCTGGAAGACTACCGCGCGGTCGAAGGGGATGAGGGTGGGCAGTTGGTCCTCCAGCAGCAGGCGGCACAGCTCCTCGTAGCTGGCGGTATAGTGGATGCGGGTGATCATCTGGGTGAGGAACTGCCATTCATAGTCGAACAAAGAGGAACGCATCGGCGGGGGAACTCCTTTCCGGGTGTTGGGAAGTATTGCTACACAATATTATGTAGAAAACCGCACGAATTGTAGCATAACCACAAGAAAAATGCAAGAGAATGCAATAGCATTGATTATTTCCTTTCAAATGGGCGATAGCTATAATAGCGGTAGTCAGCTGGGCGCTCCTGTGGCAAAGGAGCCCCCGCTGCTGACCCATCGGACATGGAATTTTCCCTGTAACCTCCTTGATTTGGGGGCGCTCCGGCGGTTACCGCTTATTGCAGAGGAAGCGGTAAAAACCGCCGGAGCCGCTTTGCCCCAAGGGCATTTTTATGTACGGTGCGCTATATTCCCATCGAAAAGAAGTATAAAGAACGCGCAAAGAAAACGGCATTTTACCGGCAAGGAGGGACAAGATGAAACAGCTCCGCAAGCTCCTGTGGCTTACCCAGTTGGGAATCTCCCTGGTTACCCCGCCGCTGCTGTGCATCTTTTTGGCCCACCTGGCCCAAAGCAAATGGGGCTGGGGCGGCTGGATCATGGCCGTCGCCATTGTAAGCGGCCTGGCGGCCTCCGCGTGCAGCGCGGTGTCCTTCCTGCACTACTGCAAAAGGACGGCTGAAAAGGAAACAAAGGGCGAAAAGCCCATCGCCTATAATGACCACGAATAGCTTTTGGCCGGGTAGGGGACAAGCCCCCGGCAAAGGATAAAAGGAAGGTGCTGAAAATGAAGCTCCAAAAATCAGTTCTAAGGGAAGTCCGGCATATCGCCATCGGTACGGTGGCCTGCGCCGTAGTGCAGCTGGCGGTTTTTGCGCTGCTGGGCCGGCTGGATGGAACGGTATGGCTGGGCACGGCGGTCGGCGCCGGCTTTGCGGTTTTTAATTTCGTTCTGCTGGGCTTTACCATGCAGCGGGCGGCCGGCAATGCCGAAAAGGCCAAGCAGATCGCCCAGTTTTCCTACTCAGTGCGGATGCTCCTCACCTGTGTCGTTGCTATTTTGGGCTTCCAGCTGGGTGCACTCAATGGTGTAGCCACGGCGCTGGCCCTGTTCTTCCCCCGCATCACCATCTCGGTCATGCAGCTTTTGGGGTTCTATAAACCGCAGCCAAAGGAGGCGCCCGCCGCATGAATGTAGAGATCAATGGTTCCCCGATTCTTACCACACTGCCCATCTTCGGCGGCATTCCCCTTACGGCCACGCTGGTGGTCACCTGGAGCATCATGCTGCTGCTTACCCTGTTCTGCATTTGGCTCACCCATGATCTGCGGGTCGATCATGTCACCACCCGGCAGACCGTCGCCGAGTTTCTGGTCAATACCGCCCAGAACTTTGTAGATAGCAATATGGGCACGCGCTTTTCCCACTATGCGCCGTTTGTGGCCGCTATCTTTTCGCTTTCGCTGCTTTCCAGCCTTTCCGGGCTGTTGGGGGTCTTTTCTCCCACGGCCGATCTTTCCACCGAGCTGGCCTGGGCAGTGCTGGTGTTTGTGCTCATCACCGCCACCAAGATCAAGACCAATGGCATTGGCGGCTACCTCAAGGGCTACACCCAGCCCATCGCGGTGCTCACCCCGTTCAATATCATCAGCGAGATCGCGACCCCCATTTCGATGGCGTTCCGTCACTTCGGCAATATCGTTTCCGGTACCGTCATCAGCACCCTTATCTATGCCGCGCTGGGAGCCGCCAGCCATGCGCTGTTCGGGCTGCTGCCCGGCGTCGTGGGGGATCTCCTTTCCCAGATCCCATTCCTTTCGGTCGGCATTCCCGCCGTGTTCTCGCTCTACTTCGATTGGTTCTCCAGCTTTATGCAGGCATTCATCTTCTGCATGCTCACCATGATGTATATCGCGGCAGCCGCCGAAGCGGACTGACCGGCTCTACATAACCCAAAAAACCATATCAGGGAGGAAATTACTATGGAAAAAGCAATCATTCTGGCAGGCTGCGCCATTGGCGCCGGTATCGCTCTTATCGCGGGCATCGGCCCCGGCATTGGTGAAGGCTACGCCGTCGGCAAATCCTGCGAAGCCATCGCCCGTCAGCCCGAATCCAAGGGCGAGGTCACTTCCACCATGCTGCTGGGCTGCGCCATCGCCGAGACCACCGGTATTTACGGCTTTGTTACCGGCCTGCTGCTCATGTTCGTGGTGCCCCGCATCTTCATCGGACTTCTGTAATCCATCATTAAGGGAGGAGAACGAAACCATGGATCATCTGTCTCTTGTCGGTATCGTTCCCTGGGAATTCGTTGCCCAGATCGCCAACCTGCTTATTCAGGCGGCGCTGTTCAAAAAGTTTTTGTTTAAGCCCGTACAGGGCATCATCGCCAAGCGCCGCGGTGAGGTCAACGCCATCTACGGCGAAGCCGAAGCCGCCCGTACCGCCGCCGAGGAGGAAAAGGCGGAATATGACCGCCTGATGCGGGATGCCCGCGTGGAGGCCGGCCAGATTGTCAAGGCCGCTGCCGAGAATGCCGAGGCCCGTGCGACACAGTTGATCCAGTCGGCGCAGCAGGAGGCCGCTGGGATCAAGGAAAAGGCCTATGCCGAGATCGACCGGGAAAAGAAAAAAACAGTCAATGAGATCAAGGATAACATCTCCGGCATGGTCGTCGCCCTGGCGGAAAAGGTCGTGGAAAAGGAGATCAACGCCGGCGATCAGCAGGCGCTCATTGACCAGTTTATAAAGGAAATGGGTGAATCGGCATGACAGCGACCGGAAAAACCTACGGCGACGCGTTGTATGACCTGGCGGCGGAGGAAGCGCTCTGTGATGAGCTGCTGGAGCAGGTAAAGCTGCTGGCCCGCCTGTTCCGGGAAAATCCGCAGTACCCCGCCCTGCTTGCCAGCCCGGATATCCCCCGGGAGGAGCGTCTGCACCTGATAGGGGAAGCACTGACCGGGCAGGTATACCCCTATCTTGTCAATTTTCTGTGCCTTTTGTGTGAAAGAGGCAGACTCCCCGCCTTTGCCGGCTGCGCCGCCCGCTACGAGCAGCGCTGGCTGGAAGACCACAATACCGTCCGGGGCCGTGTCAGCTCCGCGGTGCCGCTTACGGAGACACAGCTTACGGCGCTGGCCGCCCGCATGGGGGAAACGCTGGGCAAGCATGTCCTGCTGGAAGGCACCGTCTCCCCGTCGCTCATCGGCGGCATCCGGGTGGAGATCGACGGCCGTGTGTGGGATGGCTCCCTGCGCGGCCGCCTGGAGGAACTGAGCGGCCTGCTGCGCGGCGCCGTTCTGTAAACATCAAGAGAAAGCTGGTGGTTCCATGGAACTGAGACCGGAGGAAATAACCAAGATCATCAAGTCCCAGATCAAAAATTATGAAAACCACATCGTGCAGGAAGAGGTCGGCACCGTCCTGGTGGTCGGCGATGGTATCGCCCGTGCCTCCGGCCTGGAAAAATGCATGATGAATGAGCTGCTGGAATTCCCCAATGGGGAATACGGCATTGCCCAGAACTTAGAGGAAAATACCGTCGCTGTCATCATTTTGGGCGATGACGGCGGCATCAAGGAAGGCGATACCGTCCGCCGCACCGGCCGTGTTGTGTCGGTCCCGGTGGGCGAAGCCCTCATCGGCCGTGTCGTCAATGCCCTCGGTGCGCCCATCGATGGCAAAGGCCCGGTGGAAGCCGCCGGCTATGCCCCGGTGGAAAGCCCCGCGCCCGGCATCATCGAGCGTCAGCCCGTTACCGTGCCGCTTCAGACCGGTATCAAGGCCATCGACAGCATGATCCCCATCGGCCGCGGCCAGCGTGAGCTCATCATCGGTGACCGCCAGACCGGCAAGACCTCCATCGCGCTGGATACCATCCTGAACCAGAAGGGCAACGGCGTCATCTGTGTCTATGTCGCCATCGGGCAGAAGCGCTCTACCGTGGCCCAGGTGGTGGAAACCCTTACCGCCGGCGGCGCGATGGACTATACCATCGTTGTTTCCGCCTCCGCTTCGGAGCTTTCCCCCCTGCAGTACATCGCGCCTTACAGCGGCTGCACCATGGGCGAATACTTTATGAAGCAGGGTAAAGATGTGCTGGTGGTCTACGATGACCTCACCAAGCACGCCGTCGCTTATCGTACGCTATCCCTGCTCATCCGGCGCCCGCCGGGCCGTGAAGCCTACCCAGGCGATGTATTCTATCTGCATTCCCGCCTGCTGGAGCGCGCCGCGCGCCTTTCCGAGGAAGAGGGCGGCGGTTCCCTTACCGCGCTGCCCATCATCGAAACCCAGGCCGGCGATGTTTCCGCCTACATCCCCACCAATGTCATCTCCATCACCGATGGCCAGATCTTCCTGGAAACCGAGCTGTTCCATTCCGGCGTTATGCCCGCCATCAATCCCGGTATTTCGGTTTCCCGTGTCGGCGGCGCCGCGCAGATCAAGGCCATGAAGTCGGTTTCCGGTACCCTTAAGCTGGTTTACAGCCAGTACCGTGAGCTGCAAAGCTTTGCCCAGTTCGGCTCCGATCTGGATGCCAATACCAAGGCCACTCTGGCCCAGGGCGAACGCATTGTAGAGGTACTCAAGCAGCACAACAGCTCCCCGGTGGAGGTCATCCATCAGGTGGCTATCCTGTATGCCGTCACCAAGGGCTTCCTCAAAGAAGTCCCGGTGGAAAAGATCAGCGAGTACGAGGCATTCCTTTATGAAACACTGGATGCCCGCTATGCCGGTCTGCTGGCGGCCATCCGTACCGCCGGCAAGCTGGAAAAAGAAACGGAACAGCAGCTTGCTTCCGCCATCGCCGAAACCGTTTCCGCGTTCCTCGCGGCGCTGTAAGGGGAGGGAACACCAATGGCTGGAGCCTCCATGAAAAGCATCAAGCTGCGGATCCACAGCATGCAGAATACCCGGCAGATCACCAAGGCCATGGAAATGGTGGCTGCCTCCAAGATGAACAAGGCGCAGGAAAAAGCCCTGCGTACCCGTCCTTACTATACCACCCTGCACAGTACCCTCAGCGGGATCGCCGCTGCCACCCGCGATTTTTCCTCCCCCTACCTGCAAAAGCGGGAGGAAAAGCGGGTCTGCTGCGTGGCCATTGCCGGCGACCGCGGCCTTGCGGGCGGCTACAACAGCAATGTGCTGCGGCTGGCCGCCGAAACCCTCACCGGTGAGGAAAATTGTGTGGTGCCTATTGGCAAAAAGGCAGGGGAATACTTCCGCCACCGCGGCGTCGAACTCCTCACCGAGGACTGGCTCACCGCCGAGAATCTTTCGGTGGGTGGCTGCTTTACACTGGCGCGCCATTTGGCGGGGCTGTACCGCTCCGGTCAGGTGGATGCCATCGAGCTGGTCTTTACCCGCTGGAACAGTCTCCTTTCCCAGGAGCCGTGCGTGCTGCGGCTGCTGCCGCTGCCCCAGTCGGAAAAGCCCGCGGCAAGTGACAAGCGCCCTGCGGATATTCTCTACGAACCGGATTGCGCCACGGTGTTCAATGCCATGATCCCGGAATACCTCGGCGGCGTCATCTACGGCGCGTTGTGCGAATCGCTGGCCAGCGAGCTTTCTGCCCGCCGTATGGCGATGGATTCCGCCACACAGAACGCCGATGAAATGATCGACAAATTGAACCTGCAGTATAACCGCGCACGGCAGGGCAGCATCACGCAGGAGCTGACCGAGATCGTGGCAGGCGCGGAAGAATAACAAATAAGGAGTGAAGCATCATGTCCTCCCAACATAAAGGCATCGTAACGCAGATCATCGGTCCGGTACTGGATATCCGCTTTGCGGAAGGGGAACTGCCCGCCCTGCGCAATGCCATCACCATTCAGCATGGGGAGCAGGTCATCACCGCCGAGGTTGCTCAGCACATCGGCGATAATGTGGTGCGCTGCATCGCCATGAACAGCACCGATGGCCTGGTGCGCGGCATGGAAGCTATTGATACCGGTGCGCCCATTAGCGTGCCGGTGGGCGAGGAATGCCTCGGACGCATTTTCAATCTTTTGGGCGAGCCCATTGATCACGGCGCGCCTGTCAAGGCCGAGGAACGCTGGGCCATCCACCGTCCCGCCCCCTCGTTTGAGGATCAGCAGGGCGCGACCGAGATCCTGGAAACCGGCATCAAGGTCGTCGATCTTATCTGCCCCTATGCCAAGGGCGGCAAGATCGGGCTGTTCGGCGGCGCCGGCGTCGGCAAAACCGTCCTCATCATGGAGCTCATCAATAATGTAGCGACCCAGCACGGCGGCCTGTCGGTATTCACTGGCGTTGGCGAGCGCACCCGTGAGGGCAATGACCTTTACAATGAAATGAAGGAAAGCGGCGTTCTCAATAAGACCGCCTTGGTCTACGGCCAGATGAACGAACCCCCCGGGGCTCGTATGAGAGTTGGCCTCACCGGCCTTACCATGGCGGAATACTTCCGCGATGTCAAGAATCAGGATGTTCTGCTTTTCATCGATAACATTTTCCGCTTTACCCAGGCCGGCAGCGAGGTCTCGGCCCTGCTGGGCCGTATGCCCTCCGCAGTAGGCTACCAGCCCACCTTGGCCACCGAGATGGGCGCCCTGCAGGAGCGCATCACCTCCACCCGCAAGGGCTCCATCACCTCGGTGCAGGCGGTCTATGTCCCTGCCGATGACCTTACCGACCCCGCCCCCGCCACCACCTTCACCCATCTGGATGCCACCACCGTTCTGGATCGTGCCATCGCCTCCCTCGGCATCTACCCGGCGGTCGATCCCCTGGATTCCACCAGCCGCATCCTCTCGCCGGAGATCGTCGGGCAGGAGCACTATGAGGTCGCCCGTGCCGTCCAGCGCATTCTGCAGCGCTACCGGGAGCTTCAGGATATCATCGCCATCATGGGCATGGAGGAACTCTCCGAGGAGGATAAAAAGACGGTCAGCCGCGCCCGTAAGATCCAGCGCTTCCTCTCTCAGCCCTTCCATGTGGCGGAGCAGTACACCGGTATGGCGGGCAAGTATGTCCCGCTGAAGGAAACCATCCGCGGCTTCCACGAGATCATCGAGGGCCGCCACGATGACCTGCCCGAGGGCGCGTTCCTGTATGCCGGCACCATCGATGAGGTGGTGGAAAAGGCCCAAAAAGGAGAGTAAGCCATGACGGAATTCCCACTTGATATCGTCACGCCGGATGGCAAGATCTTCTCCGGCCGGGCTGAAAGCCTGCGGCTGCGCTCCATCGAGGGCGATCTCTGCATCCGTGCCCGCCACACCGATTATGTCACGGCGCTGGGCATGGGCCCCGCCGAGGTCATCACCGCTGGGAATAAGCACATTGCCGCCTGCATGGGCGGTATGGTCTCGGTGCTGGGCGGCCGCGTCACCCTCACCGCCACCACCTTCGAGTGGGCCGAGGACATCGACACCGCCCGCAGCCACGCCTCAGAGGAACGGGCCAGGGAAAAGCTGGGCCACGGCGATCTCACCGATACCGAGCTGGCCATGGCGGAAGCCCGCCTCAAGCGCGCCCTGATCCGCCAGCAGGTCAGCCGGATGAAGTAACCGTCCCGGCTGCTTTTGCCCCAAATACTGCCGCCCCCGGCCATTGCGGTCGGGGGCGGCTTTGGTGTGCCGGGCGGCGAGGAGGTTTACCGGCGGCCAGTGGGGTTTATGCGCTCGTATTCAAGGCGCTGCTGGGTGAGCGAAAGCTCCGCTTCGCTGAGCATGTCCTTTACCGTGCCGGAAACCAGTACCAGATGGCCGCTGCTGTAATCCGCCGTAATAATTACGGGGGAATAGCAATACTCATTCCAGTCACTATCCGGTTCCATCACCAGCTCTATGGTAAAGGTACCGTCCTCATTCTCGGTATAGCTCACCAGCCCGCTCCGGGCTATGGTGATGTAATTGGGGTAACCATCCTCGTAGTGGATATCCCGGTAGGCATCCCGTTCGGCGTCGTAGTAGCGGGGCTCCAGGTACACCTCCCAGTCCAGGTGCTCCTTGGTGGCGCCAAAAAGATATTCGGCAAACTGCTGCACCGCCTTGGCATCTACCCAGGTGTGTGTATCATCGGTGTAGGGGTATTCCAGCCCCTTGGCTTCGCAGTAATAGTACATCGCTTTCATCACTGTCGAAAGGCTGATGCCGGATTTTTCGGTAAAATTGACGCTGTTGCGGAAGATCACCCAGGTATCAATGACCTCCTGCACCTGCTCATTCGGCACCTCGATGAAGGAATACTCCTCGTAACGGTAGCGGGGCACTTCCACCATGGTGGAGGTGTTGGTAAGCATATCGGCATAATTGCGGATCGTGTTTATCACCTTCTCCAGAATGCTTTCCTTCCTTTCCACCGGGGAGAGGGCAAAGGCTGTGGTAGCGGTAAGGGCGGCCGCCAGAAACACCACCGCCACTCGGGTGACACCCTTCTTCAGGCCGTGCAGTAGGGTCTCTTTGGTCTCCTGCCAGCCCACCTGCCGGAAGGCCACCGCTACCACATTGCTGCTCTCCTGTGTCGGCTGCGGCGCGGGGGCGGCTTCGGCCTCCTGCTGCTTCATCTGCAGGGCCTGCTCCTTCAGGTATTCCTTCAGCGCGATCTTGAGGAGGAGATCGGCATACTGCTCCTCCAACGCTTTTTCATCCAGCGGATAATTGTTGTTACTCATGGTTCATACCTCCTTTCTCGATATAGGCGGCAAGCACTTTTCGGCGGGCCCGGGTCAGGATCTGCCGCACATTGCCCGGCGCCAGGCCGGTCAGCCGGGTGATCTCCTTCGAGGACAGCTCCAGCGTGTAGGCGTAGTTCAGCAGGTCTATCTCCCGCTGGGGCAGTGTTTTCAGGCACTCCCGCAGCAGCTCGGCCTGCTCCCGGCGGATGAGGAGAAGTTCGGTATCCTCCGTGCCGCTCAGGCTCTCGGCCCAGTCCTGCTCCCGGCCCTGCGCGGCCTGCCGCTCCCGGTTGGTTTTGTGGTAAAGGTCGATGCTGGCGGTCTGCACAATGGTGACCAGGTAAGGCAGCAGCTCCTCTGCGGGGATCTGCCGCACCCGTTCCAGGGAGCGGATGACCCGCAGCATGGCCTCGTGCAGGGCTTCCTCGGCCCGGTCGGGGTCATTCAGTATCTTTTGGGCGCAGCGCAGCAGGAAATCCCGGTGGCGCTGGTACAGCCCGGCAACAAATTGCCGGTCGGTGTCATTTTCGATAGCCATGATAAAAAGCGGCAGCATGATGTTTTCTCCTTTGGGTCGTTTTTCCGGAAAAGCGGGGCCGAAGGGGCGGAGGGCTTTTTGCCTTACACCCTATATAACCGCTCCCGCCCGACTTTTGTGACACGGTTTCTGACCTTTTTTTAGAAAAAACGCCTGCCGCGGGCATTTCCCGGCAGGCTGTTGGCCTCTCCATTGTAGCAGGTCGGCCCACCCCTGGCAAGGAGGCTGGGGGCCTTCTCGCGCGCGTTCAGCGCGCGCATACGCGTACACGCACGCGAGGGCCGGGGACGACTTTTTTGCGGCGGGCCACGCAAAAAGGACTTGACAGCGCCGCCGGGACTGTGGTAAAATAATCGAGAAGCTAAAATGGACGATTAGCTCAGCTGGAAGAGCATCCGCTTGACGTGCGGAGGGTCACAGGTTCAAGTCCTGTATCGTCCACCAAAATAAGACGCCTATATGGGCGTCTTTTTTCTTTTGGTGAACCAAGAAGCGCAGGGCTCCGCATGGGGACTTGGATTCTATGTTGTATTTTTTCACTAATCCAGATTTGTGATAAGCAAACTAGCCGGTATAGTTGCCTTCTAAGTCGACAAGACGGTAACTTTTAACTGCATTGGAACTATATACTTCGGTTAAAACTGCACTTTTATTATAACTGTTTTGACTTGTTCGGGATGTAATGAGGATAGTAGTCTGTGAAAGGTTTTTGCCGGTTACTATTGTGGAGTGTCCGTAATTAGATGCTCCATTGTATTTTATCTGAATTAAATCTCCGATCCGACAGGAAGAATAAAGTGATGTTAAACTGTTTCCAGCCGGGTACTCTGAACTTACCCCCTTTGGCCCGCGCGTAGAACTATTACGTACTAAAAAATTGTGTAAATAATTTACATTAGACCACGATGGGGTTCGATCTGAAAGAGTGTTATAATACCAACCATTAGAGCAGAAACATTTTTAGATGCTCCTCCGGCAAGGAGGCAATGTGAGATAAAGTTCGTGCAATCGTAATTGCCTGTTATTAAGCTAAAGTCATAATAGGGAGTAATCCCATCACCGCTAGATGGCGATACTTTACTTGCATTATCGTAGGCGTAACTTGACATTGCATTGGTATCGAGGTCATCAAGGTAAAGGTTAGATGTGTTCGGCTCCAAGACTGTTTCCGGTTCCTCTATATTTTTTAATTCTTTTTTCTGTTTCTCCATGACGGATTGAATATCTGCATCTATTTTCGCAAGAAGCTCTTCCGTTATGGGAGCAAAGCTATACCTTTCAGCACATTGGGTGCGGTGAACATAATCATAGTCATCGCCGCTGGCAATATCGCAGATCAGCCATTGACCGTTTTGACGCAGCAGCCGGAAGCAAAACCCCACACCGTATTCCGAGTCCAGGCCGACCCCTTCAAAAGTGTTCGGATCAAGAGCATAACGGTAGGTGCAGACCCATGCGACAGATACTTCTGCACTGTCCCCATCGATTTCCATCGCCTCCACCGTAAGCCTTTCGGCGATTACTTCATCAATTTCCACCTGCGCTCGGTTTAATGTGGCATTCCATTTCATGGTCTCCATTTTTTTTGCCTGGTACTCTGCCGCCAAACCGGGAGCAAAATAATCGGTGGTAGGTTCTTTGCCCAAGAGGTATGCTGCATCATAATCCAACAGGTATTGCCGGCACACTTTCTCAATGGCCTCCCGGTCGGCGGGGGTGGCTTCAATGGCAAAGGCAGTTCCCAAAAGCAGAAAAACAGAAACTATTCCAAGCAACAAAATCTTAATCTTTTTCATTGTGTAGTCTCCTCTTCCATCAATTAATCTACAATTTCTCCATAGCCGTTATACCACCATCGGCATCTCACCCATTAAATTTTTCTATTATCAATCCCCCTCACTACTATAATAATCGTATCACAAGCAAAAATGCAACATATCCCCCTAAAAATCTCCCATTCTTACAAATTTTCCTGCAAAAAATCATCGGCTTTCACAAAAAAGGGCGCGAACGCCGCTTCATCCTTCCCGCTATGCCGGCAGCCCGCCCGGCGCTTTTTTCATCTGTGAATATTTCTTAAAAAATCCTTCTGCGTTATTGACGAACATCCGTTCTTGTGGTACGATATAAGATGAATCATTATGGGAACCCATGCCCTAATGCGATAAAAACAGGACTTCGGGAAAGGGGGCTTACGCGTGCGTATCATGGGCATCGACCCCGGCTATGCCATCGTGGGCGTGGGCCTGGTGGATTACGATAATGTCCGCTTTTCGCTGGTGGAATACGGTGCCATTACCACCCCCGCGGAGCTCCCCTTTGAGACCCGCCTGCGGCAGATCTACGATGACATGGTGGGACTCATCACCCAGTACTGCCCCGATGCCGTCGCCATGGAGCAGCTCTTTTTCACCACCAACCGCACCACCGCCATTGCCGTGGCGGAAGCGAGGGGAGTACTGCTGCTGGCCGCGGAGCAGCAGGGCGTGCCGGTATTCAGCTATACGCCGCTGCAGGTCAAATCGGCGGTGGTGGGCTACGGCAAGGCCGAAAAGGAGCAGGTGATGGAAATGACCCGCCGTCTGTTAAATCTCAAATCCGTGCCCCAGCCCGATGACGCCGCCGATGCCCTGGCCATTGCCATCTGCCATGGACACAATGGCGGCAGCCGCCTGCCTACCGCCGCCCTGGCGGAGATTCGCGGCGGCAACCGCCGCGGCAAACCCATCACCTACAAGGAGAAGAAAACATGATTTACAGCATTTCCGGGCTGCTGCGCCAGGTGGCCCCCACCTACTGCGTGGTGGAAGCCTGCGGCGTCGGCTACCAGTGCTCCGCCTCTACCCACACCCTTTCCAGTCTGCCCGGCCGCGGGCAGGAGGTCACCCTGCTGACCCACCTGTGGGTCAAGGAGGACGGCATGGAGCTGTTCGGCTTTTCCACCGAGCAGGAGCGCCGCTGCTTCCGGATGCTCATCGGCGTTTCCGGGGTAGGCCCCCGGGTGGCCCTGGCCATCCTCTCGGATTCCGCCCCCGACCGGCTGATGCTCTCCATTGCCGCCGGGGATGCCAAGGCCCTCACCCGCGCCCAGGGCGTCGGCGCCAAGCTGGCCCAGCGCATCATCCTGGAGCTGCGGGATAAGGTGAGCGATGAGGACATCAGCATGCCGTTTAGTGATGAGATCGGCACCATTTCCACCGTGGCGGAAACCATCCACAATACCGCTAAAAGCGAGGCCATCAGTGCGCTGGTGGCGCTGGGCTACGGCCAGACCGATGCCGCCGCCGTTATCGCCCCCATGGAGGATTCCCTGGCTGTGGATGAGTTGATCCGCCGGGCCCTCAAATCCTTTACCCGCGGCAAGTAAACAGCTTTGAATTTGTGCAGGGACCGGGATACGGGGCGGGGCTAAAGCGGACTGCCGTCCGCTTCGGCGGTCTTCGGCCGCCGGGCCTGCGCCCGCGGCTCCCTGCAGCAGGCCGGTTTCGGCCGCAGGCAAATCGTCCTCCGGACGATTTTGGCGGGGCTGCGCCCCGCCTACGGCGGCTTTGCCGCCGGCCTGCGGCCGCCCGGCCCCGTGCCAACCACCAACTACTCCCAAAGAGAGGAGATCACACCATGTTCGATAGAGGCAAACAGCCGGAATACGAAATGGACCTGGAAAACCGCTTTGTCGCCCCGGAAGTGACCGAAAACGACCGGGATAATGAGCTTTCCCTGCGCCCGCACACGCTGGAGGAATATATCGGCCAGGAGCAGGTCAAGGAAAATCTCTCGGTCTTTATGCAGGCGGCACGCCTGCGCGGGGAGCCACTGGACCATGTGCTGCTTTACGGCCCCCCCGGCCTGGGCAAAACCACCCTTTCGCAGATCATCGCGGCGGAAATGGGGGTCAATATCCGCATTACCAGCGGCCCGGCCATCGAAAAACCGGGCGATCTGGCTGCCCTGCTGACCAACCTCAATGAAAATGATATCCTCTTCATCGATGAGATCCACAGGTTGAACCGCAGCGTGGAGGAGGTACTGTACCCCGCCATGGAGGACTACGCCCTTGATATCATCATCGGCAAAGGCCCCAGTGCCCGTTCTATCCGCATCGATCTGCCGCGGTTTACCCTAGTGGGAGCCACCACCCGGGCCGGGCAGCTTTCCGCCCCGCTGCGGGACCGCTTCGGCGTGGTGTTCCGGCTGGAGCTGTACACCCCGGAGGAGCTTTCGCGGATCGTCACCCGGTCGGCCGGGATCCTCGGCATCCCCTGTGAGGCCGAGGGAGCCATGGAGCTGGCCCGCCGCAGCCGCGGCACCCCCCGCATCGCCAACCGGTTCCTCAAGCGGGTCCGGGACTTTGCCCAGGTGCAGGGCAGCGGGGTCATCACCCCGGAGATCGCCGCCGAGGCGCTGGAACGGCTGGAGGTGGATTACCTCGGCCTGGACCGCATCGACCGCCGCATCCTCTCCACCATCATCCAGAACTATGCCGGCGGTCCTGTGGGGCTGGATACCCTTGCCGCCGCCGTGGGGGAGGAGAGCGTGACGCTGGAGGATGTTTACGAGCCGTACCTGATGCAGATCGGCTTTTTGACCCGGACGCCCCGGGGCCGCTGTGTGACCCGGCTGGCCTATAACCACCTCCATCTGGAGGCCCCGGACGGTGTGCCGGACGCCCAGATGACACTGCAATGCTGATGCCGGCGGACACTGTGACTTTGACGCAAATAAGCCGCAGGATCGGTTCATTAAAGCAATTTGATGACGGAGATGAGAATGGAAAAACGGAAAAAACGCCGCTGGCCGTGGCTTTTGGCCGCGTTGGCCATCGTGCTTATTCTGCTGGGGCTGGACTATTGGAATCTTTTGCCCCATAGAACTTATACCGCGGAGCATTTCGGCATTGAAACGCTGCAAAGCCCGCTGGACGCCGACGGCGACGGCATCGACGATTACACCGACCTGATGCTGGGGGCCCGGCGGGACGCCGAAAACCACCCCACCTATGACCCCGGCTATTTTGCCGGGGGTTACCCGCCGGAGGACAGGGGCGTCTGCACCGATGTGGTGTGGCGGGCCTTTCAAAACGCCGGGTATGACCTCAAGGCGCTCATTGATGCCGATATCGCCGAAAATACCGGGCTTTACCCGCGGGTGCAGGGGAATCCCGACCCCAACATCGACTTTCGCCGGGTCCCCAATTTGCGGGTGTTTTTTGAGAGATATGCCGAAAGCCTGACCACCGACCCCTATGAGATCGCCGAGTGGCAGCCTGGGGATATCGTGACCTTTGAGGGGAGCCACATCGGCATCATCTCCGATAAACGGAACAGGGACGGCATCCCGTACCTCATCCACAACAGCGGCCAGCCCAAAAGGGAGGAGGACGCCCTGCTGCGCTGCCACCGCAACCACCCCATTTCGGGGCACTTCCGCTGGAATGGCGGCACCGAAACCAACTGAGAAAGCGAGACGAATTGATATGGGCAGACTGTTTGGAACAGACGGAATCCGCGGCATTGCCAACCGGGATCTTTCCATCCGCCGGGCGGAGGAAGTGGGCATGGCCCTGGCCGAGGTCATCCGGGGAGAGCACCCCGAAAAACGCCCCACCGTGGTCATCGGCCGGGATACCCGGCTTTCCGGCGAGATGCTGCAGGCGGCCCTGGCGGGCGGCCTGATGGCCGGCGGCGCCGATGTGGTGCTGCTGGGGGTGGTTCCTACCCCGGCGGTGGCCTACCTGACCGTGCAGAAAAAGGCCGCGGCCGGCGTGGTCATTTCGGCCTCCCACAACCCCTACGAGTTCAACGGCATCAAGATCTTTGGCCCGGAGGGCTACAAGCTGACCGATGACGAGGAGGACGAGATAGAGCGGATGCTGCTGGACCGGGATATCCCCATGATCCCGGTGGAGCCGGAGGAGATAGGCACCTGCCGCGAGGACCGTGAGGCGGCGGTGCAGTATGCCGGGTATCTGGCCTCCACCGTGCCGGAAAAGCTGACCGGCATGAAGGTGCTGGTGGATTGCTCCAACGGCGCGGCGGTAAGAACGGCGGAGGAGTTGTTCTCTCTGCTGGGGGCGGAGGCGACCATCCTGTGCGATGCCCCCGATGGGACCAACATCAACCGGGAGTGCGGCAGCACCCATGTGGAGCACCTGGCCAGCCTGATGGCCGAGGGAAAATATGACCTGGCGGTGGCCTTTGACGGGGACGCCGACCGGTGCCTGGCGGTGGATGAAAAGGGCCATGTGGTAAACGGCGACCAGATGATCGCTATTTTTGCCCGGCAGATGAAGGCGGAGGGCCGCCTGCCCGGCGATGCCGCCGTGGTGACGGTGATGAGCAGCTTTGGCTTTTTCCGGTTCGCCAGGGAGAATGGCATCCACGCCGAGACCACCAAGGTGGGCGACCGCTATGTGCTGGAAAATATGCGCAAAAACGGCTATAACATCGGCGGGGAGCAATCGGGGCATATCATCTTCCGGGAGTATATGCCCACCGGTGATGGAGAGCTTTCAGCCATCCAGCTGATGCGGGTGATGAAAAAGACCGGCGAGCCGCTGAGCGTGCTGGCGGGCCGGATGCCCATTACCCCGCAGGTGCTGCTGAATGTGGCGGCCGACCGGGATATGAAGGAGGCGCTGCACGAAAGCCCCGAAATGGAGACGCTTATCGAGGAGTGCGAGGAGCGGCTGGGTGATACCGGCAGGATTTTGATTCGGGCAAGCGGCACCGAACCGCTGATCCGGGTGATGGTGGAGGGCGAGGACGCTGCCCTCATCCGGGAGCTGGCCGAACGGCTGGCGGCCGGGTGCGAGAAGCTGCTGAAATGACAGGATTGAGAAGATGGCGTGTTATGGGGATGGATTGCAGTCACCTCCGGTGGGGAAAGCCTTTTAGATATCATAGTTTGTACGCCTGCCGGCGGGGCGTTACTTTTCTATGAAGAAAAGTAACCAAAAGTCA
>ERZ1673738.3606-NODE-3606-length-16936-cov-11.759730_pt1 | contig 16936 bp, 15 predicted proteins | sample MGYA00580198_ERZ1673738 | MGnify/ENA primary metagenome ERZ1673738 (study PRJEB41218, sample SAMN15661784) | gut metagenome | host: Homo sapiens | place: Canada: London | collected 2015-08-20/2019-03-30 | study: EMG produced TPA metagenomics assembly of... | reverse complement strand
CGCGATAGCGATTGTTGCCGCCAGTTCCGCGCTCTGGATACGAGACGATGGAGGTGAGCCTGTTTTCAGCACTCATAGCCGCCTTCTCCTTTCATATGCATATACAGGCAGCAATCATCGCACTCTGATTTGCCCGAGCCAATGCAAAGCGGGTATGGATTTTCTGCTTCTGGTGTGAAACAGTCCGGCTGCTTTGATGCTTGCCTGACCAAACCATGAGCAGCCTCAGATACACTTTCCCAATACGCTTCCCAATAGTGGTCATTGCGCCCGAGATGGCGTTCGATGCACTCAGGAATCATCGGGTTTGTAATGAGTCTCTGATACTGTGCGTCACTCAATGCTGCAACTTCATCCCATTGTTCGATTTGCGATATAAAGTCTTCGGTCTGGCATTGTGCCTTATACACTCCTCCAACCTCCCGAATATACCTACTGGATATCATCAGCGGCTGTCGGATAATCATGATTTTGTAGTGATTTTCCATGTATTCGCCGTCAAGATATGCTTCGTAGAAGTCCATCGAAGAATTCTCTGCGAAGATGCTTGATTCTCTCCAAGACGGAACACTTCCGTCCTCCAATTCTTCTCGAATACGATTTGTCATAACACGCTTTGCATCGTCATAGTCCGAGAACGCCTCGCAATCATTTCCGTGCTCGCCATTCACAGCCCAGTCTTCCATCACAAGAAAAACATTGACGCGTTTGCGCATAGAACGAAGATCATCCAACGGACGAATCATTTCGGGCGCCATGATAACCATGTCCAGTACGATATCAGCAATGGTCTTTGGCTGGTGATACAGATCAGAGAAGGTATCCTCCAGCGTCTTGACCTCATGCGGCATGACCGGAGGGTCAAACTCGCAATAGATGTCAGGCGTTTCGTTTTCGGTCTCCTTATCCTCGCCATCATGAATGGCGTTTATTCGGCCATAAAGCCCTGCGTATTCACTCTCAGCGGTTCTGACAATGGCTCCGCCAATCGTGTATGTGACGCCTTCATACTCAAATTCAGCGCCAGTTCTGTTCAAAATCATTTTTCGCTCCTCCTATCTTAGATATGGCAGTCAATCCCGACAATGAAATGATCGTCAGGAATGCTGTCTATGTAGTCTGCCAACATCTGCCGCCATGCGTCCGGCTTCTTGTCGTTGCTGCTGATACCCCACCAGCCCATATCTCCCTTGGAGTGCCAGTCTCCGTCCTGAAGGAAGGAATAGGCGCCGGGCACCATGCGCTGATCCGGTGCGAGTCCGTTGCGGCGGAGATAGGCATCCTCGCTTTCATTCTTGAAATAGATCTGCGTCAGAAAAGAGAAAACTCCATCCTCCGTGATCTTCCAGAAGCTGCCTTCCGGAGCCTTGCCGGAACGAAAAGTCTCTGCAAGAAGTTTAAAGCGCTTTTTGGCGTGCTGCAGCTCCCATTCCTTTATGAGATCCCATGCAATATCTCTTTTTCTTGCGCCGCAGACCCATATATAGCCTTCGGGCGCTTCACATACAGCATCTTCGTTGCCCCATGAGCGCTCACCGTTAATTCGTTCCGCTGTGTCACGGACAAGGAATTGGAACGGCCAGCGGCCGCCAATGGAATACCAATCCCAGAAGGCATTCGGATTGCAGTAATACCCATACGTATTGGTCTTGCTGTCAAAGGTATAACCGCAGTAGTCCTCCGCATACTGCCTCAGACTGGGATAGAGCTTCTTCACCGGATATCCCATAAATGCGCGCATCTTTTTCGCTTTCTTCGTGCGCTTCTCATGGCCGAGGTGTCCGGCCTTTTTCTGGAACACCTTGCCGTCTTTGATGAGATATTTTTCGCATACCAGCCGGTTGTACTCCGGAACGACAGTTCCGTCCGGAAAACGGACACAGTTGATTTTGTCGGTCTCATAATCCCGCCGCAGGTCATCGGTTCGATCCTCAAACTCCAGATAGGCCGGGTCATCCGTTCCTTCACAGAATGGGGCCATCAGCTCATCAATCTCGCACTCAGCCGAACGTTCCAGAGTGCTGGCCTTGCTTTGAAGTCGTTTCAGAAGAAACCGCAAAGCAAAACTCTCCGGGTCCTGCGCCAGCTTTTCTTTGACTTCTGCGATCTGTTCCGCATAACGCATATTTTCCTCGCAGTTTTCCTCCAGCTTGGGCATATAAAAATTGACCAGTGTTACAAAATGACTCATTTTTTGATTCCTTTCCTGTTGTAAGATTAACGGGCAGCAGAAAAAGAATCCGCTGCCCGTCGTTGTGAATTGCAATATTCCCGTTAGACCCGCATATGGCGCTTGACCGCTGCGGTCAGCTTTACGGGCAGTTGATTCAGATCTGTGATGTCCATAAAGGAATCACCATAGATTCGCTCGATGTTCTGTTTGTCCTCCCCGATAGCGGCCGCAATGAACAATACTCCCTTGCGCCGGTACTCCTGCTTGATGCCGCGGAGATCTTCCTCGGCGGCACTGCCGTAGTAACCGGGTGCTGCCGGTTGACCATCGGATACAAGAATCAGGATTTTTACCTCCTCCGGCCGTTTAACCAGCTGCTCCGCCATAAAACGAAGCGCGGCGCCGTCGCGATTGCTGCCGCGGGCGGCAATGTCCATCATGCGGTATTTATCATCGTTATCGATGCTTTCGAACTCTGCATAGGAATACAGCTCCACACTGCTGCCGCTGGTGGAATGACCGTAAACGGTGACAGGGATATGCAGCGCCTTGCAGAAGTCATATAGAATGATGGCCGAAGACCTGGCGTAGGTACAGCGGTCGCAGGAGCACATGCTGCCTGATTCGTCCAGCAAAAGCCCTACGGACATCTGTGGAATTTCGTTGGGCAGGGCATTTTTATAAAAAACCTTCCCATCGTTCCGGCAGAGGGCGTGGGCATCCAGCCGTCGCCCCATCATGAGCCCGGTCTGCTTGCCGCCGCGCTGTTTATCCTTCAGCTGCTGCAAGAGGCTTTTCTGCAGCTGCCGTGAGATATCCAGCAATGGCCCGGAAATGGCGTTATACTGCTCGACAAGCTCCTCATCGGCGGTGGATATCCGGTTCACACAGATATCAACACCAGCATGGACATCTCCATAGGAGATGCTCTGGGCCACATCGTTGAGTTCCCGTGTCCGTTCATTCTCCAGCTGCTCGCAGGCGGCCTTCTCCGCCATCTTGTCCAGCAGGCGCTCAATGTCCTCCGCTGCATGGTCATAGCGTTCACGCTCATATGCATCGTTGTGCTTGGTCGCCCCTCCGCTGCCTTCGGAAACACGATCTGTCTGCTGATAGGGGATGCGTCCGTCTTCTTCCGCTGATACTGCCTGCTTCCCACCGGAAGCGCCTTCCATATCTCCGGGAATTGCGCCTTCTTCCGCCGGATTTTCGGTCTGGGAGATCCCAGCAGAAGAACGCTCGGATTCGGAGTCAGTCTGGGGCTCGGCATCTTCAGAGCCGCTGCTTCCTTCAGACTCGCTTTTTTCTGCCTGAGCCGCCGTCTGCGCCCGTTTCCCGGCTCCGGCTGCCACACAGACCGCACCCACTTCGGGGATCGGTGTGCTGCTGCCCTCGCCGGACACAGAGCTTCCGGCCATTGCCTGCAGAAGCTGCGCGATGGTCTCGGCCAGCGACTCTGTGGAACCGGACGCCTTGGCCTCCTCCTGGCGCTTTTTGCAGATCTCCAGGAAATCCTCGATATAGTCCCAGCAGCGAACCAGTATGAGATTGACGACATTGAGCCGTTCTTTTCCGGAGGGATTGACAATGGCGGCGTCCAGATCGTGGATCAGCTTGAACACGACCTGGATACGCTCATCGCTGAGGGGAGCATCTCCGTACTTGATTTCACCGAACTTCACATACGACAGCATGATCTGTAGGATACTCTCAAAGATATGGCAGTTCCCGTCATCCTCTTTCTCGATAAGCTCCGTTACCGTCGGAATGCTCTCATACTGCTGCTCCCGTAACGCTTCCAGGCAGTTGCCCAGTGTGCCGCGGAATTGAGCGAGTATCCGATTTTCGATATAGGCGTCCTCGATGACATTGGAAATATGGTGCGCGACATAGCGAAGCATCTCATTGTTCCGTGGCTCTAGCCTTACATACTCCCACAGAGCTCGTTCGCTTACAGTGTCTTTGGGCAGCTTGTAAGCAGGCGGCTCCGGATACCATTTCTCCCGGCTGAGGTAGTTGTTGTAGGTCTGGCCCGCAAGAAAATCCGTGTATAGACAATGCCCAAGTTCGTGGGCAAACAGTCCGCAAACGATCTCATAGCGGTTCTCCCGCCCTCTGTTTTGGGTCACCAGCCTATGCCCCGCATTGATCAGCACCGACAGGTTATTGGTGCATGCCACTTCTCCGGACTTCGGACTCCAGCTGATGGCCATATGGATGCGGCGGTTGTATTTATACCGCCGCGTCTGAGCCATGGCCATGTCTTCAAAATGTCCCGCAAAGATGCGGGACGTGAAGAATTGCCGGTCTGTGATTCTGCTGCGTTTTTCATTGAGCAGCTGTTTAACCCGCTTATGATTCACTCTTGCCATATAGAGTCGTCCTCCTTTCTTCCGGACTTATGCCGATGTTCGCTTCCGCTTAGGGGCAAACATAGGGTCCAGAATGGTTGTAATCAGGGCTTCCCGGTCTTCCTCGTCGGCAGTGGCTTTGCTGATGACCGTATACTTTGCCGACAGATAAGGGTCGCCGGAGATCTCTGCACTGATGACCCAATCGATCAGGCTGCGCATTCCGCAGGCACCGTCGGTGATACTGTTTTTGCGGCAGTAATCGGCCATGTCGTTGACCACCTGCACCATCTGGGATACCAGGTATTCGTCGGCACATCCGGTCACGGCCATAGCTCGCTGCACCATAACCTCGGGCTCCGGCAGTTCAATGTCCTTGACCAGACTCATTCTGTCCACCACCGACTGGTTCATCGACCTGCATCCTTCGTAACTGACATTGGTCGTCACAATGACGACCGTATCAGGGTGCCTGCGAATGATCTCGCCGGTCGGAAGCGTGATAGACCCCTTCTGCTCCAGAAGAGAGTTAAGGCCCACCAGCACACCCGGCTGAATGATCGTGGACGGCTCCTGAACCTCGACTAAATACCCATGTTTTAACGCTTTCACAAAATCCGTCTCCACATAAGTATAGTTCTGGTTGGAGCTTTGACGGTTTTCGGCACGCTTGCTAAGAGCCTGTACCTTTTCCGTGACCTTTTCCAGCACAACGCTCAAGCAGTCCTGCACGGTAGCCGCCAGATTTTCCACGCCTGTCAGAGCCTGATAGACGCCGGCAGGATCGTAGTCCATATCATCCAAGTCCGGAAGGCGCAGAAGCTTAGCTACATTGGCATAGCTGATACCTCCCATGGACTTGAGGATCTCGCGCTCACGGTCAAGCTCCGGGCTACCGGTGGACACTGCGTCCGTTTCAGGGAAGATCATGCCGGTGAAATCAAATATTTCTGTGTTGGCAGAGCAGGTATACTTCATGTATGGCAGCCCCAGTACGGCGGCAATGGCTTTTGCGCCCATGGTCTTGCCGGTACCGGCAGGCCCGCGCAACAGGAAGTTTCGCATCTGCATGGGCCGCCCGGTGGTTTTCTGCGCATGCTTGCAAATATCCACCACTTCCGGCGGAATGATATACCATTCCGGGAGTTTCGGAATCAGGCTCAGCTCCAACGCGCTCAAGGTGCGTCCCGGCGTCAGGGGATACTTGCCGACGAAATCCGTATGCTCCACCACGACGCCGGCTTTTTTGATAACGGCCGGTCCGGTCTTGGCAAAGATCGTGAATTCCCCGGCTGTGACGCTGGTGGGCACAAAGGATCCGGAATCCAGCTGACCTTGAGAGACCCGCATCAGGTTTCCGGACTTGTCCACTGTGATATTGATATGCGCCGGGCAGGTATCGTCCTTGATTCTGCGGTAGGCATTGTCGCAGAGGATTGCCATGCTTTCGGTCGCCTTTGCCATATCCGGGTATCCGGCAATGAACTGGTCGTAGTACTCCTGAAAGGTTTCATCGAACTCCGCATCTGACATCAGGAACGGCATTAGGGCAAAGAAGATTGCCGCGCCGTCCCGCTGGCTCGGATGCGCCACGTACTGCTCGATGAGCTCGGTGTTTTTGTCATAAACGCTTGCCAAAGCGCTGCCGGAGGCTGCATCGAACACCACAAGATGATAGGCATCCGGACCGACGGAGGATTTATACTCCGCCACGCTTTTGTTTGTATCGATCTGGCCGACCGCACCTTCTCCGGTGCCGTTCATGCACCGGCACATGGCGTGGACTGCCTTGATCACAGAACCACATAGCGTTGATTCCGTCTTTGCCCCGTACATGGATGCCACCTTGACCTTCTTATTTGTCATGGTATCAAAGGGGACGGGCAGCGAACGGGAGTAGTTGAACAGATTGTTGATTGATACGCTCATGTAGCGTCATTCCTTTCTGCAGTGTCACTGCGTGAAATCAATGGTAATACCGGTATCTGTACAGCAGCAGTTCTCCATACCGTTTCGTTCCAGCTCCCGGCAGATGTCCGGCCAGCTTTCTCGTGCAGGCAATTCTGCCGCCGTTATTTCCAGCATGGATAGCCCTTGCGCGATGCTCTCGTTGCACCGCTCATTGAGTTCCATAACATGGGCGTCCACCCATTCAAAAGCCAGATACTCATAATTCTCCGGGGGATCGACCTTCTGCGGAGTGCCGTCCTCGGTTTCCTCTGTGCCCGTCTCATCATTTTCCGTTTCCGGCATCTTGACTTCTTCCGCGTGCGGGTAAGTCAGGCTGCACACTTGAAGGCCGCGAATCACAACGATCGCTTCACGGTATCCGCCGGCATGGTTGAGCAGGATTCGCACCTCGTTGCCTGTCGCAATATTGCGCATGGCATTAGGCGTCTTCCATACCCATCTGGCGTTGGGGAAATCGGCCGTGACCAGCTCTGTAATCCGCCGCTGCATTGAGCCGAACGCCATGTCCCGGATATCCTGATCCGTAGGTTCCGGGCGAGCAGCCGGAAGCAGAGGCGGGATATTCTCCACTTTTCTGGCAGAGAGAAAGAGCAGTCGCATGTCGGCGATAAAAATACCGAGTATCACCAATAAGAGAATCGGCCAAAGCCTGCAAACAAACAGCAGCAGAGCCAATGTCCCCAGTATGGTCAAAACCTCATAGGCGATGTGGCGCTTGAATTCTTTGTTTTGCATATACTGTCCTTTCTGAACGCAAAAAACGCACATGAGTCCACATAGATACTCATGTGCGTTTTAATGCGCCCGATCCATTTGTAGTTCTTCGATTGATTATTCGTCGAAGAACGAATTTACGCCGCCGAAGGGTTCAAAGCCGGTGAAATTACCGGGCATCTCTCCGTTGGAGGCAGACTTTGCGGGTGCGGCAGCCGCTCTGGGCTGTTCCCCAGCTTCCTCGGTCTTCTGCTTTCCGCCGCCGGAAGAGCAATACTCAATTTCATCCAGAATGACCACCATGGCGCTTCTTTTTTCATGCGTCGTGCTGTCCTCCCAAACATCCTCGTCCAGGCGGCCGAGAATATTGATGAACGAGCTCTCTTTAAGCTGCATCTTTTTGATGCGCTCACATACCGGGCCAAAGGCTTTTACAGAGAGGTTTACCCATCGGGTGTTGTTTTCGGCGCGGGTGTCATACACCTTTTTGCCGATGCGGAACCGGACACTCTCCCCGTTTTCGGAGAATTTGAGAGCCGGGGCGCCGTCATATCCCTTGGAGATGACGACATCAGTTGCGATTACCTTGAACATAAGATGCTCCTTTCTTGCAGGTGCTGCCTGCTATAACATGATTTATTTCAACCCATTTAGGGAAGAAACCGAGAAACAAAAAAAGTGCCAACCAACACAAATGTGTTAATTGACACTTTATAACTTGAATACTCTGGTGTTCCGCGCAGGAAACCTTGATACTTATGATTGTATTATAGCAGGTTCTCATATGACAGTCAATTGCTTTCCGCTGTTTTCGCCGGGCACCTCGCTGTTTTCACCGGGGTACCTTGCTCCAGCACAGACAGAACCAACTCCAACGCAAGCCTCACTCGAAGCGGGTCGAATATACAGTTCCCATCCGGCAGGATACCCGCTTCGACTCTGTTCTCTATTTCCCTGACTAATCCGCGGATCTCATCGCCTTTTGTCATTTTGATCCTCTTCCTTTCAAAATATCGATTGCCAAATATGTGCTAAGCTGTTGGCAGCCTTCGTTTTCATATACCGGTGTGCCGGTTGCCGTATATACCGTGATGATGTCTCCCTCATCAACATTTCGAAGTCTTCCGGCGATCTGTATTTTCACTGTATGTGGGTCTGACCACAGATAGAGCGTTTTGATGCGGCGGCGCATCGGAGTTTTTTCCAGCCCGGTACAGTGACCACGAATTACCACTATTTGATCGGTGACTGCTCTATACAGCAGTTGCAATGCACTGAACCCATAAAAGGCGAAAAAGAGCAGGACGGAAAGAGACAGATAAAGGTTGCCCTCCAACAACAGAGACACCACCATCAATAAAAGGCTTACCAGCGCGGCTCCACATCTCATTATAATCTGTTTTTGCAGCGGCGGTGGGATTTTTTCGAATTTTTCTCTCATTACGCACCTCACAGCAGAAGGATTCTCTTTTTCTTCAGTAGCCTGAGCAATGCGGAAACGACCTCATCCCGCACTGCGGCGTGTTCCATTTGGGCTTCCAGAATGTTATCAAAAATGGTTTCCTGCGTATAGATTGTTTCCGTCAGGTTCTGCCTGTTTCTATCCCCCAACAGGTTTATTTGCGGTGCTACATGATGTTCTGTCAGGAATACCAGTTCTGCCGTGGTGAGCCGAAGTCCGGCTTCTGTCAGCCATAGCAGCAGTTCTTTTTGGCGTGCGCTTAGAATCGCACGAACTCCTTGCGGCTTCGCAGGCGTCAGAACGCACTGCGTCAATGCACGATACTCAAAAACAGGCTCATCGCCTTCTGTAATTTCAACAAGCCCCTGACGTTTAAGCTGCTGCAGTGCTTTTACCTCCGGCACATTCTCGCGGTTTTTTGCAAACCCAAATCTGCCGTTAAGCCAGAGCGCAGCCTGTTCCCCGGTCAGCTGAAAATCTACGCCGCAGCGGGTCACGAACAGAAGATCCTCTGTGGAGGCTCTGATTACCATACCTTTGGATATATATTTCATTTTGCTCACTCCTTGTCTGTCCTTTTCCCATATTACACGGCAAGGCGGCGCGAATTACAGCACTCACAACAAATACATTGCGACAACGCACAGAATAACAATCAGCAGCATGACTCCCGCCACGGCGGAAACCTTCTTCACCAATTCCATGTCAGGCCCCTCTTTCAGTTTTCCTGCGTCTGAAGGCAGAACATCGTCATAGTAGCCGTCATATCCATCGTCCTTTGGATGAAAAGCTCCTCCCACGTGTTCACCGACAGGCTTTTCATGCTTTTTCCGTGGCTTTGGAGACAGGTGCTTACGCTTCTTTTCCATACGCTTTTGTGACTTTACGGGTTTCTCTTTTGGCTTTTTCTGACCACCTTCCGCAGTCGGCAGACTCTTCCCGCACTCCATGCAGAAAGAAGCGGCGCCATCTGCAAAATCGGCGCCGCAATAGGGACAATATTTCATACTCAGCACTCCTTTGGGCAGTATTCGGCATTCATGCCGGGTTTCACGATCCATTGGGGGACGATACGATTATACCACAGCGTCTTTTTCGTGTCATCGGCGCAAACCCTGCCATTTAGTCTGCCATTTCGTGAGACATTTTGTGTTCCTCAATAGGCTGAATGCTGCAAAGTCAATGCTCATATACGGTGAAGAAGCAGAAGACAAAGATATAGTCAAAATGCCTCGCTATCGCGCCGATAGTCAGTTCAATAGCAAAACAGGAAGCTTTCGCCGACGCTCACGCTGCGAAAGCTCTTGAACATCCGCATGGCGGACAGTGCCGGGAAGATCACCAGTGCGGAGATCAGCAGGGAACCCACAAGGTTCATCGCCAGCACGATGATGACCGCAACGACGACGGCGATCAGCAGGTTGCAAAGCCCCGCCTTCGTGCCGGTCGCCCTTGCGAAACTCTCGTCAAAGGTCACGGCAAAGATCTTATTGTAAAACAGGATGAACACCGCCATGACCAGCACCGACATTCCCACGCACAGCCATACCTCTGCGGGAGACAGCGTCAGAATGGAGGTGGAGCCGAACAGCGTGCTGCACACATCGCCGGAAAGATTGGACGAGGTGGAGAAAATGTTCATCAGAAGATAGCCGACGGCAAGCGCCCCCACCGAGATCATGGCGATGGCGGTGTCGCCCTTGATTTTCGTGTTCTGCCCTGTACGCAGAAGCGATACTGCACTGATAATCGTAATGACCATCACCAGCGGCATTTCATTGGTGATCTGCAGCACGGCGGCAATGGCCACGGCTCCAAACGCCACATGGGAAAGTCCGTCGCCTATGAACGAAAAGCGTTTCACCACATGCCTTCATCAGGCATGATGATTCAGAGTCACTGCTAAAGATACGTGTCTTTAATCCTTAAAAGACCGTTGGCCTTGCGCAGAGCGCGGGTCAGCGGTCTTTTGCTGTCCAGCCGCAGAAGGCGGCGGCAAATTTGCAGTTCAGCGTTTTATGGCAGCGAAATGAGCATTTTTTGCGACACTCTACGCATTATTGTGCATTGTATTGCATCGAAGTATCCGATATGATGGATTTACAGTAAATAAGCATGAAAAGGAGCGCACACATGAACGCAGCGGAACTGATCGAATATATCCGCACTGCCGAAAAGAAAACGCCAGTCAAGGTCTACATTTGGGAGCGTTTTCCGACGAGCTTTCCGAATGCCAAGGTCTTTCCGGCCGGGGACGGGGCAAAAATCGTATTTGGCGACTGGCGGGATATCGGCCCCGCCGTCCAGGCGCAGCAGGATGCCATTGCCGATATCGTGATCGAAAGCAGCTGCCGCAATTCAGCCGTTCCTCTGCTGGACACGAAGGGGCTGAACGCCCGGATCGAGCCAGGTGCCATCATTCGAGAGCAGGCCGAGATCGGGGAGGGAGCCGTCATCATGATGGGCGCCATCCTCAACATCGGCGCAAGCGTGGGCGCAGGAACCATGATCGACATGGGCGCGGTGCTTGGAGGCCGCGCAACGGTCGGCGCACGCTGCCACATCGGCGCAGGTGCGGTGCTCGCCGGCGTGATCGAGCCCGCGAGTGCACTGCCCGTCGTCGTGGAGGATGAGGTGCTCATCGGGGCGAACGCAGTGGTGATCGAGGGCTGCCGCATCGGTAGGGGCGCAGTCGTTGCGGCGGGCGCGGTCGTCATCTCGGACGTACCGCCCGACACCGTGGTTGCCGGATGCCCTGCGCGTATCATCAAGCGTAAGGATGAGACCTCCGCCGCCAAGACGGCGCTGGTGGACGCCCTGCGGGAGCTTTGAGCCGCAGGCGCATGACATTCAAACACGCACAAGAAAGGGTTTCAGATATGCAAACGCTCACCCCCATGACAGTGGACAGACGCGCCCTGCACCGCATCCCCGAGCTGGGCGACGAGCTGCCCAAGACCATGGACTATTTACAAGATGTCCTCGGCACGCTCGACTGCGAGGTGCTTTTCCCACTTGACAGCGCCGTGTGCGCTTATTTTGACTTCGGAGCGGCGGATACGCTGGCATTTCGCGCGGAAATGGACGCGCTGCCCATCGCGGAGCGGACGGGGCTGCCGTTTGCCTCTCAGCACAGCGGAAAAATGCACGCCTGCGGACACGACGGGCACATGGCGATGGTGCTGGAGCTTGGCCGCAGGATCCGCACGAAGCAGGCGCTTCCGCACAACATTCTGCTGCTGTTTCAGCCCGCCGAGGAAACGACCGGCGGCGCCAGACGGCTTTGCGAAACAGGGGTTTTGGAGCGTCTGCGCGTCAAAGCCGTATTTGCCCTGCACCTCTGGCCGGGTCTTTCTGCCGGGATGATCGCCGGTTTGCCCGGCCCCATGATGGCGCGCTCGGCCGAGGTGACGTTCACCGCTGAGGGGCGCTGCGCACATTTCTGCTCCGCCGCCTCCGGCCGTGACGCACTTGCAGCCTGCGTGGAGTTTTACAGCCGCGCCGCGGCATTGCCGCTTCCGCAGGCTCCGCAAAGTCTGCTCGGCTTCGGGCGCATGGAGGCCGGAAGCGTCCGCAATGCAGTTGCCGGAAGCGCACGGCTGGAGGGCAGTCTGCGCGCGCTCGATGATGCTGCGTTTTGCAGCATCCGGGAGGCACTGGAGACGATCAGCCGCCATGTCGCGCAAACCAGCGGCTGTGCGGCCGCCGTCCATTTCAGCGAGGGCTACCCCGCTGTTGTGAATCCGCCCGATCTGCTCCGCAGGGCTTCTGCGCTGTTTCCCATCGAGGCGCTGACCGCGCCAACTATGGCAAGCGACGATTTTTCATACTATCAGCGGCGGCTTCCCGGCCTGTTTCTGTTTTTGGGCTGCGGCGAGACATCGGCGCTGCACACGGCGGCGTTCGATTTTGACGAGCGCGTGCTTGAGGCCGGCGTGCGCTATTTTGAGACAGTCGCGGGAGGCGCAGTATGGTAGACAGGCTCTGCACATCGCTCGCGGGGCTCTCTTTGAGCGCCATTCGCCGCTATACCGCCCTTGCCGCAGAGCGTGAGGACTGCATCGCGCTGACCATCGGCGAGCCGGATCTTCCCACGCCCGCACCCATATGCGAGGCCGCTGTCCGCGCACTTGCAGGCGGCAGCACCCACTACACCGCAAACCAGGGCAGCGCTTCGCTCCGTGCGAAACTCGCCGCCTATGAGGCAAAAACGCGCCAGCTTGACTACGGACCGGATGAGATCCTCGTCACCGCCGGTGCAACGGAAGCCATTTACTGCGCGCTGACCGGCGTCCTCGACCCCGGCGATGAGGTCGTGATCCCGACGCCCGCCTTCGGGCTTTACGAGACCGTGACACGGCTCGCAGGCGCTGTTCCCGTGTATCTGGACACCGCCCGGACGGGCTTTCAGCTGACATATGAAGCGCTCTGCGCCGCCATCACGCCGCGGACAAAGGCGCTCGTGCTCAACAGCCCGAACAATCCAACCGGCGCGGTATATACGGAAGCCTCCCTTGCGGCCGTCTGCCGCGCGGTCGGAGACAGGCCCATCTTTATACTCTGCGACGACGTTTACCGCGGGCTGTGCACGCGGCCCTGTCCGGATCCTGCGTCCCTGCCCGGCCTGCGGGAGCGGCTTTTGATCGCCCAGAGCTTTTCAAAGCCGTGGGCGATGACGGGCTGGCGCATCGGATATCTCATGGGCAGCGCGCCGGTCATCCGAAAGCTCACTGCGCTCCACGGGCATATTCTGACCTGCGCGCCCAGCATGCTCCAGACCGCCTGTGAGACGGCGCTGGAAACCGACACGGCGCCGATGCGCGAGACCTACGCAAAAAGGCGGGCGCTGGTGCTGCGCCGCCTCCATGCGATGGGGCTCTGCTGCCCCGTCCCGGAGGGCGCGTTTTATGCCTTCCCGGATATCCGAGCCTTCGGCCTTCGCTCCGAGGCGTTCTGCCTTCGTCTGATCGCGGAGGCCGGGGTCGCAGCAGTACCCGGAAGCTGCTTCGGAACAGAGGGGCATATCCGCATATCCTACTGCTGCGGCGAGCAGATGCTCGAACGCGGCATGGATCGTCTTGAGGCATTTCTGGAAAAGCTCAAACAGGAAAGAAGAACTTGACGACCTACAGAAACAGGAGGTAGCTCAAATGAAACAGAAAACACTTTTCCGCGGCATCGCCACAGCGCTTGCCACCCCGATGACATCTTCCGGCGCCATCGACTATGACGCCTACGGCAGACTCATAGACTGGCAGATCGAAAGCGGCGTCACCGGGCTTGTCACCTGCGGCACAACGGGTGAGGCGTCCACAATGACCGCCGAGGAGCACCGCCAGACGATCGCCTTTGCCGTAAAGCGGACCGCCGGGCGCGTGCCGGTTATCGCAGGCACCGGCGCAAACTGCACCGAAAAAGCCGTCGAGCTGACACGGTTTGCCTGCGCCGCCGGAGCGGATGCCTGTCTGGTGGTGACGCCCTATTATAACAAGGCCACACAGCGGGGGCTGATTGCCCATTATACCGCCATCGCGGATGCATCAGATAAGCCCGTGATCCTCTATAACGTTCCCTCCCGCACGGGCTGCAACCTGCTGCCCGAGACCTGCGCCGCACTTGCCGGGCATCCGCGCATTGCCGCCGTAAAGGAGGCAAGCGGAAACCTCTCGCAGATCGTATCGCTGTTTCACAGGGCAGAGGCTCATCTGGACGTCTATTCCGGCAACGACGATCAGATCGTACCCATCCTCGCCATGGGCGGCGAGGGCTGCATCTCCGTACTCTCCAATGTGCTGCCCAGGGAGGCGGTTCAGCTGTGCGAGCTGTTCTTCTCCGGGGATGTGCGCGGCGCTGCGGCGCTCCAGTGCCGTCTGCTGCCCGTCATCGACGCGCTGTTTTCCGAGGTCAATCCCATTCCGGTCAAGGCGGCGCTGGCAAAAATGGGCTACGGCATCGACACGCTGCGTCTGCCGCTCACCCCGATGGAGGAAGGACGCCGGGCCGTCCTTCTGAACGCGCTCGAAGCATGGGGTGTTTGAGATGACAAAGATCCTTCTGCACGGCGCAAACGGCGCGATGGGCAGAGTGCTTCGCGCGCTGCTGGACGCCGGATTTGCGGACTGCACCGCAGGGCCCATGGTCAGCCGCAGCGGAAACGGGGCGTTTGCGTCCTTTTCTGAGATCCGGGAATCTGCCGACGTCGTGCTCGATTTTTCCTTTCACACCGCGACCGAAAGCGCGCTTGGCTTTGCGCTGGAGCACGGCCTTCCCATCGTGATCGGCACCACCGGACACACGCAGCAGGAGCGCGCGCGCATCGAGCGCGCCTCAGAGCAGATCCCCGTCTTTTTTTCCGGCAACATGAGTCTCGGCATTGCGGCGCTCCGCAGCCTTGTGCGCGAGGCCGCGCGCCTGTTTCCGGAGGCGGAGATCGAGATCGTGGAGACGCATCACAGCCGCAAGGCGGACGCTCCGAGCGGCACGGCGCGTATGCTCGCCGCCGCCATTCAAAAAGAGCGGCCGGAGGCAGCGCTTGTGTGCGGCCGCAGCGGCTTTTCACCGCGAAACCACAGCGAGATCGGCATATCCTCCATCCGCCTCGGCAGTGTGACCGGCATCCATGAGGTGCTGATCTCGACCGGAGCCGAAACGCTGAGTCTGAAGCACGAGGCGCATGACCGGCGGCTGTTCGCGGAGGGTGCGCTGCGGGCAGCAGTCTTCCTCTGCGGCAGGCAGCCCGGTCTTTACGATATGGACGATCTTTTGAAGGGAGACGCCCTATGAAAACAGCAAAATTCGGCGGCACGTCTCTGGCAGACGCAGCCCGCTTCCGGCAGGTAAAGCGCATCGTATCGGCAGACCCGGAGCTGCGCTTTGTCGTGGTCTCCGCCCCGGGAAAGCGCTCTGCGGAGGACAAAAAGGTGACGGATCTGCTGTATGACTGCCATGCCGCTGTAAAAACAGGCACAGACCCCGAGACTGCCTTTGCACCTGTCGCTGTGAGGTTCCGGCAGATCGCGCAGGAGCTCCGTCTCGGCATCGATCTGGAGGCGGAACTCCGGCAGATCGAAAAGGATCTGCGCTCCGGCGCGTCTGCTGCATACTGCGCCAGCCGCGGCGAATATCTCAGCGGGCGGATGCTGGCAGCCATGCTGGGCTGGCCGTTTCTCGACCCGGCGGAGCTGCACTTCTTTGACGCTGACGGCGTCCCGCAGCACAAGCTGGCGGAGCAGGCGCTAATGCGCAGGCTCCACGACATGGAGCGTGCCGTCATGCCCGGCTTCTACGGCGGCGGCGCGGACGGCCGCATCCACACGCTGCCGCGCGGCGGCTCGGATATCTCCGGAGCACTGCTGGCAAGCGCCTCCGGGTCGGATGCCTACGAAAACTGGACGGACGTGCCCGGCATTTTCCGCGCCGATCCTGCGATCGTGCCCAGCGCAAGGGCGATTCCCGCCATGGCCTATGACGAGGTACGGGAGCTTGCGTATATGGGCGCCAACGTGCTGCACGAGGACGCGGTGACGCCAGCCCGGCGTATGGGCATCCCCATTCACATCCGCTCCACGATGCAGCCGGACGCACCCGGCACCCTCGTCTCATCGCAGAGCCCTCCCTCCGCCTGTCCCGTCACGGGAATCGCGGGGCGCAAGGGCTACTGCTCCATACAAGTGGAGAAGGAAAACATGAACAGCGCCGTAGGCTACTGCCGCAGGATTCTCTCGGTGCTCGAAACGCACGAGATCCCCTTTGACCACATCGCAACGGGGCTTGGCAGCATCTCGTTCATCGCCCCGGCCGCGGCGGTCTCCGCCTGCCGCGAGGCGCTTTTGTCGGACATTTCCGCCGCCGTCCGCCCGGACAGCATCTGCGTTGCAGACGGGCTTGCCATGGTGTCCATCGTCGGACGGGACATGGCGGGAAGGCCGGGCGTCTCCGGCCGTCTGCTCTGTGCGCTCGGACGCGCCGGCATCAACGTGCGGATGGTCGTGCAGGGCACGCGCGAGATCAACATCACCGTTGGCATCAGCGAGCCGGAATATGAAAAAGCCGTGCACGCGGTGCACGGTGAATTCTTCCCGGAAGCGCCCCAGTGAGCCTTTGATCGCGCTCCTTCTTCGGTTCTGTTGACCTTGTTCCTTCCCCGGCGCGCCTCAGCCCGCCTTTTCTGATATCCTGCTGCGGAGCGCAGAAGCGCTCCGCTTTGTCCGATGCAGAAAAAGCGGCCGGCAGCGTTCAACTGCCAACCACCAAAAAAGCGGGGCA
>ERZ1673738.3604-NODE-3604-length-16943-cov-3.627724_pt1 | contig 16943 bp, 10 predicted proteins | sample MGYA00580198_ERZ1673738 | MGnify/ENA primary metagenome ERZ1673738 (study PRJEB41218, sample SAMN15661784) | gut metagenome | host: Homo sapiens | place: Canada: London | collected 2015-08-20/2019-03-30 | study: EMG produced TPA metagenomics assembly of... | reverse complement strand
GTGTTACATCAACCATTTCTACGGTTGATTCCTCTTCTGTTAATCCTTCTTCTGTAGAATCTGATACAGCTTTCGTTGTGTCTTCTTCTGATACTTCACTTCCCGTTTCCGCTTCCTCGGATGCGTTTTCGGTCGTCTCTTCCTCGGTTGCCGGTTCTTGTGTAACTTCCTTTTCCATATCAATTGTAGTGCCGTCTTTTACCAGCTGTACATCTGTGATGGATGTGCTGGTGATGGTTGGGAAGCTTTCCTTTTCCTGCAACGCTGAAATATCGTTGCTGATATCTGAGACATAGCTTGATGCTATTGTATAAATATCATCTGAGCCTTCTACTTTTGCATAATAGTCTGAATTATAGCTGTTAAGGTTTCCAATCTGGATCGTTACCTCTGTGTCATCAGATCCCTTTGCTGTGATCGTGCAGCTTGGATTGTCCAGACCATACACTGACAAGTCATCCTGTACTTCCTCTAGCTTACGCTCTGCAGTAAATGATTTTAAATCACTTGAAATGGAAGTCAAATAACTTTGTGTGACAGGAAAGTGCTCGTCGCTGTCATAGCTCCAAGTCTCGTTCTCAGTGTCATAGCTGAATGCGAATGTTCCGTAGCTGTTTGTGTAGCTGATTGAAACAGGCTCTTCCATTTGGCTTAAATAAAAGGTGTTTGCCTCTTTTTCTGCCTTTGACTGCTCGGCTTTTTTTTCTTCATTATGCTGATTGATCAATACTATTGTGCCGTATGCGCCTCCAAGGACGGCAAGCGCACCGACTAAACCAAGTAGTTTTTTTGTATTCTTTGTCATATACTCACACCATTATGCCTTTCTTCTGCGGATCCATACAACCAATCCCGCAACAATTGAAAAGACTGGGATGATGATTATAAACAATGCATTCCAAATGCTACTTCCTGTTACAGTATTGTAAGTAACTGAAAGGCTCTTTGCCGGAATTGATACGTTCTGAACATCATCGAAGTAAGATGATACGATGTTAATGAACTCATTTAAGTTTTCAATTCCAGTGAAGTTCCCAATCAAACTGGAATCAATCATGGTGGATGCTGAGATAACAGTCAGCTTAGAATCTGCTGATGGTGTCTCAAGCCAGCCATCTGTGTTTCCAACTGAAATGTCAGTCAGAACATCCTCAAGAGTGCTTTCCTCGGTAGATTCTGCCTCTGATGCTGCTTCAGATGTAACTTCCTCTGATGCATTTTCAGTTACACTTTCAGTTGAAGCTTCCTCTGAAACGCTCTCAGTGGATGTCTTTTCAGTTTCTTTTGTATCACTGCCAGATTCTAACTCGCTCTCGCTTTCTGTATCTGCTGGTACTGTCTTCTGTGCTGATGCTGCCAGAATAAACTGTGTTGCCTCATTGCTGTTTCCTTCACAAAATGCATTGTTACTTGTAGTTAAAAGTGTTGTCAGTGTTACATCTTCTGGTGTATTTTCTGATGCTGTCATACCTGCTACTGCACCGACTAAGATGCTGCTTGTTGTTTCTACATTTGTGTCATTGCTTGTGATCATTGGGAAGAAATAGAACGCACTCTGTGCTCTCTGGTAATAGCGATCACGATCTCCAATATAGGAGTTTACCATAGTCATACCATAATCTTCCATCAGCTCATTGAAGTTTGTAAGCTCCTTATCGGTGACACCGCGAAGCAAAAGCACATTTCCGCCCTGATACAGATAGTTATGAAGTTCTGTATATTCATCAGTTCCAAGATCACTTGTAGGATTGTTGATAATCAAAAGATCACAATCATCCGGCACAGATGCTGTCTCAAGAAGATTTAAATCTGATGTTGTCATGCTGTTTTTAGTAAGCAGCTCGCCAAGCTCTTGACTTATTGCTGACTCACCATGGCCTCTTAACATGTAAATCTTTTTATCGTTATCGGAGGTAACAGCTGCAACAGCACTTGTCAGCTGACCCTCTGCATCAAATTCTGATTCGCTGCTGTAGCCATAATAATTTTGCTGACTTACAATTATATCGCTAAAGGAAATTACCTGATTCTTTCCAGTTTCCTCGCATGATACAACAACAGAGTTTGCTGAAATTCCATACTTTGTAAGAATTTCAGGGTGAAGAACAGGGTCTATATAGCTAACCTTTAACTTAGATGAGAGATCGCCATAGATAGAGATAAACTTTTCAATACGAGAGTCTATATTTCCCGTCTCTGCCACTACCTCAACAGTAACATCCTTGTCTAAGTCCTTTAATAATTCTTTGGAAGTATCTGAAACACTGAAAATTCCAGTTTCGCTCAAATCCCAATTTAATAACTTTGATGGAAGCTGTCCTATAATCAAATTTACTACTACAATAATTGCCAGCACAATTGCCGTCACTACAAGGCTGAAGCTTCCGTTTTTCAGCTGCACTACAGATGAAATATTTTTACCTGACGGCTTTTTTTCTTTCTTTTTTTTGATATCCATTCCTGCCTGCTTTCCTCTCATTCTGCCGCTTTTTCGGCTTTTTTCTTACACCAATCTAGCGCTTATCTTAGCTCCATCTTCTCTTCTGGATTACCTGTGTGGTAAGGAAGATGCATGCCGCACAAATCGAGATCAGCTCCACAACACCCTTTACATCAAACACATAATCAGAAACAAAGCTTGTCATTACCTTTGCAAATGCTATGTTTTCGATCATTCCTGGAACAAGTCCCTCAAAAAGAGCTGGCTTTACAACGTAAAGAATAATTAAAACTGCTGCTCCACCGATCAAAAGACCAAACGTAGCTGCATTGCTCTTTGTCATTACATAGACAATGACGCAAAGAAGAACTAAAAGAATCAGACAGCCTATTAAAGAGGCAATTGCTGTATTTGGCACATATTGGGAAAGACCATTTGACAAATTGATCAAAAGCAGTGTAATGATCGTTCCAACTGCCGCGATGATGACACTCTCTGTCATTGCTGAGATCAGCATTCCAATGGCAACATAAGCGCAGCCGATCAGAAAATATACAAGAATAGTTGAATAGTCAACAAGAAAATATGCTGTTCCAGTGCTCTTAATGATCAATGGACACAGGCAAAAGATCACACATGGAATCGCAACAACTGCTGCCATTGAAAAGAACTTTCCTAAAACAATCTGTGTCACAGATACCGGTGATGTCAAAAGAAGCTGATCTGTCTTTGAATGACGCTCCTCTGAAAAGCTTCTCATTGTCAAAAGCGGAACAGTCAGTACAAATACGATGGCAGAGGCACTTAATGTGTAGGCAAAGTAAGGATAGCCATAACTCATGTTATACACCATAAAGTAAATACCTGTCACGAGCACAAGTGCGGCCACAAATACAGGTCCAATCATGGATGTGAAATAAGATTTAAATTCTCTGTTAAATATTGCTTTCATTGTCATCCTCCTTATTGGCCTGCTTTGTCTGCTCTGCTTCCTTTACGGCCTCCTCTGCCGATTTTTTAATCTCATCCATCTCTTCTTCATGAGCCTTATTGTCGGCAGTCAGCTCCATAAAGACATCCTCAAGTGTTGCCTTTGAATATTTCATCTCATAAATAGGCCAATTTTTTTCTGCGCAGATACCAAATACAGCCTCGCGCACATCAGCGCCATCTGTACGTATCTCAAATGAGGTCAAATTCAGATGCTTATCATCCTCATTCTGCTTTGTGGCTTCCAAAACTGCTACAACATGATGAAGCTGTGCAAAGCTGTTCTTTGCCTGCTCCTTTGGCGCCCTTATGCTGATTTCAAGCATAGCATCACTATCCATGTAGTGCATCAGATTTTCTGTTGTATCACTTGCAACTAGTCTTCCGTGAGAGATAATTAAAATCTCATCGCATACGGCACTAATCTCGGAAAGGATATGTGAGCTTAAAATAACGGTATGCTCTTTTGCAAGCTCCTTAATAAGTGAACGAATCTCAATAATCTGAATTGGGTCAAGACCTACAGTCGGCTCATCAAGGATTATGATTTCCGGCATGCCAAGCACAGCCTGTGCAAAACCGACTCTCTGACGGTAGCCCTTTGAAAGATTTTTGATAAGTCTTTTTGCTACATCGACAAGTCCAGTCATCTTCATAGCATTCAAAATGCTCTCCTGACGCTTTTTCGCCGGAATATTTTTTAACTGTGCCGCAAATTCAAGATATTCCCATACTGTCATATCTGTATACAGCGGCGGAAGCTCCGGCAGATAGCCTATACAGCGCTTCGCCTCTGCTGGTTCCTTCACGATATCGTGACCATTAATTAAAATCGTTCCCTCTGTAGGGCCGATATATCCGGTCATCATATTCATGGTCGTTGATTTTCCAGCTCCGTTTGGACCAAGAAAGCCATAAATCTTTCCTGGCTCCAGACGAAAGCTTAAATGATCGACAGCCACATGGTTTCCATATTTTTTTACCAGACCTGTTACTTCAATCAAAGTCTTGTCCTCCTGCATCTCATTTTTGCAAACAGCCTTATTGCTGTTTTGCTATCGTTTGTAATGTTAGGCGTCAAATGTGACGACTCTTTGATAAATTTGTGTCCATTGTTTGTCCTCTTGTGAAGAATTATTGAAATTAGGTATTGACTTATTTCTAATTGAGTATTATATTAGACTTTAATATGGTAAAGCACCATAGTGAATCACTGCATCTCACCGGTCTTTGACCGCCCGATAATATCTAATGCAGTGATAAGGAGGTTTCTTTATGGGAAGAGTTTATAATTTTTCTGCTGGTCCAGCTGTGCTGCCAGAGGAGGTACTGCAGGAGGCTGCAGATGAAATGCTTGACTATCAGGGAAGTGGCATGTCTGTCATGGAGATGAGCCATCGTTCTAAGGTTTACGATGCGATCATTAAAGAGGCTGAGGCTGATCTTCGTGAACTGATGAATATTCCGGGCAATTATAAGGTTTTATTTTTACAGGGTGGTGCATCCCAGCAGTTTGCTATGATCCCAATGAACCTGATGAAAAATAAGAAAGCTGATTATATTGTAACCGGTCAGTGGGCAAAGAAGGCTGCTAAAGAAGCTGAGCTCTACGGCGAGGTTAACGTTGTCGCTTCTAGTGCTGACAAAACATTTTCTTATATTCCAGACTGTTCTGATCTTCCAATCGATGACGATGCCGACTATGTTTATATCTGTGAAAACAACACTATCTATGGCACCAAATTCCACACACTTCCAAATACAAAGGGAAAAACACTTGTAGCTGATATCTCTTCCTGCTTCTTATCTGAGCCGGTTGATGTTACTAAATATGGTATGCTTTACGGCGGTGTTCAGAAAAATGTCGGTCCTGCCGGTGTTGTAATTGCAATCATTCGTGAAGACCTTATTACTGATGATGTTCTTCCAGGAACACCTACCATGCTTCGCTACAAGATTCATGCAGATGCTGATTCTCTTTACAATACACCTCCATGCTATGGTATTTATATCTGCGGCAAGGTCTTCAAGTGGCTTAAGAAAATGGGCGGTCTTGAGGAAATGCAAAGAAGAAATGTAGAAAAGGCAAAGATCCTCTATGACTATCTTGATTCTAGCAAGCTGTTTCACGGTACAGTTGAGCCGTCCTCTCGTTCTTTAATGAATGTTCCATTTGTAACTGGCGACAAGGAGCTTGATGCCAAATTTGTAAAGGAAGCTGAGGCTGCCGGTTTTGTTAACTTAAAGGGTCATCGCACTGTAGGCGGTATGCGTGCAAGTATCTATAATGCAATGCCAAAGGAAGGTGTAGAGGCACTTGTTGCATTTATGAAAAAGTTTGAGGAGGAGAATTTGAAATGAAAAGTGTTTATTGCTTAAATCCAATTTCTAATGCCGGACTGAGCCGTTGTGATGATACATACTGCATCGCTGATTCGATTGAAAATGCTGATGCTGTGCTTCTTCGCAGTGCTTCTATGCATGAAATGACACTTCCTGATTCTCTTCTTGCAATTGGACGTGCCGGTGCCGGTGTGAATAATATTCCGCTTGATTCCTGCGCAAAAAAAGGTATTGTTGTTTTTAATACACCAGGTGCAAATGCAAATGGTGTAAAGGAACTCGTTATTGCAGGACTCATGCTTGCTTCACGTGATATTGCAGGCGGCTGTCACTGGGTACGTGAAAATAAGGATGACCCAAATATTGCAAAGACAGCTGAGAAGGCAAAGAAGGCTTTTGCTGGAAATGAAATTAAGGGAAAGAAGCTTGGCGTAATCGGACTTGGTGCAATCGGTGTTCTTGTTGCAAATGCTGCAAGTGAGCTTGGAATGGAGGTTTTTGGCTGCGATCCTTATTTAAGCATCCAGAATGCAGTTCGTCTCTCTCACCACATTACAATCGTAAAGGATAATGATGAAATCTATAATCAGTGTGATTACATCACCATCCATGTTCCTGCACTTGACTCTACAAAGGGTATGCTGAATAAGCGTGCTTTTGATCAAATGAAGGATGGTGTCAAGATCTTAAATTTTGCAAGAGATATTCTTGTAAATGATGCTGACATGGCTGATGCTCTTGCAAGCGGCAAGGTTTCCCGCTATGTTACAGACTTCCCGAATCCAGCTGTTGTAAATATGCCTGGTGCTCTTGTACTTCCTCATCTTGGTGCTTCAACTGAAGAATCTGAGGAAAACTGTGCTGTTATGGCTGTCAACCAGATTATGGATTATCTTGAAAATGGAAATATTGAAAACTCTGTCAACTACCCATCCTGCAGCCTTGGCTATCGCAAAAAGGCAGCACGTATCTGTGTATGCCACTACAACAGACCAAATGTTATCAGTCAGCTGACTTCTCTTTTTGGTGAGGCTGGTGTTAACATCAGTGATATGGTTTCAAAAAGCCGCGGCGAATATGCATATGCAATGTTTGATGTAGAAGCGCCTGTAAGTGATGAATTTGAGAAAAAGTTAGAGGCAATGGAAAATATTATTCTTATACGAATCTTATAATGCAAAAAAGCAGCGATCAATCAGGTCGCTGCTTTTTTATTTACAAAATTTCATCAATTTCAGCCTGTGTCATAGGCTTAATATGTGCCAGTGTATTTCTTGCATTTCTAAGCCTTGCAATCATTTTCCCATCTTCGAAAGCGACAACTAATCTCCCCAATGATACCAGATGGGACAAGACGCCAATTTCCACATCCTCGGCATCAAAAAACATTTCGCCGTATGCACCAGTGATTGGAAGAAGTGCTTCAATTCCTTTTCTGTATCGCTCCACGATAATGCTTCGCTGCTTTTCTATAATAGGAAATACTACCTTAATCTGCGCTTCCCACATTCGTTCCGCAATCTGCTTTTCGCTTATGTCAGGCCAAAAGGCCGTTCCATCGCTTCTAAATGTTTCTTTTTTTATTGACGCAATTGTCTTTACAGGGTCCTCTAAAAATGTACGCCCTCTCTTGATACACGCGCAGGCAAGCTCTGCATCATCTGGCACAACAGATGAAACAGCCTCTGCCAGATACTGACGAAAGCCCTCTGTCTGCTTTTGCGTGGATGCCGCAAGCATCGCAAAAAGATATGTGTCATAATGTGCTATCTCTTTTTCATAAACAAGTCTTTTGATGCCTCCGCGTTCACGAATTGATACATCTTCTCTTGTTTCAATCAAAAATATGCAGCCCTTTTTCCCTTTGCCAAGCGCCTTGCTGTAGCCTTCCAGAAAAGTGTACCACTTCTTCGCCTGCGCTGAATCTGCCTGCGTTACCCAGAGGATATAATGGTTCATTATTAACTCTTCGCTTTTTGCAAGAAACTGCGCATATCCTATTCCTGGCCTATACTGCGCCCTTTTCTCCTGACGGCAATATTGATAAAACAGATATTCCCCCGGATCTTTGCCGCTATCCATAATAATTTTCAGGGAACGGTCTGAGTTTTGCCTTTCAATTTTCGATATGACCAGATCGCTCATTGTCTCATACCACGGGACAAACTGCGGAAGCTGTAAAAACAGATGGCTGCCTGACTGAACGGCTTCCACAATCTGATCAATGAAATGTGATGTATTTGTTATATTTTCCCACCATAGTCTATCCATTGTTTCACCCCGTTATTGATTCTCCATGTATTCAAGCAAACGGCTGTCAATTTCATCTGATGTTCCCATCATCTGGAAGAAGCTGTATCGTGAGAACAGATACTTTTCGTTTACTGTATGACGCAAAATATTAAGCTCAAGAAGCTCCTGCATCAGTCCATTAATGACTTGTGTTTTCTGAACGGCAACCTGATTGATACCTACGCCAATTGCCGCCTCTTTGATATCCTCTGCCGAAAAGCCCTCACTGTCAGCTGCTGAGTTTGCATTTTGGTGATACAGATACGCCATCAAAAGTGCAATGATATAGTACATGTTATCTTCATCAAGTTTAAGCGTGATCTCAAACTTTTCACGAATCTGATTCATAAAGGATGGATCTGAGAGCACCTTTTTAATATGTTTTTGTGTGACCTCATAGGCTGGTGTATTGCCTTCATCATATCCGGCATAATCATCCTTTTTCATTGCTTCAATTAAATTCGCACAATAAAGCTGAATCAATCCTGGAAAATAATTGGTGCTTGCTAAAATAAGTGATATCAGCGCCTGACGCTCCTTTGGGAAACGAAATCCCAGACAGTAAAGCGGCTCCTCGAGAAGCTGTCTTGCATCCTTTGTGTGAAATGGTCTGATCGTAATTGAGCTTAAATGCGTAATCACACTATTATTAGACAATGCTGCATCGCGCTTAAAACGCACAATATTATGAAGACCTGCAATAACAAACTTAAAGCGGTCCATTCCAATATTTTGAATCTCTTTTAGAGCATCAAACGGTTTGAAATTTACTTCTGTACAGCTCTCGATAAATGTGTCTGCCTCATCTAACAAAAGTAACAGATAAGGAATACGTTCCTCTTTATCGTCAAGCAGCCTTTTTTTGATTGCCCTTGCTAGTACATCCCAGTCTGTCGTATCAATTTCTTCTTTTAGAACACCAGCATCATACAGCTCACAGCAAATCTTTTTAGCTGCTCGTTCATAATCCATGCCCTTGATTTCAATGTAAACTGCACGGTTATTATTTTCATCAAAATCAATATCCATTTTTGCCTTTTTTAAAAGTGCCGACTTTCCAAGCTGACGTCCGCCATAAACAATATTGACACCGGAAGGTGATTCGATTTTTTCAAGCTCTTCCTGTCTTCCGATAAATATCTCCGGAGGCATTACCTTTGAAGAATCCCACACATACGGCTGACAATATGAAAATGGCATCATAACAGACATCAATATCTGATTGATAAATTGCACACTGTAATTGTTTACTAAGAACATTAATAATACGCGGTCAATGACTGCAAAGATCTTATCACTAAAGCTCGCCTTTATTTTTTTTGCAAATAATCTTCTGTCTGGAAGTGACAGCGCATAATCAAGAAGAACTAGTGTATTTTTGCTGTTTCCGATATTTTTTAATTCTTCAATCAGACGGTCTGCATCATACTTTCCAAACAGGCAGGCAACGCGAAAGCCCTCTGTCTGCGCCTTTGATCCAAATGCCGCAATTGGATGCTTATAGTTTGCTTTTCTTCCTACTACAGCAGGAATCGTAACCATATAGTTTTCAATTCTTCCAAGCTTTGCCTGCTCCTTTACCTGTGCGTCTAAAAAGCCAAGCGCCTCAAGAAGAGCTGTCAGCTTATACTGTCCCAAAGCCTGTCCGTTATTCATCCAGTTGTCAATAAGGCGCTTTGCCCACTTTTCGTCCTTGTTATGAATCCGCACAACTGCCAGATCACTAAGACTCTTGCTGCTGTTAGCAACTGCCTTATAATTATAGTCATACTCTTCAATAAACTTTGCCAGATAATCAGTGCCTCGAATTTCCCGCTCCTCATCTGTCTCTTCACTATTAATTTTTGACAAAAGATCCTCTGCCACTGTATAGTTTTGACATTCGATCATGCTTTTTATTGCGGCAATGCGCTTTTTGCGGCACTCATCTAACGTGTCGTTATTCTCGATTCCTTCCACCTCGCGAAGGAGTGCCTCTCCGCGCACCTTTGCGTCCTCGTGAAGTTTTTTCTCGTACTCCTCCAGGATTCGTTTGAAGAAGCCATAATTTTTTGTCTCATCAGCATAAGCAAACCATTCATTTGCGATCTTCTGAATTTTTTCTTTCTTATTTTCCTTTGTCTCTTCAATCTGTCCATAGCTTTGCGCCAACTCCAGATTTTCAATAAAGTTATTAAGACGGATTTGAGCATCTTTTCCAGCCTGCTCCTTAGATGCCTGAATATTGTACTCTTCTGTTGCATTTCTATTTTTTTGCATATAATCTAAAATCTGTTCTGCTGCTCCGTAGTCGTCTCCATATTCCTTGAAAATATGCTCAAGCTTTTCCTCAAAACTTAACAGCTCAAGCTTAGAATGACGCAAAATACGAGCCGGAAGTGACAATTTCTCAAAATCAGCAAAATTTCCCCGCTTATCTGGGAAATATTCCTCGTCTAAAAGTACCTCGCTTCCTCTTAAAAAATCTATGTAAAAATATTTGTGAGACTCTTCCTTGTATCTGCCATCCAATCTTGCCAGAAGCTCTTTTATTGTCTGCGCTAGCACAGCTTTTCCTGCCTGCACATAAATATCTTCTGCTGTTTCCTTCTTTTGAACGATTTTTTCAGCAGCTTTTAATTCTGCCCTAAGATCACTTTTTATCTCACGGTAGCGCTTTTCACCTGCATCATTTTCAGAACAGCTGCGTCCGGATGCCAGATCAATCCACTCACATGTAATCCCAATAACCTTTTCCATAGCATTTGTCAGGTTATTTCTAAGGTCGCTCATAAGATTGCTAGTCTTAAATTTGGTTCCGCCATTTGTCTTTGATTTATCCCAACAGTCATTAATATAGTTTCCTAACTTTTCACGGTTAAGATTTGAATATTCGGCTGTACAGCCATCGCTAATAAAATTAATAAGCAAATTTACACGAAACAGACTCGCATACTCGTATTCGCCATTCATGATTGCCTGAAGATATGATGCCATCTCACCATCCTCAGCAAAAACTAATTTCCATGTATCAACAAAGCGCTTTACGTTTTTATGGTTTTTAGGCTGACCTAACACGTATGTTTCATAATATCCCTTTGCACGCACTGCCAGATTTTCCAGTCGATGTTCAATTTTCATCTGATCCCTTAGGCGATAATCGGCGTAGCAATCAATTCCCTTATGGAATTTTCCCTTAAACTGCACCATGCGATATGCTGCGCTCATCAGCTCAGGATAAGCCTGTGTCATAGGAATACTCTTCATGTTCTCATATAATGCCTTCATTTCATAATCATATTCAATATGGTTCATAAAGAAATTGCGAAGGCAGGTAGACAGCATAAGATAATTTGTCAATATATCCTCATTCTGCGGATACATTGCAAAGATTTTATGAGAATCATAGGAGCATCTCATTTTAGGATCATTGACTGCGTAAGCTAACTGCTCATACAGCATTTTATATTGTTCATTTGTATCCTTTACAGCATCGAGATAAGCTGTAGCACAGTAAGTTTTTTCTTCCACAATCATCATGCAGGCATTTTGTATTTCATCTTTTGAAGAGTCTGCTGACTGATCTGGTAATTGATCTTCAAATTGACTTTCTGGCTGACACTCTAACTGATCTTCTGATTGATTTTCCTTCTTTTCTAACAGCTTCTTTGGAGAAAACGGATCATTTGACACATACTCAAAATATTCGTTTTTTAGCAAATCGTAGCAGATTACACACTTTGGATCAAATGTCATTTCTTTTACTACATAATCGGCATTGCAAACTGCATAATCCCTGTTTAGTCCCGCAACAATAACGTAATCATTGCCATAATTTACGCTCTCTCGAATATTTTCAAGAAGAATCTCTTCATCCTTACTTCCCTTTAAGCTCCAGAAAATACCAATCATAATTATTGAAGAAGTATCCTTTAATACAGCCACAAAACACTCATCAAAAACTGCTTCCTTCATTGAGGTATTTGGCTGAATAATCTCATAAAATGTATTCAGCAAACGCAAATAAGCAATCCTTGCAAATGCTGCATTGACAGATTCCTCATCCACATCAAGATTCATTTCATTTTTTGCCTGATTATCATAAACAATACCTTTTATTTTTAAATAATTGCGTGCTTCTCTTGACTGCATTGCTTTCCATGCCTTTGCTGAAAGGGAATAAAAAGAATCCAATCCAGGAATTTTATAAATTCTGATATATCCTTTTTCAAATAAGTAGCGAAATGACATTTCGAGTGTGATCATGGATTTCTTCGTTGCGAGTGCCAGAAACTGAATGGAAAGCACACCAAACGTATCAAGACATGTTAAAACCAATCCATTTTCCGTTGCAAACTTTGCACGAATTTCGTTTAAAAAGCTCTTTGTTCCAACTTTTTTCTCTTCTTTTCCTTTTTCAATCTCAAGTGTATAGCAAGCCACATCCTCATCACGAATAAATGGAAGCTGCTTTGCTGCCGCAATCTCTGATAGAAGCTGCGCATCTTCAACTGCTTCGTTATCTTTCGCAGGCTCCTCGTTGCTTTCTTCCACTACAATGTCAGTCTGATCGCTTTCATTTGATGCTTCTTTAATCGTTCTTGCCACAAATGCCTTTCCAAGCAGCTGATTATCAAATACAGACGACAGTTCCAGAATATATGCTATAACTTTGGCGCTGTCTGTCTCATCAAGTGCCTGCATGAATGTACTGTAAGCATCTAATTTTTTCTCTATCTTTTCATCTGACGGTGCTTTTTCATATGCATCCAATAATTCCTTAAGATCATTCTTATATGACGAAATATGCTCATTTGTATCTGGATCTAGCGACTGCAGGGACTTAAAACGCTTATACGCAAGCCTTCTCTCCTCTTTCTCAATCAGCTGCAGCTGTTCTGTTAAAACATTCTTTGCCTCTGACATAGAAGATTCCATAAGATTTTTTATCCCTGTCTCGCCACAAATATTTGTATAATTTTTTGTCTCTTCCCGCAATTCTTTTAATTTATTCTCAAGTTTTGACGCGATTTCATCTGAAAGTAATTTTTGCTGTTTAATTGACTTTGCTGCTTCGTCCATATCCTGCTGTACTTCTGTCATACAGCATAACAAACGCTCTGCACATGCCAGCAGATTTTTGATTTGATTTTTCTGTTCTTTTTGAGTCATTCGCACATCCTCCTTTAAAATATCGTGTGGTTTTTGTTCAAATTGCCACCATCATATGACTATTTTACCACAGGATTCATGCAAAAGCTACTTTTTTGCAGGGTTTAAACTAAAAAATTTGTTTCTGCCCTTAAAGTTTACGAAAGCCCTTAGGTGCAATGGTTTCGTCGCCGGACCAATTTCGTTACAGCTCACTGGACACCCATTTGCAAAACCGCAGGCTCCTTTTATGTTCTTTCTTAGATCCTTACTCTTTTTGATACTGCTCTATCTGGCACTGATGCTCTTTACTGCTCTTATCGTAATTTATCGCAACTAATAAAATATCACCTGTGTAACTTAAAATGGATGCCGGATAGTTTCTATCTTTTATCTGCTGCATAGCTGTCTGTGCATTGCGGTTCCATTTTAATTCAACTATTAGTGCCGGGTACTCATTTTGATATTCTGGGTTTGGAATGAAAACAAAATCAGCAAAGCCTCTGCCAGTTGGCAATTCCCGAATCGGCTTAAAATAATACTGCATTGCACAAAGATAAGCGATCGCCAGCACGCTGCTCAATGAATTTTCATTATTATATTGAATCTTTATGATAATTCTATCATAGCACACTTTGAGCTTGCTGTCATTTGATTCACAGTTCAATTTAAATAAAAAATCAACAGACCCTCCTGCTATGGAAGATCTGTCGATTCTACTTATGCTTTTTTAAGATGATTATGCTTTTTCTTTTCTTTCTTCACTCTCATCATTATGGAGGAGCACCACATGAATCTCTTCTGCTTTCTGTCCCTCGGTTTGTGTCACTTCAATATGAAGCTTCTGCGGCTTATTGTTTTGATTTTCTTTGTCCTTTTCGGAATCTTCTTCCTCTGAAACAGGATTTTCAAAATCAAATGAATCGCCTACTTCCGGAATCTTTCCAATCTGCTCGGTAATCCATCCGTTGATAGTAGAAGCTTCTGTCTCGGTGTTGATGGAAAACTGCTCAAAGAAATCGTCTAAATCCATGTCCTCTGGAACGATGAAGCTTCCATCATCTAACTTTTTGATGCCAGCCTCTACCTCATCATGCTCATCCCAGATATCACCTACAAGCTCCTCTAAGATATTTTCCATGGTAACAATACCCTCTGTACCGCCAAACTCATCCACAACAACAGCGATATGAAGCTTTGTCTGCTGAAACTTCTTTAAAAGCTCGGAGATCTTGACTGTAGGCGGAATGAACTCAGCCGGCTTCATAATCGTCTCGATTGACTTTGTAGTTCCTGCCACATAGTTATGGAAATCTTTCTCGTACAGGATACCAATAATATCATCAATCGTATCTTTGTATACAGGGATTCGGGAATAACCAGATGTCTTGAACACATCTGCAATTTCTTCGTTTGGCGTTGTGATATCAACTGCTGTAACATCAACACGCGGTGTAATGATGTCTCCTGCCTGAAGATCATTGAACTCGATCACGTTGTGAATCAGCTCACTCTCATTACTGTCAAGTCCACCGACCTGCTCAGCCTCATCTACTATTGTAAGAAGCTCATTCTCGGTGATTCCATTCGTTGTGCCGCTGACTTTTAAAAGCTTTCCTACACTGCTCTTTAACTTGATCAGAAGGAAATTCACCGGCTTTAAAACAGTAATTAGAATATTGATAATTGGAGCAACAGTTATTGCAAATTTTTCTGGACATTCCTTTGCCAGACTCTTTGGCGTGATTTCACCAAAAACTAAAGTAATCACTGTCATAAAGATAGTTGATACAGTAGCTCCATTTGATCCGAGCCATCCTACAAAGAGAAGTGTTCCAATTGTTGTTGCTGCAATGTTTACAACATTATTTCCTACAAGTGTACTTGAAATCAATTCATCATAATTCTCTGCAAGCTTGTATGCAAGCTTTGCTTTTTTATTGCCTTCTGCTGCCATATTTTTTAATCTCGGCTTATTCAGCGAGGAAAAGGCCGTCTCTGTTGCAGAGAAAAAGGCAGAACCCATCATTAATAATATTAAAGCGACCACCAGGGTCATACTGTGACTATCCATAAAGGATACTATGCACCTCCATACTTAATTAAACTAATGTCAGGATCACAACTAGTTGACCCTGACATCGTATTTTACAAAAAACTCAGGTAACTATTTACTTCAAAATCAATCCTTGAAGTTAAAATATGCCTTTGCATTGTTGTAGCTGATACCCTCGATAATGTTCTTTAATGCCTTCTTATCGTATGGATACTCGCCGTTCTCTACCCAGCCTCCTACTAACTCACACAGGATACGGCGGAAATACTCGTGTCTTGTGTAGGATAAGAAGCTTCTGGAGTCAGTCAGCATACCAACAAAGTTTCCAAGCAGACCAAGGTTTCCAAGGCTTACCATCTGGTTGATCATACCTGACTTATTATCATTGAACCACCATGCAGAACCGTGCTGGATCTTGCCGACTGCCTCGCTGTCCTGGAAGCAGCCCATAATGGTACCGATGATCTCGTTGTCAGCTGGATTTAAGGAATACAGAATTGTCTTTGGCAGCTCGTTTGTAGTGCTGAGTGCATTTAAGAAATCAGCTAACTGAGCTGCTGTTGCATCATTATTGATGGAATCGTATCCTGTATCTGGTCCCAACTGGTTATAGCGGAAGGTATTGTTGTCGCGCTTGCAGCCATAATGCATCTGCATTACCCATCCACGGCGATGATACTCTCTTCCTACATGAATCATAAATGCTGTCTTATACTGGTCAATTTCAAGCTGAGTCAACTTTTCACCGTTAACCTTCTTCTGGAAGATTGCCTCAACTGCTTCCTCGCTTGCCGGCTGATATACAACATAATTTAAACCATGGTCAGATACGCAGCACTTCATGGAATCAAAAAATTCCATACGGTTGTCAATTGCTGCTAACAAGCTCTTTACACTGTCTACCTTGATTCCAGATACACAAGCTAACTTCTGTACATACTCTAAGAAATCTGGCTTCTCAATGTTCATTGCCTTATCTGGTCTCCATGCCGGATATACCTTGAAATCTACAGTCTCATCTGCAGCGATCTTCTTATGCCACTCAAGGCTGTCAATCGGATCATCAGTGGTGCAGATTACCTTTACATTAGACTTACGGATGATATTTCTAACAGTCATAGAATCCTCAGCAAGCTTTGCGTTACAGATATTCCATACTTCTTCTGCAGTATCACCATTTAATACACCGTGATAATCGAAGTATCTCTGCAGCTCTAAGTGACTCCAATGATACAGCGGGTTTCCGATTGCCTTTTCAAGAGTCTCTGCCCACTTCTGGAACTTCTCTCTGTCAGTTGCATCTCCTGTGATGTACTTCTCGTCGATACCGTTAGAACGCATCTGACGCCACTTGTAGTGATCGCCGCCCAGCCATACCTGAGTGATGTTCTCAAACTTGCGGTCCTCATAGATTTCCTTCGGGTTGATATGGCAGTGATAGTCGATGATCGGCATATTTTCTGCGTAATCATGGAACAGCTCTTTTGCTGTATCAGTTGTCAGAAGGAAATTTTTTCCCATAAATGTTTTCATAATAATATCCTATCCTTTCTTAGATGAGTGAATATTTTTTATATGGACTTAAATTTTCTATCTGATAAACAGGCGCTTATCGCACCTGCATCATTCAATATTGTATTATAGCGTTACACCCTGCTTGAAGATTGCCATATCGTGGAAGCCAGCTTCCTC
>ERZ1673738.3596-NODE-3596-length-16990-cov-11.061707_pt1 | contig 16990 bp, 19 predicted proteins | sample MGYA00580198_ERZ1673738 | MGnify/ENA primary metagenome ERZ1673738 (study PRJEB41218, sample SAMN15661784) | gut metagenome | host: Homo sapiens | place: Canada: London | collected 2015-08-20/2019-03-30 | study: EMG produced TPA metagenomics assembly of... | reverse complement strand
GACTAAAACGCCAGCTCTCGCATAACGAGAACTGGCGTTCTTTGACAGGCTGAGCTCTCCCAAAGGGAGAGCCAAGTATCTGTCCCCCGTTACATAGCATGTTGTCATGAGAAATGGAGCGTATCGATACCGATACGCTCCATGAACTGTTTTACGGCCACCTGTCAAAGCCGTGCTGTTTTCTTTTCTATCATTCAATTTCCGTATCGGGCATCTGCACGGCGGTGCCGCCGTCCAGTCCGAAGTCGTCCGCCGCAGTAGCGGTGTCCCGCCGCAGCATGGTCTCCATCACCCGGATATCGCTGTCAATATCCATGGCGGCGTCCTGATACAAGGCGTCAAGCTGATGCTCGAACCCGGCGATGATGTTGTCCATGGTGTCCGCAATGCGGGACTTGGCCTGATCCAGATTCTGCCCGCTGACGCCCGCCTCCTCAAAGTCAGCGTAGCTGTCCAGCAGCTTCTGGGTGGTGGGCAGATAGTAATTCAGGAAGGTGCTGGCCTGATTCTTCTTGGCGGGCTGCTCCTGGATCACCTTGAAGATCTGGCTGGTAACGGTCTCCAGCCGGTCGATCTTGGCGCTGAGCACCTCGTCATCGATGCGGTCATTGGCACGGCGGATGGCCAGCAGCATCCCCTCGTAGCCGTCGGCATTCTGCGCCGCCGTCTCGGCGGCCTGCCGCTGCTCTCCGGCGCGCTTAGCGGAGAAATAGGCGTTGGCCGCCGCCTGTGTGCGGAACAGCATGTCGTTGCCCCGATCCAGATAGGCGTCCGGCCCCCACATACCCTTTTCCACCATGGCCTCCAGATCACGCTCGGCCTTGGCTTCGCCCACCTCTGCCGCCTTCATCAGATGAGCCAGCGGGATAGTGTCCCGCGTTCCGGCACAGGCCAGATACTTGGCGTAGCGGCGCATCTTCCGTTTCATGACGGCGCTGCCGATCAGCAGCGACAAACCGCCGGACAGCAGTCCCACGGGATAGAACAGCTGCCGCAGGAAGTACCACCATTCGCCGTACTGGATGGCATAACCCAGATCGTTGGCGGCTACGTTCAGCAGCGCTGCGCCGCCCAGCGCCGCCAGTACGATGCCCACGATCTTCAGCGCCTTGGCGCCTCCGGCGGAGGGCTGCGGCGTTTGCGTCACCTTCTGCACGGCGCTCTGCTTCTTCGTCTGCGCCGGTCTTGCCTGCTGGACGGGCTGAGCCGTCTGCGGGGCGCTCTGCTGCGCCTGTGTCCGGGTCTGCTGGGCGCGGCTTCTTACCTGCGCCGCCGTGTTGGCTGCCGCTCGTTTGGTCTTGGGATTGTCGGTAAGCTTTTTAATAAGAAGGATCAGTCCCACCGGCCACGCCACCAGAAACATGATGCCGATCAGCAGCCACGCGCCGAAATCGTTGCTCTGCCCGTTGGGATTGGGTGTGCGCTGGGGTGTGTTGGGCTGATGCGGCGGCTGAGCGCCGTCCCTGTCGTTGCGATAATCGTAATGATACTCCATTTATTCTTCCCCTTTGTGCCGCAGCTTCCGCTTGTTGCCCTTTTCGTCCACGATCCACGTGTTCTCCAGATGGCTGCGCAGGCTGCCCAGAATGGCCTCCTTGTACTCCAGCCGCAGGGCCTCCCGCTCGGCTTCCTCCTCCACGGTCAGGCCGTCGGCCTTGGCCTTGCGGGCCAGCTCATTGATCCGATCGATCTTCTCCTGTTTCATAAGGTATCTCCCCCAAGTTCTGTGTATGATACAGCCGGGCGTAAGCGCCCTGCTTCCGCAACAATTCCTCGTGGCTGCCCTGCTCGGCGATGCGGCCCTCCTGCACCACCAGAATACGGTGGGCGCTGCGGATGGTGCTGAGCCGGTGGGCAATGATCAGCGTGGTGCGGCCCCGTGCCAGCAGGTCAAAGGCGTGCTGGATCTTCGCCTCGGTGACGCTGTCCAGCGCCGAGGTAGCCTCGTCCAGAATCAAAATGGGCGGGTCTTTCAGAAAAATGCGGGCGATGGCGATCCGCTGCTTCTGTCCGCCGGACAGCAGCACGCCCCGCTCGCCCACATAGGTGTCGAACCCCTGAGGCATCGCCAGAATGTCCTCGTAGATCTCTGCCCGCCGCGCGGCGTTTTCCACCTCCTCGTCGGAGGCGTCGGGGCGGCCGTAGCGGATGTTCTCCCGCACCGTCCCGGCAAACAGGAACACGTCCTGCTGCACCACACCGATGGCCCGCCGCAAATCGTCCAGCCGGATGTGCCGCACGTCCACGCCGTCGATGGCGATGCTGCCCTCGGTCACGTCGTAAAACCGGGGGATCAGCTGGCACAGGGTGGACTTTCCGCCGCCGGAGGGCCCCACCACCGCCACCGTCTCGCCTACCGCCACGTGCAGCGTCACATGGTGCAGCACCTCGTCGGCGCCGTCGTAGGTAAAACTGACGTCGTTCACATCGATAGCGCCCCGCACTGTGGGCATCGCCGCGGCGTTCGGCGCGTCGGTGATGGCGGGCTCGGTGCCCATCAGCTCAATAAAGCGGTGCAGGCCCGCAAAGCCATTGGAAAACAGCTCCGCGAAGTTGGTCAGCTTCCGCACCGGCGTGATAAACGTGGTGATATACAGGCTGAAGGTGATCAGATCCACATAATCCATGCGGCCGCCCATCATCAGCCAGCCGCCGCCGGCAATGACCGCCACGTTCAGCAGCGTCACAAACAGCTCCATGGTGGCGTTGAACCGCCCCATCTCCTTGTGAAAGCCCCGCTTGGCGGTTTTGAACGTCTCGTTGGCGCAGTCGAACCGCTGCTGCTGGATACGCTCGTTGCCGAAGGCCTTCACCGTGCGGATACCGCTGAGACCGGACTCGATCTCGGCGTTGATGGCGCCGGTCTTCTGCTTGGCCGCCACTGAGGCGCGGCTCATCCCGCCCCGCAGCAGTAGCAGCACCACCAGAAATATCGGAATGATGACCATGATGAGAATAGCCATCCGCCACTCGATGCGGAACATCACCGCCAGCGCGCCCACGATGGTGATGACGGAGATGGTCAGATCCTCCGGCCCGTGGTGGGCCAGCTCCGTCAGCTCGAACAGGTCGGTGGTCAGGCGGCTCATCAGCTGTCCCGTGCGGTTGCGGTCATAGAAATCGAAGCCCAGCGCCTGCATATGATGGAACAGGTCGCGGCGGATATCCGCCTCCACACGAATGCCGAAGGTGTGGCCCCAGTAGGTGACGATGTAGTACAGTCCTGCCCGCAGCACAAAGGCCAGCGCCACCACAGCCATGACGATAAAGAACACCCGGTAGTTCTTCTCCGGCAGCCAGTGGTACAGCGCCGTGCGGGAGATCAGCGGAAAGGCCAGATCCACCATGGCAATCAAAACGGCGCAGCTGATATCCAGCGTAAACAGCTTCCAGTGGGGCTTGAAGTAGCTCAAGAAGATCCGCAGCGGACTGCGGGTGCGGTAATCCTGCGTGGTCATATATCGATTCCTTTTCCAAAGATAATTCTCCAGTTTCGATTATACCACAGGGCGCAGGGTTTGACAAGGCGGGTGAAGGAAATCAAGAAACGCGGTCTCGTCAAAAGCCTCCCCTGTGTAAGGGGAGGTGGCACGGCGCAAGCCGTGACGGAGGAGTTGTCTGCCGTCAAGACAATCTCCCAGTCTCGCATACGCCCGACAGCCCCCTTTACACAAGGGAGCCTTTCCTGTTATGCCGTTCGTAAGCCTATGCCGCAAACGAAAGAAAAGCAGCGGCACAGCCGCTGCTTTTCGGGTGTCGTATGTAGGTCAGTTGTCAGTTGACGCGCACCAGGATCTCCGCCGTGGCGCTGCCCAGCGTGATGGTGATGGTGGCCGTACCGGAGCCGACACGCTCCACCGTGCCGCCCTCAGAGACCTTCACCACATTGGTGTTGGAGCTTTTCCACGTGGCGGTACCGGTCACGCCCTCCAGCGTCAGCTCGCAGGCGGGATCGCCCTTGTTGACCGTCATGTCAAACTGGCCGTCGGGGTTCTTGTCCAGATACGTGCCGTACATGGTCTTAATCTTCAGGTTCTTCAGGGAGGTGCTGGTATTGGTGTTGCCGTTGTTGGGCTTATTCGTAGTATCCGGCTTATTGGTGTCGGGCTTATTGGTGTCGGGCTTATTGGTGTCGGGCTTATTGGTGGTCGTTCCGTTGTCGGGGGTGTTGGTGGTGGTATCCGCCTTCTTCTGTACGGTGATGGCGCAGGCCACGCTCTCCTCGCCGCAGGTAACGGTGACAACGGCGCTGCCCTCGGTCAGGGCGGAGACCGTGCCGTCGTCAGACACCTTCAGCACGCCGGAATCGCTGGTGATCCACTGATAGCTCTCCTCCGCGCCGCCGGTGGCGGTCAGCTTCTCCGACTCGCCGGGCGCCATCAGCAGGGACATGTGATCCAGCGCCAGTGCCTTGACCACCGGCTCGTTGTCCACCGGCGTATTGACCGGCTGGTTCTGCGTCGTACCGGGGTCAACGTCCTCCGGCTGCTTGTCGCCGCCGAACCAGCCCCGCACGGTGTCGCCGGCAAAGGCCCACACCAGAATGCCCGCCAGCACCAGCACCGCCAGCACCAGTACCGGGCCCACAACGCTGGGCGCCTTCTTCCGCTTCTCCATCTGGCGGTGGCCGCGCTTTTTCACTTTACCGTTGTAGTATTCTTCATCTTCCACGCAGAAAGGACACTTTTTATAGCTGTCGGAGTACACTTCTCCGCATTTATTACACTTGATCAGGCTCATGCTGTTTTTCCCTCCAAAGGACATACTCTTGATAATACTTTGCTATCATACTCCAAAAACAGCCGTCCCGTCAACTGAAAATGCTGGAAATTCATCGTTTTTTTACATCTTTTCTTGCTTTTCGGGGAATGACTTCCTATAATAGAGGGGAATACTGCAAGGGAGGCGTTCCCCATGAATACCATTTTTATCGGCGTGGCCAGCGGCACCGGCTCCGGCAAAACCACCCTGACCGAGCATCTGGCTGAGCGGTTCGGCAGCAACATCAGCGTGGTACATCATGACAACTACTACAAGCGGCAGGACTGCTCCTTTGAAGAACGCTGCCGCCAGAACTACGACCACCCCGATGCCTTTGACACCGATCTGATGATCGAGCATCTGAAGGCCCTGAAGCGGGGCGAGACCATCCACTGTCCCGTGTACGACTACGCCATCCACAACCGCACCGATAAAACGGTGGAAGTGCGCCCCACCAAGGTGGTGATCGTGGAGGGTATTCTGATCTTCCAGAACAAGGAGCTACGCGACCTGCTGGACATCAAGATTTTTGTGGAGACCGACGCCGACGTGCGTATCCTGCGCCGCGCCCTGCGGGACGTGGAGGAGCGTGGCCGCTCACTGGAATCGGTGGTGACCCAGTACTTGACCACCGTCAAGCCCATGCACGAGCAATTCGTGGAGCCCACCCGGAAGTACGCCGACATTATCGTGCTGGAGGGCGGGCACAATCTGGTGGCGCTGGATATGATCATGCAGCGCATTGCCAACCATATCGCGGAGAACTGATCGTATGCTGTTACCCATCCTTGGCACGCTCTCGCTGTTGGGAGCGGTCTATTTCCTGATGCCGCTGGCCATCGGCGTATGCCATATCGGTATGTTCTGGCCGGCGGCGCTGCTGCTGTTGGCGGCGGCCCGGTGCTTCTTCCCCGGCTTTTTCCGCCGCTTTCCCAAATGGCTGAAAGCGGTGCTGCTGTCCGGCGTGGGGCTGGTGCTGGCCGTGGCGCTGGCGGTGCTGACCGTTATGGGCCTTGCCGCCGCTGACCGGCCCTCCGTCGATGACGCGCCGGAAACGGTGGTGCTGCTGGGATGTCAGGTGTACAACGGCCGTCCCAGCATGATGCTGCAAGGCCGCATCGAAGCCGCCTACGCATATCTGACCGCCCATCCCGACGCGGTGTGCGTCACCACCGGTGGATTGGACAGCCGCAGCGAGCCGGTGACGGAGGGCGGCTGCGCCGCCCGTGAGCTGATTGCCATGGGCATCGCCCCGGAGCGGATCTACACCGAGGAGAAGTCCTTCGACACGCGGGAGAACCTGCTGTTCGCCGCGGATATCATTCGGGAGAACGGACTGGATACTCATGTAGTTATCGCCAGCGATAATTTTCACCAGTACCGGGGCCAGCTTTTCGCCCGTCAGGCGGGGTTGGAGGCCCGATCCGCCGGATGCTTCAGTCCATGGTTTCTGGGCGCGGGCTACGCCTGCCGGGAGGTGGTGGGAATTCTGGCCACCTGGGCAGGAATTGCGTAAGTAAATAATTATTTAATAACGGAGGATCCGTGTCAAATGACACGGATCCTCCGTTATTTCGTAAGGGCGGACGACTCTGTCAGCCCTTACGAAGCATCCTTTGCCGCTTATTACAGCTTCGCCAGCACCACAGGTTCTCCTATCTGCAGAGCATAATGATAAATGCGTGCGCTGTCCTCGATGTACTGGGCGCGGGTGCGGGCCTCGTTTAAGTCCTTGCCCACCGCCAGCGCACCGTGGTTGTTCAGCAGGCAGCCGCCCCGGCCATCCTTTAGGCACGGCACGGCGTTTTCCCCCACGGCAAAGGTGCCGGGCGTGGCGTATTCCGCGCATTCCACGCCGCCGTTCAGAAAGATCTGCGTCTCGATCAGCACCGGGGGAATGGGCTTATGCACCACCGCAAACGCCGTGGCATAAGGGGAATGGGTGTGGAAAATGGCCTTGTGCTCCGGATAGGCCCGGTATACGGCGGCGTGCATCCGCCACTCGCTTGAGGGCTGCAATTCGCCTTCAATGATATTGCCGTCCAGATCGCACCGCACAATATCCACCGGCCGCATCACCGTATAGCGCACCGACGTGGGGGTGATGAGCATAGTGCCGTCGCCCAGCGCCACGCTGAGATTGCCGCTGGTTCCGGTGAACATCCCCTCATGCAGAGATTCCAGACACACGTCCACCATCTCCTGCCGCAGTTCCTTGTGAGAATACTCCATTTTATACCCTCTTTTCGTAATAGAACAATCATTTACTTTTCTTAAACTACCATTTCATAGGGGCCGAGTTCACTGACCTCCAGATATTTTTTCAGCTCATAGGGGGAATAGATGCCAAGATCCGTCACCACACCGGTGATGAGCTGTGGCGGCGTGATATCGAAGGCGGGATAGTAGCCCTTCACCCCGTCGGCGGCGGTCTTTACCCCCATGGCCTCCAGCGTATCCTGCGGGTTCCGCATCTCGATGTGTACGGTATCCACGGTAGGATGGCCCTTGTCGGGAATGCCGCTGATGTACACCGGCACGCCCAGATAATTGGCAGCAATGGAGATCTGGAAGGTGCCCACCTTGTTGGCGATATAGCCGTCGCAGCAGATGGCGTCGGCGGCACAGGTGAACACGTCCACATGCTCCCGCTGCATCACGTAGGCGGGCATGTTGTCGGTAATGACCGTCACGTCAAACCCCATGTCGTGACACACGGTGGCCGTCAGACGGGCGCCCTGAAAATAGGGCCGCGTCTCCGGGCAGAACAGGCGGATGCTTTTGCCCCGTTCCCGGCACTCCTTCAGCATCATGGCCACGATGGTCTCGCCGAAGCACTGGGTCATGACGGTGCCGTTGTCAGGAAATTTGTCCACCAGATGCTTTGCCATCTGGCCCACCCGGCTATAGCGCCGGTTGTTGGTGGCCACCGTGTAGTCCCGGATGGCCAGTGCCACATCAGGCACGCCCTGCGCGATGGCAGCCTTTGCCACCTCCAGACAGCCGCCGCAGATCAGCTGCATCCGTCCCACGGTGGTGGGCCGGGCGTGGGAGATGGTGTCCATGGCCTGCTCCAGATAGGCCACCTGCTGCTCCGCCGTCCTGTCCCGGCACTCCCAGGCCGCCAGCGCCATACCCATGGCGGCGGCGGTGAAGGGGCCGGTGGACTGGGTCACCATGTCCGTCAGCGCCTGCGCCACCTCTCTGTGGGTGCGGCAGGTGACGAATTCCACCCTGCGTGGATACACCCGGCGATCCAGTATCCGCACCTCGCCGCCATCGTACCACGCCACGTTTTCATACTGCATCATAAAGGCAAGGCCCTTGTCTGCTCGTTCCATGTGTGTTCTCCTTTTCTCTCACACGCCGTACAGCCGCTTGGCGGCGGCTCTGGCATCGTATAATATCCGCTCCCTGTCCAGCGTCAGGTATTCGCCGTTTTCGTACAGCACTCTGCCGTCCACCATGGTCATGCAAACGTCGGCGGCCTGTGCGCTGTACACCGCCAGTCCCGCCGTGTCAAGATGCGGGACAAGGTGGGGCGCGCTCAGATCGATAGCCATGATATCCGCCCGCTTTCCGGCCTCGATGGCGCCGGTGTCGTCCCGGCCCTGCAATTTCGCACCGTTGATCGTCGCCATGTCCAGCACCTGCGCCGCCGGCAGGATGGCCGCGTCATGGCGGTATCCGTTATGGAGGATGGCCGCCAGATGCAGCTCCTCCAGCATGTTGAGATTGTTGTTGCTGGCGGCGCCGTCGGTGCCCAGCGCCACGTTGATACCCTCTGCCAGCAGCTCCGGAACCGGCGCGAACCCGCTGCCCAGCTTCATGTTGCTGGTGGGATTGTGGATCACGCTGACGTTCTTTTCCCGCAGCAGCGCCCGATCCTCTGCCGTCACCCACACGCAGTGGGCGGCGGCGCAGGGCACGTCGAACACTCCCAGATCGTTCATCCACGCCGCCGGGGTCTTGCCGTATTTCTCGATGCAGGTATCATGCTCGCTTATCGTCTCGCTGAGGTGAATGTGCATTCTCACGCCGTTCTGGCGGCACCACGCCGCCGTCCCCGCCGCCACGTGGGGATTGCAGGTATACTCCGCGTGAAGGCAGCCGTCCACCCGAATGCGTCCCTCGGCGGCGTTGTGCCAGTCCTTATAGAATCGTTCCAGCTTCCGGGCACTTTCATTCTTCTCGTAGGGCTCCGCCGGGTCGAAGGCCTGCACCGGATAGCAGAGGTTGGCCTTGATGCCGCACACCGCCACCAGCTCCGCCGCCTCCCACGGGAAGAAGTACATGTCGGAAAAGCTGGTGGTGCCGCAGGCCAACATCTCCAGCAGCGCCAGCGCCGTACCGGCTCGGATATCCTCCGCCGTCATGCGGCCCTCCACGGGAAACACGCTGTCAAACAGCCACCTTTGCAGCGGCAGGTCAGTTCCCACGCCCCGCAGCAGCGTCATAGCGGCGTGGGTGTGGGCGTTCACCAGTCCCGGCAGCAGCAGCTTGCCGGACATGTCCTTTTCGCAGTCGAAGCGGCCCTCCGGGCGCTCCGCGCCCACCGAGACGATCGCCGCCTCATCGATCACCACATAGCCGCCCTCGATCACGCCTTGCGGCGTGTAGATCCACGCGTTTTTCAGTAATGTGGTCATGGGTTCACATCCTCGCCAGCACCTTTTTCAGATAGGCGCTGAAGTTGTCGGCCACCAGATGGCCCACCTCGTTGACCTCCTCGTCGGTGAGGGGCTGATCCAGAATGCCCGCCGCCATGTTGGTGATGACGGAGAAGCCCAGACAGGGCAGGCCGCAGTGGGCCGCCGTCAGCGCCTCGGTCACGGTGGACATGCCCACCGCGTCGCCGCCCAGCGTGCGGATAGCGCGGATCTCCGCCGCCGTCTCAAACTGGGGGCCCTGCATGAAGAAGTAGCAGCCCTCGTGGAAGGTCAGACCGCTGCCCTGAGCGCATTCCTTGGCGATGGCCCGCAGCTCCGGACTGTACATCTTCTGTACGTCGAAAAACCGTGGGCCGAACTCCGGAATGTTGGGGCCCCGCATGGGGGAGCAGCCGGGCAGCATGATCTGGTCATTGATGATCATAATGTCGCCGGGCTTGAAGCTGAGATTCACGCCGCCGGCGGCATTGGTCAGGATCACCGCCCGGCAGCCCAGCAGCTTGAACAGGCGGATGGGCGCGGTCAGCTGGGGGAAGTCATACCCCTCGTAGGAGTGGAACCGCCCGGACATGCACACCACCTTTTTGCCGCTGACGGTGCCGCAGATCAGCTTGCCCGCGTGGGTGGCCACGGTGGAGCGCAGGAAGTTGGGGATATCCTCATAGGGGATCACCACCGGGCTCTCCACCTGCGCGGCGAACGGCCCCAGAGACGAGCCCAGAATAATGCCGATCTCCGGCTGAAAATCCAGCTTTTCCCGGACGTATTGGGCGCTTTTTTCAAAAAATTCGTAGGTGTATTCCATGGAACGGCCTCCTTTTTCATTCTATATGAAATAGTATCACATTACCCGCATGGTGTCAATTTCACGGTCTTCCACAATTTTCGCCTTGTTTCCTTTCAGAAAGGTCTTGCATTTTTTTATTTTCATGATACAATAGCGTTGACAAATCTTAATGGAGGTACTCAAAATGGCTTATCAGATCGGTTCCGCTTGCGTCAGCTGTGGCGCTTGCGCAGACGCTTGCCCCGTGGGCGCTATCTCCCAGGGCGATTCTCAGTACGTGATCGACGCTGGCGCTTGCCTGGATTGCGGTTCCTGCGCGGATACCTGCCCCAACGGCGCTATCAGCCCCGCTGAATAAAATGCGTACATGAAAAACGGCCGGACGGAATGTCCGGCCGTTTTTTTATGAGCGGGCCGTCGGGGACGCCGGCCCCTACAAAGTCTTGCCGGAAAGCCATACGTATGCTATACTATCCCCAGAAAAGGAGGGCTGTCCATGGAACGCGCGGAACGCCTGTGGCCCGACGGGCCGCGGTATCGGTATGACGAACAGTGCTTTCCGCCCTCCACGGATTCGTTCCTGTTGGGCGGCTTCGCCAGTCTGCGCCGGGGCGAGAAAGTCTGCGATCTGGGCGCCGGGGCGGGTCTGCTGGGGCTTCTGCTGCTGGCACGAGAACCCTCATTGCAGGTAACGGGCATCGAACGGGACGCTCACGCCTGCGCCGTGCTGGCGCAGAACGCCGCGGAAAACCGCCTGCCCCTTACCGCCCTTTACGCCGACCTGCGGCAGCGGGAGACGCTGCCCGCCGGAGCCTTTCAGCTGGCGGTGTCCAATCCGCCCTATTTCGCGCCCCATACGGGAGCGGTGGCGAAGGGCGTCCGGGGCGACACCCGCGCGGAGCTGACCGCCACGCTGGAGGATATCTTTGCCGCCGCCGAACGAATGCTGCAATGGGGCGGACGCTTCTGCCTTGTGTACCGGCCGGAGCGTCTGGCGGCGCTGCTGACCGCCGCCGTGACCCACGGTCTGGAGCCCAAGCGGCTTCGGATGGTGCAGCACACCACCCGGAGCGCCCCGTCGCTGGTGCTGCTGGAATGCCGCCGGGGCGGAAAGCCGGGGCTTTCCGTGGAGCCGCCGCTGCTGCTGCGGCTGGAGGACGGCGGCGAATCCCACGACGTGCGCCGCGCCTACTTCAGAGACAAGGAGTGATTCATATGCCCGGAACATTATATCTGGTGGCCACCCCCATCGGCAATCTGGGGGATTTTTCACCCCGTGCCGTGGAGACGCTGCAAAACGCCGACTTCATCGCCGCCGAGGATACCCGCGTGTCGGTGAAGCTACTGAACCATTTCGATATCAAGAAGCCGCTGGTCAGCTACCACGAGCATAACCGTGCCTCCGCAGGACAGGCCATTCTCACCCGTCTGCTGGGCGGCGAGACCTGCGCGCTGGTGACCGACGCGGGCATGCCCGCCATCAGCGACCCCGGTGAGGATCTGGTGCGCCTGTGCGCCGAAAACGGCGTGCCAGTGCTGGCCATCCCCGGCTGCTGCGCCGCCGTGTACGCGCTGGCGGTGTCCGGCCTGCCCACAGGCCGCTTCACCTTCGAGGGTTTCCTGCCCTCCGGCAAAAAGGAGCGCCGGGAGCAGCTCCACGAGCTGACTGGCGAGACACGAACCATGATCTTCCATGAAGCGCCCCACCGTCTCCGGGCCACGCTGGCGGACATGGCGGAGGCCTTCGGCGGTGACCGGAAGATCGCCCTGTGCCGGGAGCTGACCAAGCTCCACGAGGACACCGTGCGCACCACGCTGGCAGCGGCGGCGGACTACTACGCCGCCAACGAGCCCCGGGGCGAGTACGTGCTGGTCATCGCGGGACGGGAGAAGTCCGCAGCCGCTGCCCTGACGCTGGAGGAGGGCGTGGCGCTGGTGCTGCGCCGCCGCGAGGAAGGCATGCGGCTGAAGGACGCCGTCCGCGCCGTGGCCGACGACACCGGCTTGAGCCGCAACGCCCTGTACGACGCAGCATTGAAAAATCTGGCATGAGAGCGTTGCTTCTGCGCTGATGCAAAAAAATGCCCCGCCATCGGCGGGACATTTTTTGTGCGCCTCAGTTGTTCTTCAACTCTTTGAGACACTTGGGACAGATATTCTTGTCCTTGTACACCATCAAGTCTCTGCTGCTGTCACAGAAAATACAGCTGGGACGATACTTTTTCAATACGATGGTGGAGCCATCTACATAGATCTCCAAAGCATCCTTCTCAGCGATATCCAATGTGCGGCGCAGTTCGATGGGCAAAACGATCCGTCCCAATTCGTCCACCTTTCGCACAATTCCGGTTGACTTCACGGGAAACCTCTCCTCTGCTTTGCTTCTCACGACTTTCGTGAATTCCTCTGCTCATTTAGCATGCCATATTTTTACCATTTTGTCAACCGTTCTTTGCCATTTTATCCAAAATTTTTACAAATATTGCCATATGCTCTGTGCATATAGTGCATTTGAGGTGAGGAGTATGGCAATGTCTTACATTCTGGCGGCGTTTTTTGTGCTGGCGCTGGTATGCGGCGGCATCAGCGACCGCATGGCGGAAGTCTCCACCGCCGCCATGGAGGGCGCCGGTGCGGCGGTGGAGCTGTGTCTGTCCATGGCGGGCGCCATCTGTCTGTGGAGCGGCGTCATGACGCTGATGGAGCGGGGCGGCCTCAGCGAAAAGCTGGCCCGGCTGCTGCGGCCCGTGCTGCGCCGCATTCTGCCCCGGGCCAGCCGGGACACGGAGACCATGGCCGCCCTCAGCGCCAACGTGTCGGCCAATCTGCTGGGGATGGGCAACGCCGCCACTCCGCTGGGGATCCGTGCCGCCACGCGGATGGCGCAGGGCTGCGGCGGCGTGGCCAGCGACGAGCTGTGCCGCCTTGTGGTGCTGAACACCGCCTCCATCCAGCTGCTGCCCACCACCGTGGCAGCCGTGCGCAGCGCTCACGGCTGCGCCGCGCCCCTTGATATCCTGCCGTCCGTGTGGCTTTCCTCCCTACTGTCGGTCACGGCGGGACTGCTGGCGGCGCGAGGGCTGCAGGCCCTGTGGAGGCGGAAATGGAGCTGACATCGCTGGTGATCCCGCTGCTGCTGGCAGCGGTGGCTGCATGGGGCGCGGCGCGGCGGGTGGACGTTTACGCCGCCCTCACCGACGGTGCCATGGACGGCCTGCGGGTGGTACTGCGCATCTGCCCCAACCTGATCGCCCTGCTGACGGCGGTGTATATGTTCCGGGCCTCCGGCGCGCTGGATCTCCTCACCTCGCTTCTGGCCCCGGCGCTGACGGCGCTGGGCATCCCGCCGGAGACCGCGCCGCTGCTGCTGATCCGCCCCTTGAGCGGCAGCGGCGCTCTGGCGGCGGGCAGCGAGCTGATGGCCGCCTACGGCCCGGACAGCGCCGTGGGCCGCACGGCGGCGGTGATGCTGGGCTGCACCGAGACCACGTTTTACACCATCGCCGTTTATTTCGGCGCGGCGGGGGTGCGGAGGATCCGCTATACCGTGCCCGCCGCCCTGACGGCGGATTTTGTGGGCTTTCTGGCGGCGGCGTGGTGCGTGCGGCTGTTTTTTTGAGCAAATGTAAACTTTTTACCAAATTTTGGCCCTTGTCAGGTTTTTAACTTGCTCCCGCCGCTGTTTTACGGTATACTATTCTTGGGTATCTATCGTGGCGCACCGGGAAACGGCGCGCCACTATCAAACTTGAGAGAAGGAGCGTTATCTTGACCAGTCGTAAAATCATCAACAGTAAACTGAAGGAAGCGGTGGATTCCGTACTGCCCATCACCCTGATCGTGGCGGTGCTGTGTTTCTTCTTCGTTCCCGTGGGCAGCGGACTGATGCTGGCCTTTCTGGTGGGCGCGGTCATGCTGATTTTGGGCATGGGCCTGTTCACGCTGGGCGCGGAGCTGTCCATGACCCAGATGGGCAATCTGGTGGGCGCGAAGATGACCAAATCCCGCCGCCTGTGGCTCATTCTGGTGCTGGCCTTCGTTCTGGGCGTGGTCATTACCATTGCCGAGCCTGACCTGCAAGTCCTGGCCCAGAACGTGCCGGGCATCGACAAGACCATGCTGATCCTCACGGTGTCCGTGGGCGTGGGCATCTTCCTGACCATCTGCATGCTGCGTATCCTGCTGGGTATCTCCTTGCGGACGCTGCTGCTGATCTTCTATGCCATCGTGTTTATTCTGGCCGCCCTGTCCGACCCGGACTTCCTGTCCGTGGCCTTTGACTCCGGCGGCGTGACCACCGGCCCCATGACGGTGCCCTTCATCATGGCGCTGGGCGTGGGCGTTGCCTCCATCCGAAGCGACGAAAAGGCCAAGTCCGACAGCTTCGGTCTGGTGGCGCTGTGCTCCATCGGCCCCATTCTGGCGGTGCTGCTGCTGGGCTTCCTGTACCCGGAAAACACCGCCTCTGCCTCGGAAACGGTGGTCAACAGCTTTGAAAATACCCTCACCGTGGGCTACAGCTATTTGGAGGAGCTGCCCGCCATGATGGGCGAGGTGGCCATCGCCCTGCTGCCCATCTGCGTGTTCTTCCTGCTGTTCCAGATCTTCTCGCTGCATCTGCGGAAGCTGCCCCTGCTGCGCATCCTCATCGGCGTGGGCTATACATATGTAGGTCTGGTGCTGTTCCTGACGGGCGTCAACGTGGGCTTCTCGTCGCTGGGCTACGTGCTGGGCGGCGTCATCGTGGAGGAGGGTCTTGGCCTTCTGATGATCCCGCTGGCCACCCTGATGGGCTGGTTCATCATCAACGCCGAGCCTGCCGTCCACGTGCTGAACAAGCAGGTGGAGGAGCTGAGCGCCGGTGCTATTTCCTCCAAGGCCATGGGCATGAGCCTGTCCATCGCCGTGGCCGCCGCCATGGGACTTGCCATGGTGCGCGTCCTGACCGGCATCTCCATTCTGTGGTTCGTGCTGCCGGGCTATATCATCGCGCTGGGTCTCAGCTTTTTCGTCCCCAGCATCTTCACCGCCATCGCCTTCGACTCCGGCGGCGTGGCTTCCGGCCCGCTGACCGCCACCTTCATGCTGCCCTTTGCCATGGGCGCTACCACGGCGCTGGGCGGCAATGTGATGACCGACGCCTTCGGCCTTGTGGCGCTGGTGGCCATGATGCCCCTGATCGTGGTGCAGGTCATGGGCGCCATCTACGTGGTCAAGACCCGCCGCAACAGTGCGCAGGAATCCGCGCCCGTATTCAGCAACGAGGGCGTTATCGAACTGTGGGAGGTGGCCTGACATGGAACTGTACTATCTGATGAGCATTACCGACCGCGACCGGGCGGAGGACATGGCCGCCCTGTACCGCGACGCGGGACTGAACCTTGTGACTACCATGCTGGGCCGGGGCACGGCAACACCCCAGCAGTTGGCGCTGTACGGCCTGTCCCGGACGGAAAAGGCCGTCACCGGCGCTGTGGTGGGAACCGACAGCATGAAGCAGCTGTTCCGCGCCGCCAAGCGCAAGCTGTTTATCGACATTCCCGGCAACGGCCTGATGCTGGCCGTGCCCCTGAAAAGCGTCAGCAGCGGCCGGACGCTTGCCTATCTGACAGACGGCGGAAAGTCCGCCACCGGAGGTGTACCGACTATGAACTTTGATTATGAACTGATCGTGGTGATCCTGAACGAGGGTCATTCCGACATGGTGATGGACGCGGCCCGCAGCGCGGGAGCAGGCGGCGGCACGGTGCTGCACGCCAAGGGCACCGGCGCCATCGGCACCGAGAAATTCTTCGGCGTGACGCTGGCCAACGAGAAGGACGTGATCTACATCGTGGCCAGCGGCAAGGAAAAGGCCGCCATCATGAACGCCATCAATAAGGACGCCGGCCCCTCCACGGCGGCAGGCGCCATCAGCTTCTCTCTGCCAGTGTCCGACGTGGCGGGTCTGCGGAGACTGGACGACGAATAAAGACAAAGCCTTCCCTGTGTAAGGGGAGGTGGCACGGCGTAAGTCGTGACGGAGGGGTTGTCCGAAACTGCTTCATGAATTGGACAATCCCTCAGTCACCTTCGGTGACAGCTCCCTTTACACAAGGGAGCCAACGGCTTCCTATATTGGAAATAAAAACCAGAGACCGGCGAATGCCGGTCTCTGGTTTTTATTTCATCGGACAGTTCCGCAAAATCTCCCTCGCCGCTGCTTCATAGGCGGCCAGATCGTTGGCCTTGCGGATGGCCTTCAGGGGCCGCTCCACCTCCTCAAACCGCTCGTTGAGGTAGTTCCACAGCTCCCGCATCCGGTGCAGCACCGGCGGCGTACCGCTGAGCCGCTGGCGATAGCCCTCCAGCAGTCGGTCGTGATACTGCTCCAGCTCCTGCCGGGCGGCTCCCGCGCCGCCCACACGAAGTGGTCGCCCCGGTTGGTCAGCAGCTGGGGCACGGTGTCCGGCTCGCCCTGTATCTCGTCCAGCTCCTTCCGCTGGAAGCACAGGTTGGCGTTGGGGGACAGAAACGGCGTGAAATACTTGTCCACACCGCCGAAGATCGTCCGGTGAGCCTGCCGCCACAGATAGGTGGTCAGCCCCTCCATAGGCGCGGCGTAGAGAGTTGTGTGAGGCATAAGAGGGGCCTCCTTTCGCTGTACGCAAGGAATTTTCGTGGCTGCGGCGTGAGGAGAAATTTCGTCCCTGCGGGGACGAGGTAATTTTGCCCACAGCGGCAATTACCTGTTGCGGTGCCCAAAATTTCGCAGCGGCATTTGCCCTCGTTG
>ERZ1673738.3592-NODE-3592-length-17005-cov-4.956873_pt1 | contig 17005 bp, 22 predicted proteins | sample MGYA00580198_ERZ1673738 | MGnify/ENA primary metagenome ERZ1673738 (study PRJEB41218, sample SAMN15661784) | gut metagenome | host: Homo sapiens | place: Canada: London | collected 2015-08-20/2019-03-30 | study: EMG produced TPA metagenomics assembly of... | reverse complement strand
CGGGAATATCTTGCAAAGATGACGGATAATGCCAGACGTGCCCAGGAAGCCAGAGCTGCGAAGCGTATGGAAAAAGAGGGGCAGGAAGGATAAGTTGCTACTAAAAGAGCCCGGCTGGGATGACCAGTCGGGCTCTTTTAGTGATGGATTAGTTTGCCAGTCTTCTGCCAGCCTTGCATGAAAGATATACCTCTGGGCCGTCAGGGCCTTCTTCGACATAGGTGATTTGGTATGTGGCCTCTACCTTACCACCAGCCGAAAGCGAGCCAAAAAATTCAAGAGTTTTTTCTTTTGGGCAGCTGATAAAAACTTGTGCATAGCTTGGTTTCTGAATGGCAAAGCCGACCATCATGCCTTCTTCCTCCATGAAACCAAGATATTCCCCTTGTGTACTTCGGATTGCCAAAATTTGACTATCAGAATTTTTATGCTGTTTGATTAAATTGACTGCTTTTTCATACATCGTGTCATAGTAATAGCCATCAGCTTTTGCGCTGCCATACTGGTCTGGAGATAGGGAGTTGTTATGTTGAATGACATACAAGTCTCCTATTCTCAGATAAACAGCTATGGTATAGGCGTCCTCTATGGTGAATCCTTCTTCCTCCATCAAGGCTTTCGCGCTACTGTCACGTCCAGACTTCAGCCACTGACGCTGGTCATTCAAGATTTGTTTTTTATAAGCACCGCTAAGTTTATTATAGACTTCTTTCCAAACAGCTGAGAGCTCTTGGTCTGCCTGTTTGAAGTAGGGAACTTGTAATAACTCATTGTATTCATTTTCTGTCAATGCATACGATTTTGTTGGAAAAACTGTTGTCAAAAGGCAGAAAATCAAAATGGCAAATAGATGTTTCATTGTAACCTCCTTTTGCCTGATAAATAGTAATCATTAATATATCAAGGTTAAAAAAAGGAAGCAAGTCTGCTGACCTGCTTCCTTTTTTATTTATTAAAAGAAAACCTTGATGATAATCACTCCGCCAAGAGCCCCACCAATAACACATCCAACCAATTGAGGTACGATGAACCAGAAAAATTTTTCCTTTAAGATGCTGGCCATGCCACCAGTTGTGATGATGCTGTCGGGTATTGCTAGTTGCCTGATGAAATCGCCAATAAGGGCACCGAGGTAGGCCAAGGGGGCAGAAAGGATAAAAATGCCGATGCGACCAAGCATATTGACATGAACAGGGGGACGCATGTGATCCCCCCCAGCATACGCACAAACAAAAGCAAACAGGACAGCGAGAATCACGTAAAGGGTCTTCATACACTTCTCCTTTGATTGAGGAAAATGAGGTCCAGCAATTTTTGGTAGTGATAATTGCATAAAATATCAAGAATTGGTTTTTATGCTGTTTTTGAAGCTCGCGCTTTCCCTTATTTTTGTACGCAAAAATGGAGGGATACGTGGCTGGGACGAAAAAACAGCGACTCGCGGTCATAGTAGGTGCGAACATTACCGCACGACGAAAACTGCTGGGATGGAATCAGGCGGCCTTTGCCGAACGTTTGGGGATGGGAGCAGATTCGCTTTCCAGAATCGAACGTGGCCTTGTCGCTCCTCGCTTTCAACGGTTGGAAGAGATCGCTGAAATCTTGGAATGTTCTGTCGCCGAGCTGTTTATGACCCAGGAAGATCTGGAGAAATACCGGATCAACTTTTCGTCCCCGAAGCAGGAAGAACTGCCGACCGTCACCAGGAGTGAAATCATTTTCCTTGCGGAAAAGATCATCCAGCGTTTGAAATAAATAAATCAAAAAATTTCATGTATATATTATCAAAAAGAAACACATGTGGCCTCGGAGGACTCATCTTCCGGGGCTTCTTTTTTTCCGTAGGGAGGTCTCATGCTGGAATACTGTTCTGCTGAAATATCGGAACTGGCCAAGGCTCTTATCGCGGTACAGCGCGAATTGTTGCCTGCGGCCAGAGATGGCACCAATCCTTTCACCCGAAGCAATTACGCCACGCTCAACTCAGTCATGGAGGCTTGCCGTGATGTCCTTCTCACACATGGTATCTGGATGACCCAGCTTCCTGTCCCTGCTCCTGTGGAGCTTGGTCCTGGACATATCGGTTTGCTAACAAAACTCACACATGCGGAATCCGGTCAGTGGCAAAGCTCATTGGCAGTCGTTCCTCTGCCAAAAGCTGATCCGCAGGGGATGGGCAGCGCCATCACCTATGCCAGACGGTATGCTCTGACAGCCATGCTGGGCATAATCACAGAGGAGGATGACGATGGAGAAGCCGCAAAAATGCAACCTAAAACATCTGGACGCGTGAAACAGCCTAGAAACGGGGCTCAGGTGCAAAAAGGCTTTCAGGATAGGCGAACACAGGCGGATAAAAATTCAGGCACCTCAAAACGGCAGTATGGACCTTTTGCTGATCTCCCCCAGCTGGATGGCGTGAGCTATCAGATAGTCAACGCACAGGATGGAAGGGAGTGCATCGTGGCGACAGGAGATACCCAGACTCGTAGTGAGATACTTTCGGGAGCGGGTTTTCGTTGGAACGCACAGCGCAAGTTTTGGTGGAAATATGCCGGAACTGCCTAACCTGAAGGAGAGGAAATGCCCCCCTCATCTCTTGTACGAGAGAAAGCCCTGCTGGAAGTGATCCGGCAGGGCTTTCTCGTTTCTTCACGTTCCCAGACGCATGCCATGCTTGGAGATCGTACCTCATATGTCGGTATGAGCGATGTGGGCAAGTATCTGGAATGTCCCCGGGCTGCGGTGGCTTCCAGGATTTTTCCTGAGCCGGAAAACCTTGATCGCCTGCTTCCTCTGCAACGTGGTCACTGGTTTGAACAGGGTATCGGAGAAGGATTGTCTGCGCTTGGCCTGCGTGTCCTCCCTCAGCTGGAGATCGCCTGGATATACAAGGATACACCCATCCGGGCACATCTGGATTTCACCCTGGTATGGGATTCCCCCAGGAAGGCGGTTCGTATTCTGGAGGTAAAAAGTACGGAAAACATTCCTACAGAACCATACCCATCACATCTGATCCAGGTCAAAGGACAAACGAGCCTTCTGGCTGCCTTGTGGTATCAACCTGTTTTCTCCGTGAGGAACACTTACGGGGAACAGATATGCCATGCCCGAACCTTTCCGGAGATATGCAAGCTGCAATGGGGACTGGTTATGCCGGATACTCCAGAGGGAATCGATCTGGAAGGCTGGTTGCTCTACCTATCCATGAAAGACTGTCGGGCATTTGGCCCATTTGTTTCGGGAAAAGAGACCTTGGAAGTTGTAGGCAAAACGGCTGAACAATTCTGGCAGGAGACCTGTTTATGTAGACAACAGCAGCGTGAACTGGAAGCTCTCCGTTATACCAGGGGATTCTATCGTCTGTGCGCTACCTTCTCATTCAATGAGGGATGTCCCAAATTCCGTCAGGGGGATTTTCAACCGCAATGGGAACCTGCTGTGACCAGACTTGAACAGCTCAAGGAAGAACGTTCCACCCTGGATATCCGTATCAAGGAGATCGAAAGCGCTCTCAAACAGGCGCATCAACTCGCATCCACTACGGATTGGATAAGTACAGGACAGCATCGTTTTCGTCTTGGTATGTCATCTGGCCGACGTACTTTGGATCGCAAGGGTTTGGCACAGGAATTGGCGCATATCTTCCATGAGGAAGGTCTTGATCATATCGATGTGGATGCATTGTTCCAGCGGCATGAGCAGGAAGGAAAGCCTGTTTCCCGTTTGTCCATCACCCCCATCCACTAACCCCCTCATCCTGTAAGGAGACATCATGGGATACTACTCTGAAGTTGGCCTCACCATTTCTGCCGCAGGCTACAAGCAGCTCACTGGAAAACTGACAACGCTGGAAGATTCGGAACTGCGCACAGTTGTCGAAAACCTGTTGGCGCATTCGGATACCCACTACACGAGCAAAGAAGGCGATCAGCTCTGGTTCTGGAAATGGACCAAGTGGTACAGCACGTTTCCCGAGATCAACTGGCTGCAAGCACAGCTCAACGAACTCGATGCCCAGGACTTCTACTTCATTCGGATTGGAGAGGAATTCGATGATGTGGAGACAGACGGTAGCTGGTGCGAGAATCCTTTTGAGATGGAGGTGTCCCGTGGCATCTCCATGAGAGAAGCTATTGAAGGGTAGGGGAGGTATCTTGCCTGTGACGCCCTCTTACGTCACAATCTCCTAAGGAATCTTCAAACAGCCATGATGGCAACAGGAGTTTGACATGCCTCTGACGTTGGAAGAGCTTGTTGAAACTGCTGTGGAAAATCAGCACATTATCCTGCAAAAAGAACTCGAGAAGGGAATACCGCTGAACTATATCGACCAGGATGGGCACTATGTTTTGCGTTATCCTGACGGGCACATAGAGAAAACGTCATTGCCTGTACTGGAAAACATGGAGCAGCGATGCCAAGGCTCTCAGGTATCCCGATAGCAGGAAACAATTCCCCCAAATCACCACCAGATACAACGAAAAAGGCCCCTGATTCTTCAACGGATCAGGGGCCTTTTTGTTCAAGGAGATGACGATGCAAACCATATCAGACGAGTTGAGCCGGCTTCAGGCCATCGAACTGGATGCTGGCCAGATTTTTAGCGGCAATTCTTCCGGTACTCCTATCAAGGGATATGCCACACCCTCTCTTTATACCCCTAGGCTGGACCCCAATTACCTGTTCCATGAATCCAGCAGGGACATCATCGTCTGGCTGCTTTCCCCGGAGGAACCCTTGTACATCTTTGGCCCTTCCGGTTGCGGGAAAACATCGTGTGTCAAACAACTGGCTGCACGCTTGAACTATCCCCTGTTCGAAGTGACGGGACACGGCAGGCTGGAGTTCGCTGATCTCACAGGACATTTGACCGTGCATGAAGGGAGCATGTCCTACGAATACGGACCACTTGCGCTTGCTATGCGTTACGGAGGCATCTGTCTGGTCAATGAGCTGGATATGGCTTCACCGGAAGTCGCAGCAGGACTGCATGGTATCCTGGACGGTTCACCTCTGTGTATCCCGGAAAATGGTGGGGAACTCATCATCCCTCATCCTATGTTCCGATTCGTGGCTACAGCCAATACCAATGGCGCAGGGGATGACACTGGTCTTTACCAGGGAACTCAGCGACAGAACCTGGCTTTTACGGATCGATTCATCCTTTGCGAGATGGGCTACCCTGATCCCTCTGTGGAAAAGAAGCTCTTGCGGGATCGCTATCCGGCGTTGCCCGTATCCCTGTGTGAAACGATGGTGGACTATGCCAATGAAGTCCGTAGGTTGTTCATGGGAGAGGTGAGTGGAAGCAGTCTGAGCGGCAGCATCGAGATTACGTTCTCTACGCGCAGTCTTTTGCGCTGGGGCGCTTTGACCTTGCGTTTCCAGCCACTGGCAAAACAGGGAATCCAGCCGGTGACATATGCTTTGGACAGAGCTCTTGCCTACAGGGCTTCCCGTGAGACCAGAGCCATGCTGCATGAACTGGCTCAACGCATGTTTCCGCATCTGACAGGGAATGGAAGTGATCTGCTCATGGGAGAGGAAGCACTCGGGTTCGTGAAGCTGCATTGCCAGCGGAGTAGTGCTGTTCCCTATCCCCGTATCTTCCTGCGCAAGGAATACGTACTGGATGGGCAAACTCTGACCAAGGATTGGGTAGGCGATGCTGGTGCTGAAGGACTGACCATTACCTGGGGACATACTGGACAAAGCGGACAGCAGCATTTCGTTCCTGTGGATACCTGCAAGGACAAAAGCCCCATACTGGAACTGACATCCCGAGCCGCCAAAAAATTGCGTGAAGGGTATGCCCTCATCAAAACCAAAAGCTCCATTTAGGAGGATCATATGACCCAGATCATTTCCGATATTCGCATCCTGGACAATCTGCTGGCTCTGAACCTGGATATCAGTCTCTGGTCAGCTCGGAAAAAAATGACCGTGGAAGACTTCGGTGGCGCTGAGCTTCCTCCCGAAGACCTGGCTTCTTTGGGTTCCAAGCGTATCGCCGATCCCAGTTCGTTGAAGATTTTCTCCACCTTGAAAGCCCGTGCTTTCAGTTTTCTGGACAGGCATGGAGTACGTTTCATGTCTGGTTGGGCTATCCCGGAAGAGAAAGCTGGTGCCATCATCCAGGAACTGGTGGCCATCCGAGACGAATTCCTGCGGGAAAAAGAAGCATTCCTGGCGGATTATGATGAATCCGTCAAAGCCTGGATCGACAAGCATTCCCAGTGGTCGGAAATCATCCGAGATTCCACGGTAAGTCCTGAATATGTTCGGGCTCGCATGGACTTTCGCTGGCAGCTGTATAAGGTATCCCCCCTGGAGCAGCATCCTGATGAAAAGGCAGTTCTGGAATCTGGTCTGGCTGAAGAAGTGGAAGGGCTCGGTAACACTCTTTTCGATGATCTGTCCCGGACTGCAAAGGATATCTGGAAGCGTGTTTATGAGGGAAGGACAGAAGTGACTCACAAGGCCCTGTCTCCTTTGCGCACTCTCCAATCCAAACTGGTGGGACTCAGCTTTGTGGAACCTCATGTGAGCCCTGTGGCTGATATCATCCAGTCCGCTCTGGATAGAATGCCCAAAAGAGGGAATATCACGGGAAGCGATTTGATCCTCCTGCAAGGTCTTGTCTGTCTTCTCAAGGACAGTCATGCGCTCATCCTTCATGCCCAGAAAGTCATCGAAGGAAATTCGACCGGTTCCGTTCTGGATGCGTTGCTCAAAAAGGATGAAAACGTTCTGGTGGATGAGGACAATCCTTTTGGGACTGCTGAGTTGCCTGAGTTGCCGGAAGTCGTTTCTGCACCGGTACTTCCTGAGATTCCTAGCATGGGGTTGTGGTGATGCAGCTGCGAGAGAAAGATATCTTGGGCTGTTTGCCTCTTCTGGCTTCCGTACTTGGGAATACCTATGGTGTGCATGTGCGTATTGGTGGGTCTGATGCCTGTACGGATGGGAACATGATCCAGTTACCTTCACTGCCCGTAGACTGTGGGGAAGAGCTGCTGCTTTTGGTCAGGGGCTTTATCGACCATGAATCCGCCCATATCCGGTATACGGATTTCAAGGCATTCAAGGAGGCTGCTCTGGATGCGGTGACGAAAAATCTGTTCAATGCCATCGAAGACTGGAGGGTGGAAAACAGACTGGCTGCGGTATTCCCGGGATGCAGGCACAATTTCCACGAGCTGATACATCGGTTCTTCGTGGAAGATGCGACCAGAGAAAGAGCGGGGGAAATATCCCTCGCTCTTTCTGTTTTGAACTATGTGCTGCTGACAGTGCGTTCCTGGGATGTCCCTGAAGTGTCACAACCACTGAGAGAGGAAATGACCTCTCTGGATACTCACTTCCCCGGTATGCGACAGCCTCTGGATCTCATCCTTGCACAGATCAGACAGGGATGCCCAGATACGTCCAGTGCCATCCATTATGCCCGCCAGTTGGCACATTGCCTCAAGTTCTGGAAATCCCCGTCACAGGAGGAACAACACCAGGAGAGTGGAACCCAGACGGAAAACACCTCCGCATCGGAAAAAGGCAGCGAAGCAAGCACACCCGAGGCTTCAACTCATGGAACATCATCTGCGGAAAACTCATGCTCACCGGCAGGGGAAACAGGACATGATATTCTTTCTGGTATCCCGTCAATCGTGGACACTTTGCCAGTAGACATGGGGAATTGGCTGGGGAAGCAACTTGAAGCACATGCAGCGGGAGACTCTGGAAGAAAGGTCGAGATGGCTGTGGAAGGTTCCTGTGAGGTGCATCTGTTACCGGATCATGACAGGGAAAAAGCTGTGCGCATGGCAACGGCTCTGAAAGCCAGGATGCTGGGGCTGCTCCAGGCACACACTCTGCGTCATGCTATTTCCGGCAGGCAGGGTAAACTGGAGACAGGAAAGCTGTACCGACTGAGTACGGGAAGTCCCAGGGTTTTCCAGAAAAGGGCCAGCGTACACATGAAGGAACACGGGATAACTGAAGGGAACGTAACGGGATAACCCGGGATGTGCCGGGATATGTCGGGACGGTCATTTGCAACGAGGTTGCACGGTATGCAAAAGGAAAGGGAGGCTTTGGGCCTCCCTTTTTTGTGATGTATGGCGGGCTGTCTTTATGCCGGACAGGGCATGTCAGTGCTGCCCGTCCTTGGGGACCACGCCGGGCAGTGTCGCCTGGGCGAGACGGCGGCGTTTCTTTTCTTTGTTCAGGATGTCGTAGATGTGCTGCGTGGACAGCCGAAAGCGTGAGGCCAGCTGCGGGATGGTAAGGCCGCCCTTCCATTCCGTGTAGATGCGACCGTCGCGGCGTGCCCTGTCGAAGGGGAAGTAGACCTGCTGGCCGCCGCATTCATCGGAGATGCGATCCGCCACCCGTCGGCCCAGATCCTGCGTGCCGAGCGTGGCTTCTTCGTCCACGATGGCGGCGATCAGCTCCAGAAGTTCCCGGGCGCGATCACTGTAGGTTCCCATGTCTGGCCTCCACTACCGTCTTGCCGTGCAGCACTGCGGGAGCGTTTTCCGCCTGTTCCAGGATGGCGCGGCAGATGGCCCGGATGCGGGGATCGTCGCAGCGGTCCAGCCAGGCCTTGAGGGTCTCGATGACCATCTGGCACTGCTTGACCGTCGCCTGTCCGAGCCTGACGCCGGTGATGCGACGCACATAGTTTTCCAAGGCCTTCTCGGATCTGTCCCGGACGATGCCGCAATCGGCCATGGTCAGCCAGAGGGAGCGTATCTTCCTGGCCTGTGGGCTATCCGCCGCGGCGGGCGAGCGTCTTGCGGAACGGGGCACGAAGCCGCGCCGCTTCAGTTCTTCCATGACGCGCCATTGCTCGCCGGACGTGGAACCGCGCAGGGAGTCCCTGCCGATGACCACGGTCAGGAACTCCCTGTAAGTCGTATCGTCCATGCCGAGCCGGCTCTTGGCCATGTGGATCATGCCGATGATCTTGCTCATATAGTCACCTCGCTCTTTACAAATTATTACGGGGTATTATTTTAAGGTAGCATTTACTGTCTTACATATCTGACTAAAAGGGTAATCTATGGTAAAAATAAATAGTCGAGCTAAGGATAATTCCAAGCCTAAATTTAAAAATACTAATTATATTGGATCATTAGATATTATATTAAAAGCAGCTCAAGACGAGTATAAGCAAATTACTTTTGACAGACATACTGCCCAGCATGCAATTTTGCGTAACTATCTGTGGTTGTCGACTCTGATAATCAGTGTAGAAGGGGCGATATTTTTGGGAATAATTGGAGGCAAAAATTTACCTTGGCTTATGGAATCTGGAATTTTTTTTATTATTTTCAGCATAATATCAATGCTATTCTCTGTGATTGCCTTTCTTTTAGGAATCGATACGATGCGTGGCCGTGGGGAAACATTCCATCCCTATCAAATGCCTTATGAAGACTTGGTAGGAGTTGCCTATCAGGAAGCAGCCGCGAATAAGGCAGACGGATTTCTGCGTATAACTATGATAAGACATTTAGAAAATGCGATTTCTCATCATAGCAGGGCATGTACTATAATCGGGGAAAAACTACGTATCCTCTCGAGGCTTCTTCTGGCATCGACAGGATTTTCCATATTGGCATTATTGATGACATCCCCTCCAATTATATTTTTAGAAAAAGAACTCTTAAAATATTTCGGCAACTAGCCAAAAAGAAGGTGATATTATGCATGATGAAAGACCAACCCCTCCGCCTCCGTCTCAAATTCAGACGCCACCTGTCCAGCACCCCGCTCCTCCGTTCACGCCCACCATGGTGACCAATGGGGATACGAGACCTGTCTGTCCTCCCCCCACTGATCGAATCCCTCGCGACTACGGGACAAAGTAACGGCTGCAAAGGGGTTGTTTCTCCAAGAAACAACCCCTTTCATGTCCTCTCTTATGTCCGGTTTCCTTCCAGCTCCGCCTCGTTGAGCTCGTAGAAGAAGGCATCTTCCTGGGTCAGTTTGCAGCCCACATCGGCCAGGGTATGGGGGCCGAGGGTGCGCAGGACTTCCTTGTCCACTTCTTCCTTGATGCGGATGCAGTTGGTCATGCCGCGTTCCTTGAGGACGCCCAGCACCCGTTCCCAGGTCATCTTTTTGATGGTCCGCAGGCTGGACGAGACCCGGAAGCCGATGGTGCCGAAGGTCAGCTCGCGGGACTTCCTGTTTTTGAAGAGTTCTTCCCGCCGGGCCAGGGCGAACTGAACGAGCGCCTGTTCGCGGGCCTCGATATCTTTTTTCAGCGGCTCGCAGCGGGCGGCGCATTCCGCCTTGAGCTTGTCCACGTCTTCCTTGAGGGCGATCTCGTGCAGGCTGATCTGGCGCTTGCGGGCGGCGATCTCGGCCAGGGTGGCGTCGGCTTCTTCGACGGTGGAGACGGTGGGGATGTTCAGGACAGGCTTCACACGCTTCGTCATGGGATGATCTCCTTTCAGGTTAGGGATGCACCTGCCGCACCACGTCGGCAGTCACGGTCTCGAAACCGAGTTCCGCGGCCAGGTTCATGCTGGCCACGGCAAAGTTGCTGATGGCCAGCGGATAGCCCAGATAGACGCTGGCGGCATTGAGGCCCCGGGCCACCACCAGCTGGTTGCGCAGTTCTTCGACGCCATCCGGGGCAAAGATGTCTTCCAGGCGGGAGCCTGCCCGCTGGAAGCGGAAGGCCAGGAAGTCCCCGGGCTGCTTGACGGGCGGCAGCTCCACCACGTCGCAGCGCTGTACCACCTCGCGCACGTCGCTCTGGGTGCTGGAGAGCTTGTCCCTGGGTTCGGTCTGCCCGATGAGGATGATGGAGAGCAGGCGACGCATGCCGTCCTTGAGTTCCCAGAAGCGTTTGAGGGCCTTCAGGGTGTGCATGTGCAGGTCATGGGCCTCCTCGATGACGAGGCAGTGCCGGAAGCCCGCACGGCTGGATTCCACCAGCACCTTGTGCAGCTTGCGGGCACGCATCTCCGGGCTGGGCGGTACGCTGGTGCCGGGCGAGACGGTGGAGATGATGGCCTCGGCAATGTGCGGGGCGCGCAGCGGCTTCCCGTTCTTTTCCGATTCCGCCATGCTCAGGGTGTAGGGTTCCACCACGATGACGGATTCCCCGTTGAGGCGCAGGCGCTCCACCAGTTCCTCGCGCAGTGTGGACTTGCCGGAGCCGGATTCCCCCACCACGGCCAGGAAATTGCCGTTGACCGCGGCATCGTGCATGGTCTCGCGCACGAAGCGGCTGTCCGGGCTCAGATAGACGTCCTCCACGCTCTGCGGGTCGGCGAAGGGATCGCGCAGCAGCTTGAAGTGCTGGCGGGTGGACATGCTCAGATGTTGCTTGCGTATGATCATGGAAGGTTCTTCCTTTATGGTTTGAGGAGCCGCGGCCGGGCCGCTGTCGTCCAGGGCGCTCTCCATGTCCCGTTCCGAGGCCCCGGCGTCCCGCAAAAGGCCGGTCAGGGCCTCACGAAGACGGGGCCAGGTGGTCTTGGGCGTCTGCCCCTTGCGCAGCAATATATTGATGGTGGCGGGGCTTACCGCGCAGGCCGTGGCGGCCTGTCGCTGGCTGATGCCGCAGCGGGCCAGCAGGCGGCGGAGGCCCTCCGGGGAGGTCAGTTGGCACATGCCCTTTCTCCTTCAGTTCCGGCCGCGGCGTCGAAGCGCAGGACAGTGGCGCCGTGGCGGGCGCTGTCCCGGCCGTTGATGAGGGCCGCCAGTTCTTCCAGCCTGTCTTCGGGCACCTGCCGCGGGAAGCGCTGGCGCACCAGGGCCATGCAGGCGGCCGGATCACGGCTCCAGGCCTCGCCGCACATTGCGCGCAGGCGCATGGCGGCCTGGGCATGGTTCAGGGGCAGCGGCGCGGCCTGCGGCGCTTCCACGGCCACAGGCGTGCCCGGCTGGCGGAACTGCAACGGGGCTTCGCGCACGTCGGCCATGGGGTCGAGGTGGGCAAAAGGCGTCCTGTCCCGCTGCTTGTGGCGGCGTGCCGCTTCGGCGCTGTCCGTGCCGTAGGCTGTGGCCAGCACGTCATCCAGCGCCCGCTGCTGGACGGTCCTGGGCGCGCTCCGGTAGTCCTCACCGATGACCGGGGCCGTGATGTCGAAACCGGCGGCATCCCGGGCCACGGGCGAGACCTCGAAGACCAGCTCCGTCCCGTCCGCCTTGCGGCAGATGACGCGGATGACCGGGGCCAGGAAGGGATTGAGGCGCACCACCACGCTGTCGCCCACGCACAGACCGTGGTAGCCCAGCTCGCGCAGGTCGTACTCATGCACCCCGCAAGCCCGGGTATCCACGCTGATGCGGAAATGGGCATCGACCTTGCAGCGCTTGTCCTGCCAGGCCGCGATGGCTTCCATGACCGGGCGTGTGGCCACGCGCAGCTGTTCGCTGCTGATGCTGCCCCAGACGGCATTGCGGGTCTTGCGGGTGCGGCGATGGATGGCCGTGGCATTGAAGTGCCGCCGCCAGGCATCGGCCCGGGCCTGCAATTCTTCCAGCGAAGGGACGCTCATGAAGCGCAGGCGGCTCTCGAATCCGGTCTCCACGATGTTCTGCGCCACTTCCACCGCCCCTGTGGCCCGGGCATTGCCCGCGGCATGGTGCAGGGGCCGGATGTCCAGCCGCTCCAGAAATTGCCGCAGCAGGCCGGAGCGGTTGCCGCTGCCGGGGTCGGTGAACAGCTGGAAGGGCACGCCGTGCAGGGGATCGCGCGGGCCGCGGTCTTCCATGGCCGCGATCAGGGTCTTAATGACGCCCAGGGCGTCCTCGCCCCGGGCCTGCTCGTAGCGCACATAAAGGGCGCCGCTGTAATGGTCGGCCACCACATAGCGGATGATGCGCTGCCCGGCCACTTCCAGCAGCTTGCCGGGCTTGTGTTCGTTGTAGTCGCGTTCGTTGAGCAGACGCACGGCCCGGCTGCCCTTCATGCGGTACAGCACGCAGACCGAGGCATCCAGCTCCCAGGTGTGGTTGGGGTGCAGACTGCGCAGGGCCGAGGCCGGGGCGGCACGCCGCAGCTGGTCGGGGTGGCAGCCCTGGGCACGCATGGCCCGGCTCAGAGTGGCGACACTGGGCATGACGATCTCTCCTGTGCTTTTGTCCGGCACGCCGAGGCCGTTGGCCTGCAACAGCTCGCGTGCTGCCTTGATGCTCTTTGTCTTCTTGCCGTTCTGGCGTCGTCCCACATGCACGAGGCCGCCCACGGTCAGGGCCAGCTCGCGATCCACGCAGGTGACGCCGCTATCGGCACGGGCCTTGCGGCCGCTGCACCATCCGGCATGGCGGCGCAGCAGGGCGTAGACGGTCTTGGCGCTCTTGCCCAGGGTCTCGGCCGCACGGGCCACGATGCGCCCGCGCTCCCCACCCACGGCAGGAGCCGCATCCAGCTGGCGGGCGACCTCGTGCAGATAGCGGATGTGCGCGGGCGTCATGGCTTATTCTCCGTTGCCGGGGGCAGGCTCGTCGTCCGCTGTCCCGGTGTCCAGTTCCAGTGCGGCCCGCAGATCCACGTCGATGCCGCTGGCAAGGATGGTGGAGGCCATGCCCTCGGCCAGCGCGCTGATGCGGTTGTGGACATACTGGCAGGTGGCCCCGCTGCTGTCCGTGTCGCCCAAAATGGCGGCAGCCTGGGCGCAGACGGCCAGCGCGGCCTGCATCACGTCATTGCAGAGCCTGTCCAGGGTGGCGGTGGCAGCCAGGTTCTTCTCGTCCAGGGCCTTTTGCCGTTCATCGGGGCTCATGCTGGTCAGCCGGGCCACCTGTTCTTCCAGCCTGTCCAGCTTCTCGCTCTTTTCCTTGCTGACCTTGTCCTTGGCCTGCATGTCCGCTTCCAGTTCCTTCCTGTCCGCTCTGGCCTTGGCCAGTTCCAGACGCAGGTCGGCCAGCCGGGCCTTCACTTCCTCGCTGTCATCGGCGGCGGCCACGTCATCCAGCACGGCCTGCCGTTCTTCCGGCGGCAGGGCCGCGATGCCGTTGCGCAGCAGGCGCAGGTCGCGGTAGCCCAGACCCAGCTTTTCCTGCATCTCCATGAAGTCACCACCGAAGGCCGCCAGGTTTTGCAGGTCTTCGTCTATCTTGCGCTTGCTGTAGCCGTGGGCGGTGCAGAACTCCTCCCAGGTGGAGACCACGCGGGTCTCGCCGTTCCTGTCCACCACACTGGCCCCCTTGTAGGCCTTGCTGTCGCGGATCTGGGCAAAGAGCTTGAGCATGGCCACGCGGTTGGCCGTCTCGTTGTACTGGAAGGCCGCGATCATGCCCGTGGCCCCGGCCATATGCAGGCTTTGCGCCAGCTCCTGGCGGGGCATGGTGATGCTGTCGCGGCGCAGGTCGGCCACCAGCCCTGCGGCCTGCTGTTCCACGGCAGGCGCGGGGGCCGCTCCGGACCGGGCGGCAGGACGACGCCCGCGGCGGGGCGCTTCTTCTTCGATGACGATGGCTTCCGTGATATTGTCCATGAAAAACTCCTACAGTAGCTGTCTGGCTCTGGCCTGCACGCGGGCCATGAACTGGTCGCGGCGGCGGGCAAGGTCATCCATGTAAAAGGTATAGGCCTGCATGAGGGACACGGGCTTTTCCGTGACGGCCCAGCGGCCCGAATCCAGCTTGTGCGCCCAGCCCGCCTGCCGCAGCAGTTCCATGTCGCGGCAGACATTGCTGGGGCTGTAGCCCAGGGCGTCGGCGATCTCCTTGTTGGAAAAGCCGTCCAGCACGTTGCCGAACAGCAGCTCCGTGATGCGCAGGACGCGCAGGGCCGCGGTATCGGTCTGGCGGGGCAGGCCCATCTCAGGCCTCCTCGCTGCCGGGCCGCACCAGCCCGTCGATTTCGTCCGCCAGCCCGTACAGGGTGGCGATGATGCGGGCCAGCGTATCCTGTTGCGCTGCAGGCTCCTGCTCAGGAAGGGCCTGCAATACAGCAGCAACGGCAAGCAGATCCTGGGCCGGAGTGCTGATGTGTTGCGGCTGGGGGCGATTGCTGCTAGTCTTCATGGTGTACATGGGAGTTTTCTCCTTTGTTTGGGCGGGGCCGTGCCGGGCTCCGCTCTTTTTTTGTTCTGTTGTCTGAAAAAACAGGGACTGCCTTTCAGGCATGCTCCATCTTTTGCATGCTTTCCCCTTCCTTGATACCGAGCGCCACGGCGATGTCATGGGCCACCCCGTAATTGCCCTTGGCCCTGTCGCGCAGGACCTCCTGTACCACCCGGACGGGAAAGCCGTTGCTTCGTGCCCAGGCGGCAGCGGTCAGGCCCTGTTGCCGCAGCCACTCCCTTGCTTCGGTGCGAGTGCGCAACTTCTTGTGCATGATCTTCTCCTTGCTCGTGATGGTGCCCGGATTATGCCGCTCCGGGCGGGCGTCCCGCATGGGCTTGCGGTATTCGCCGTTGCACGCTGTTCCGTCGAGAACCCGGAGGTCTACACGGTCGCGGTAGCCGGGGCTCCGGCCCTCGTGGGGCGCTGGCCCTCAGAATGCCGTATATCTTTGCACCTTCTTGTGCCGCCTTCGCCTTTCCGGTAGAAATAAAGGGAAGGCGTTTAACGGCGTTCTCTTGGAAGAGAAATAAAGGAACAAAAAGAGAACGTCAATAGAAAAATTCCTATTTCGAGTTAAAAAATGAACGAAAAAAGTACGATTAGCGAACGAATAAAGATTGTTAGAGGAACAAATACGCAAAAAGAGTTTGCTGATCGCCTCGGTATCACTCAGCGGGCTGTCGTCAATTACGAGAGCCTTGGGCGTACTCCCAAAGGAGCGGTACTGAAAAAAATCTGTGAAAAATTTGGCGTCAGTGAGCAATGGCTGCTTACCGGGACCGGCCCCATGTATTCGCTTGGGGCACTGCATGATGCGGGGAAAAAACACGAGGCCTTCCAGCAGCGTTTGTCCCATATCCATACAGACGTGGGCGACATGTCGCCCACGTCACCAGAAAGAATAACGGAACAAGCTGATATCTATAATAAAAATATAAATACAATGGGCGACATGTCGCCCGTTTTGGAACTTGCGCAACGATGCCTTCAGCTGGGGCAGGAAAATGCGGATTTACTCCGCCACAATGCTGACTTGCGCGTCGAGATAGAGCGATTGCGCAGGGATCTGGAACGCCGGGACATGCGTATCCGTGACCTGGAGCGGGAGGTTGCTGAACTGCGGGAGGCGCAGAAGGGGGCTTCCCGTTTGGGAGCTGGTCTGGAAGGAGCTGCGGGTTAGCATTTACAGCGGTAAGACACGTTTCTGAAAACATGACGATCCGCTGCCTGCGGGCTGCGGCATAAGGAGTTGCAGATGAAAAAGGGACTTATGGTGCTCGCTTCCCTGGTGTTCAGCGTGTTCCTCACCTCTGCGGTCTGGGCTGATGAAGTGGTCATTGCTGATCGTTCCGTGCCGATTCCCGGCCATCTTGATGCCGGGACTACCAGGGTCATCAAAGAAAAAGCCCAGCTGATCGCAAAGGTCTGTCCGGGATTTGCCCGCTATGTAGGCGAGCTGACAGACGTTCGCATCAGCAAATACGGGGAAGAAGTGAATATCGAGTTCACTGTCCCGAGCTCGTCTTCCCGTATCCCGTCCAAATTCTATGTGCGGGGCCATAAATGTTTTTACGCCATCTCTGCGGACGGCAAAATCCTCTCGATTGCCAAAAAAGGGTGCAAGGCGCTTTGTGCTGGTGAGCCTGTTCCCCACACCCCCAACCCGTGGGACATTCCTCTGGAGTAACTTTTTACCATGCATGAGAGAGCTGGCATGGCCGAATATTTCTTTATCAAAACAGATGTAAAGGTATGAAGTCTGTATGTAGGATGTCCGTTTCTGGCGTCCGTGGCTGTCCTACATGATATGCAGACGCAGATGAATAGCCAGAAAGAAGATCTTTATGCTTATTTACTTAACAGGAGTATTTAGAATGATTTTTTCTTAATACTATGAAATTAAGACTCTAATTTGATTTGCTAAAAATAAAAAGACATTGTAACCTATATGGAGTTTAAAATG
>ERZ1673738.3569-NODE-3569-length-17084-cov-16.568266_pt1 | contig 17084 bp, 16 predicted proteins | sample MGYA00580198_ERZ1673738 | MGnify/ENA primary metagenome ERZ1673738 (study PRJEB41218, sample SAMN15661784) | gut metagenome | host: Homo sapiens | place: Canada: London | collected 2015-08-20/2019-03-30 | study: EMG produced TPA metagenomics assembly of... | reverse complement strand
CCTCTGGCCCAGCGGAGCGTCTTTGCACGCTGCTGGCAGGCAGAAAGTTGCCCCGCAGAGCGCCACACTTTTCTGGTTCTCTTTTGGTGTCAAAAGAGAACATCTCTCGGCTACATCCTCTTCCCCTCTCCCCTGTTCCACATGGAACAATTCACTTCTCCGCGGCGGCGGTGGGGATGCGGACGGTGTACTCGATGTAGCCGTCCTTCTCTTCCCGGTGGGCGGTGGCGGGCACGCCGTTGTCGGTCATCAGCCGGATGGCGTGGTCGATGGTATTGACAAAGATGCGCACGTCCCGCACCATGGAGATGCGGTGCCCAGCCTTGGGCGGGCTGTTCAGCAGCTGCTCGATGTAGCTGTCGGTCTGGCGGGCGTTCAGGCGGCGCTTGGCGATGGTAATCAGCGCCTCGCTGCGGCGGTTCTCCGGCAGGCGCAGCACCGCCCGGGCGTGGCGCTCGGTGAGGTTGTTGTCCAGTATAAACTGCCGCTGATCTGCGGTCAGCTGCAAAAGCCGCAGCTTGTTGGCAAAGGTGGGCTGCGCCATGCCTAAGCGCTTGGCGGCTTCCGCTTGGGTGCAGTCCCACAGCACCATCACATCCCGCAGCCCCTGCGCCTGTTCAAAGGGGTTCAGGTCGGCGCGCTGGATGTTTTCCAGCAGACCCAGTGCAGCGGTGCGGTCGTCGGCGTAGCTGCACAGGATGGCGGGGATGGTGGTCATCTTTGCCAGCTGGCAGGCGCGCAGCCGCCGCTCCCCTGCCACCAGCTCGTAGCCCTCTGCCGCCCTGCGCACCGTGACCGGCTGGAGCAGACCGTTTTCCCGGATGCTCTGCGCCAGCGCCGTCAGCTCCTGCTCGTCAAAGCTTTTCCGCGCCTGAAAGGGCGACGGGTGGATCTGGTCGATGGGCAGAGAGAGTAATTTCCCGGACGTTTTCTTGCGTTCAAACATGATGCTGCCCCTTTCCTGTGAAATAAACCTTTGGTTTTTCCACATTTCTCCGGGAAATCGTGGAAAACCTGTTCAGCTTCAGTGTAGCACACAAAGAAAGACCCCGCCAGAAATTTCGTTCGGCAGGGTCTTACAGGTTGCGTCAAATCATGCGTTATTTCAGCGGGCTTTTTGCAATTTTACCGCCGTTTCTGGGGTATGCTGTCGGAGTTTGCGAAATCTTTTTGCACAAAATCAGCGTGCGGGTGTCGCCGCCGGGCAGGTGCAAAGTGCGGGTCTCGCGGTACTCGCCGCCCAGCTTTTTGATAGCACCCCGGGCGGCGGTCAGCTCCTCTTCCCCGGAGGCACCCTTCATGGCAAGGAAGTTGCCGCCCACTTTTACCAGCGGCAGGCAGTATTCTGCCAGCATGGGCAGGGCTGCCACGGCACGGGCAGAAGCCAAATCAAACTGCTCCCGCCACACCTTGCGGGCGGCTTCCTCGGCGCGCTCCTTGGCAAACTCCACCCCGGTCAGCCCCAGCTGGGCGCAGGCGTACTTCAAAAAATCCACCCGCTTGCCGGTGGGCTCCATCAGGGTCAGCTCCAGCTCCGGCTTGAAGATCTTGGTCACGATGCCCGGAAAGCCTGCCCCGGCACCTACGTCCACCATGCGCCCGGCAACCTCCGGCTGGCTGGCAAACAGCAGGCTGTCGAGGAAATGCTTATCCTCGATGCCCTCCGGGTCCGTGATGGCGGTCAGGTTGACCTTCTGGTTGTAGTCTACAAGGATCTGGGCAAAGGCGTCCAGCTGATCCAGCTGGGTGCCGGTGAGGGCAATGTTCCATGTGGAACACTTTTCCTCCAACCGCTGTTTGTCGATCATAGTGTTTTCCTTTCTGTCAGGTGGTTGGGGTGGTGCAGTCGTTTATTTTATCGCAAATTCGTATTATTTTTGTTGTTTCCCTGCCAGTGCGATGCTCAGCTGCGCCACATCAGAGGGCGAAACGCCGGGGATGCGCCCCGCCTGCCCCAGATTGCGGGGACGGATGCGGGCAAGCTTTTCCCGGGCTTCCAGTGTCAGGCCGGTCAGGGCGGCGTACTCAAAATCCTCCGGGATGAGGGTCTTTTCGTGGCGTGCCACCTCCCGGATCATCCGATCCTGTCGGGCGATGTAACCGGCGTACTTGATCTCGGTCTCCAGTCGCTCCGCCAGCATGGGGGTAATTTCATCCCCCCAGCCGATGATGCCCGCCACCAGCGGGTAGCTGATCTCGGGACGGCGCAGCAGCTCCTCGGCAATGCCGCCCTCGGCGGCAGGGGCAAGACCGACGGCTTCCATGGCGGCGCGCAGGTCTGCGGTGCGCAGGTGTGCTTCGTGCAGGCGGCGGCGCTCGGCTTCCAAAATCTGCTGGGTGTGCTGGTACTTTGCCCAGCGGTCATCCTGCACAAGGCCGTATTCCCTGCCGATGGGGGTCAGGCGCTGGTCGGCGTTGTCCTGCCGCAGGGTCAGCCGATACTCGCTGCGGCTGGTCATCATGCGGTAGGGGTCCATGACGCCCTTGGTCACAAGGTCGTCCACCAGCGTGCCCAGATAGCTGGTGTGCCGGGGCAGCACCAGCTGCTCCTTGCCCAGCGCGTTGCGGGCGGCGTTCAGACCCGCCAGCAGACCCTGCGCAGCGGCTTCCTCGTAGCCGGAGGTGCCGTTGAACTGCCCTGCCCCGTACAGTCCCCGCACCACCTTGCTTTCCAGCGTGGCTTCCAGACTGGTGGGGTCTACGCAGTCGTACTCGATGGCGTAGGCGGGGCGCATGATCTCCAGATGCTCAAAGCCCTTGATGCTGTGGTAGAAGGCGTTCTGCACGTCCTCCGGCAGACTGCTGGACGCACCCTGCAAATACATTTCCTCGGTGTTCTCGCCGCAGGGCTCTACGAACAGCGGGTGACGGTCCTTGCCGGAGAAGCGCACCACCTTATCCTCAATGGAGGGGCAGTAGCGCGGGCCGACACCCTCGATCATGCCGCCGTACAGCGGGCTGCGCTGGATATTGTCCAGAATGATCTTGTGGGTCTCGGGGTTCGTGTAGGCGATCCAGCATTCCACCTTGTTGTGCATGGGTGCATCGGTCAAAAAGCTGAAGGGCTGCAATTCGCTGTCCGGGTCGCCGGGCTGGCATTCCAGCTTGGAAAAATCAATGCTGCGGCGGTGCACCCGGGCAGGGGTGCCGGTCTTGAACCGGCGCAGCGGCAGACCGGCGGCTTTCAGGCTGTCGGTCAGGGCGTTGGCGGCGTGCATGCCGTCCGGGCCGGAGGCATACCACGCATCGCCCACGAATATTTTGCCGCCGAGGTTCGTGCCGGTGGCCAGCACCACGCACTTGGCGGTGTATTCGCCGTGCAGCTGGGTGACAACGCCCTTCACATGGCCGTTTTCCACTTCCAGCGCCACCACCTCAGCCTGATGGATGGCAAGCCCCGGGGTCTGTTCCAGCGCGTGCTTCATGTACTCGTTGTAGCGGCGGCGGTCGGTCTGCACCCGCAGTGCGTGCACGGCGGGGCCTTTGCCCTTGTTCAGCATCCGGCTTTGCAGATAGGTGGCGTCTGCCGCCAGACCCATCACGCCGCCCAGCGCGTCCACCTCCCGCACCAGCGTGCCCTTGGCAGTGCCGCCAATGCTGGGGTTGCAGGGCATATTGCCGATGGCGTCCAGACTCATGGTAAAGACAGCCGTTTTTGCGCCCAGCACAGCAGCTGCATGGGCGGCTTCGATGCCCGCATGGCCAGCGCCGATGACGATGACATCATATTCTCCTAAGTGGTTCATATACTTTCGGGTTTCCTCTAATCAATGATTTGAATTTATTTTCCCACACAGAACCGCTCGAACACCTGTTCGATGACGGCTTCCGAAGCGTTTTCGCCGGTCAGGTCGCAGAGAGCATCCAGCGCATCATCCACGCAGACCGAAACGGCGTCCAGCCCAAATCCGCCTGCGGCGGCATCCAGTGCACCGGCTACGGCGTCCCGGGCGCGGAGGGCAGCAGAAAGCTGCCGCTGCCCGGACAGGCTGGCGGCGTGGGGGTCGATGCTGCCCGTGCCCAGCAGCCGCGCCACCGCAGCGGCGATGACCTTGCGGCTCCCCTCTTCCCGGCAGCAGACCGGCAGCACCATGGCAAAATAGGGGGCGATGAGTTCCGCATCGAACCGGGTGGGCTTGTCCTCCTTGTTGACAAGGGCAATGGCGGGACGGCCCGCGCAGCGCTGCGCCAGCGCCAAGTCCTCCCGGCTGGGCGGCTCAGAGCCGTCAAAGACGGCAAGGATCAACCCGGCTTCTTCCAGTTTTTTCCAGCTTCGGCGAATACCCTCGGCTTCAATGGCGTCCTCGGTCTCCCGCAGACCGGCGGTGTCGAAGAGGTTCAGCCGGATATCTCCCAGCTGCACCGCCTGCTCCACCACATCGCGGGTGGTACCCGCCACCGGGGTGACGATGGCACGGTCAAACCCAGCCAGCAGGTTCAGCAAGGTGGACTTGCCCGCGTTGGGGCGTCCCACGATGGCGCAGTCCACGCCCTCGCGCAGCACCGCACCGGCATCGTAGCCGCGGATGAGGGCGTCCAGTTCCTCCCGCACTGCGCCCAGCACGGTGCGCAGATGGGCGGGGTCCAGCTCCGGCACATCCTCCTCCGGGAAGTCCACCCAAGCGGCCAGATGCGCCTGCAGGGCGGTCAGCTGGGCTTTCTGGGCGTTGATCTTTTTCGCCAGCGCACCGCCCAGCGCGGCGTTTGCCAGCGCTGCCCCCTGCCGCCCGTCTGCCGAGATCAGGTCCATGACCGCTTCGGCCTGGGTCAGGCCCAGCTTGCCGTTCAGGAAGGCACGGCGGGTGTACTCGCCGGGGGCGGCAGGCTGCGCACCCGCCGCAAGGCAGGCTTCCACCAGCCGCCGCGCCACCGCATTTCCGCCATGACAGGAAAGCTCCACCACGTCCTCGCCGGTATAGCTGTGGGGCGCGCGGAAAAACAGGGCAACGCCCTCGTCAAAGGCTTCTTCCCTGTCCACAAAATGCCCGAACAGCGCGGTGTAGCCCTTGGCCTCTTCCACTTTTTTTGCCGGGTTTGCCGGGTGGAACACCCGGGCCGCCACCTGATAGCTCTCCGCACCGGAGAGCCGCACCACGGCAATGCCGCCTGCCCCGGGGGGCGTTGCGATGGCGGCAATGGTCGTTCCCTGCATACTGCATCCTTTCCGCGCACCCGTCCTTGCGGGTGTGCTATTCGTGCGCCCGGTACGGCAGAGCCGCCGCAGCGCACACTTTCTGATTTTACAGTTTATTTTACCACGTTTTTGCGCAAAAAGATACACCCGCCACGCGGTTTTTCCACATCTTCCAAAATGTTTGTGGAAAAAGAGATCGAAAATGGCGGGTACTTTCTCTTTGTACTTAATACTTTAGTGCTAAACTTTACGGCTTGAACCCTCTCCGTCATCGCCTACGGCGATGCCACCTCCCCCGAAAGGGGGAGGTTTTGCTCTACTTACCGCCAGATGGCGAAAAGCTCCCCCTTCGGGGGAGCTGCTGAGCGCAGCGAAGCGGAGAGGGTTTACCCCGCGAGAAACTCCCCCAGTCATCTCGCTTTGCTCGATGCCAGATTCCCCTTTTTGTCGCTGCGCGACATCTTCCCCCGCTCCGGGGGAAGTCATCTTCGGAGATGGGGCCTTTGGCATGGCGGCGAAGTTTTTGGCTAAAGTGCAAAACGTCCGGGCGCGCCAGAGGCTCCCTCCCAGAGGGAGCTGGCAAAACCGTCAGGTTTTGACTGAGGGAGTCAAGGGGCTGTTGCAAAAAGCAGCGTCCATATTTTTAACGGTAACATGCGATAATCTTTAAGAAATTTCACAAAAAACAAATTGAAAATTAGTTTAAACAGCGGTATACTGATGACAAGAAAGGCTTTCCATAGAAGGAGGAATCGACATGAAAAGAAAACTTTCTGCTGCACTGCTTACAATAGTACTGCTGTGTATGTGCTTCTGTGGCAGTGCATTTGCGGCTAAAAAACCGAGTATTGAAATTATAACAATGCAGGTCAACTGGGAAGATAATTATGTATGCGACCCGACAATTTATAGCCGCAATAATACGAACAAAACAATGAAATATGTTGATTTCTATGCAACTGCATACAATCGCGTCGGAGACCCTATTCCAGGCGTGGCGACAAAAAAATTAACAGTAGTTGGGCCAATAGAACCTTTTCGAGTGGCGAGAAATAATGGGGCACAGTTGTATATGGATCAGAATTTCTCAGATGATAGTCCGTTTAAATACTATACAGAGTCGGACTATGCCGTATCAATTGGAGAAGATGACGTTTTGACGAGGGTTTATTGTGATTCGTATGGGAATTTCTTTGTTATGCCAGATACAAACAACATTGACAGTTGTACATATCTGTCCGAAGATGAGGTTCAAAATGCAACATGTGACGGCGGATGCAGATTTGATAACGTAATGTGGACAAGCAATATTATCGACCACATTAATGTGGATTATGCGGTAGTTACTTATATGGATGGAAGTAGAGAAACTGTAAGAAATGCCGATAATGGCGCTCATCGGGGAATACGGTTGCAGAACCCGCCGTTTGTACAGCAGTTGGCACAGTACCAAGCAGTTTACAATTACAAGGATTATCTGAAACTGAACCCTGACCTTGCAGAGGTATTTGGGACAAATCAGAAAGCACTTTTTGAGCATTTTGTTACAAATGGCATGAAAGAGGGGCGGCAGGGAAATTATCAGTTCAACCTGGCTGCCTATAAGACAAATAACCCGGATCTTGTAGCAGCGTTTGGCAATAGTAATGTGAAATACTACGAACATTATATTTCTAACGGAAAGGCAGAAGGCAGAATTGCAAGCTAAGGCAATACCGCACAATGGCAATATAACCACAGAAGTGATATAATACAGATATGAACAAATAAATGAGTCTGTCGGCGCTGAGCGATGAGTTGTCGCAGGTGCTGACAAAGAAACGCGAATTTCTAGCAGAGATAGACCGCATCGTACCGTGCTGAACGCAGCGAAGCTGAGAGGGTTCAGCCCGCTGAAAACCTGTGCAGACTTTTCCCGCAGCGCTGCGCTTTCGCAGAAAGCGGCGCTGCAAATGCCGTTTTACTCCACGACCCCCTCCTGTGAAACCAAAAAAGCGCCCCGCATTTCCACCGGAAATGCGGGGCGCTTCATGGTTCTGTTTCGGGTTACAGCTTACAGCTCGATCTTGCCGAAGCTGAAATCTGCAAAATCGTCCACGCGCTCGGTGCGCTTGGGTGCTACGGGTGCTGCACTCTCGGCGTCGCGGGGGGCGTAGGTGCGCTCCGGCACGCTGGACGGACGCGGGCCGCGGGGTGCACCGCTGCGGTTGCCACGGTAGCCGCCATTGCTGCGGCGCTCACCGCGATAACCGCCATTGCGGTTGCCGCCGGGACGACGGCCATTCCGGTTGCCGCCACGGCCACGGCGCTCGCCGTAGGTATTCTCGGTCTGAGCATCCGGTGCGGTGGAGTAGATGACCACGCGGCGGTCACGGCCCTCGCCCTTGCTCTCGCTGCGGACCCCCTCCATCTTGCTGATGGCAGAGTGGATGATGCGGCGCTCGTAGGGGTTCATGGGCTCCATGGCAAAGCTGCGGCCGGTCTTGCGCACCTTGGCGCCGATGCGCTGTGCCAGTGCGGTCAGGTCGCTCTCGCGCTTGTCGCGGTAGCCGGCAACGTCCAGACCCAGCTTGATGTAATCGCCCTCCAGACGGTTTGCCACAAGGCTTGCCAGATAGGACAGGCTCTCCATGGTCTCGCCGCGGCGGCCGATGAGGGCACCCAGTTTTTCACCGTCCAGACGGATGATGGTGGCTTCGCCCTTCTGCACAGCGCTGAAGGTCACGTTCTCCACGCCCATCAGGGTGATGACCTCCCGCAGATAGTCCACGGCGGCCTTCACCTTGGCGTTCTCCTCGATGACGATGGGCACCTCCACCTCTTCTGCCTCCTCGGCAGCTTCGGCGGGCTGCTCTGCGGCGGGAGCGGCAGGCTCTTCCACAGCAGCGGGAACTTCCTCTGCCACGGGGGCAGTCTCCTGCACGGGGGCGGCAGTCTCAACAGGCTGCTCTGCCACAACCTCCACCGGCTTTGCGGGTGCAGCGGCGGGGGCATCCGGCAGTTCCACGCTCACGCGCACCTTGGCGGGGGTGGTCTTTAAGCCCAGAAAGCCGGTCTTCTGGGGCATTTCCAGCACTTCATAGCTGACATTCAGATCGTCGGCCTGCACGCCCAGCAGGGCGCAGGCCTTGGCAAAGGCTTCGTCCACCGTCTTGCCGGTGGATTCCTGTGTACGGATCATAACCGTTTACCTCCCTTGTTACTGTTTATCCTGCTTGTCAAGCTCGCTCAGCGGCACGGTGCGCTCGTCCTTGTAGCGCTCGGCGTCCAGCTGACGGGCATACTCCAGCCGGCGCTTGTTCATCTCGCTGGCGGAAAGGTTCTTTTCCACGCTCTTGCCGGTCTTGGGGTCGGTCACCGTGATGGTGGTGTTCTTCACACCGCGCTTTTCCTGCTTGCGCTTGGCGGCGATCTCCGCTTCCACTTCCTTGCGCATCTTCTCGGGGTCGTAGAACTTGCGCATGACCTGGGTCTGTGCGGTCATGACGATGTTGGAAATGACGTAGTACAGAGAGAATGCCAGCGGGTAGGTAAAGCAGAAGAACAGGTACATCAGCGGCATCATATACATGGTCAGCTTCATGCTGCCCTGCATCTGCTGGCCGGAGGCCTTCATACTGATGTGGGTGGACAGGAACATGGTAATGACCGACAGCAGCGGCAGCACGATATCCAGAGAAAGCCCCAGCTTCGGGATGCGGGTCAGGTCGATGCCAAAGAAGTTCATGTGCTGGCTGAACTCGGTGATGGTAGCGATCTGCTGTGCGGTAAAGCAGCCCAGCACGCCGCTGTTGCCGGCAACCACCTCGGCGATGATGTTGGTATCGCGGGTGATGACGGTAAAGGAGATACCGGCGGCGGTCATAGCCTCGCCTGCGCTGGCCAGTGCAGCGGCGCTGATGTGGAAAATACGCTCCAGCGGGTTATACACCACGCCGATAACACCGAACATGACAAGGAAATTCAGCAGCATGGGCACGCAGCCGGCCGTGGGCTTATAGCCAAAGTCCTGCTGCAGCTTCATCAGCTCTTCCTGCTGCTTTTCGGGCTTGTTCTTGTACTTGGTCTGGATCTCCGCGATCATGGGCTGGAAAGCAGACATTTTCGCCATGCTCTTCTGCTGGCTGGTCTGCAGGGGGATCTTGACGATGTTGATGAGCAGGGTGAAGAGGATGATGTCCCAGCCGTAGTTCGGCAGCAGCTTGTAGATCCACTCCATGACATAGCCGAGAGGACCGCTCAGGATGTAAAAGAAGTTCATACCTTTGTCCATTCTGCCCCGGCTGTGGCCCGGGACGCATTATTTTTTTATCGTAGGACACGCCGCCCACAGTGCAGCGCGTCATAAGAAGCTTTATTATCTAAAATGGCCGCCGCTTTGCTCTGGCCATAAATAGCGGAAATAAAATTTTAATTTCGCAAATCGAAAAAATCTGCGGATTTTTTCGATTTGCATTTTCACCAGAGAGGGTCGTAACGAAAAACGGCATTTGCCGCTGTCGGCTGTGGCCGTCGCGCAGCGACTTCAAACCGGCGGAACACAAAAAATCCTCTAGCGCAGCGGCTTGGATTTTTTGTATGGAGCCCAACCGCTTTGGGGTTACCAGGGGCGAGCAGCCCCTGGTTCGTGCCTCCCGCGCTTCGAAAGTAGCGGGCGCTTTTCTGGTACTCTTTTGTGCGCGCAAAAGAGTACATACCCGGCGGCGATGTATTTTGCAAAAAGCATTAAATTTTAAACACGCGACTACGCTCTGCGCAGGAAACCTCTATTTTTCCACCTTTCGCTTGTGCCGTGTGCAAAACAGCTTTGCGGGCTGCAAGTTGCGGGCGGGGCTTTGCCAGCGGCCGGGCGGCGGCACGGGGTCGTAGCCCCACTTGCCCAAGGGATTACACCGGGCAATGCGCCATGCGCCCAGCAGAATGCCCTTGATACAGCCGTGGGTCAGGATGGCCTGCATGGTGTAGTTGCTGCAGCTGGGCGAAAACCGGCAGCTGCGGCCGATCCATGGGCTGAGAGTGTACTGGTAGATGCGGATGGGCACGCACAATGCCCTGCGGCAGAGCATTTGCAGCCGGTTCACGCGTGGGACTCCGGCTTTTGTTTGCGGGCAGGGGGCACGGTGGCGGGCGGCTTTGCGTCCGGGCGCTTGGCCTTATCCGGCAGACCGGCCTGGGCAAACAGCTTTGCCACAACGCTGCTCAGCTGCCAGCTTTTCAGTTTGGGGGTCATGCCCCGGGCCACGAAGATCAGATCGTAGCCGCCGATATTGTGATCCAGATGCTCGTCGATGGCGGCTTTCATCACGCGGCGGGCGCGGTTGCGCTGCACGGCATGGCCGATTTTTTTGGTGGCGGTCAGGCCTACCCGGGTGTTGCGGCCACGGGTCTTGAGCACATACAGCACCAGTGCCGGGTTCACATAGGACTTGCCGCGGGCGTACACACGGCCAAACTCGCTGTTGCGGCGGATCGGACGATAACGCATAACGTCGGCACCTCCTTTCGTCCGGGTGCACATGGGTGCACTCTTTAGCCAGTATATCAAAAATTTTTGCAGTTTAAAAGCCCATCCGGGCATTTTTACGAAAAAACTTTTGACGGGTAAAAAAATAAGACCGCCAATGGGATATCAGCGGTCTTTTGTGCGCATATTCATTTCTGCGCCGGATCTCACCTGCAAGGTTTAAGATCAGACAGTCAGGCTCTTGCGGCCCTTTGCACGGCGAGCATTGATGACCTTACGGCCGTTCTTGGTGCTCATGCGGGTCAGAAAGCCATGAACTTCCTTGCGCTGACGCTTCTTGGGCTGAAAAGTTCTCTTCATGGTTGTATCCTCCGTAAAAACTTATCCCCGGTATGGGGTCTGATGCGGTCCCAGATTGGGGACAGGCTTGCAATTCAACAGTATATCGCATAGTATGGCGTTCTGTCAAGCATTTTTTTCGCTTTCCTTCAAACTTTTTTGTGAAAAGATTTTCAACTTTTTCACCATTCTGCCGTGGAAAACTCGTCTGCCACAAGATATTGTGGCTTTTGGTCCGTCGCGCCACAACGCGAAAAACCCAACACAGGGCGGTCTTATTTTATGTATATAAAATTACCTTATAGAAATATAGACGCACAGAGATTTTTGTGGTATACTAACCTGGTATCAGCAGCATTGTTGAAAACTTCAATGGAGTGGATGTACTATGGATTCTTTCAAGGACGTTTTAGAGGCTGCCCAGAGCTACTGCAAAGCGCAGATGGCGGAGCCGACATATAATCTCTATATCGACGGACTGGAGCCGATCAGCTTTGAGGACTCCAGCCATATCACCCTCTCGGTGCGCAACGACTTCATCTGCAAGATCGTGACGGACCGCTATCTCGGCCTGCTCAAGGAGGCGTTCAAGACGGTGCTGGGCTTTGATGTGGACATCACCCTCGTGGTGCCCAGCACGCCGCCCCACGAGGTGGTGCTGGCCCAGCAGTACGAGGCAAACCCCGCCTCGCCGCAGGGCAACTACGAGTTCACCTTCGAAAACTTCATCAAAGGCCCCTCCAACCAGTTTGCGTTTGCTGCGGCGCAGGCTGTTGCCGCCAACCCCTCCGGCGCCTACAACCCGCTGTTCATCTACGGCGGCTCGGGCCTCGGCAAGACCCATCTGCTGACGGCCATCCAGACCGAGATCAAGCGCACCCACCCCGATTTTGTCATCATGTACGTCACCTGCGAGCAGTTCACCAACGAGCTGATCGCCGCCATCCGCGCCGGCAGCACCGAGGACTTCCGCATGAAGTACCGCGTGGCCGACCTGCTGCTGGTGGACGATATCCAGTTCATCGCCGGCAAGGAGTCCACCCAGGAAGAGTTCTTCCACACCTTCAACTCCCTGCACGACGCCCACAAGCAGATCGTCATTGCTTCCGATCGCCCGGCCAAGGAGATCAAGAGCCTGGAAGAGCGCCTGCGCACCCGCTTTGAGTGGGGCCTGACCGCCGATGTCCAGCCGCCTGATTTCGAGACCCGCGTGGCCATCGTCAAGCGCAAGGCCGAGCTGCTCCACCTGGATCTGCCCGAGGACGTGGCGGAATTCATCGCCAACCACCTGAAAAACAACATCCGCCAGCTGGAGGGCGCAGTGAAAAAGCTGAACGCCTATTATATGCTGGAGGGCATCCAGCCGGTGATCAGCGTGGCGCAGAACGCCATCAAGGATATCCTCAACGAGACCCAGCCGGTGCCGGTGACCATCGAAAAGATCATCGGCGAGGTGTCCCGCACCTTCAACGTGTCCCCTGCCGACATCCGGGGCACCAAGCGCAACGCCAATGTGGCTTCTGCCCGCCGCGTTGCCATCTATATCCTGCGGGAAGTCACCGGCATGAGCATGGAGGAGATCGGGCGGGAATTCTCCGGCCGCGACCACTCCACCATCGTCTACTCCCTCAAGACCATGGAGCGGGACATGAAGAACGACCAGCACCTGCGGGAGACCGTGAGCGACATCATCAAGAACGTGAAAGCTTAAACCGGGGAAAACTGGACAAAAGTCATACTCATTTCAGGGTGTAACCCCAAAATATGGGGAGAAACCGGAACAAAAAGGGGAAAATACGCCTATATCTTGTGGCAAAAAGGCGAAGCTTTCCACACTTTCCACTTAGTTTTCAACATTTAACATCAGTTCTTCACATCGGCTGTGGAAAGAATCACCGTTCCCCACCTTTCAACATTTCCTTCACGAGCCTTCCACAACCCGGTGGAAAGCCAAAGCCCCGCATCCCGGCAAGACATTTCCGGGTTTTCAACATCTTCCCCACCCCCTACTACGGTTACTACAACAAGTTCAATATATTACTGCCTTCCGGCAGCAGCCCAAAGGACAGATATTCCGCCGGAAGTGTGAAAAAAGGAGAGATACTGTTTTGAACATCGTCTGCGATAAAACGCTGCTCAGTGCAGCCATCGACGGCGTTTCCAAAGCTGTCACCATGCGCTCGTCCATCCCGGTGCTGGAGGGCATTCTGCTGAAGGCCGAGGGTTTTCAGCTCACCCTGACCGGCTACGATCTGGAAATGGGCATCGTGACCACCATCGAAGCCAACATCAAGGAGCCCGGCGAGATCGTACTGAATGCAAAGCTGCTCAGCAGCATGATCAGCCGGATGCCGGCAGGTCAGATCAGCATCGTGGCTGCCGATAACGGCAAGACCACCATCCAGAGCGGCGTGGCACAGTTCGAGATCCAGTCCATGCCCGCCACCGATTTCCCGGATCTGCCCAACACCGGCGCGGAGCAGACCCTGACCATCAAGACCGGCGTGCTGCGGGACATGATCGAACGCACCCTGTACGCTGTCAGTCAGGACGAGAAAAAACCCGCCCATACCGGCGAGCTGTTCGAGATCGAGCTGGACAAGCTGACTATGGTGGCGCTGGACGGCTACCGCCTTGCCATCGTGGAGCGCCCCATCACCGCCGTGAAGGATATCCGCATCATCGTGCCCAGCAAGACCATGACCGAGGTGTCCCACCTGCTGGCCAACGATGACGAGGAGGACGTGCACATCAGTGCCAACCGCCGCTATGTGGTGTTCACCACCGCTGGTTACACCATCATGAGCCGCCTGATCGAGGGCGAGTTTTTGAATTACCGCAACGTCATCCCCGCCGGAAGCCGCACCCGGGTGACCATCGACACCAAGGACTTCATCTCCACCATCGAGCGTGCCTCTCTGATTATTACAGAGCGTTTAAAAAATCCCCTTCGCATCTCCTTTACAGAGGGTAAAGTCGTGGTGCGCTGCCAGACCAACCTCGGCCGCGTGGTGGACGAGTTCAGCGCCGCCTGCGAGGGCGATGAGGTGGAGATCGGCTTCAATAACCGCTATCTGCTGGATGCTTTGCGTAACGCCCGCACCGAGCAGGTGCGCATGGAGATCAGCGGCCCCTTGAGCCCGGTCAAGGTGCTGCCGGTGGAAGGCAACGACTTTTTGTATCTGGTACTGCCGGTACGGTTTAAAAACGACTAAGGAGCGCGTTTTATGCAGAAGATTCTCATTCATACTGAGTTTATCAAGCTGGATGCCCTGCTCAAATTTGCCGGCCTGTGCGAGACCGGCGGCGAAGCAAAGGAGCTGGTGCAGGGCGGTGCTGTGAAGGTGAACGGCGAGGTGTGCACCATGCGGGGCAAAAAGTGCCGCGCCGGGGATATCATCGAGCTGGACGGGCAGAGCGTAGAGATCGGGCAGGGTCAGTAAATGCGTCTGCTTTCGCTGGAAGTACAGAACTATCGCAATATCCGCGCCGCGCGGCTGGAACCCGGGCGGGAGCTTACCGTCATCTGCGGCAACAACGGGCAGGGTAAAACGAACCTTCTGGAAGCCATCTGGCTGCTGACCGGCGGCAAAAGCTTCCGGGGCGGTAAGGATGCCGAGCTTGTGCGCCGGGGAGAAGCATTTGCGGTGCTGGAAGCCGACACCCAGCGGGACCGGCCGGAAGGTTGTGAGCCCGCTGAGCCTGCCCACATCCGCATGACCGTGGGCACCCCGGAAGCCGCAAAGCCCGGCCGCTATGCGGCGGTGAACGGCGCAGCGCCCAAGCGGGCGGCGGCGCTGGCAGGCAGCTTTCCGGCGGTGGTGTTCGACCCCGGCCACCTGAGCCTTGTCAAGGGGGCTCCGGAAGGGCGGCGCAAATTTCTGGACGCTGCGCTGTGCCAGCTGTACCCCGGGTATCTGGCCAGCTACCGCCGCTATGTGCGGGTATTACAGCAAAAAAATGCGCTGCTGCGCCACTCTGCAACCGGGCAGGAACGCCCCTACGCGGAAAAGCGCACCCTGTTGGAGGTGCTCAACACCGAGCTTGCCGCGCAGGGCGAGGCTTTGCAGCAGCGGCGGCGGGAGTATCTGACACTGCTGGCTCCCCGCGCCTGTGCCAACTACGCCGAGCTTTCCCATGGGGCAGAGCGGATGAGCATCCGCTACGCCGCCCAGTTTGCGCCGGGCGGGCTTGCCGACCTGCTGCGTCAGCGGCAGGAGGAGGAAATCCGCGCCGGGCAGAGCCTGTGCGGCATCCACCGCGAGGACTTGGAGCTGCTGCTGGACGACCAGCCCGCCCGAGTGTATGCCAGTCAGGGACAGCAGCGCAGCGTGGTGCTGAGCCTGAAAATGGCGGAAGCCGCGGCGGCGGCGCAGATCACCGGGGAGCACCCGGTACTGTTGCTGGATGATGTGCTGAGCGAGCTGGACGAAGGGCGCAAGCAGTATCTGCTCACCTGCATGAAGGAAAAGCAGACCTTTGTGACCAGCTGCGATGACACGGACTTTTTAAAGACCGACGGCGAAGTGTACCGCATGGACGGCGGGGTGCTGAACCGGGTTTGACAGCATGGATAAATGTTGTAAGTGGTGCTGCATAAAAGCTGAATTTTCGCGGACTTTATGCAAGCAAAAGACACGGGAGAAAATACAATATGTATATTCATCTGGGGCGGGACTATGTTCTGAACGACCGTGATATCATTGGCATCTTTGATCTGGAAACCACCACCACCTCCCCCCGGGGGCGGGAGTTTTTGAACTACGCCCAGAAGAACGGGGCGGTGGTCAGCCTTTCGGACGAGCTGCCCCAGTGCTATGTGCTGGCAGACGGAGGGCTGGTGGATGCGGTGTATCTTTCGGAGCTGTCCAGCGCCGCCATGCGCCGCAGAGCGCAAAAGATGGTGGAGTGAAATTTGCGGAAAACGGGCGGAAGATCCACAGAAAAAAGAGGGATGGGAAAGCCCCGGAACTGCCCGGAAAGCCGCACCGTGCCAGCCGGAACGCCCTCTGCGGGCAGCGCATGAAAACACAACAAAACGGCGAGAAAAAAGTACACCATGGTGTACCGGTTCCCGCTTTGCTATAATTTGAAGAAACAAACGCAAAAATGAACAAAAGGGAGAAAGGATATGGCAGAAGAAATCATTACCAGTACAAATGCCGATACCGTAACCGACCACGAGTATAACGCCAGCGAGATCCAGGTGCTGAAGGGTCTGGAGGCGGTGCGCAAGCGCCCGGGTATGTATATCGGCTCCACCGGTGAGCGCGGTCTGCATCATCTGGTGTACGAGATCGTGGACAACGCCATTGATGAGGCGCTGGCCGGCTACTGCGACCACATCGAGGTCAAGATCCTGAAAGATAACATCATTCAGGTCACCGATAACGGACGCGGCATCCCCGTGGACATTCAGGCCGATACCGGTCTGCCCGCCGTCACCGTGGTGTACACCATCCTGCACGCCGGCGGCAAGTTCGGCGGCGAAAATTCCGGCTACAAGGTGGCCGGCGGTCTGCACGGCGTGGGCGCTTCGGTGGTCAACGCCTGCTCCGAGTGGCTCACTGTCAATGTGCGCCGCGACGGCAAGGAGTACGAGCAGACCTTCCGGCGGGGCGACCCGGACGGCGACCTCAAGTGCATCGGCACGGTAGCCGAGGGCGTCACCGGCACCCGGGTCACCTTCAAACCCGACCCGGAAATGTTCAAGGACACCACCGTCTACGACTTCGACACGCTGGAAAAGCGCCTGCGGGAGGAAAGCTTCCTGAACGCCGGTGTCAAGATCACCCTGACCGATGAGCGCCAGCTGTACACCCCCGTGCTGGAGGATGGGCAGGAGGGCGACCCCTGCTACCGCTCCGAGGTCATGTGCTACGAGGGCGGCATCAAGAGCTTTGTCACCTATCTGGGCGAAAAGCGCAAGCTGGAAGTGCTGCACCCCAACGTTATTTACCTCAAGGGACAGACCGACCGCGGCGTGGCAGAGATCGCCTTGCAGTACAATTCCAGCTACAACGAGCTGCTTCTGAGCTTTGCCAACAACGTCAACACCCCGGACGGCGGCACCCACGAAGAGGGCTTCAAGGCCAGCCTGACCCGCGTGTTCAACGATTACGGCCGCAGCCACGGCCTGCTGAAGGA
>ERZ1673738.3568-NODE-3568-length-17085-cov-6.077217_pt1 | contig 17085 bp, 11 predicted proteins | sample MGYA00580198_ERZ1673738 | MGnify/ENA primary metagenome ERZ1673738 (study PRJEB41218, sample SAMN15661784) | gut metagenome | host: Homo sapiens | place: Canada: London | collected 2015-08-20/2019-03-30 | study: EMG produced TPA metagenomics assembly of... | reverse complement strand
AATGGGTAAAATCAGGAAATAACTGGTATTATGTAGACGCTAATGGAAAGATGGTTACAGGAGATTATAAAATCAATAAAAAAGTTTATCGCTTTGATGCTAATGGTGTTTTGCTAGGATAATTTAATTCATTACAATTTAGTAGAAAGCAGCTCAGAAATATTTATTATATTATTTTTGAGCTGTTATATTTATAATTCAAGATATGAATGATTTATTGTTGTAAAGGTTAATTTAATATATACTTATTATGTATATATTTAATAGAAAGGAAATTTTTATACAAAAAGATTTGTGTAAAAAAGTAGTAGAAATTTAAATGGTAGAAACAAGTGTTATTATGGCAAATTATAAAGAAAGCATAGAATGTTTAAAACAGTCCATAGAATCAATTATTAATCAAACATATAATGATTTTGAATTTATTATTATTTTAGATAATCCAGATAATAAAGAACATATAGCATTTATAAATGATTATGTATGTAAGGATGAACGTATTAAATTCTATATAAATGATAAAAATATGGGGCTAACAAATACTTTAAATAGAGGACTTGAACTTGCTGAAGGAAAATATATTTGTAGAATGGATGCAGATGATATTTCTGAATTATATAGAATGGAACATCAAAAGAAGTATTTGGAAGAAAATGATTTTGATTTAATAGGTGGAATTTCACAAATGATCGATGAAGATGGAAATACTATTTATTCAATAAAAAAAGTTCCAACTAATTTTAAAAAGATAAAAAAATGTATTAAATATAATCAAGTTATTTCTCATCCAACATGGTTTGGTAAAAAAGAAGTATTTGATAAGTTAAATGGCTATAGAAATATGCCACTTTGTGAAGACTATGACTTTACATTAAGAGCAATACTTCAAGGATTTAAAATTTCTAATGTGAATGAATGTGTTTTAAAATATAGAATGACAAAGGATAGTATATCAAGATCAAATTTATTTGAACAATATTTATTTGCTAGATACATTACTAAACAATATAGTGAAGGAAAAGTAAGTGAAGTAGAAGAAGCTAAGGTGTATGTAAAGAAGAATTTAAGTGATAAAAATGCAAAGCATTATTTAAAAGGAAATGAGAGATTTAATAATGCATTAAATAACTTAGAAGAGAAACAATATATTCAATTTATAGCAAATGGTATTGCATTACTTTTTACTTCTAAATATTATCTTGATAAAATATTTAGATTTGTAATGGTTTATTTAAACTCATAATATATTAGTAGAATATTGATTAAAAAATGGGTAGTAATACAAAAAAGTATTACTACTTTTTTGTATTTGAGTAGATAAAAGGGTTGTTTGGTTTGAAAATATATAAACGAATATTTATGTGTAATATACTGTAGATAGGGAGGGAAGAACATAAGAAAAGTATTTTTAAAAGTAATGTGTATTACTATGTTATCTCTAGTTATGTCAATAACTATGTTATCATCAGTAAGCGCAAAAGAAGCGAGTATTGAATATCAGGGAGTATGGACTGATTATGCAGCTAAGGAATATGCTGCTGGTGATGGAACAAAGGAATCTCCATATTTAATTAAAGATGCTTCTGAATTAGCTTTATTAGCAAAAAATGTTAATGAAAAAGAAGAAAAAGATAAATATTATGAATTAATTTCTGATATTGATCTATCTGGACATTTTTGGAATCCAATTGGGTACGTAAAAAGAAAGCTAAATTTTTTTTCTGGTGGAAATTATTTCTATGGTGTATTTGAAGGAAATAATCATACCATTAAAAATCTAAACATTATACAGAATAATCCTAATGATGATAATTACTATTATGGATTATTTGCGTGGAATTCTGGAACAATTCAGAATTTAAATGTAATAAATGCTAATATTGATTGTGATGGAGTTTCATATATTGGTGGAATTGCTAGTGTAAATGAAGGAAATATTAATCATGTTCGTTTGATGGCTCTGTTAGTGTAAGTAATGATGTAGGAGATATTGCTGGAATAGTAGGAAGACAAGTGAATGGCGGAACAGTAAATCATTGCAAAAATAAAGCACAGATAAAGGCAACAACTCAAGATTGTGATTATCTTGGAGGTATTTTAGGATTTAATGAAGACGGATATATTAAAGACTGTGTAAATGAAGGAGAGATTATTGGAAATAATCAAATTGGAGGAATTGCCGGAGAAAATGATGGATTTGATGGACATGGCTATATAGAACGATGTATAAATTTAGGTAACATTAAGGGAAACGAGATTGTTGGAGGAATTACTGGAGAAAATCATAGAACAGCATCTATAATAAATTGTGAAAATATAGGACATATAACAGGAAATGAGTATGCTGGAGGAATTTCAGGGGCTGCTGGCGTATTAGAAAAAGACAAAAAAGAAATAAGATATTGTATTAATATAGGAAAAATAGAATGTGATTCATATGGAAATGCAATTGTAGGAGCACTATATGCAGCATCTAGTGGTGTAATTACAGCTCAATGGGTAAAATCAGGAAATAACTGGTATTATGTAGACGTTGAAGGTAAGATGGTCACAGGAGATTATGAAATTAATGGAGTAGTTAATCATTTTAATGCTAATGGTGTTTGGATCAATTAAAAATTTAACCAGAAGACAGAGAATATCTGCTTCTGGTTTTCTATTTTTTATAGATTATAACTAGTTTATTTTTTTGTATTTGTTATAATGTCAATTGTAAGACAAGAGGGGGATTGTATGAAAAAAGGTAAATTATTAAATATTGCTTTATCAATAGCGTTTATTAATATTTTATTTGTATGTTTTTCGATTATAAATGTTAATGCGGAAGAAGATACAGATACATTAAATACAAATGATGGGTCGACTGTAATGGAATCTGGTTGGACGAATAAAGAGAATCAATGGTATTATTATGATCATGGTGAAAAGAAAACAGGATGGTTACATACGGATTATTGGTACTATTTAGATCAAGATGGAAAAATGGTGACAGGGTTAGCTTCTGTAGGAAATCAACAATATTACTTTAATCAATCAGGGGCCATGCAAACAGGATGGATCCAAGCAGATGGAACATACTATTATGCAAATAATAGTGGATATATTCAAAAAGGTTGGTTGCATAAAGGGCCTTGGTATTATTTAGACCAAGATGGAAAAATGGTCACAGGGTTAGCTTCTGTAGGAAATCAACAATATTATTTTGACCAATCAGGAGCTATGCAAACAGGATGGATCCAAGCAGATGGAACATATTACTATGCAAATAATAGTGGCTATATTCAAACAGGATGGTTGCATAATGGATCATGGTATTATTTGGACCAAGGTGGAAAAATGGTTGTAGGTGATTATTATATCAATGATCAATATTACTATTTTAATTCTAATGGAGATTTGCAATTAGGTTGGTATTATAGAGATAATCAATATTATTATCTTGATTCTAATGCGGTTCTTGTTAAAGGATGGAATAAGATCACTAACAAATGGTATTATTTTAATGATCAAGGAATTATGCAAACGGGTTGGCAATTGATTAATAATCAATTGTTCTATTTAAATGCTTCTGGTGATATGCAAACAGGATGGTTAAAATCAGGTAATAAATGGTATTATTTAAATAATAGTGGTGTCATGGTTACTGGTTGGGCACAAATTGGATGGAAATGGTATTATTTTAATGAAGATGGTGCAGCTGTTAAAGATGATGTAGTTATTGATGGTAAAACATATACATTTAGAGATGATTATTCATGGATTTCAAATTGTACGAGAAAAGAGTTTGTAGAAAGAGCTAAAAGATATTTGGGATGTAATGAAAAAGATGGATCATTTAAGAAAATTATTGATTCTTATAATAAACTAGATCCATTACCTAGAGGTTATAAAGTAAAATATACAGATTCTTGGTGTATGACTTTTGTTTCAACTATGGTGAGAGAATGTAATTTACTTGACATTATCCCAGTTGAATGTTCATGTGGTAAAGCAGTTGAAAAAGCTCAAGCAATGGGAATTTGGCAAGAAAATGATGCTTATGTTCCTCAAATTGGTGATATTATTATGTATGATTGGGATGATAATGGAAATGGTGATAATACAGGATGGCCTGATCATGTAGGTATTGTTGCTGAAGTGAATGGAAATACTTTTAAAGTTATTGAAGGAAATAAAAATGATGCTGTTGAATATAGAACAATGACTGTAAATGGTAAATTTATAAGAGGATATATTACACCTAAGTTTTTATCATAGAAGAAGTAGAAATACTTCTTTTTTTCTTTACTTATAGAAAACATATGCTATAATGTTCATATAAATTAACAAGGAGAAAAAAATGAACACTTTTACATATTTAGACTTTGAACTTATAAAACTGCTTTATAAAGAAAATAATCTTTCACAAAGAATGATTTCTAAAAGATTAAATTGTTCTTTAGGTAAAGTAAATGAAACACTAAAAAAACTTAAAGAATTAAATTATCTTAATGAGGATAATTCACTCACAAATTTAGGAATGAATTTAATAAAGAAAGATAAGTCTGCTATTATTTTAGCTGCAGGACAAGGAATTCGAATGATTCCTATTAATAACAATGTTCCTAAAGCCATGCTTGAAATAAATGGAGAAATACTTATTGAACGTATTATTAGACAGCTATTAGAAGCCAATATTCATGATATAACAATAGTTGTTGGTTTTATGAAAGAAGAATTTGATTATCTTATTGATCAATATCATGTAAAGTTAGTTGTTAATAGAGAATATCAAGAAAAGAACAACTTACATAGTTTAAATATTGTAAAAGATAAAATAAATAATACTTATATTATTCCTGGTGATCTTTATTTCTATGAAAATCCGTTTTTAGATAATGAAATTCAATCATGGTATATGCTTGAAAATAGAATAAGTAAACATAGTAATGTTACATGTAATACTAAAAATGAAATTATTAAAACAAAAAAAGATGGTTTAAAACTGATTGGTTTATCATTTATAAATAATCAAGATGCTTCATATTTAAAAGAACATTTAGAACATTTAGATGATGGAATGCATGATTCATTGTTTTGGGAAGAAGCCTTGTATCAAAAAAATAAGATGTTTATTTATGGGAAAATCGTTGATACAAATTATGCTGATGAAATCAATACTTATGAAGAATTAAGAAATGTAGATGATCATTCAACACACTTAAATAATGAGACATTATCTTTAATTGCTGATGTTTTTAAAATCAATGTTGAACAAATAAAAAATATTAAAAGTTTAAAAAAAGGAATGACTAATCGTTCATTTTTATTTGAAATCAATCAAGATAAATATATTATGAGAATTCCTGGGGAAGGAACAGATCAACTTATTAATCGAAAAGAAGAATATGAAGTTTATCAAGTAATAAAAGATTTAAATATCAGTGATGAAGTTATTTATATGAATCCTCAAAATGGTTATAAGATTACAAAGTATTTAAATGATACACGTGTATGTAATCAAGATGATCAAGAAGATCTAAGAAAGTGTATGCAATTATTGAAATATTTTCATCAACAAGATTTAAAGGTTGATCATGAATTTAATGTTTTTGAAAAGATTGATTTTTATGAAAAATTAAGAGGGCCTAAATCCTTATATAAAGATTATGATCAAACAAAAGAAAAAGTCTTCTCTTTAAAGAATATTATTGAAAAGATGCCTAAAGAATGGAGACTATGTCATATAGATGCAAATTGTGATAATTTCTTATTCTATAAAGAAAATGAAGAAGAAAAAATAAAACTTATTGATTGGGAATATGCGGCAATGCAAGATATTCACCTAGATATTGCAATGTTTTGTATCTATTCCATGTATAACAGACAGCAAGTTGATAACTTGATAGACATTTATTTTGAAAATAAATGTGATCAGCAAACAAGAATTAAAATCTATTGTTATATATCAATGTGTGGTCTTTTATGGAGCAACTGGTGTGAATATAAATATACATTAGGTGTTGAATTTGGAAAATATTCATTAGCACAATATCGCTTTGCGAAAGATTACTATAATATTGTTATAGAAGAAATGGAGAATATGAAATAATGAGTCAAGTAGAAAGAGCAATTATCATGGCCGCAGGAAAAGGAACACGTATGAAACCTATTACTAATAAAGTTCCTAAGCCATTAGTTAAAGTCAATGGAAAAGCAATGATAGAAGGGGTTATAGAAAAACTTCATGAACAAGGCATTCAAGAAATCTATGTTGTCGTAGGATACCTTAAGGAACAGTTTAATTACTTAAAAGAAAAATATAATGATGTACATTTAATTGATAATCCCTATTTTGATACATGTAATAATATTTCATCACTCTATGTAGCTCGAGAACATCTTAAAAATGTCATTATTTTAGATGGGGATCAAATTATTAATAACAGTCAAATTCTTGAAAAGAATTTTGACTTTTCTGGATATAACTGTATCTACAAAAAAGAAATCAATAATGAATGGATGTTAAAAATCAAAGAGGGTCTTGTTACATCTTGTTCACGAACAGGTGGAAAAGATGGTTGGCAATTGTATAGTGTTTCTCGTTGGAATGAAGAAGATGGGAAACGCTTGAAAAAACATTTGGAAATAGAATTTGAAGAAAAGAAAAATACAGAAATCTATTGGGATGATGTAGCGTTGTTTTGTTATCCAGATGAATATCAATTATCTATTAAAGAAATGCATGATGGAGATATTTTGGAAATAGATAGTTTAGATGAGTTATGCAGTATAGATCCATCATATTTAAATTATAGGGAGAACTAAAATGGAAAAGAAAACATTAAAAGGAAGATTAGACTATACAGCGATGATCATACCTTTATTAGGGGTCGTCTTATTATGTGTTTTATTTATGATCATGCCAGCTAAATCTTCATATATTATTCAAATGATCAGAGGATTTTTAGGAAATGATTGTGGTATTTATTATGCTATGTTGGGTGTTGGTATTTTTGCTTGTTCTTTATATATTGCTTTTTCTAAATATGGAAAAATCAAGTTAGGGAAAGATACGGATAAACCAATTTATTCATCATTTAATTGGGGAGTAATGATTTTTACTTCTACAATGGCAGCAGATATTTTATTTTATTCATTATGTGAATGGGCATTATATGCTAATGAAAAGTATATTGATCAATTAGGTGGAATACAAAAATGGGCTTCAACATTTCCGTTATTTCATTGGGGACCAATTGCTTGGAGTTTTTATATTATTTTGGCTGTTGCTTTTGGTTTTATGTTACATGTAAGAGGAAGAAATAAACAAAAGTTTTCTGAAGGATGTAGACCATTACTAGGAAATAAAGTGGATGGAGTTGTAGGTAAAATTATTGATTTAATTGCTATATTTGCACTTATTGCAGGAACTGCAACAACCTTTTCACTAGCAACACCATTATTATCAGCAGCTTTAAGTAGAGTATTTGGGTTGCCTAATGGTGTAGGACTTACTATTGCTGTTTTATTATTGATTGCGGCAGTTTATACATTTACTGTAATTACAGGAATGAAAGGTATTTCTAAACTAGCAACATATTGTTCCTATTTATTCTTTGCTTTACTTATTTATTTTTTAATAGGTGGGGGAGAAACCACATATATCTTAGAAACTGGTTTTTCAGCTATTGGTAATATGGTACAAAATTTTATCGGATTATCTACTTGGATGGATCCATTAAGAGAAACATCATTTCCACAAAATTGGACGATTTATTATTGGGCCTATTGGATGGTATGGTGTGTTGCAACTCCTTTCTTTATTGGAAAAATCAGTAAGGGAAGAACAATTAAAAATACGATTCTAGGAGGATATGGATGGGGTCTAGCAGGAACTTTTACTTCATTCATTATTCTTGGAAATTATGGTTTGGCACAACAAATGAAACATGGAATTGATATTTCGGGAATGATTGCTAAAAGTGGAGATTATTCTACAGTTATTTTAAAGATATTTGATACTCTACCACTAGCAAGTCTAGGTTTATTATTATTAGTTATTACTATGATTGCTTTTTATTCAACAACATTTGATGCTTTAACTATGGTTGTTTCATCTTATTCCTATAAAAAATTAGATGTAGATGAAGAACCAGATAAAAAGATTAGAGTTTTCTGGGCAATTATCTTTATCTTATTTCCAATAGCGTTGATTTTTGCTGAAAATTCAATGTATAGTTTACAGTCAGTGGCTATTATCGCTGCTTTTCCAATAGGATTTATTATACTGTTGATTGTCATTAGTTTCTTTAAAGATGCAAATAAATATTTACAAGAAAAGAAAGAAAATAACAGGGATATAGAATAGAAAATTCTATATCCTTTTTGTTGAATTGAAAATGTATATCATTATAATAAAAAATAGTATTTATGAAGATGATTATTTTAGTTGATATTTGTAAGTATATTATTTTATGTGATGTTATCACATTATTAAAAGCAAATAGGATTAGTAAGTTAAAATATTCTATAGATTTAAAATATTGTAGGAGGTTGGAAATGAAAAAAAAGTACATAAGTCTGTTTCTTGTTATATTATTGGGAATGATTTTTAATATCTCTAATATAAAAGCATATGAAGAAACAAATGACGTTATTGGACAAACAAAGTTTGTAGATAAAGATGGAAATATTAATACTGTAGATGTTTATGATGGAACAACGAATGAAGAGTATAATCCTTATGCACGAACAGTTTCTACAGCGAATATGGTTAATTTTAATTGTTCTAAAGCAAAGACAACGACAAATTTTACAGATTATTATACAGGACAAGAGGGATATTTATCTAAATCAAATGCAGCGGATGCAGCTTTTTTAGGGTATGAAAATGGAAAAGTGAAGTTTATGATTTCAGGAATTGTTGGTTTAGTAGATCCTCAATATGTTGAAGTTCTTAGCCAAGGGACTTATTATGCAAGTAACTATGAAGTTAATTCATCAGGTGATTTGTATCATTATATTTCTAATAATGTTAATGCGACAGGAAATCAAGGGAATAAGAATTATATAGGGACAGGGCCTAGTTATTTAACAAAGAATAAAGAGTATTATAGCTATGATGGACATTATTTTTATGATAACTATAATACAATGATTACAGATTATAAAAATAATGTTAGAAATAATGCTGTTAATCCTAATAATCCTTATTATAGTTATTTTCAATACTTACCAATGAGAAGTCAAACAACTTATACTGGTTCACAAATATCAAATTATTTAAATAATAAAGCAGGAAGTACTTCTAAATTATATAATACAGGTGATATTTTTATTAAGTATCAAAATAAATATGGGGTCAATGCTTTAATGGCAGCAAGTTTTGCTGCCTTAGAATCTGGATGGGGAAAAAGCAATATTGCATTAAATAAAAATAACTTATTTGGATTAAATGCTACAGATAATAATCCAGGTGGAAATGCAGATACCTTTAGTACAGTAGATGATTGTATTATGAATTTTACATCGAGTTGGATGTCTAAAAGATATTTAAATCCTACATATACTTCTTTATTTAGAGGAGGTTATTTTGGAGACAAGGGAAGTGGAATATTTGGAAAATATTCTTCAGATCCTTATGAAGGAGAAAAATGTGCAAGCATTGCTAAAAATATGGATGCTAGTATCTCTTCTAAAGATAATGATTATTATACTTTAGGAATCAAAGATATTTATTTAACAACACATACTGCCCTTAATGTAAGAAGTAGTTCAAATACAAATTCTAGTGTTTTATATACAACGATAAAAAATCCAGCTTATTCATTTATTATAAAAGATGCCTCTGCAATTAATGATTTTTATAAGATACAAAGTGAAGTTGCTAGTAGTGATGGAACTTATAGCTTTGATAATACAGGATATGTAAGTAATCAATATGTTACTTTATTAAATAATACTTCTCATCCACAAGGATGGAAAAAAGAAAATAATTATTGGTATTATTATTTTTCAAATGGGTCAAAAGCAACTGGTTTACAAACTATAGAAAATAATCTCTATTATTTTAATACAAGTGGACAAATGCAAACGGGTTGGCAAGAAGTTAATAATAAATGGTACTACTTTGATGAATTGGGTTATGGTCAAAAAGATTGGAAATTAATAGGAAATAATTGGTTTTATTTTAATAGCAGCTATCAAATGCAAACCGGTTGGCAAGAAATAAATGGAAAATGGTATTATTTAAGTACTGGTGTTATGAACATCTATGGAAAAACTTATTATGAAGGCTATATGGTTACTGGTTGGTTACCACTAGGTAATGATTGGTATTATTTAAATAGTGATGGATCAATGGTAACAGGATTACAAACTGTAGGAAATAATTTCTATTATTTTAATGCAAGTGGAAAGATGCAAACCGGTTGGCAAGGAATCAATAACAAATGGTATTATTTTGATAATGGCGGTTATGGACAAAAAAGTTGGCAAATGATTGCAGGAAATACGTATTACTTTTTAGATAATTATCAAATGGCAACAGGATTTCAAGAAATCTCTGGAAATACTTATTTCTTTAGTACAGGTGTTATGAACATCTATGGAAAAACTTATTATGAAGGCTATATGGTTACTGGTTGGTTAACTTTAGGTAGTGATTGGTATTATTTTGATAGTACAGGTAAAAGACTTACAGGATTACAAAAAGTAGGAAACAATTTGTTTTATTTTAATGATAGTGGTAAAATGCAAACAGGTTGGCAAAAAGTCAGCAATAAATGGTACTATTTTGATGATTCAGGCTATGGACAAAGTGGCTGGAAGAAACTAGGGAATACATGGTTTTATTTTAATAGCCAATATCAAATGTTAACAGGTTGGCAAAGAATTAATGGTAAGTGGTACTATTTAAGTACAGGTGTTATGGAAATATATGGGAAAACTTATTATGAAGGTTATATGGTTACTGGATGGCTTCAATTAGAGAATAAGTGGTATTATTTAAAAAGTGATGGTTCGATGGTAACAGGTTATTATAAAGTTGGAAATAAGACATATTATTTTAATAGCAGTGGTGTTATGCAGTAATAATATTTTTAGGGGGAGGAAAGATTTTGAAAAAGTTTTTTGGTTATTTGTTTTTGGTTTTTGGAATGGCTTTTGCATTGAGTTATTTTCAAAATAGTTCTGTAAATGCATTAGATGGAAGTTATGATGATGCAATTATGGGACAAAGTAGTCATATTGATCAAGATGAAAATAAAATAGAAGATGCAAAGGAAGAAAATTCTTATAGTTTACGAACTATGATTCAAAATGGTTGGTTTTATCAAGGAAATAAAAAATGTTTTCGTGATAATGATGGTCATGTTATTGGTGAAAATGTTAAAAAGGTTATTGATGTTTCACAATACAATGGTCATATTGATTGGAGTAAAGTAAGTAAAACAGATGTAGATGGTGTTATTATTAGAATTGTTTCTCATAAGGGTGGATATTATCATATTGATAAACAATTTGAAAATAATTTAAATGGTTGTAGAAAATATAATATTCCTTTTGGAATCTATATTTATGATTATTCAAATAATGTAACAGATGCTGATAATGAAGCAAAAATGATTTTAAATTATTTATCAATATATAAAATTTCACCTTCAGAACTTTCATATCCTGTTTATTTAGATATGGAAAGACCTGAATTATCAACAACAACGAATGAATTAGTTGTTGATGCATTTGTTAATAAATTAGCAAATAGTAATTATAATACGAAGGTTTATAGCTATCGTTCACTTTTACAAACAAAATTAAATAGTCCAACTATTTATCAACATGTAGATTGGGTAGCTGCTTATACATCATCATTAGGATTTAGTAATAATTGGTATAGAGGTCCTAAAGGATGGCAATATAGCAATGGAGCATTTGTTGATGGTATTAGTGGTTATGTAGATATGAGTGTTTGGTATGATCAAGGTGTTTCTAAATATGATTATGTAGGATGGAAATATTATTATGATCATTGGTATTATGGAAGTAGTAAAAATATTCTACAAATCGGTTGGGAAAAGATTAATGGAAAATGGTATTATTTTAATACTAATGGAATTATGGCCACTGGTTGGATCAGTTTAAATGGTGAATGGTATTATTTAACAAGTAATGGTGATATGGTTACTGGTGCACAAACTATAAACAATAAAGAATACTATTTTACTAGTGAAGGTGTAATGGTCAGAGGATGGCATAAGGAAAATGATAAATGGAAATATTATAGTCCTAAGAAAATGTCAATCTATGGAAGAACATTTGTAGAAGGTGAAAAGGTAACAGGTTGGTTACCAATAAATGATAAATGGTATTATATAGCTGAAGATGGTTATATGGTTACTGGTATTTATAAAGTTGGAAATAGAAAATATCTTTTTATGGAAGATGGTTCTATGAAAACTGGATGGTTTAAAGTAGATGATACTTGGTATTATATTTCTTCTGATGGTGAATTAAGAGCACAATGGGTCAAATCATTAAGTAATTGGTATTATGTAAATGATGAAGGATTGATTCTTACAGGAGATCAAGTTATTAATGGAAGACAATATTATTTCAATGAAGATGGTATTATGTACACAGGATGGATGCAAGTAGGAAATCAATGGAAATATTATAGTCAAGGAACATTAAAAATCTATGGAAAAACATTTGTAGATGGTGAAAAGGTAACAGGATGGTTACCATTAGGGAATAGATGGTACTATATAGCAAATGATGATTATATGGTTACTGGATATTATAAAGTAGGAAATAGTACTTATTATTTTGATGAAAGTGGATTAATGAAAACAGGATGGTTTAAAATCAATGGTGAAGATTATTATGCAGCTTCATCTGGAGCTATTCAAGCACAATGGGTCAAATCATTAAGTAATTGGTATTATGTAGATGTTGATGGAAAAATGGTTACTGGTTATCAAACAATTAATGGTGCGAAGTATTATTTTGCAAGTAGTGGATTAATGCAAAAAGATTGGTTTAAAATCAATGGTGAAGACTATTATGCAGCTTCATCTGGAGCTATTCAAGCACAATGGGTCAAATCATTAAGTAATTGGTATTATGTAGATGTTGATGGAAAAATGGTTACTGGTTATCAAACAATTAATGGTGCGAAGTATTGTTTTGCAAGTAGTGGATTAATGCAAAAAGATTGGTTTAAGATCAATGGTGAAGACTATTATGCAGCTTCATCAGGAACTATCCAAGCACAATGGGTCAAATCAGGAAGAAACTGGTATTATGTAGATACTGATGGAAAGATGGTTACTGGAGATTATATAATTGATGGAACGGTCAATCGTTTTGATAACCAAGGTCTTTGGATGAATTAAATAAATTAAAAACCGATCTTACTCATTGTTTTGAGTAAAAATCGGTTTTTGTTTGGAAGGGAATATATATGAAAGAGAAAACGAAAAGAAATTCGTCTATTGAATTATTAAGAATTATTTCAATGATTGGTGTCGTTATTTTACATTATAATAATGCAAGTATGGGTGGTGCATTAGGAATGGTTTTAGATGGCAGTCCTAATCAATATTATTTATATTTAATAGAAAGTTTATTTGTTTGTGCAGTTAATGTTTTTGTAATGATTTCAGCGTATTTTCTAGCTTGTAATCAAAATAGAAAATTAATTAAGATACTAGAATTATTTGTACAAGTTATCGTATTTAATTTAGTTTTTTATGTTTTTGGAGTATTAAGAGGTCATAAAGTATTTACAGTAAGTTCATTGATTAGTAGTTTATTACCCGCTAATTACTTTTTAATACTTTATTCTGTATTATATATTATTAGTCCATATCTTAATTTAATTATTAAACAACTTAATAAAGAACAATTTAAACGCTTATTAATTATACTCATGCTTATTTTTTCAGTTTGGACAATTGTTATAGATGTTGCTGAAAATGTAACAGGAAATACATATTTAGGATTAAGTACTATTGGAATGTATGGAAGTCAATATGGTTATACAATTATTAACTTTGTTTTGGTATATTTTGTAGGAGCATATCTTCGTGTAAATAAAATAACATTATCTAAGAAAAAAGCAGGTATGTGGATTATAAGATGTTTAGCATTTTTATATGCTTTTTCAATGATGGAACATGTTTTACATTTACAATATACAGCAACATGGTATTATAATAATCCAATTATTATCTTAATGTCTGCTTATATTCTTTTATTCTTTATGGATATTCATTTTGAAAGTAAAATAATCAATGAATTAGCTAAAGCTGCTTTTACATGTTTTTTATTTCATGAATTCTTATTAAGACATATTAGAATTGAACAATTTGTTAATAGAGGTATTTTGATTTTAATTGTACATCAATTAGGATCAGCATTAATTATTTATCTTATTTCATACATTGTTTATAAAATATATCATTTATGTTCACATTGGTTCTTTAAACTTATTGAACCTTACATTAATAAAATCAATATTTCAGTTGAAAAGAGGTAACTGTGTTACCTCTTTTGCTTTTTAGAATGAAAAAATGTCGTTTGGTTTTAGATAAGGAGTATTGCATTCAGTTATGATATAATAAGTCTATGAAATATTTATGGGGAGGATAAAACATGAGTAGGAATTTTAAAAAGATTGCTGTAGCATCAGCTCTTGTTGCAGCAACAACATTACCAACTACGATGGTTAGTGCATTAGAAACAAATGTGAAAAATGATTCTAATACCTGTCACTTTAAGTAGTGAAAGACGTGGCTGGTATGAAGAGTATGGATACAAATATTATTATGATGATAATGGTGAATTACTTAAAGGGCTTCAAGAAATTGATGGGAATACGTATTATTTTTATAGCTATGATGGTCATATGGCATATTCTTCTTGGTATGATGAAGATACAATTACAGATAATGGGTTGATTGTCACTGTTGATAAAAGTGGTATTGTAACGAATCATGCAAATATTGTTGCTGGAGATTGGACACATTATGGGGATAGATGGTATTACTATGATGCTGATATGAATCCTTATATAGGAGTTAAAACAATTAATGGTATTAAATATTATTTTGAATGGGAAGGTAGATTAGCAACACGTACTTATGAAGGAATATGGGTAATTACATTTAATAGGCAACTTATTGCTTATAATCAAAATGGTGTTGTTACTGATCAACAAGATATTGTAGGAAATAAATGGATTAAAGTTAATAATAAATGGTATTATTTTGATAAAAATTTAAATCCATATCAAGGAGTTCAAAAAGTTGATGGTGTGGAATACTTCTTTTGGAGTGATGGACAATTAGCAACATATGATTATGATGGTATTTCTACAGCAACTTCTAATAATTATTTAGTTAGTTATAATAAAAATGGTATTGTTATAGAAAAAGTAAAAATTGAAGGAAATAAATGGATCAAGTTTAATAATAATTGGTATTACTATGATCAAGATTTATATCCATATCAAGGAATTCATACAATTGGAGATGCAACTTATTATTTTTTGAGTAATGGACAACTTGCAACTTCAGGTTTTGAAGGAAATATTACAACAGTTAGAGAAGGAAATAAATATTATGCCTATGATTATACTGGAAAAGTTGTAGAACAAGTAGATATTGTAGGAAATAAATGGATTGAATTTAATGGTGGAAAATATTATTTTGATTCTGAATTAACTCCATATTCAGGAATTCAAACAATTGATGGTGTAGAATATTATTTTAATTATGGACAATTAGCTGAATATTTGGATGAAGTTGTTACATCAGGAGATACACTTGCTTATGTAAGAGATGGAAAAGTTATTGAAAAAGCTAAATTTAAAGATAATGAATTGATTTATTTAAATGGCAATTGTTATTACTATTATTTAAATGATGCAGGTTATTATTATCCATATGATGGAGAATATACTGTAGATGGAAAATCTTTGTATTTTATTTATGGTATGCTTCAAACAAGTGACAGTGATGAAATATTAACTGATTATCGAAATGATTATCTTTATGCTTATAATAATAAAGGTGAAATTGTAGATAAGGTTAAGAGAGTAGCTGGATGGAATGAAATTGGAAATGATTGGTACTATGTTTCAAGTGAAATGAATTTTGTAGATGGTATTTATACTGTTAATGGAAAAGAATATTATTTTGAAAATGGTAGATTAATAAAATCTTCTGATGGAATAACTGTTGTTTCATCATATAAAGATGAAAATGATAAAATAGTAACTTATGTCATTGCATATAATAGCGAAGGTGTTGTTGTTGAAAAGAAAAAAGCAGTAGCTAATACTTGGATTCAACTTAGAGGAAAATGGTATTACTATGATAAAAACTTGAATGAAGCAGAAGGTATAGAAACTATAAATGGTGTTAAATATATTTTCTCATGGGGAGAATTATTAACAGCATCTGGAAATAATATAGAAGTTACAACTGCTTATGAAAAAGGGAAAATGCTTTTAGTTGCCTATGATAAAAATGGTATCGTTAAAGAAACTACAGTATTAACATCAAGAAAACTTACAGAATTTATAGGTAATAAATATTTATATGACAGATATTATGAACCATGTACAGGATGGCAAGAAGTAGATGGAACTAAATATCATTTTGATGCTGATGGTAAAATGACAACTGGATGGTTAGAAGAAGAAAAAACTTGGTATTATTTAGATAAAGATGGTCAAAAAACAACTGGTTGGTTAACATTAAGTGGTAAAAAATATTACTTTGATAAAGAAGGAAAAATGGTTACAGGAACTGTAAACGTTGATGGAAAAGATTATACATTTAATGAAAATGGTGAATTAAATGTAGAAACTCCTGAAGTAAAATCAGGATGGGTACAATCAGGTAATAAATGGTATTACTATGACAATAACCAAAAAGTAACGGGATATCAAACAATCGAAGGAAAGAAATATTACTTCGATGCTAACGGAGTAATGCAAACAGGATGGTTCAAGATTGACAATGCTGATTACTATGCAACATCTAGTGGAGCTATCAATGCACAATGGGTAGGATCAGGAAATAACTGGTACTA
>ERZ1673738.3557-NODE-3557-length-17115-cov-15.536694_pt1 | contig 17115 bp, 9 predicted proteins | sample MGYA00580198_ERZ1673738 | MGnify/ENA primary metagenome ERZ1673738 (study PRJEB41218, sample SAMN15661784) | gut metagenome | host: Homo sapiens | place: Canada: London | collected 2015-08-20/2019-03-30 | study: EMG produced TPA metagenomics assembly of... | reverse complement strand
TTTTTCCCCGCTGCGTCGGTTGTACAGCTCGGTCAGGGCATCCTGCTCGATCATGATACGAAGAGATCGCTGCATGGACAGGGCACAGCGGCCGATATCACCTAATTCATCACTGCGTTTTGTTACCGAATGATCCAGTGTGGCGTTCAGATTCCCGGAGGCTACTTCCGACAGGAAACTATGGATATGGAGTAATACAGCCACGAATCTTCTGGTGTAAAAATAGATGCAGACAGATACGAGAGCCACAAAACCGATGATCAGCCACGTCAGCGGATAGACGTAATTCTGAATGGATAGGGAGACTGTTTCACTGGGTCTGCCCACAAAAAGCATTCCGACGACGCTGCCGTCCTGATTGCGCAGAGGTATATAGTAGGAAAAATAAGCTTTGCCGTTAATGAGGGTATGAGTGTAGAAATGGTTTTCGCCGGTGTTCAAAACATCCCGGATCACAATATCGGGAGCACCGGAACCGACGATGCGTTCGCCCTGGGCATTATACAGGGTCGTCAGAATGCGGGTATCCTGATAGAACAGGGTGATGTCCAGTCCGGTATCCTCTTTGAATTGATCAAATAGAGAATATTCACGGGTGATATCTACATCGCCCTTATACAGAAGGTAGGCAACATCACCTTCCAGCCGGTAATCGCCGGGATAGGCAGCGTTCAGAAGTGTAGTGGCACTTTTGGTGGCATCATACAATTCACGTTCCACTTCCTGATACATAGTTTTTGTGAACCATTGGGAAGTGAAAAACAACATCGCAATTCCCAGCGCCAGTAAAGGAAGCAGTCCGATGATCTGCAGAGTATATGATATTTTACCGCTGCTTTTTTTCTGTGTATTTTCCATAGAATTCCCTGCCCCTTCCGATGTGATCGGTACACAAATAAGTATTAAAATAATTATATGAAATAAATGTCGGAAAAGCAAGAAAGAAAAGCCTCATGTTGAGTAACATAATTATATTTACGGTAATATGTCTGCTCATATGCTGACATAAAAGATTTAAAAAACACTCAAAATATTATCTTTTCAGATAAGGCGTCAAGAGGCCTTCCCTATTTATAATATAACGAAAGAGAGAGCTCATATAACGAAAAAGAGAGCTCATACTCTGCTTGATTCTGGAACATGGTTAGTATAAAATAAAACTGTATTTTTAATAATTGGGATGATTTGCAATTGTTTTGGGGTATGAGATGAAATTATTAAAAAATTTCTATTTGAAATATATTGAAACAAAACTATCAAATAAAATCACGTTTGTTATTGGTGTCATTTTGGTTATACAAGTAGTGATGTTTTTTGTAATGTATTCTTATTCTTATCATATCCGTCGTGAAGAAATTATTGAAAATAATATACAGATACTGCATCAGGTAAATACGAATTATTTAGCCGGAATTATTGAGGATATTGACACTGCTTCCATGGAAATTTTTTTTAATAAGGTATTTTGGAAAAAAAATGAGCAATCGCCGGTAAATGAAGATGATCAGATATATAACATATTGGCAAGTCAGTATCATTCCGATAATGATTTGAACAGTATTTATTTGTATTCCAGTGCATCAAATAAATTCTATATTATGGATGAGGCTTCCTTTAACCAAATTCCGGTGAAATCTTCGGCAAGTACACTATATATATTTAATGGTGATGATTTACAAAAAATGCCATGGTATGAGGCCGCACAGGAAAATAAGGGGCTGGTAGTTTCGTTGGCAACAGAAATCCGGCATGACAATCAGCATATTATCTGTTTTTCCCGATATATGAAGTATCCGTTGAAAAATAATGATTATTATTTTGTGATTTCATTAAATCTTGATATAAGTAAATTTGACACGCTTTGTCATCAATTAAATAATGATAGTGAAGAGTTGATGATTTTCAATCAGGAAAAGCTGATTTATAACAGCGGTAACCAGCCGGATGAAGTGGTGAATGATCTGGCACGAGCGATTCAAAAGCAGAAAGAAGCAAATTATTGGTTCACAACAAAAATTAATTCGAGGAAATATGTAGTCATTGGTGACAGATGCGAAGATAATGGCTGGACCATGTTAAAACTAGTACCGCATAATGAGATGAACAGAGATGTTAAACTACAGTTTTGGACAAACTGTTTAATTGTTATTTTTATTTTTTCAGGGGGCATTTTCTGCCTGTCTTATATCATTAATCGAACCATGAAACCAATTGAAGATCTGGCTGAGACCATGAGACATTATCGGCAGGGAAACTGTTATGAGAAACCGGAACTGAGTGGTAGGCTTGATGAGGTAGGTACACTGTATTCTAGCTTTGAAAAGATGAATGTGAGAATTAATATGCTGATCGAATCGGAATATCAGAGCCAGATTCAAGAGAAGCAGGCTCGTCTGGAAGCGTTACAGGCGCAGCTGGATCCCCATTTTTTGTATAATACGTTACAGACAATCAGCGGAATTGCTATAGAAAACAATGTATTCGAAATTGAAGATATTAATAATTCACTTAGTGAAATACTACGATATAGTTTAAATAACAGTAAACAATTGGTAAAGATAGAGGAAGAAGTAAAAATTGTGCAGGATTATATGAATATACAAAAATACAGATTTGGCGACAGGTTAAATTTGAAGATTGATTTGTCCAGTTCGGCCCTTGAACTTCGGGTTCCGGTATTTTTTTTACAGCTTCCGGTGGAAAATGCAATTAAACATGGTATGGAAAAGTCAGTTCATACGGTGAATATACACATTTATGATACGCAGACAAAACATATTTTTAATATTCATATTGAAGATGATGGACATGGAGTAACTAAGGAACGTTTGGACGAGATCAGAACGATGCTTCGAGGAGAAGACAGGGCAGAGTACAAGGAATATAAGCCCAAAGGTTTGGTTAATCTAAATGAAAGAATCCGGCAACAGTTTGGTTCTGATTATGGTGTATGGATTGATCACATGGCAGAGGGTGGTACACAGGTTGTGCTTACAGTACCAAAAGGAGGACAAGATGCTGAAAGTACTAATAGCAGATGATGAGAGAATTGTACGTAAAACACTTCGTTTGATTGGAAATTGGGACAAATACGAAATGGAACTTGTGGGGGAAGCACAAAATGGAATAGAAGTTTTGGAAATGATAGAGCGGCTTACCCCTGATATCCTGTTGCTGGACATGAAGATGCCCGGACTTTCCGGGAATCAGATATTGGAGCAACTCACAGAAAAAAATAAACAGATATATGTTATTGTGATCAGTGGCTATGATGATTTTGAATATGCCAGAATAGCTTTAAAATATGGTGCAATTGATTATCTGTTAAAGCCAATTAATAGGAATGAGTTTAACCAGGCGTTGGAAAGAATTTATAAGAATAAGCAAAAACTACAATTTCAGGGAGTCGAACGTAAAAAGAATGAGTTGGAGCAGATTAAAGACGAAATAGATACAAATTATATGAAGGATATCTCTTTAACGAATCTGTCAGAAGCGCATTTTATGAATAAAGATGTCCTATCGAGATTATTTAAGAAAAAATATGGTGTCAATATTACGAGTTATATTAATGATGTTCGGCTAACGCAGGCTAAAATATATCTGGTAGCAGGATACAATAGTGCGCAGGTATCGGAAATGGTAGGATATCATGATAGCAATTATTTCAGTCGAGTATTTAAAAAGTATTATGGAATATCTCCAACGCAGTTTGTAGATGAAATGAATCATAGTTGAAAGAAAGGATCATTTGAAAAAATGGTCCTTTTGTCGATTTTGTACTAAAAACAGTCAAAAATGTCTATATCATGATGCATAATTAACATATATGATATAACCATGAAAGGCAATTTCAAATGTAAAAAGGAGGGTTACAAATGAAAAGCAAAAACATAGTATCATTGGGTATCATGGTAGCATTATTTACGGGAATGGTGTTGACAGGCTGTGGGCAGACTCAACAGATGGGGGCAACAGAACTGGAGACACCGGAAACATCAGAAAAAACTGGAGCAACCGGTGAAGTGGTAGAACTGGAATTCTTGTTCGGAGATCCGAATAGAACGGAGATTTTTAGCAGAATTGTGGATGACTTTAATAATAGTCAAAGTGCTGTGCATGTGACATTTAACGCCACAGGTACCAATCACCTGGAAGAATTAATGACAAGACTTGCAGCGGATGATGCACCTGATATAACCAGTCAGTTACAGGGGTATGAACTGGCAAGTTATGTGGATGCAGGATATATCAAAGACATAAAAGATGAGCCATTTATGAAATACATCCGGGACACAGAGCTTGATACAGTTACCATAGATGGTGGGGTATATGGTATTCCGATGGATACACAGGCATGGGGTGTCTTCTATAATAAGGATTTATTTGACAAGGCTGGTATTTCGGAAGTTCCGACTACGGTAACAGAATTAAAGGACTGTGTAGATAAACTCAAAGCAGCAGGAATTACACCATTTGCCGCAGGGTATGCAACAGAATGGACAATTGGACAATTCCTTGGTTATGGTGCATCTTCGATCCTGACTCCTGCAGCTGTAGAACTGGGAGATGATTATAAAAAAGGAAACTGGTCTTTTGACCAACCTGGAATCGATCAGGCGTTTAATGTATTGGATATGGTCGGTGATAATACGCAGGACCGGCCTTTTGATACGGATGTGTCTGGACAGTATGCAACCTTTGCTAAGGGAGATGCAGCTATGATGCTTCAGGGTAATTGGTCTATCTTACAGATCAGGGAGTTAAATCCCGATATTAGGATGGGGATGTTCCCACTTCCAATCTCTGATGATCCTGAAGAATTACTGTTTCCTAAGCAGTATGGTTTTGTGATCAATATATTGAAAACGTCCGACGAAGATCCGAACAAGGCAGAAGCAATAAATCAGTTTATGGAGTACTTTTTAAATCCGGAAAATGGCGGCGGATATTATTACGATGAAATTGGTGTACCTACGGCAAATGCATTTGCTGAGCCAAAGCTAGATGAGGCATCTGAAATTCTGCAACAGTATTTGGAAAAAGAGAAAACAGTATTTACTTATTACGCATATGAACCAGCTGGATTTGATGCTGAATCCTGGAAAGTAACAGTAGAATATCTGAATTCCGGTAATAAGGATCACAAGAAGCTGATTCAAAACTTTAATGATGCATTTGATAAATATGCAGATGCATTAGAATAAGATTTATGAAAAGACTGCAGAATTAGAGTTCATATTATTTAATTGTGCAGTCTTTTTTACAATAGGAGATGGGCATGAAGAATAAGAAAAAAAGAGTAAGAGAGATTGCAGATTATATTAAATTTGTATTTCCTATGTTAGTTTTATATATATTGTTTTTTATTTTTCCGCTGTTTCAGACAATTGGTTACTCTTTTACAGATTACAATGGAATAAATCCAAGAAAAGAATTTACGGGTCTGACTAATTATGTAGATGTATTTCAGGATAAATGGTTTTATAATTCAATGCTGTTTACTGGAAAGTCTGTAATATTGATGATTTTGTTAGCTAATGTATTGGGCTTTCTTTTGGCATTGGCTTTGAACACAAAAATAAAAAGCAGAAATATATTGCGTGCAATTGTATTTTGCCCATTTGTCTTTAATAATGTAACGGTTGGATTTATTTGGCAATTTTTACTTGGAAGATTCATGACAGACCTGTATCCACTGACTGGTTGGAAGGTATTTAATATTGGATGGCTGTCCGATAGTAGCCTAGTCTTATACTCAGTGGTTTTTGTTAAACTATGGCAGAGCATAGGCTATTTTATGGTTATTTATTTGGCAGGATTACAGTTGCTTCCACAAGATCCTTTGGAAGCAGCGGTACTTGACGGTTGTACGGGTATTAAGATGATTCGTTATATTACAATACCGTTAATGAAACCAACAGCGTTTGTATGTATTTTTCTGGCAATCACTGAAAGCCTTAATATGTTTCCGTTAATTATGAGTTTAACAAATGGAGGACCGGGTCATGCTTCTGAAAATATATCTTTATATATTTATAATGAAGCATTTAAGAGCCATAGGATGGGATATGCTTCGGCTCTAGCCGTTATACTTACCATTATTATGACCATAATCGCTGGCCTTCAGATGAAACTGACAAGGGAGGACGCGGGATGAAAAAAGAAAGAAAAGTTAATATGCTTCTTGCCATTGTTCTTTGGCTAATATGTGTTGCCATGTTTTTTCCAATGGTATTTGTAATTATTAATTCCTTTAAAACTTTTGGGCAGGTAGTCATGGAACCTCTTGCATTGCCGGCAGAGTGGAATCTTGATAATTTTAAGGAAGTCATGAGAACCGGAAATTATCTTAAAGTATTTGGAAATACGATTTATTTTGCAGTTGTAAGTGGAGTTATTGTTATTACACTGGGTGCTATGGCAGGGTACAAGCTGGATAGAATGAATAATCGTATTGGTGAAATGACATCCATTGTTTTTATGATTGCAATGATGCTTCCGTTTCCGGTTATTATGATACCACTGGCGGTTGTTGCATCAGATCTTCATATTACTAATAATTTGACTTTGGTGTCGGTATTGAATGCAGGTTTTTCTTGCTCGTTGGCAGTAATTATGTATAAGCAGGCGGTAAATTCTATTCCGAAAGAACTGGATGAGTGTGCATATATGGATGGAGCAAGTGGATATAGTTTCTTTTTCCGGATAATTTTTCCATTGTTAAAACCGATTACAGGAACTGTCGCTGTATTATATTTTATTCGGTATTGGAATGATTTGATGCTTCCTATGATTCTTATTTCCAAAAAGGAGTTATATACTATACCGTTGTCACAATTATCTTTTTATAACCAGTTTACGCAAAACAGATGGAATCTGCTGTTAGCCTCAGGTCTTATGGCAATTATCCCTGTTGTGATTCTTTACTTATTTGCACAGAGAACCATTATCAGTGGTGTAGCAGCAGGTGCAGTGAAAGGATAGAAAAATGTATAAAGAAACTAGGATGTCAGAAGTAAAAATAACAGATGGCTTAATATATAAAAAGCGTAATATAGTTAAAGAAAAAACAATCCCTTATATCCGAAAGGCATTAAATAATGAACTGGATGGTGTTGAACCAAGTGGAGCATTTGAAAACTTCCGGATTGCAGCAGGAGAATCGGATCGCAATTTTTATGGTCTAGTGTCACAGGACAGCGACGTGTTTAAGTGGATGGAAGCAGTTTCTTTGAGCTTACAATATGAAAATAAGGAAATGCAAGCGTATTTGGATGAGGCAATTGATTTATTGGGACGGGCGCAACAGAAAAATGGATATCTGAATACTTACTATATTATTCATGGCTTGCAGGATCGGTGGCATTATCTTAAAGAGTCTTGTCAGTTATATTGTGCAGGACATCTTATTGAAGCAGCAGTATCGGCCTATCAGACGATCCAGAATACAAAGCTGCTTGAAATAGCAAGAGCATATGCTGATTACATTGACTATAGTTTTGGATTAGAAGAGGGAAAGATTCATGGGTATGATGGGCATGCGGAAATCGAGCTGTCACTTTATCGGTTATATGAGGAAACTGATGAAGAAAGATATAAAATATTAGCAGATTATTTTGTTGAGGAGCGAGGGAAAAAACCATATTTCTTTTCGAAAGAGAGTAGAAATCAGATGGTACGGAATAATCTGGTCTATGAACTTGAGGAGAATAATTATCAGCATTCGCAGTCCCATCTGCCTATCAGGGAACAAACCGAGCCAGTAGGACATGCAGTTAAAGCAATGTACTATTATACGGCAGCCGTTGATAAAGCGAGACTGAATGACGATAAGGAATTGTTTGTACATATGTGTGATCTATGGCAAAGTGTTGTGTCTCAGAAAATGTATCTAACAGGTGCGATTGGAGCATGTGCATATGGAGAAAGCTTTTCTTATCCATATGATCTTCCGACAGATCTGATGTATGGAGAGACTTGCGCTGCAATTGGTCTCTTTCTTTTATCTTATCATATGCTACTGGTAGAAACAGACAGTAGATACGGTGATATTATGGAGAGAACCTTATATAATGCGATTTTGGTTGGAATGTCGGAGAGTGGAACGGAGTTTTTTTATACAAATGCTTTGGAAATTGATCCAAAGAAATGTGAAAAGCGACAGGATTATTCACATCTGAAGTCAAAACGGCAGACATGGTTTGATTGTCCGTGTTGTCCTCCCAATATTGCACGGTTACTTATGGGAATGAACAAATATATATATACCGGTGATAGAAATGAACTAAATGTTCATTTATTTATTGGAAGCAGTATTCAGAAGGACGGTTGGGAGGTACAGCAGGAAACTGTGTATCCGGATAATGGGAAGGTGAGATTTCGTGTGAAAAGAGATGATTCTGAAAAAGGTGTTTTCAGAGTAAGGATTCCAGATTGGTGTAATCATTACAATGTTTCGATGGACGGTGAACAGTTGAATGTGACAATACGGAAAGGTTATTTGGAAATTGCGAAAGAAGAATGGAGTAAAGAGAGTATACTGGAAATCAATTTTGACATGCAACCTCAAAAAGTTTATGGAAGTCTGAAAGTAAGTTCCTTGACAGGAAAGACAGCCGTTGCGTACGGTCCACTTGTGTATTGTGCAGAAGAAGCAGATAATCAGGATCTTCATACTTTGTATATAAAAAGAGATGGCAAGATGCGATATGAGGGCGGAAGGTTAATTGTTGATGGATATCGTGCAATAGAACGGAATGACGGTCTGTATGGGGTGAAGGCTCCGGATTATGAAGAAGCCAGACTCTGTCTGGTGCCGTATTATTCGTGGGGAAACAGAAGTAAAGGAGCTATGACAGTATTTTTGAAGGAGAGGTGATCATATAATGAAGCATTCACAAATGCAGATTGAGGACTGTTTTTGGAGTCCAATTATATCAAAAATGTGTAATGATATTATACCTTATCAATATGAGGTTTTAAATGATGAAATAGAAGGGATTCCGAGAAGCCATGCAATAGAAAACTTTCGTATTGCGTCCGGACAAAAAAAAGGTAAATATGTTGGCATGCTGTTTCAGGATAGCGATGTCGCAAAATGGATAGAAGCAGCAGCCTATTCTTTAAAAGTGAATAATAATGCTGAAATTAGGGAGAAAATTGAAAGTGTGATTGATCTCATAGAACAGACGCAGCAGGAAGATGGTTATCTGGATACCTATTATATCTGTGAAAAACCGGATCAAAAGCTAAAAAATATTGCACATGGACATGAAATGTATTGTGCAGGACATTTACTGGAAGCAGCGGTTGGATATGCGGAGGTTACTGGGGAAGAACGTTTCTTGCATATTATGGAGCGATATATAAAATGGTTTATGGATCGAATAGGACCAAATAAAAATCAATTGCATATTTATCCAGGACATCCGGAACTGGAACTTGCTTTATATAAGTTATATCAGTATACTGGAAATAATCAGTATTTGGAATTTATGAAATATATCCTGATGGAGAGAGGAAAGCAGCCTTCTTTTCTATTAAAAGACACTGGTTACGGAGAACAGTATCACGATAAATGGTTTGCACTAGAATATCATCAGGCACATAAGCCTATTCTTGAACAGACGGAAGCAGTAGGACATGCAGTCCGGGCAATGTATCTCTATTCAGGTATGGCAGATCTGGCGAAAACACTTGATGATGAGACACTGTTTAAGACGTTAAAAGTGCTCTGGGCAGATGTAACTACTAAAAAAATGTACATTACAGGAGCGATTGGCTCTGATGAACATGGCGAAGGTTTTTCAATAGCTTATGATCTGCCAAATGATCGAGCTTATGCAGAAACCTGTGCTTCTATTGGATTATTTATGTGGGCACGTAGAATGCTTAAGTTGGAGTTGAACAGCGACTATGCAGATGTAATGGAACTAGCACTTTACAATGGAATATCAAGTGGAATGTCCGAAGATGGAAAACAGTATTTTTATGTAAATCCTCTTGAAGTAAACCCGGCTAAAGTTCATCAGAGATATGATTTGAAACATGTGCGGTCGAGTAGAGTGACTTGGTTTGGATGCGCATGCTGTCCTCCGAATGTGGCACGTATTTTGACTTCGTTAGAGAAATATAGTTATGATATATCGGATGATTCCAATAGTATAGCCATCCATTTGTATCTATGTGGGCAGATTATTATGTCGGATGATAGCGTATGGAATATCACAGGAAAATATCTCACGGATGGAAAAATTGAAATTACATATTCAGGTGAAGAAAGGGATTTTACATTAAGGTTAAGAAATCCAGGATGGAGTACAGCATGTGAGATCAGAATTAATGGTCTACGGATTAAGGCAGAGAGTGAGCAGGGTTATTTTTACATTTTGAGGAAATGGAAAAATGGAGATACTGTTCAACTGAAGTTTGGAATTACAGCACAATTGGTATATGCCAATACCTATGTGGAGGACGATGCAGGGAAGGTTGCTGTAATGAGAGGACCGGTAGTTTTTTGCCTAGAAGAAGCAGATAATGGTAAGAACTTATCGGAATTGATGATTGGAACAATTGAAAGTCATTGTGAGAACAGTGTAATACTAAATGGTTACCGTGAGCATACGATGGATTCTATAGCATTATATTCTACAAATCCGCCAAGTATCGAAGAAACAACCATAAAAGCAATTCCTTATTCCCACTGGGGGAATACAGGGGAAGGAGAGATGAAAGTGTGGGTAAGAAAGGTTTAAATTTAAAAGCTATGACACAAGAGAAAAGAAATGCCATATCCGGCTTGACAACGCAAAAAAATGAGATATATAATAGCGGTATATCAAAAATGCATTGACGAAGAGAGTAACTTTTCCGCAGAAAGGCAAAGCGAGCCGGTGATGGTGAGAGACCGGTGCGAGTAGGGAAAAAGTGAAAATCACTTCTGAGCTGTCAGAACAAAAGCCCAGGTCAGTAGTTCTGAACGGAATCCCGCCGTTACCGGGAAGCATATCACTCCTGTGAGATGACACATGTGGAATCGTATGGGAAGTATGTTGTAAGAGGTGGTTAACGAATGCATGAGCTTCGTCCTGTTACGGGACGGAGCTTTTTTCATCCTCAGTTTCAGAAAAGAAAGGAAGCACAGTATGTACAAGCAGGTACCCACAAGCCTGAATTTTGTAGACCGCGAGAAAGCAGTCGAGAAATTCTGGGAAGACAACGACATTTTCAAAAAAAGTATGGAGCATCGTAAGGAAGGCGAAACCTATACCTTCTACGACGGACCGCCTACCGCTAACGGTAAGCCTCACATCGGTCATGTAGAGACCCGTACCATCAAGGATATGATCCCCAGATACCGTACCATGAAGGGATATATGGTTCCCCGTAAGGCCGGCTGGGATACTCACGGACTTCCCGTAGAACTGGAAGTCGAGAAGATGCTGGGTCTGGACGGCAAGGAGCAGATCGAGGAATACGGTCTGGCACCTTTCATTGACAAATGTAAAGAGAGCGTCTGGAAATATAAGGGAATGTGGGAAGATTTCTCCCGTACCGTTGGTTTCTGGGCGGACATGGATAACCCTTATGTTACCTATGATGACAATTTCATCGAGTCCGAGTGGTGGGCACTGAAGACCATCTGGGACAAGGGTCTGTTGTACAAGGGCTTCAAGATTGTTCCCTACTGCCCTCGCTGCGGAACCCCGCTGTCCAGTCACGAAGTGGCACAGGGCTATAAGGCAGTCAAAGAGCGCTCCGCTATCGTACGTTTCAAGGTAAAGGGCGAGGATGCATATTTCCTGGCATGGACCACCACCCCCTGGACTCTTCCTTCCAACGTGGCACTGTGCGTGAACCCGGAGGAGACCTACCTGAAGGTGAAGGCCGCCGACGGTTATACCTATTATATTGCAAAGGCACTGGCAGACAAGGTTCTGGGACGTCTTGCAGAAGAAGGCAAGGATGCTTACGAAGTACTGGAGACTTATGTTGGTAAGGATCTGGAGTACAAGGAGTATGAGCCTCTGTACAAGTGTGCGGGAGATGCCGCCAAGAAGCAGAAGAAAAAGGCACATTTCGTAACCTGCGACGGTTATGTAACCATGACCGACGGTACCGGTATCGTTCATATCGCACCGGCTTTCGGTGAAGACGACAGCCGTATCGGACGTAATTACGGGCTGCCCTTCGTACAGTTCGTAGACGGCAAGGGTGATCTGACCGCAGAGACCCCTTATGCCGGAAAATTCGTAAAAGATGCAGATCCTCTGGTACTTAAGGATCTGGATGCAGAGGGCAAGCTGTTCGATGCACCGAAGTTCGAGCATGATTATCCCTTCTGCTGGAGATGTGATACTCCGCTGATCTATTATGCAAGAGAGTCCTGGTTCATCAAGATGACCGCTGTGAAGGATGATCTGGTACGTAATAATAAGACCATCAACTGGATCCCCGCTTCCATCGGTGAGGGACGTTTCGGCAACTGGCTGGAGAATATTCAGGACTGGGGCGTATCCCGTAACCGTTACTGGGGTACTCCGTTAAATATCTGGGAGTGCGAATGCGGACACCAGCATTCCATCGGCAGCCGTGAAGAGCTGTACAAGATGAGCGGCAATGAGAAGGCGAAGACTGTAGAATTCCATCGTCCTTACATTGACGAGATCACTATCACCTGCCCCGAGTGCGGCAAGCAGATGAAGCGTGTTCCCGAGGTGATCGACTGCTGGTTCGACTCCGGAGCAATGCCTTTTGCGCAGCATCATTATCCGTTTGAAAACAAGGATCTGTTCGAGCAGCAGTTCCCTGCCAACTTTATCTCCGAGGCAGTGGACCAGACCCGTGGATGGTTCTACTCTCTGCTAGCGGAATCCACCCTGCTCTTCAACAAGGCTCCTTACAAGAACGTTATCGTTATGGGCCATGTACAGGATGAGAACGGTCAGAAGATGAGTAAGAGTAAGGGCAATGCGGTAGATCCTTTCAACGCACTGGAGACCTACGGTGCAGATGCCATCCGTTGGTATTTCTACACCAGTTCCGCACCCTGGCTGCCGAAGAGATTCTCCGGCAAAGCCGTACAGGAAGGACAGCGTAAATTCATGGGTACCCTGTGGAACACCTACGCATTCTTCGTACTGTATGCAAACATTGATAATTTTGACGCTTCCAAATATACACTGGAATACGACAAACTGCCCGTAATGGATAAGTGGCTGCTGTCCAAGCTGAACTCTACCGTTGCAGAAGTAGACAGCAATCTGGACCAGTACCGTATCCCCGAGGCTGCCAAGGCTCTGCAGGACTTCGTCGATGAGATGAGTAACTGGTATGTAAGACGCAGCCGTGAGCGTTTCTGGGCAAAGGGCATGGAGCAGGATAAGATCAATGCCTACATGACGCTGTACACCGCACTGGTGACCATCTGTAAGGCAGCCGCACCCATGATCCCCTTCATGACAGAGGATATTTACCAGAACCTGGTAAGAAGCAACGATGCAAATGCACCCGAGAGTATCCATCTGTGTGACTTCCCGGTAGTGAACAAGGATCACATCGACAAGAAGCTGGAAGAGGATATGGAGGATGTACTGGATGCTGTCGTTATGGGACGTGCGTGCCGTAACGAGGCTGCCATCAAGAACCGTCAGCCCATCAGCAGAATGTATATCAAGGCAGATTTCACCTTAAGTGAGTTCTACCAGGAGATCATTGAGGATGAGTTAAACGTCAAGGAAGTGGTATTCACCGATGACGTACGTGACTTTACTTCCTATACCTTCAAGCCTCAGCTGCGTACCGTAGGACCTAAATATGGCAAACAGTTAGGCGGCATCCAGAAGCACCTGGCTGCACTGGACGGCAACGCAGCCATGGATGAACTGAATGCAGACGGCGCATTAAAGTTCGATGTAGACGGTGTGGCTGTGGAACTGACCAAGGACGATCTGCTGATCGACATGGCACAGAAGGAAGGCTATGTATCTCAGGAGGACAATCGGATGACCGTTGTCCTGGATACCAACCTGACACCGGAACTGGTAGAGGAAGGCTTCGTATACGAGATCATCAGCAAGATCCAGACCATGCGTAAGGAGAGCGGCTTCGAAGTGACTGATCACATCCGCGTATCCATCAACGGCAACGACAGGCTGTCCGAGATCGCCCGGAAGAACAAAGACGCCATCAGCGGAAAGGTTCTGGCAGACGAACTGACAAGTGGTGCGGAATATGCCGTATCCAAGGAATGGAACATCAATGGCGAGAACGCAGTGATCGCTGTGGAGAGAGTATAAAAGTTCTGCAATAAAATGCCGGAATAAAGAGATTCTGTGGTTTTCCCAACGGGGAGGACCGCGGAATCTTTTCTGTTTCGGAAAAACATTTACGAAACTTACGAAAACCTACGAAAACAGTTGGAATGCGCCTGGAAGTTTGTTATAATATTACCTATATTTGGTTAAGAATATGGATGAAATCATAACGCTATCCGGTGCGGAATATCTTGAGAAGAGTACAGTACCGGAGAGGCAATGGAGAGGAGAACACAGGTGAAAAAATCAGTAGCAGCCAGCGAGAAGCCGGTAAAGGCAAAAGAGTTCGACAAGGAGCTCTTCAAGAGAAGTGTGGAATATAATGTGCGCACCCTGTATCGTAAGAATCTGGAAGAAGCAGATGCACAGCAGATCTTCCAGGCAGTATCTTATGCGATCAAGGATCGTATCGTAGAGAACTGGATGGAGACCCAGAAGGCATATGAGAAGGAAGATCCCAAGATGGTCTACTACATGTCCATGGAGTTCCTGATGGGAAGAGCACTGGGTAATAACCTGATCAACTTAAAGGCATATAAGCCCGTAGCAGAAGCTTTGGAAGAACTGGGACTGGATCTGAACCTGATCGAAGACCAGGAGCCGGATGCAGCACTGGGTAACGGTGGTCTGGGACGTCTGGCAGCATGTTTCCTGGATTCCCTGGCAACGCTGGGATATCCCGCATACGGCTGCGGTATCCGTTATCGTTATGGCATGTTCAAGCAGGAAATCCGCGACGGTTATCAGGTAGAGGTTCCCGATAACTGGCTGATGAACGGCAATCCTTTTGAATTGCGCAGACCCGAATACGCCAAGATCGTAAAGTTCGGCGGTTATGTCAGCGTACACACCGATGAGAATGGCAGAAATGTATTTACCCAGGAAGGTTATCAGTCTGTTAAGGCGGTTCCGTTTGATTTCCCCATCGTGGGTTATGGCAACGGTATTGTAAACACCCTGCGTATCTGGGATGCGGAGCCTGTAGAGTGCTTCCAGCTGGATTCTTTTGACAAGGGTGACTACCAGAAGGCGGTAGAGCAGGAGAACCTGGCACGTAATATCGTAGAGGTTCTGTATCCCAACGACAATCACTATGCAGGTAAGGAGCTGCGTCTGAAGCAGCAGTACTTCTTCATCTCTGCATCCGTACAGGAAGCTGTAGAGAAGTACATGAGAAAGCATGATGATATCCATAAGTTCTATGAGAAGGTTACCTTCCAGCTGAATGACACCCATCCTACCGTAGCGATCGCAGAGCTGATGCGTGTGCTGATGGATGATTATTATCTGACCTGGGAGGAAGCGTGGGAGATCACCACCAAGACCTGTGCTTACACCAACCACACCATCATGGCGGAAGCATTGGAGAAATGGCCCATCGAACTGTTCTCCAGACTGCTTCCCAGAATCTACCAGATCGTAGAGGAGATCAACCGCAGATTCGTTCTGGATATCCAGCAGAAGTACAGCAATGTACCCGGCGTGGATGTACAGGAGAAGATCCGCAAGATGGCGATCATCTACGACGGACAGGTGAAGATGGCAAATATGGCTATCGTTTCCGGTTACTCAGTCAACGGCGTGGCAAGACTGCATACCGAGATCCTGGAGAAGCAGGAACTGAAGGACTTCTACGAGATGTTCCCGGAGCGCTTCAACAATAAGACCAACGGTATCACCCAGAGACGTTTCCTGCTGCATGCGAACCCGCTGTTAGCTGACTGGGTAACGGCTCACGTAGGTGACGACTGGATCACCGATCTGCCTCAGATCTCCCGCCTGAAGGTATATGCGGATGACAAGAAGGCACAGCAGGAGTTCATGAACATCAAGTACCAGAACAAAGTACGTCTGGCAAAATACATTTTAGAGCACAACGGTATCGAAGTAGATCCCAGATCCATCTTCGATGTACAGGTAAAGCGTCTGCATGAGTACAAGAGACAGCTGCTCAATATTCTGCATGTAATGCACCTGTATAACGAACTGAAGGAGCATCCGGAACTGGATTTCTACCCCAGAACCTTTATCTTCGGCGCGAAGGCAGCAGCCGGTTACCGTAACGCAAAGCTGACCATCAAGCTGATCAACTCCGTAGCGGATGTGGTGAACAACGATCCCGCTATCAATGGCAAGATCAAGGTTGTATTTATCGAGAACTACAACGTATCCAACGCAGAGATCATCTTTGCGGCAGCAGATGTCTCCGAGCAGATTTCTACCGCAAGTAAGGAAGCGTCCGGTACCGGTAACATGAAGTTCATGCTGAACGGTGCCCTGACTCTGGGAACCATGGACGGTGCCAACGTGGAGATCGTAGAAGAAGTGGGAGAGGAGAATGCATTCATCTTCGGTCTGTCCGCACAGGAAGTTATCAATTATGAGAACAACGGCGGATATGATCCTATGGAGATATTCAACAACGATCAGGATGTCCGCAAGGTACTGATGCAGCTGATCAACGGAACCTTCGCACCGGGAGATCCCGAGCTGTTCCGTCCGCTGTACAATTCTCTGCTGAACACCCAGTGTACGGCCAAGGCAGACACCTACTTCATCCTCAAGGACTTCAAGTCCTACGCAGAGGCACAGAAGAGAGTAGAAGCCGCTTACCGCGACGAAGACAACTGGGCTAAGAGCGCTATCCTCAATGTGGCATGCTCTGGCAAGTTCACCTCCGACAGAACCATCCAGCAGTATGTGGATGAGATCTGGCATCTGGATAAAGTGGTACTGAAGTAAATGGAAAGTTAGTAAAGAAATGCTATCAAATCCCCGTAGCCCTTGGCAAGGTATA
>ERZ1673738.3546-NODE-3546-length-17186-cov-6.189656_pt1 | contig 17186 bp, 10 predicted proteins | sample MGYA00580198_ERZ1673738 | MGnify/ENA primary metagenome ERZ1673738 (study PRJEB41218, sample SAMN15661784) | gut metagenome | host: Homo sapiens | place: Canada: London | collected 2015-08-20/2019-03-30 | study: EMG produced TPA metagenomics assembly of... | reverse complement strand
GGACAACGGCCTTTCACGCCGTCGACAGGGGTTCAAATCCCCTTGGGGACGCCAACAAGAGATCAAGCGTAGAACGTGCTTTTGAAAGTAAGTTCTGCGCTTTTTTTCTTTTCGATCGCCTTCCTTTTTCAAAAGCCTTTTCAGCCGCTGCTGAGCAGTCTGGAAGAGGCGTGCTATCTCCCTCCCACTGCGTACGCGGCCTCAAGGATCCTCCTCCCCAAAATACCTTTTCGGCGGACAAGCGCTGCCTGTAAACGTTTACCCCCCCTGTCCACGGCGACACCGGTCTCCCGCCAGCCTCCTGCCTTGCGTTTCCGAGTTCTACGGATACGCCTCCAAATGTACCTGCTGGGCATGTGTATGCATCTGCCCCGCGCCAAACCGTCACTCCCGCCATATCCAAAGTAAAAAAGCCATAAATATGTAAAGGCATAATTATTTTCTAGTATTCCCTATAACATACTTTTTATGTAAGAAAAAAGATTCTGACGTCATGGGACGGCCCTGCTGCTCCATGCGTCCTTTTTTTATTCCCAATCTCCCACGGCGGGAATGAAAAAAGCCAAAAGGTAAAGGAGGAGTAACAATGACAAAAAGAGCCATGGGGAATTTGGTGAACCGGTACCGATCGGTTTTAAAAAAATGCCATCTCATCAATACGTTCGGTTCACTGGCTGTTGCGGCTATTCTGGTTATGGGAGTAACCGATGGAGAAGCATTCAGCAATGCCGTTGGATATAATGTGACATCCACATCAACTCCAGGTACGACAGTTTCCGTGACAGATACATCTGAAAATGCAGTTGCTTCAGGCATTAAGGCTGAGACATCTGCAACTTACAGTGTTCCGAGTACGATCACGCGTGCTGAGGCGACAGCCATAGGAAAACAAAGTGCCCTCTCCCTTGGGGTATTCGCCCAAAGCAGCTCAGGCAACCGGCTGACAGTCAATCTGGCGCCACTCGACATTTCCTCTACGGCAGTGACGGAAAACGGATCATCCCGAAGTGTTGGTATTTATAGTGATGTAAATAGTTCCGTATCTGTTCATGGTGGAACTATCGTATCATCAGCGCACTCCAAAAACGGGATCGCCGAAGCTTTTGGTGCCATGAGCCAGAATAACAGCTCTGTGACTTTAGGTGCAGATTCTATCGTATTATCGGCGGAATCGAGCAAAAAGCTCTCTGATCCCAGAACTGTCGGAATCTATTTTTCAGACAACAGTACGTTCAACGTCACGAGCAACAGAATAAGAGTAGATGTTTCGGCTACTCATAACGGAGACGTTTTTTCCCGAAAAGTAAATGGCATCTATGGCGATAAAAATAGTACGCTGACGATGAATGACGCCGATATATCCGTACGCGAGATCAATAGTACCCCTGACAAGTCCGGGGCTGCCGGGATCCATCTTTTCACAGCATCGACCCTGGCGATGAAGGATGCCTCCATCCGCGTAGCCGCCATCGATCACGAGGGCACTTTTGCGGGCTCTGCAATCGGCATCGTCACCAGTCCAACCAGTGGCAGGCATGACATCACAGCCGGCACTCTCGATATCCGTGCGCAAGGTGGATGGGCCTCCGGCATCCAGCTTGAAAATACCGACATGCGCATGGCCGGAGGAACGGTCATGAGCTCAGGCCTCGGCAGGTCGGCATATGGCATACGGACTACCCATGCGAACTTCACGGCCACCGGCGATATCGACGTCACCACCCATGCCGACAGATCCAACTCGACCGTTGGCGGCATCCTGGCGGTAGGCAAGTCCTCCATCACCATGCGCGGAGGATCCGTCACAGCTTCAAGCAATGGAGATGGCGGAGCCATCGGACTGTATGCCAAAGATGGCGGTAGCATTACCAAGACCGGTGGCGACATCACCGTCGTCTCGGCGGGCATTACCAGCGGCATGGACGCCTTCCCCACCAGCAAGATCACCTATGGCGACGCCAAAGCCACGACGCGGATAAGTGTGGAAGGCAGGGATGCCTACGGCGTCCGTGCCCGGGGACAAGCCGGTAGTGACCAGGCGGCTTCGATCGAACTGACCAATGGCGTCATCGAGGCACGGTCACATGGCGATACCGCCATAGCGGCCTACAGCGCTTCGGGCGATATCGGCTTGAAGGGCACGACCGCCATCACGGCCACGGCCGCGGCCCCTGGCAAAAAAGTCTACTCGCTGTATGTCGAGGGGGACAGACCGAACTCGATCACGGTGGACAAGGCTTCGACCATAGAAGGCGACATAGAAGCGGCGACCGGCAGCGCCACCGTGCGCGCCGCCATCCAGGATGGCGGCAACCTGCGGGGCTGGGCACGCAGCCTTGGCGATCTTGATCTGTCCTTCGGCAAAAATGCCGTCTGGGAAATGGTTTCCTCCAACCAGCTCACGAAGGAGGCCGATGGTAGATACGCCGGCAATCTGACGAAGCTGGCCCTGAATGGCTCCCGCGTCTATGTGGGCAGCAATCAGGGGCAATGGAACGCCGGGACCGGCTTTGCGCCGTCCCCGCTCGTCCTGTCCCAGACGGACGCGCCTGCCGAACTGAAGGTCAGTCATCTTTCCGGGGCCGGAGATTTTTATCTGCGTACCGATATGGAAGCGGATATTTCCGACAGCGTCCTTGTTACCGAGTCCCTGTCCGGCGCATACAACTTGCATGTGAAGGCAAGCGGCGCGGAACCCGTACAGGTACAGACCAAAAGTTACCTGGCAAGGGCGGAGCAAGGGGTTGGAGCGGCCGCAAGCGCCTTTTCCCTGAAAGGAGGAAAAAACGTCAACGGGCGGGAGATGATCGACATAGGTCTCCATAACTATGCCCTGGAAACGAGCGAAAGGAACGACGGCAGGGAATGGTATCTTGCCCGGACGGAGGGATTTTCTCCTACCGGTGAAATGGCTTTGGGGCTTTCGGGTATGAGCTCTGCCTATGCCATGCACATGAGCCACCTCTCCGACCTGCGTGAACGCCTGGGCGAAATACGTTACGGCAACGGCACGGACGGCCTGTGGGTTCGCGGCTTCACCGAAGAGAACCGTCTTTCCGGCCTGGGCGGCACTGATCTCAGCCAGAATGTCTACGGCACGTCCTTCGGTTACGACCGCCTGCTGGAGCAGGATGAAAACAACAAGTGGCTGCTGGGTCTGCGTGGCCAGATCAGCAGGGCCCACCAGCGTGTCGACGGCCTGCATGGCGCCTCCGGCGACAACCGTTCCTACGGCATCGCGGCATACGCCACCTGGCAGCATGCCGAAGGCTGGTACGCGGACACCGTGCTGAGCTGGGACTGGTACGATCAGAACCTGAAGACCCGTATGCTGGACGGCACGCCGGTCCACGGCTCCTACCACAGCTATGCGGGAGGCATCAGCCAGGAAGTGGGACGCATGTTCCGCTTTGATAACGGCCTGTTCATCGAGCCGCAGCTGCAGCTTTCCTGGTACTGGATAAAAGGCATGGACTTCACCACCAGCAACGGCATGGACGTGGATCAGGATGATGCCCACGCCCTTACCGGTCGCGCCGGCCTGGTGGTGGGCAAAAAGTGGGATCTGGACAACAGTCGCTACTTCCAGCCCTATCTCAAGGGCGGTGTGCGCCACGAGTTCATGGGGGACCAGAAAGTCACGGTCAACGGCATCAAGTTCACCAATGACTTGCGTGGTACGCGCGGCTATTACGGCGCGGGCTTTGACCTGCAATTCGCAAGCAACGCCCGGATCTATGCCGAATTCGAACGTGAAGACGGGCAAAAGGCTTCCACCCCTTGGAGCGTGAGCGCAGGCTTGCGGGTGGAATTCTAGTTCCGGGTACAAGGGGGGATGTTCGTGGCTCGCTGCCGCCGGGGGCATGGCATCAAATCCCGTCCCACTCCCCGGGTTTTGCCGACATCCCCGCCCGGCACCAAGAAGATACCGTTCATAACTGTTGCTGCCCCGAAAGGCTCGTCTGACGTTCCTTTTTGAGGCAGGATCGACGTAAAGAGGAAGTCAACGCCGGGTTTGCCAGCACCTTTCACGCCGTCGACAGAAAAATCCCTTTGGGAGTCAAAAAAACAAGGCACTTGCAGTGATGCAGGTGCCTTGTTTCGTATCTTTCCATGAAGCACGTTCTCTACAGCTGTCTCGTCAAACAATTCCCGCATCTCGGATTGTTTTTGCTATTCCTGATTGCCCCTGCTGTTATTCATCCGTACACATAAGGATGCCAAGGCCTGTGTACCGTCCTCTGTCAGTACGGCTCCAATATCCTTATAATCCAGAGAAGACGTAAGGTTATAAAAAGTAATACTCTTGCTTAGTGTCTTCGTCATGTAGTCATGGCAACGCTTGCCGTACTTATCTATCTTCAAGCGCAACCTATCCAGGGTATTTTCCCTGGAATTCCCGCTTGCCTCCACAAGGCAGGTAAACACAGCACAGGTCAGCGGCCCGCCCTTCCCTGTTCCTAAAACACTGATCAACCCCGCAAGTCTGTCAGCATCATGTTTGAAGCCCTCTGCGGTCCACATTTTTTTGAACTCCAGGGCATATTGGATTTTCCCTGTTTGGCTGTAAAAGGAAAGATCCAGTCTGTTCTGGTCTTTTTTGGCCTCAGAGCGCGGGCCCTTGGGGAATTTGCCACCATCATCATATAACTCCCCAAAAGGGACTTCCAGGAAAGCATATGCAGGCCGATCCTTCTGCTCCATGATGAAACGAGCAACGTTGCCCACCATAAAATTCTCCACACCGTATGCGGTGAGCCACCAGCCCCCAGTCCATCCCATATAGAGATCATTCGTCTTTTTGATGCCAAGATGAATATTTCTGATGAGTGTACTCTGATTCATACATTCCTCCAGTAAGGGAAGATAACGAATTCATGCCAAGAGTATCACCGCTCAAGATGCAGTACAATATTATTTTCAAGTGTATATAATCTCGCATCATATATCTTCCACAGCCAATTCTTCCTCCTGTCGAGAATAGCAAATTTTATGTAATATTAGCGAGTTATATATTCTCCTCCCTTCTCTTGCCACGGTTTAGCACAGTATTTATACTTCAGTCATAAAATAGATTGTATTAACTGCTCGTCAGAGTTCCCCTTCATACCCCTTGCTGTCACCGTTGCCGGAAAAGCAACCTTATCTGGGCCATAGCCGACAAGCTTATCCGCGTCCAAGACTCTCACCAACCAGCTGAGTATCGTTTTTCCCGCAGAAAATGATTTTTTATCAGCTCCAACGAGCAGATAGTATGGCCGTCTTTAAATAAATTTTCCTAGCAAAAAACTCATATTTTATTCAAAGCAAACTTAGGGAAACGTGCCAAATATTGTAGGAGAAAAACAAATTTTTATTTGTAATTTTATATTTTTGTATTTATAGTTAGCGAAAAAATGGAGTTAAGCTATGCCTTCAAATATTTGGACTACGCTTCTTACCCCTATACGATTTGGTCAAGACCATGCGTCGCCTATTGAGCAAGACCGAAGTCCTTTTCTTGTAGACTATGATAGAATCATCTTTTCAAGCTCATTTAGAAGACTGGCTAAAAAGACTCAAGTACACCCACTCACACGTAATGACCATATCCATACTCGCCTCACCCACTCACTTGAGGTTAGCTGTGTTGGTCGTTCCCTTGGCAACAAGGTAGGGGCCTGGCTCAAAGAAAAAGATTGCCTCCCTGATTCTATTCAGCCACATAACATTGGTGAAATAGTACAAGCGGCCTGCCTTGCTCACGATATTGGCAATCCGCCCTTTGGACATGCCGGAGAAGATGCTATTCGAGACTGGTTCAACTCTCCAGAAAATAGCGTGTATTTATCTAAAGGTAAACTTAAAAACATACAAATATCAGACTTTAAATCTTTTGATGGCAATGCCCAAGGGTTCAGAACAATAACAACTCTTGAGATGTATAAAGATGATGGCGGGATGCGTCTTACTTATCCAACACTTGCAAGTGTAATTAAATATCCAAATTGTGCTCACGATGCCCTAAAAAACGAAAAATATAAGTTTAATTTCTATAGTAGTGAAAGAAAAATATTTGATGATATTTTTCATACATTAGGTCTAAAACAAAATAATTTATATATACGACACCCTCTTTCATATCTAACTGAAGCTGCCGATGATATTTGTTACAGAATTATAGATATGGAAGATGCTCGTGAGTTAAAAATAATAACTTTTAATGAAATATTAGATGTTATTAAACCAATTAAAGAAAATTTAAATTTAAACAATGATAAGCTAAGTCAAAATATCCCAGAAAGGCGTCGTGCTGGATACATTCGCGGTGTATTGATTAACTACCTTATTGAAGGCGTTTTTTCTGCATTTAAAGATAATTATGACAACATATTATCAGGAAATTGTCAGCCTATTATTGAACGCTGCAATAAAGATATAAAAGATTACATGGAAAACGCTAGTAATATTTTTAAACAAAAGATAATGAAAGATCCACAAAAAACAGCTCTTGAGGTCGGTTCATATAGTCTATATAGGCGACTTATGAACATATTTATTCCTGCAGCTCATGATGCCAAAACAGGTATCAAGCTTGGCTTTAGAGAACAACGAGCTCTTGATTTAATGGGAATAAATGCCCCAAATGAAGGTGATTCTATTTATACAGCTTACCTTCGTGTTATAGACTTTATCTCAGGGATGACTGATAATTATGCAACATTTATATCAAAACAATTTTCAGGAACATAAAAGTATTATTTTACTCGTGTGAAATCTGAAAATTTTCTCGTCATCTCCGCCAGCCGGGCCACGGACATCCCCGCCTTCCATGGGGAGTGGTTCATGGACCGGCTGCGGGCGGGCTTTTGCCGTCGGCGCAATCCCTTCAATAGCCGTCAGGAGAGCCTCATCTCCTTTGCGCGCACGCGCGTCTTCGTCTTCTGGAGCAAGCATCCCGCGCCCTTCCTGCCGTATCTGGCGGAGATCGCGGCCACAGGGCGGCAATTCTACTTCCAGTACACCCTCAATGCCTACGAGGCCGAGGGGCTGGAGCCCGGCCTGCCATCCCTGTGCCGCCGTCTGGAGACGTTCAAGCGGCTGGCGGACACCATCGGCCCGCAGCGGGTCATCTGGCGTTGCGATCCCCTCATCGTGGGCGGCCGCCTGAGTACGGATGCCCTGCTGGAACGGATCGACCGGCTGGGGCGGGAGCTTTCCCCCTACACGGAAAAGCTCGTCTTCAGCTTCGTGGACATGTACCGCAAGACCGCCGCTGCCCTGCAAAGGCTCGATCCGGCCTACCGCGCACCCACGGCGGACGAGATGCGGGAGCTGGCCCGGGGCGTCGCGACCCTGAACGCCGGCTGGCCGCACCGGCTGGAGCTGGCCACCTGCGCCGAAGGCATCGACCTGAGTGCCCTGGGCATCCATAAAAACAAATGTATCGACGATGTCCTCATCCGCCGCCTGTGCCCGCAGGATGCGCTGGTGCAGGCCGAGCTGGCACCCCGCCGGCAGCTCTCCCTCCTGCCCGGCATGGAGACGGCCGCCAGCGCGTCCAAGGATACGGGCCAGCGCACGGCCTGCGGCTGCATCCCCAGCAAGGACATCGGCGCCTATGACAGCTGCCCGCACTTCTGCGTCTATTGCTACGCCAACCGTTCGGAGCAGGCGGTGCGCGCCAACCTTCTGCGCTGCCGCCAGCAGCAGCCCGAAATGCGGGAATGTCTGCTGCCGTAGAGTGGTGTGGGGCGTCCATCTGTCATGAACGATTTTGCGGGGTATTTATTTAGCAAAGAATATAAAAAATTTCCCCGCACTTGCCTTGTCCGCAAAGAGCATTTGAATTTTTTTGCCCCCTGGCCTACACATCATCCCAGACAACCAAGCAAAGGAATGCCCATGTCGACGAACCGTACCTCTGATGCCGCAGCGCGCGGCAAAGGCCGCCCGCGTGCCTTCGATCGGGGCCTGGCCCTGCACCGTGCGCTGGAGGTCTTTTGGCAGCAGGGCTACGCCCCGGCCTCTGTGGCATCCTTGTGCAAGGCCATGAAGATCAATCCCCCCAGCCTCTACGCCACGTTCGGCAACAAGGCCACGCTCTTTCTGGAAGCCCTGCGCCATTACGAGCAGACCTACTGGGAGGCCCCGGCCCAACGCTTTCTGGCCGCCCCCGACATCTATGCGGCGGTCGAGGATTTTTTCCAGGAAGCCGCACAGATCCTGCTTTCGCCGGAAACGCCCTGCGGCTGCATGGTGGTCCTGGCGGCCGTGAACATCGCGGCGGACGAGAAAGAGATCATCGAGACCGTCCGCCAGCTCCGCCTGGCCACCAAGCAGATGTTTGCCGAAAGGCTCCGCCGGGCCATACGCGACAAGCAAATCCCCCCGGATACCGATGTCCCGGCCCTGGCCGGTGCGCTGAACACCCTGCTCGAAGGCCTGTCCCTGCAGGCCCGGGACGGGCTCTTCCAGTCCGAGCTCAAAGCCATCGCGGCCCACGCTGTCCGCATGCTGCCGCCGCGCCTCCCATAGGCCCGCCAGACCAGCTCCTTCTTCCCACTCTCCCGCTGTCCGTCCGTCTTAGTCCTGTTGTCACTTTTCCTGCCGGCTGTCCCTGGGCAGCAGGTGCGACAAGGGTATTGACATTTTCTTAGTGATTATTACAAAAATATACATACGGACACGACAGCGATCATCCGTCCGCTGAAAGAAAATAAAGGCATGACCGCCCCTTCCTCGCCAGCGAGCCCGGACAGCGACTCCAGCCACGGCAGACGCCAAAGGCACGGTCCGGCCTGCCCCGACAGGATACGCGCAGAGCCATGCCCACCATCAGTACAACCACAGTGCCGCCTATGCGGCACAGGAGGGAACACCATGAGCAAGAAAATCCTCATTCTCAACGGAAGTCCCCGCAGCAAGGGCAATACGGCCATGCTGTGTGATGCTTTGAGCGCCGGTGCCCGGAGCGCGGGCCATCAGGTGACCCGGTTCGACCTCCACAAGCTGGATATCCACGGCTGTCTGGGCTGTGTGAAGGGCGGTAAGGACCCCGCAAGCCCCTGCGTGCAAAAGGACGATATGGGGCTCATCTACCCCGCCTACCGGGAAGCCGATATCGTCGTGCTGGCATCGCCCATGTATTACTGGGGCTTTTCCGGCCAGCTGAAAACGGCTTTTGACCGCCTTTTTGCTGTGGCCGAATGCTTCCCCGGCTATGCCAATCCACACAAAGAGTGCGTGCTCATCATGGCGGCCGAAGGCAATAGCGCTGACAACTGGAAACCGGTGCTGGATTACTACCACGCGCTCCTGGGCTTCCTTGGCTGGCAAGATCGCGGACAGGTCCTGGCCGGCGGTGTGTTCGAAGCCGGAGCCGTGGCCGGGCAGCCTGTTCTGGATCAGGCGTTCCGCTTTGGAGCTTCGCTGTAGATAGGAGCCAGGTACATCCGTTTTCCCCGTGACGCCGTACCCGCTGCGGCGTCACGGCCGTTTTACGACACATGCGCTATCCCGCTCCTGCCCCGGTGTGACATCCCGATCCATGCTGGCCATCCGGTGCACCAATCTGGAAGCATCATCGCAGAGCTTTCCCGCCCTCTTCCATAAGAATAACGACACACTGCCGTATATTTTCTTGCCCGTCTGCCAAAGGCCGGCGCCAGCACGCCTGCCTGTTCCCCATCAGACAGCTCTTTCCTTACCGAACATCTCTTGTGCGACTGGCGGCGCCGCCCCGGCTGATACTTCCCCTCTTGCACAGCACGCCGATTTTCTGCATTCTTGTCGCGATTTTCCCGACCTTTCTGACTGCTGTTCAGCAGGATATCCCATGGAAACGATTCGCTGGAACATGAGCCCCGCAGAGATCGAGCAGGAGAGCTTCCGCCGCATCGAAGCAGAATGCGACCTGCACCGTACCCTGTCCGCCCCGCACTGGCGCGTGGCACGCCGCCTTATCCACACCACGGCGGACATGCACATCGCGGATACCCTTGTCTTCCGCCATGATCCGGTGGCCGCCGGACTGGCCGCCCTGCACCGCAAGGCCCCCATCTTCTGTGATTCCCAGATGCTGCGCTCCGGCCTGTCCCTGCCCAAACTGCGCACGCTCCATCCGGGCTACGGGCCTGAAGACCTGCACTGCTACATCACGGATCCCGATGTGGTGGAGCGGGCCCGCACCGAAGGCCATACCCGCGCCCTGTGCAGCGCCGAAAAAGCCCGCCCCCTGCTGGATGGCGGCATCGTGCTCATCGGCAATGCACCTTTGGCCCTGGCCCGCATCGCCCGCTATATCCTTGAAGAAGGCGTCCGCCCGGCCCTGGTGGTGGGCATGCCCGTGGGCTTCGTCAACGTGGTGGAATCCAAGGATCTCCTGGCCCGCTGCCCTGTGCCCCAGATCGTGCTGGAAGGCCGTCGCGGCGGCAGCGCCCTGGCCGTCACCACCCTGCACGCCGTCATGGAGAGCGCCTAGACCGCCATGGGCCGCAAAGACCACACGTCCCTGCGCTGGGGCTATTCCACCGGCGCCTGCGCGGCCGCGCTGGCCGTGGCCTGCTGGCAGTCCCTGCGGACGGGCACACCACCGGCCGTGGTGCCCGTGCTGTTCGGCGACGGCAAGGAGCGCCTCCTGCCCCTGCGGCCGCCCGCTCCGGGCCGCATGGCCGAGATGGTCAAGGACGGCGGCGACGACCCCGACTGCACGCATGGTGCGGTGCTCTTTGCCCGCCTTTCCGCCTGTGCGCCCGATGATGCCCGGCCGGAGGACCATCGCCTCGACGCAGGCGCAGCGGTGCTCATCTTGCGTGCCGTGGAAGGTATCGGCCGCTGCACCCGGCAGGGCCTGGACTGCCCGCCCGGCAAATGGGCCGTCACCGGCGGTCCGCGTCGCCTGCTGGTCGAGAACCTGGCCCGCGCGGGCATGACCGACGGCTGCTGGCTGCTGGAATTGGGCGTGGAGAACGGCGCGGAGCTGGCCCGCCACACCCTCAATCCCCGGCTGGGCGTGGAAGGCGGCATCTCCATCCTGGGCAGCACGGGTCTGGTGCGGCCTTACAGCCACGCCGCCTATGTGGAGACCGTGCGCCTGTGCGTACGGGCCCGGCAACGCAGCGGCGGCCGCGAGATGGTCTTCTGTACCGGCGGCCGCACCCAGGCGGGAGCCCGCCGCCAGCTGCCCCACTGGCCGGAAAGCGCTTTCGTCTGCATCGGGGATTTCATCGCCGACAGTCTGGGCATCGCCGCCCGTCACCGGATGCAGGAGGTGGTCGTGGCCTGCATGGCGGGCAAGCTCTGCAAGTATGCCGCCGGCTTCGCCAACACCCACGCCCATCAGGTGGAACAGGACATGGCCCTGCTGCGCCGTCAGGTGCAGGCCTGCCTGCCCGGAGAGACCGCCCTGCACGAGGCTCTGCATCACAGTGCGTCCGTGCGCGAGGCCCTGCTCTCCATCCCCGAAGCCGGGCGCCAGCCCGTGCTGCATGGGCTGGCCCGGGCGGCCCTGGAACACTTTTCCCGCCGGGCTCCCGGCGTGCCGTCCCTGCATCTGCTGGTCTTCGACTTTGACGGCACCTTCCTGTTCAAGGAAAGCCTGAGGCACGCTCCCGGCACGGTGGCGGCCCCTCTGCCGTCCCCGGACGACGGCACGACCGACAGCCCGGAAGACACTTCTTCTGACGGACAGGCCCCGGACATCGGCCTGCGCTATTTCATCGACAGGCCCTGACCGCCCTGCGGCCGGAGCCCCTTACCTCTCCCTGTGAGTTTGCCCATGAACATGCCCTTTGTGGAAATCGTCGGCGCCGGTCCCGGTGCGGAAGACCTCATCACCGTGCGCGGCCTGCGGGCCTTGCAGCAAGCCGATCTGGTGGTCTATGCCGGTTCGCTGGTGGCCCCTGCCCTGCTGCGCCACTGCCGCCCGGACTGCCTTTGCCGGGACAGTGCCTCCATGGATCTGGCGGAACAGGTGGCCGTCATGAGCGAGGCCGCGCTGGCGGGCAAGCGCGTGGTGCGCCTGCACACCGGTGATCCCGCCCTTTACGGTGCCATCGACGAACAGATCCGGGGGCTGGCCCAACGGGGCATCACCGTGCACATTACCCCCGGCGTGAGCAGCGTGTTCGCCGCTGCCGCGGCCCTGGGCTGCGAACTGACCGGCCCGGAAACGGCCCAGAGCGTCGTCCTGACCCGCACGCCCGGCCGCACGCCCATGCCTGCTGGCGAGCAGGCCGCCGCTTTTGCCCGTACGGGGGCCACGCTGGCCTTTTTCCTCAGCACGGGCAAAGTGGCCGATCTGATGGCGGAACTGCAGGATGCGGGCGGTCTTGCGCCGGATACGCCCGCCGCGGCCGTCTACCGCGCCTCCTGGCCTGACGAGCAGGTCGTGCGCGGCACGGTGGCCGATCTGGCCCGCAAGGTGGAAGAAGCTGGCTTCCGGCGGCAGTCCCTTATTTTGGTGGGCCGTGCCCTGGCTGCTTCCGCGACGGTCTCGCGCCTGTACGACGGCTCTTTTTCCCACGGCTACCGCAACAGCCTGCCCGACGAGGCCTTCCACGGCACCTGCGCCCTCTATGCCGCCAGCCCGGCGGGACTGGCCCAGGCGCGTACGCTGGCCGCCGCACTGGCGCAGGGCGACGCCCCCGCTCCCGTGATCTTCGCCGCCTGCCCGGCCGATGACCAGCAGCCTGCCCCGCAGCCCGTGGCCGACATGGCCGCTGCCCTGGCTGATGCCCTGCCCCGATTCGATGTCCACATCATCCTGGGCACGCCCCGTCAGGTCTTGCCCCTGCTGCCTGCCGCCACCGGGGACGCTGCCGTCATCTGCTGCGCCGAGAGCGGCCGCCATGCCGTCTGCCTGCTGGACGGCCCGGATCATGCCGGTGACCGTCTGACCCGGCGCGTGGCCCGCATCACCGGCGGGCTGAGCATCACCGGCCCGACTGAAGCGGAGAAAGAAAACGACACCCCTGCTGCGGTCTTCCCGGCAGCGGCCACGGCATCCGCGGCCCCCTCGTCCCCGCACGGCGAGGTGCTGGTGGTGGGCCTGGGCTCCGGCGACCCCGCCCAGCTCACGCCCGAAGTGGATGCGGCCCTGCGCCGCTGCGATACTGTGGCCGGGTACAGCAAATATGTGGATTTCATCCGCGACCGCATCCACGGCAAGCGCCTCATCGAGACCGGCATGAAGGGCGAGGTGGAACGCTGCCGCGACGCCCTGGCCGCTGCCGCTGCCGGGGCCACGGTCTGCATGGTCTGCTCCGGTGACCCGGGCATTTTGGCCATGGCCGGGCTGCTGTTCGAGCTGCGCGCCCGCGAACAGGCCTTCCGCGACCTGCCCATCCGGGTGCTGCCCGGCATCACGGCTGCCAGCACGGCCGCCGCGGCGCTGGGGGCCCCCCTGCAGAACGGTTTTTCGCTGGTCAGCCTCTCCGACCTGCTGGTGCCCGCTGACGAAGTGCGCCGCAACCTGCGGGCCGTGGCGCAGTCGGCCCTGCCCGTGACCCTGTACAATCCTGCCGGGCGCAAACGCCGCCGGCTGCTGGCCGAGGCCCTGGACATCTTCCGCGAGGCCCGCGGCGGTGACATCCTCTGCGCCTTCGTGCGCCATGCCGGTCGCCCGGAAGAGACGCGCTGGATCGGCCGTCTGGCCGACCTGCCCGCCGATGACGTGGATATGTCCACGCTGGTGCTCATCGGCAGCGCACGCACGGTCACGGATCGGGGCGCGCTGTTCGAAGCCCGCGGCTATGCGGAAAAATATCTGGACAAGGACGCCCCCGCGTCCACCGCGGACGGTCGCTGATGCGGGACTTCCACGCCTTTTGTCTGGCCGCTCCCCGCTCCGGCGAGGGCAAGACCGCCGTGGCCGTGGCCCTGATGCGGGCCCTTGTCCGCCGGGGCCTTGCCGTGCAGGGCTGCAAATGCGGGCCGGATTACATCGACCCCACCTTCCATGCGCTGGCTACCGGTCGCCCGGCCTGCAATCTGGATACCTGGATGATGGGCGAGGCCGGTGTGCGTGCCCAGTGGCGGGCCGCCGTGCAGGGAGCCGACGCCGCTGTCTGCGAGGGTGTCATGGGCCTGCTGGACGGCCGCGCCCCGGACGACCTTTCCGGCAGCACGCTGGATTGTGCCCGTGTGTTGCACCTGCCCGTGCTGCTGGTGGTCAACGTGCGGGGCATGGCCGCCTCGCTGACAGCGCTGGTGGAAGGTTTCCAGCAACAGGCGGCACGTCATGGCGTCCGGCTGGCGGGCGTCATCGCCAACAATGCCGGCAGCCCGCGCCATGCGGATATTCTGCGTCAGGCTCTGGAAAAGGTCGGGCTGCCGCCCCTGCTGGGCGCCCTGCCCCGCCACGAGGCCTGCCGCATCCCCGAACGGCAGCTTGGCCTGCTGCCCGCGGCTGAAAGCGACTGCGATACGGTGTGGACGGACCGTCTGGCGGAACTGGCGGAAAATCATGTGGATCTGGACCGCCTGCTGGCTCTGACGCGCCGGCCCCGGCCGCTGGGGCCGCCCCTGCCCGCCCCCGGACAGCGGCAGCGGCGGCTGGCTGTGGCCCGGGACGAGGCGTTTTGCTTTTATTACCGCGCCAACGAGGACGCCCTGCGCTCCCGCGGCTGGGAGATCGTCCCCTTCTCGCCCCTGCGGGATACGGCCCTGCCGCCGCAGCCGGACGCCCTGTATCTGGGCGGCGGCTACCCGGAAGCCTTCGCCGCCCAACTGTCCGCCAATACGGCCATGCGTAGCGCCATCAGGGACTTCGCCGCCGCGGGCGGCGAGATCTACGCCGAGTGCGGCGGCTACATGTATCTGTGTGCCGGACTGGAAGCCGCCGCCGAGGGGCACGGTCTGGATGGGGAGCGCCGCGTCTGGCCCATGTGCGGCGTGCTGGAGGCCACGGCCCGCATGGGGCAGGGCCTGCGCTCGCTGGGTTACCGCGATGTCCGCTTCACGGGGGGCGCGCCCCTGGGCCTGCCTCTGGAGACCTGCCGGGGCCACGAGTTCCACTGGTCGCACATCGAGCTGCACCGGCCTTATGCGCCCCTCTATGACGTCACGGACCGTACGGGTACCCGCCCCGAAGGCGTGCATCACGGCAATGTGCGGGCGGGCTATGTGCATCTTTACTGGGGCGGTCTGGCCGATGCCGCCGCTGGCGGGAATATGGACATGGAGACGGCCCCTGCCGCTCCTGCCCCCCACAGTCCTGGCGGGCAGGTGATCCTGCTCAACGGCCCCTCCAGTGCGGGCAAGAGCACCCTGGCCCGCGCCCTGCAGGAAAAGCTGCTGGCCGACCACGGCCGCCACAGCATCATCCTGTCCATGGACGATCTTCTGCGGGCCTGTCCCGGCCGTCCGGGAGCCCTGCTGCAGGGCATGGCCGCCACGGGCCTGCCCCTGACCGCCATCCTGCACGCGGCCACGGCCGAAGCCGCGCACGCCGGGGCATGGGTCATCGTGGACCATGTGCTGGGTGAGCGCCCGGACTGGATAGATGACCTGTGGCAGCGCCTGCGGGGTATCCCCGTCCTGCCCGTGCAGGTCTGCTGCGAACTGGGCGAACTGGAACGCCGGGAAAAGGGCCGTACCGACCGCACGCCGGATTGGCCCCATGCCGCCCGGCAGGCGCGGGACATCCACGCGCCCATGCCCGGCGAGCTGCGTATCGATACCAGTTGCACCAGTCCCGAGCACTGCGCGGCCCGCATCCTTTCCGCCCTTGCCCTTCACGGCAAGGCCATGCCGTCACCGACCCTTGAGGAGGACTCCCATGAAGCCTGAGGCACACGGCGGCGACCGGCTGCGCATGGCCGCACTGGCCGGGCGCGCCCCTGACAGCCTGCTGGATTTCAGCGTCAACGTCCGTCCCGAAGGCGCACCGGAATTCCTGCGTCTGGCGCTTTGTCGCGCCCTGGACCATATCTCGGCCTATCCTTCCCCCCATGCGGAAGAGGCCATGGAGGCCGCCGCCCGCGTCTACGGCCTGCCTGCGGACTGCTTCGTGTTCGGTAACGGCACCAACGAGCTCATCCACCTGCTGGCCCGTGTCCTCAAGGAAGACGGCACTCCCTGCGCGGCCGTGATCGAACCGGCCTTCAGTGAATACGCCCTGGCCTGCGGACTGGCCGGGCTGGAGGTACGCCATCCGGACTGCGGCGTGCGCCGCGACGGGGACAGCGACGAGGACATGCTCCGGCAGCTGCTCTCCCTGCTGGCGGACGTCCCGGCCCGGGCAGCCGTCTGGCTGGCCAATCCGGGCAACCCTTCCGGATCTTTCCTGCCGCCCACTTTCTGCCGCCGTCTGCTGGAGGCCCGCCCCGACTTACTCTGGATCATCGACGAAGCCTTTGCCGCCTATGCGGGCCCCGACGACGTCTCTTCCCTCATCACGCAGCTGCCGGACAATGCCGTGCTGCTGCGCTCCCTGACCAAGTTCCATGCTGTGCCCGGCGTGCGCCTGGGCTATATGGTCACGCGGGCGGAACTGGCACGGCGATGGCGCAGACAGCTGCCCGCCTGGAGCGTCAATGCCTTTGCCCTGGCCGCCGCACAGGCCGTGCTGGCGGATACGTCGGACTTTGCCGACCGGACACGGGACGAGAACCGCCGCCGCCGCGAGCATCTGTGCGCCTGCCTGCGCGACGTACCCGGCATCACGGTCTTCCCCTCGCTGGCCAACTATGTGCTGTTCCGCTGTGAACAGGCCCCGGCGGACCTGTATGCCCGCCTGCTGCGGGAATACGGCATCGCCGTGCGCGACTGCTCCAATTATCGCGGCATGGAAGACGGCAGCTGGTTCCGTGCCGCCGTGCGGCTGGAAGAAGACCATCAGCGGCTGGCCGACGCCCTGCGCGGCATCCTGCACCCGTCCGTGCCCGTGCCGCCGCGCCCGCGCTCCCGGCGTCCCGCCCTCATGCTGCAGGGCACGTCCTCCGATGCGGGCAAAAGCATCCTGGCCGCCGCCTTCTGCCGCATCCTGCGTCAGGACGGCTATGACGTGGCTCCGTTCAAGGCCCAGAACATGTCCCTCAACTCCGGGGTAACCGCCCTTGGCGAAGAGATGGGGCGCGCCCAGATCGTCCAGGCCCAGGCGGCCCGCATCGATCCCGAAGCCCTCATGAATCCCGTGCTGCTCAAACCGCATTCGGAGACCGGGTCACAGATCATCGTCCTGGGCAAACCCGTGGGGCACATGC
>ERZ1673738.3543-NODE-3543-length-17206-cov-13.433444_pt1 | contig 17206 bp, 15 predicted proteins | sample MGYA00580198_ERZ1673738 | MGnify/ENA primary metagenome ERZ1673738 (study PRJEB41218, sample SAMN15661784) | gut metagenome | host: Homo sapiens | place: Canada: London | collected 2015-08-20/2019-03-30 | study: EMG produced TPA metagenomics assembly of... | reverse complement strand
TCTTCGTAAGGGCGCAGCCCTTCAATGGCCGGCACGCCTCGTGCCTGGCTGGCGCGCCTCGCACCCGCTTTTTTGTTTGCAAATTTTTTTCGGCGTTTTGAAAATCGGCTTATGAAAACATTTATATCGCTCTTAGTTTCCGTCTCGGCTTTCGCACTCGGCGGATGTTCTTCCGCAGTATCCGACAGCGGCGGTTTTGCCGACCTCTTCAAGCCCGACCTCTCCGACGCCGTGTATGAAAAGGGCGTCTGGAGTTTCGACAAGAACGGCGTTTTGAAGTCTAACAAAGACCAGATAATTTTCACGAAAGGCGATTACGAAAATTTCGAAATAGAGCTTGAATACAAGCTCGAGAAGGGTTCCAACAGCGGTATAGTGGTATACTGTACGGACGCGAAGGACTGGATTCCCAACTCAATGGAAATCCAGATTGCCGACAATACCGACCCGCGCTATGCCAACAGGCCCATAACCCACAACGGCGCGATTTTCGGCCACGTCTTCCCCGAATACGACACCACCGTTCCGCTCGGCGTTTGGAGCAAGATGAGGGTCGTCTGCAAGGGCAAGAACATCGACGTATGGATCGACGGAAAGCACGCCTCAAAAATCGACCTCTCGCAGTGGACTGACAACAAAAAGGGTCCCAACGGCGTCGATATTCCGGCGTGGCTCACCAAGCACAAGAAGTCCGAAATTCCGACCAAGGGCAAAATCGGCTTGCAAGGTTTGCACGGAACGGCTTCCACCGAGTTTAGAAACATAAAAATCCGCCCGCTTGCCGAGTAGCGCGCGTCTGGTAAATGCCCGACGGTTTTGCCGCGGGCGGAAAAGCTTTTCCACCCGTAAAAAAGGCGGCAACCTCCGAGGGGTTGCCGCCTTTTTTTATTGTTTTGAAACGGTTCGTTCCGTTTATCTTTTTCTGCGGAGAGCCGCGAGCGCGAGTGCGATTGCGCCGAGGACGGCCGCCGCAGTTGCGGGTTCTGGGACGGTGAAAGTGACGGATAGGGAAGTGTCGCCGAATCCCGCTTCCCACCGGATTCCGCCCGTATTTCCATCGAACACCGTGCCTGCCATGGTGCTGCCCGTTTCGTAAGTTATCACGTCTTCGAGGATAAATTCTCCCCCGCCGGCGGAGATGAAGTCCCTCATTGCGTATTCGTCGAAAGTGAACTCAAAGCCCATGTCGCGGTCGCTGCCGGTTTTGTCGAACCTGCCGTTGAAGACTATCTTGTCGTAGGCGAGTTCGCCCTCAATGTCCACGGCGATTTTGCCGGCGTACCATTCGCCTTCGTTGAATGTGACGGTGCCTATATTCCCGCTGTCGCTTGCCGTCGCGCTGAATATAGCCTCGGTTCCGGAAAGCGATAGCCGCGCGCCCTTCATGTTGGAGTGCATTCCCAGGTCGAGCCTGCCAGAGCCGACCGTCACGTCGTTTATGTTGCCGTCCGTCCCTTCCGGCGTTCCGGCGCGGAACCTTATGGTCTGCCGTCCGGCAGCCGAGCCGTTCATTGAAATGTCAAATGTCGAATTTTCCGCCGTCATTCCGAATGTGAGGGAAGTTTCCTGCGCTGTGGAGTTGGTCAGATTCATGGAAATTGACCCGTTGTAGAGCACGATGTCTCCGTTTTCGGACATTCCTCCGAGAGTGTGGTAGTGTTGTTTGCTCGAATTTTGCCACCAGAGGTTGTCCATGCGCATTATTCCGCCAATCGAGATATCCGTGCTTGTGTACATTTGCAGCTTTTCAGCGCTCTGGCTACCGAATCTTACGGAAAAGTCTCCGTCTATGTCCATTTTGGCGCGGGTGGACTGCCCAGTCAGGGAGAATTCCGGTGTGGATACCGTTTCTTCCCCTATCGAAGAGCAGTCTATCGTCATATTTCCGCCGACTTTAATGGAATTGTATAGCGCCATATTCCCACTAATGCCGCCCGAATTCATATCGAACGTCAGATCCTGCGCGAGCGTTATGGAGCTTCCCAAAGTCAACGATATTTTCGCGCCGTTTTCACAGGTTATCGATAGGGAATTTAAATTCAAATCCGTTCCGCTCACCGCAATCACGGTTACGCCCGAAACTATTCCGTTGTAGTCTGGGCCAAGAGTTCCCTCAAATTGCTGCGTGCGCCCCTCGTCGGTAAACCAGTTGGAACTATCGTTCAGATAATGGTTGAAAGCGGGGGAGTCGGCTGTATTGAAGTACAAATCCTGCGCCGCGAATGCGGAACTCCATAAAAACGGCGACGCCGACAATACAGCGGCGGCAAATTGCAATAACATATTGCAATTCAGTATATTGCGGGGGGGGGTGAAGATATTTCGTACTTTTGCGAAAGAGAAAAAAACGAGTTTTTTAGTTTACTGTAAACCGGCGCGCGGGATTGCGGCCGGGGTTGCCGCAATTTCGCGCGCCCGCTGCCCCCGCGCCTTTTTGCGGAAATCTTTTCTCTTAGGGTTCGCCGGCTTCCGCGAAGCCGCGCGTTCCGGCAAATGCGTTTCCGTTGCAAAAATCAAAAGTATCAAAAGTATTTTTGCGTTTTTGCGGCGTTCGGATAGAATCGGGGATATGGAAATTGAAAACGCCGGATTTATAGGCACGGGGCTTGTGGTTTTGACTTCGCTGCTGGGCGCGTACTACCTCGTTTTGAGGATACGCGAATTTCACGCGGAAAAGCCCGACCCGAAACTTACCTATGTCACGTATTCGCACATGGAGAAAGTGCGTGCGGAAATGATGCGCTGCGTTTCGGACGCCGTGCAGGACCTGAGGAGCCTGCGCGCTGAAATCCGCGAGGAAACGCGCTCCATGCACAAGTGCTATTCGCGGGGGCTCGACGAGGCGCGCGAGCTTATAAGCCGCAACGCGCAGAACATCAGCTCTCTCGTGGCGCAGGCGCAAATCGCCAACCAGCGCATAGCGGAGCTCAGCGTGAAAACCGACAGGCTTTTCATGAAGTCGAAGGAGGCCGAATGAGCGGCGGGGAGGATCGTTTGATGCTGCGCCGCGCGGCGCTCTTACAGCTCGAAGCCGCGTTTCCGGCGGGGCTTTCGCCGAGCGTGGTGCTGGAAGGGTTGAGGCTTTCGGGGTTCGAGTGCAATTTGCGCGAACTCGGCAGGGAGCTCGAATACCTGCGGCAAAAGGGGCTCGTGGAGTTGCGGCCCTCTCGCATAAGCCCGTCGAGCGTCCGCGCGAGCCTTACGTGCGAGGGCGCCGACTACCTTGAATCGGGAGAATTTTAGATGGCCGCGCGAAAGAGAGTTTCCCCAAAGCCTCCCGCATCTCCGGAAGGCGCGGAGCGCGCCGCGCGCCGGCCAACTGACGTATGCGGCCCCTCCGCGGGAGTCTCGCCGGCGTTCGGGGCGCACCTTGAAAGAATCCGCGCCGCGAAGGAGCGCGCCGACGCCCTCGTCGATTCCGAAATTTCCCTCGAAGCTCCCGAGGCGTCTCTCGCGCTCCTGTGGGAGATAGTCTTCGACCGCCTGTGCGCGGCGGGGGACGCCGACGTTTCGGAGGTCGGGACGCTCGCGGGGATAGTCCAGAAGCTGTTTTCGGCGGATTCCAGGCGTTCGGCGGGAAAGCCTTGTATGGCGGAGGGCGCGGGGATTTCGACGCAGACGCTCCGCAAAATAGAGGAAAAGCTGAAACTGCTTTGACATGGGTTCGGACTCGTTTTTTCTGCCGTACCAGCGCGCGTGGATAGAGGACAAATCGCGCATAAAAATCATGGAGAAGTCGAGGCAGATCGGCATGAGCTGGACCGCGGCGTATTCGCTCGTGCGTGAGCACTCGCTCTCGGGCGGAAGGCTCGACTCATGGGTGGCGTCGCGCGACGAGACGCAGGCGCGCCTGTTCCTCGCCGACTGCGCAAAATTCGCCGACATACTCGGAACCGCCGTGCGCGATTTCGGGTTTTCCGGCGTCGCCCGCGACTCCTCCGCGAATTCGATAGGGTTCGCCAACGGCACGCGGATATGGTCGCTGTCGTCAAACGCCGACGCCCAGGCGGGGAAGCGCGGCACTCGCGTTCTCGACGAATTCGCCCTCCATCCGGAACCGGAGCGGCTCTACGCCATAGCGTACCCGGGCATCACGTGGGGCGGGCGGATGGAGATAATCTCGACGCACAGGGGCTCGGGAAATTTTTTCAAGAGGCTCGTTGACGAGGCGCGGCACGGCGGCAACCCGAAGGGGGTGTCGCTGCACCGCGTGACTTTGCAGGACGCGCTCGAACAGGGGTTTCTCGGCAAGCTCAAAGCGGCGCTGCCCGAGGGGCACGAAGTTCTCGGAATGGACGAGGGCGGGTATTTCGACTACGTTAAAAACTCCTGCGCGGACGAGGAGAGCTTTTTGCAGGAGTACATGTGCTCTCCCGCCGACGACTCCGCGGGGTTCGTCGGGTTCGACTGCATATCGCGGTGTCTGTACAGGCCGGAGGACGGGAATTGGCGCGCGGCGGAGGGCGGGGCAAACCCGCTGTTTTTGGGCGTCGACGTGGGGCGGAGCAGGGACTTGTCGGTGTTCTGGCTGCTCGAACGCGTCGGCGACACGCTGTATACGCGCGAAATCTCCGCGCTCAAAAATGTCCCGTTCTCGCAGCAGGAGGCGGAACTTCACAGGTTTTTGCGCCTTCCGAACCTCAGGCGCGCGCTCATCGACCAGAGCGGTTTGGGCAGGCAGTTCGCCGAGAGGGCGGCGGAGCGGTACGGCGGCGCGCGCGTGGGAGGAGTGACGTTCACGGCGGGGGTGAAAGAGGCGCTCGCGTACCCCCTGAAAGCGCGCTTTGAGGACGCAAAAATAAGGATACCCGACGACATCGAAGTCGTCGCCGACATAAGGAGCGTGCGCAAGGAGGTCGGCGCGGGCGGAACGCTGCGGTTTTGCGCGGAGCGCACTTCCGACGGGCACGCCGACAGGTTCTGGGCGCTCGCGCTCGCGGTTTCGGCGGCGGACGGGGCGAAGTCGAACGCCGGAATTGAGCTGCTCGAAAAAGAGGCTCCGAGGCTCGTCTGGTGAACCCGCGTCCCCGCGCGCAAATTTCGTAAGTTGCGCGCGGGGCCCGCGGGCGAATGGCAATCCGTCCCTTTCGGGGAAAGCTTTTGCGCGCCGCGGGGGGCAAAAATATTTCTATATTTTTTGTTGACTGTCCCCCGAAAAAATCTAACTTGTGCCTTAAAAAGGAGGGCAAAACATCGGTTCGGTCGAATTGGGGGCACACCTTTAATAAAGCGGAATCGGGCGTATTGCTTCTCGATTTTCTACTACCAGAATATCTCCGGCGTAGATTTCCTCTAACAACCAATAAAAAACAAATATGAATAAAGCAGAACTCATTCTTGAAATCCAGAAACTCCTCGGCAAGGACGCAACGAAAGCCTGCGCCGAAACGGCTCTCAATGTTGTTCTCGCGGCGATCAAGGCTGGCGTTAAGAAGAACAAGAAGCTTCAGCTTATCGGTTTCGGCACTTTCTCGGTCGCCGAACGCAAGGCTCGCATGGGCATCAATCCCCAGACGAAGGAAAAGATCAAGATCAAGGCTTCGAAGGTTGTTAAGTTCAAGCCCGGCGCTGACTTCAAAGTCGGCAAGTAAGCTTGTCGGGTCTGATAGGCCTTTGAAAAACGGCGGTTTTGCGGCCGCCGTTTTTTTGCGCGCATTGCGGAGGTTGCGCCCGCTTTGCGCCGTTCGTTGAGAATTTTTTACAGGCGGTTTGCTGCGCCGCGGGGTTTTGCGGCGCGCCGCAAAACCCGCGCTTCGGCCTCCCTTTGGGGATTCGCCCTACCGAGGGAGGAAATTATTTTTCCCTCACCACGCGGAATCCGACGTTTCCGTATCCCTTTGCGGGATTTCGCATTTCTCCCCTGCGCTCGGTGCGGCACTCCGTTCTGGCGGAGTCGAACGCGCCTCCCTTGACTTCCGCAAGCTTTTCCCCGCCCGGGCCCGCGGCGTCCGTAGAAGTCCACTCCCAGCAGTTTCCCCACATGTCTATCGCCCCGCACGCGGACAGGGTTTTGGCGTAGGCGTCGACGGGGGAAGTTTTGTCGCCGATTCCGCAGTTGAAATCCGCGTCTTTCGGCATATGGCCCGCGGCGAGCTCCCATTCCGTGGCGGTCGGAAGGCGGTATGCCGCCCCGCCGTTCTTTTGCGAAAGCCACTTGCAGTAGGCTTCGGCGTCCTCGCGCGAGACGTTTACCGCCGGGTGCCTTGCGTCGGAGCCTCCGTCGGGAACGCTTTTGCCGGCGGATTTCAAAAACGCGCGGTATTCGGCGTTCGTGACGGGAGCGTATGATATGCAGACGTTTTGCGCGGCGCCGAGTACAGGAAGATAGCCGTCTTTCGGCGCGCGGGCGCCTGGGCGGAGGCGCGGGTCGGAGAAACGGCTCATCGTCCGCTCAACGCTGAGGTTTCTGTTCACCGTCATCTCGTCGACGATCTCCTGCATTTCGCGCACTTTGGAAGCCTCTTTTGCTGTTTTTTTCAGGTCTTCAAGTTTTGCCTTCTTGCGCGCGAGCACTTTGTCGTAATTCGCCTCGACCCGCTTTTTTAGCGCAGCCCTGTTTTCCTCCGACGGGTTTTTGCGGTAGGCGGCGACAAGCCGCATCGTTTCGTCGTCTAACTTCGGGCGCTCCTTTTCTATCGTTGCGGAGAGCCTGTGCATTTTCGCCTCCGGATTCGGCGCGGCAAAGGCCGCGAAAGCGGATGCGGCTATCGCCGCGGTTGCCAGAATTTTCATTATTTGCGCGTTCATATTTTCCATTTCCCTTTGATAGTTGGCGGCGGACGTCAGTACGCGCCCGTTTTTATCCGTTTAAACGAGCCGCCGCGCAAAAGGTTTCACTTCGCGTTTTTTTCGGCGCGCCGGACTTTTTTGCGTCGGCTGTGGAATGGAGGGCGCGGTTTTGCGCGCGGCGCGCGGGCGGATTTTTGGAACCGCTCGGGCGGGGGATTGCGGTGTGACGACAAATTAAAACGCGCGGAGCCGAAGCCCCGCGCGTTCGTTTTTTTTGCGCTTAAAAATTGCCGCTTTATTTTCTCCTGCGGTGTGCGGCGATGGAAAGCGCGAGCGCGCCGAGGATTGCCGCCGCCGCCGCAGGCTCGGGAACTACGCCGAGCGACAGCTGCACCGTCGTGAGCCCCGTTTCGCCGTCTGCGAGGAAGGTCAATTCTCCGTCTATTCCCGCCTGCGTTTTGAGGATTATGTCAGCGAGGCCGAAATCGGAGTCGTCGGTTTTGAAGCTCATCAAGTCCCACTCAATAGTCTCCGCGCCGAGGGTTTCGAGATAAATTTGAAGGTCGTCCTTTGATATGTTTATGTCGAACACTATTTGCGAATCGGGGGCGTCTTTTGTCACTCCGCCGTTAATTTGAATGAAGTCGCAGTCGACTTCGCCGATGTCGAAAACTATCGTGCCTTCGTAGAAGCTCATGGAGTCGAACTGGACTCTGCCGATTTCCTGCCCCGAAGAGAGCCCCGCCGCGCTGAACACGGCGTCGGCGGCGTTGCCGCTGTACCCGTAGAGGCTGAGGTTGGCGCCTTTCATTCCGTCGTGCATTCCGATGTCGAGCCTGCCGCTGCTGATTTCCACATTGTTTATGTTGGCGTCCGCAAGCTGCTTTCCGTTGCACCAGTAGGGGTCTGCGGGGGCGAACCGCAAAATTTGCCTGCCGTTTCTGGCGTCGGCGGCGGACATTGTGATGTTCAGTTTGTCCTGGCTGTTTTCGTACATGGCGAAAGACCCGGAGACCTCGTAGGACGACGAGTTGGTCAATACGAGGTTTACGGTTCTGGCGGATGCGGAAACCCAATTTTCTTTTGCGATGTTGAACCTGACGCTCGCGCCTTCCCCGCTGCCGTCGGCGTCTCCGATTCCGCCCACCGTACGGGTGAAGACTTCCGACTGCGTGTTGTTTGCAAGCATATTCCACTGCCCCCCGCTTATGTCCACAGCTCCTTTTACCGTGAAATTTACGTTGTCCGTCGAGAATATGAGAGTTCCCCGCGATATTACGTTGCCGTCGATTTGTATGCTTGCCGTGGCGGGGGATCCCACGCCGTCGGTGATCCGCAGAGAGAGGTAGTCGGGGGAGCCGTTTCTGTCGACGTTGATGAGCCAATCCCCTCCGACGCGCATTTGGGCGTTGCGCCACATCGTAATTTTTTGCGTCAGCTGCTGCCCGTAGGATGCTGTGGATTCCTTAGACAGAGTAAAGTTAGTGACCAGGTTTCCGGAGGTTTGCAGAAAGGTGTCGTTCCCGAATGTTATGAAATCACCGCCGGCGTTGAATTCCGTGAGCGAATAGTTCAGGTTCCCGAAAATAGGGGTGGAATTGGCCGCTATTTTTGTGGTGAGCGTTCCGGACGCCGAAATGTAGGCTTCTTGCGAGCCGTCGAGGGAGCCTTCAAAAGGGTCGGTTTTTTCGGGGTTCGCAAACCAGTTTGCGGGATTGTTTATGTACGTTGAATTGTTGTCGGAGATATCGTTGAAATAGATGTCTTGCGATTGCGCTCCGGCTTGCGGCGCGATGGCGGCCGCCGCGGCAAACGCGATAACTGACAGTATGCCAGAAATATGGGGGGTATGTGTAGTATTGATTTCCATAATAATTCCTATATATGGAAAACCGCATTTTTGGAAAAGAAGAAATTTCTTCTTTTTTAGTTAACAGTAAACCTACTGCGGAGGCGCCCGCTTATAAGCGTCCGATTCGCGCTATTTGCGCCTTATCAGGCGGTAGAACTGGCCGATGTCCTCGAGGATTCTCTTGCAGACGTATGAGTTTGAGGGCGTCTGGGTGATGTAGCTCGTGCGCCCGAATATGGCGAGAATCGTAGCCCCGATAAAGTTTTCGGGAAGTTTTTTTATCTCGCCCCTTTTTATCGCGTTGCGTATCACTTTGCGCGCCTTGTCGAATTCCGCCTGCGCCTCGCGCTTGAACTTGGGTTCGCACTGTATCATCGCCGAGTAGAGGGTGTTGTATTTCAGGATGTCGACCTCCTCCCCGTCGATGCTGGTCATGGAGCCCACCGCCTTTTCGGCGTTGCGGAAAAATTCGGCGAGCGTTATCTTGTCGTAGTCGAGCTCCGGAAAAAATTTGTCGTAAAAATATTTCCGGCACGCCTCAAAAAAGAGCTCCGACTTGCTCTTGAAATACCTGTACATCAGCCCGCGCGAAATTCCGAGCCTGTCCTGAATGTCGCTCACGAGAACCCTGTCGTACCCCTTTTCGAGGAGCAGCAGGAAAGTCGTCTTCAAGATTTTGTCGCGCGTGGTCTGGGACATGCCGAATTTTTTTGGGAAATAATCCCCAAAAGGCCGGCGCAAGGCAAGGCGAATTTTATTTTCGCGGGTGGCGGCCGGTAGAGAATGGGCGCGGGAAAGGGGAATGGCGCTGCCGATTTTCTTTTTCCCCGCCAAGAGCCGTTTCCCCGTCAACCGTTCAATTTTCTTGCAGATTGCGTCTCAAACCTGCCGCTTCCCTCTCGAAAAACTCAATTTCCAAATCCCGCATTCTTCCCGTTTTAACGGTTTGGGGAGGAGGAAGGCCGGAAGTCCGTCAAATTTTTTGAGCCGAATCGGCGGGAAATGCCGCTCGGGAAATATTTTTGATTTTGAAAGGGGCGGGGCGATGTCTGCGCGGCCTTTCCGTCCCGGCTGGAATGCGGGCTTTGCCGCCGTATGGAGGCAAAAAGCTTTTCTGCCCGCCATCTTGCGCCGGACGCCGCGGAGGATTAAAGCCGATTGTGCATTCCAAATGCCTGAATTTTTTTGCGGGGATTCCCGCATGTTGCGAAGGAAGGAGCTGGAAGGCTCCGCGGTGAATGAACGTTCATTCATTTTTTTGTTTGACAATGAACGTCCGTTCATTTTGCATCGGTCCTTTCCAGAAAATTATGAAAAACTTAAAGACACTTTTCGCCGCGTCGTCGGTTCTCGCGGCGGCTTCGGCGTTCGGCGCCGGCTACCAGATAATAGAGCAGGGCGCCGCCAATATGGGCAACGCAATGGCCGGGGCCACCGCCAACGCTAACTGCGACGCCTCCGCCGCGTTTTGGAATCCGTCGGCGGCTTGCGCAATGCCCCTCGAAGTGGGCAAGACGCGCGTGGATTCCGTCGTGTCCCTCGTCCTTCCGACCCTTTGCGTAAACGACAGGGGCTCGACGCCGTCCGCCCTCATGGGGCCGAACAGCGAGGGTTCCTGCGGAACGAACGAGGTTGTCCCGAACTTCTACGTCGTCCACAGGTTTACGGAGGATCTTTACGGCACGCTGTCTGTCACGGCCCCATACGGCCTTGAATCCAAGTATAACGGGGACTGGTTCGGAAGAATGCAGGGCACCCGCAGCTACCTCTACACAACCGACGTCAACCCCGGGTTCGCGTACAGGGTAAACGACTGGTTTTCCGTCGGCGGCGGGGTGAGCGCGCAGTTCGCCTACTGCACTCTCGCAAGCTACATTCCCGGCATGGGAACGCTCGACTACACCGGCCAGAGCTGGAGCGTCGGCGGGAACATAGGCTTTACCGTGCAGTACGCCGAGGACGGCCGTTTCGGCTTCTCGTGGAGGAGCCAGGTTTCGCACACCCTCACGGGCGGCGAGCACCTCAACGACGTCCTGCGCGCCGACATCTCCGCCGACATGTACATGCCCGACACTTTCACTGTCGGCATATACCAGCGGCTGCGCGGCGCCTTCCGCGAATTTGCGGTTATGGCGGAATACGCCTACACCCGCTGGTCGGTATTCGAGGACGTGACGATAGAGGGCGGCACCGCCGGCACCGTCAAAATCCCCGAAAATTGGGAGGACACCTCCCGCGTGGCTCTCGGGTTCCACTACTACCCCGAGGAAATCGAGAATCTCACTATCCGCATAGGCGCGGCCTACGACGAAAGCCCCGTAAACGGCGCCAAAAACCGCACGTCGCGCATTCCGTGCTCCGACAGAATTTGGGCCAGCTGCGGCATAGGCTATAAAATCGGCAATGTGTCCTTCGATTTGGCGTACTCCTATATATTTGTCTTGGACAGCTCTATGGACAGGACGGAATCGCTGCCTCTGCCCACGACTCTCAGGGGCGACTATTACGCCCACATACACGTGATTTCCGCGCAAATAGGCTTTGAATTTTAATCTCGCGCGCGTTTGCGCGCCGACGCGATATGCCTTTCTTCCCGCCCCGCGCATTTGCGCGGGGCTTTTTTTGGGGCGCGGGGCGCGGCGGGTAAACGCGCGGTTTCGGAGGGTGGGAGACGGGGAGTTTGCTTTGCCCGCGCCGCGCGCCCCGTAGCGCCTGCCGGCTGGCGAGGATTATTCGATTTCCCCGCCGCTTCCGTCAAAAGCAAAAGCCCGCGCAAACGCGCAGGCTTTCCCGATAATTTGAACCTTGCGGCGGGCCGGCCCTATTCGGCTTTGGCCTTGTTTCTTACGTCGTACATGCCGTAGCCGATTTTCCTGACTTTCGATATAGTTTCGGAATACGGGTTGTCGCACACGTCGGTGAGCCCGACTTGGAAGTTTTCGCCGTCGAACCTGCCCGTCACGGCCTGGTCGGAGAACTGGTGCCAGTGGATTCCGACTATCGCGGGGTTTTCGAGGGCGGATTTGGCGTAGTCGTAATACGCCTGCGCGCGCGCGTTCTGGTCGGCCTTCATTATGAGCGACGGGTGGAACGGGCCGCGGTCGGTGGAGCCGAAATGCCATTCCCCGACCATAACGGGCTTGTCTATGCCGTCGGGGAGTTTGAAATCTTTCAGATTGTCGCGGTATATGTTGTAGCTTATTATGTCGCAGTACTTGGCGGCGGCGCCTATGGCGAGGCTGTTGGAACCGGAGAACCGGCAGCCCATATAGAGTTTGTTCGGCGCGAGCGCTTTGAGCTCGTCGCGGATTGCCCTGAAATACTCCTCGGCTATCTTGCGGGTAAACGATTTCAAATCCTCGGAATCGGCGCCCTTTGGGACTTCCGTCTTTGCGAGGAAGTCGTTCCAGTCGGAGTACGACGTCTTCCATGCCCCGTTGAGTTTTTTGATGTCGCCCGAATACTTTTTCTTCAAATCCTCCGCGAACGCCTTTTTTGCCGGCATCTCGGCGGGCGAGGCCAGCGCGCATTTTGTCAGATCCTCCGGGCCGCCCCAATGGAGCTCGTTGTCCACGAAGAACCCTATGCACCACGGGTCGTTGAGCTGCTCTTTGCGCTCTTTGAGGTTTTTCCTGACGTTTTCCCTGAACTCTTTGGCGAACGGATCGCGGAACGGCCACCACCAGCCGTCTGAACCTGCCAGCGCCGGGCCTTTGATCTCGAATCTGTCCACATACGGCGTTTTGCGTTGCAGGAAAATCGAGCTGTCGGAACTGTTTGCTATGGTGTTGAGTCCCCAGCTGCGCAGGCGCCTGTGGGCGGCTTCGGCGAATTTGTCCCGCCAGTCTTTGCCGTATTTCCTGAAAATGTTCGCGGCGGAAAAGTCGTAGGTCTCCTTGATTCCACGCTTTTGGTAGTGGGGGACGAGGAGCTCGTCTTTCGTCGTGTAGAAGAGGGCGAACGGGTCGTCTTTTTGGGGGAGGTTTTCAAAGTAGAATTTTCTGCCGTCGAGCGGCGTTATGGCGGACGAGGGCGTCACCCTCACCACCCCGTGCGACCAGAAAAGATTTCCGTCCGGATCTATAAGCCACCATTTTCCGCCGATTTTTTCCGTTCTGAAATGTCCCGTGGCCTCGCGCTTTCCGCCGGCCGCCCAGCCGCCGAACCTGTCGCGGTTGACGGGGCCGGGGTTTTCGGCGAGTTCTTTCCGCTCTTTTTCGGCGGCGGCTTTGAGTTCCGCGTCGGAATGGATTTTCCCCGGCCATTCCCTGAATTTGAACTGCCCGTATTTGTCCACAAACGGGAAGAATTCCCTTTCGGACATATTGAACCATGCGGGAACGTCGGCGGGGTCGTGCTCGGCGGCGGTCAGCGAATAGAGCTTCATTGGCGCGCCGTTCCCGTTCCAGGGGCGGATAAGTTTTATTTTTTTTATTTTCGAGTAGTCGGAGGGGAGGGAGGATCTGTCGCCTCCGCCGAACGGGCTCGCGCGCATTCCGCCGATTTTCGCCGCCGTCTCGGGATCCCTTGGAGGCCGCGGGTGTTTGTAGACGACGGTTTTTCTTTCGCCCGGGGCGATTTCGACGACGCCGACTTGCAGAAAGTCCGTTGTTTTGGCATTGCCGTCGGAAATTTGGAGCTTCAATTTCAGGACGTCCGTCTTTGAGAGATTCTCGACGTCGAATTTAAAGTCGAGATTTTTTGAAAGATTCCAGTTGCCGTCGAATTCGACGCCCCGGGAAGCCAGGAGCGATCCGTCTTTCTTTTCGCACTTTTGGGCGGTGGCGCCGATGTTTTTCGCGCCGTCGAAAATCGTTATGTCGGCGGCGGAGAGCGCCGCGGCAAAGGCGATCGACGCGGCTGCTGCGGAAAAGATGCGGGTATTTGTCGTCATGGCAAAAGATAGGTTTTGGCGCGAAGCGCACATATGCGGCGCTTTCCACGAAAACCTAATTTCGCCTCCGCGCGTTTTCAAGCGAAAAACGCGCACGAAAGCGCCCGTCTAAAACCCGCATAGGGAGAATGCGGGGGAAAACGGCGGCGCAGCCTACTTGCGGCTTTCGGAGAGGATTTCAATCCAATAGCCGTCGGGGTCTTCGATGAAATACAAATCCATGTCGAAGTTTTCAAAACACACGCAGCCCATTTTTTTGTGGAGTTCCCGCCATTTGCCGTAGTCTCCGCGGACGGTCATGCACAGGTGGCTCTCGTTGTCGCCGAGGTCGTATTTGCCCTCCTTGTCCCTCAGCCACGTGAGTTCGAGCCTGAAAGCGGTCTCCCCGTCCCCGAGGTACGCTATTTTGAAGGACCCGTCGGACGAGTCGATTCCGCCGACCTTTTCGAGCCCGAGCGCGCGCCGGTAGAAATCCGCGCTCTTCCCGATGTCGGACACGTTTATGTTGAAGTGGTTGAAAAAGGCCCTTTTGTTCTCCATTGCGCTTCCGTTAAATTGCGCCGTTGGGCGCGTTGCAATAAAAAAAAGGAGGGAGGTTCGGGACAAAAAACGCCCCGCGCCTCCCCCGTTATTATATATTGGAGGAAATTTTTAGTCCCCGTGCGGGCCTGAATTGGAGCTTCCGGAAGCTTTGCTGCGGTCGATGGCCTGCAAGGACAGGTAGGAGTCCCCGAAAGTTGCGAGGTTGTCGAGCTCCGTGTCGAAGATGTCGTAGTGGGCCTCTTCCTCTTTGATTATCCCTTCAAAAAGCGTCTTGGTCCCGCTGTCCGAGTAGGACGCCGCGAGGTTCGCCCACTTGTTGTAGTCGGCGACGCTTTCGTCTTCAAGGCCGCGGGCTACCGTGAGCATCTCCTCGACCTTTTTGAGGTTTTCGAGCTTTACGGGCTTTACGGGGCCGGCGAGCTTCATCACGACATCGCCTTTGAGGAAGAGGATTCTCTCGGCGAGCTTTTCGACGTGGATCATTTCCGCTATTGATATTCGCTTGAAAATCGCGGCGAGCGGCTCGTATCCGCGGTCGTCGCAATGAAAGTGGTAATACATATACTGGTGGACCGAGAGGAGTTCCTCCGCTACGGCCTTGTTCAGCAGTTCTACGCTTCTTTTTCTGTCCATGATATTTGCAGGTTCGTTTCGGCGGCTTGTTCCGCCATGCCGTATAACGACACTTTGCGCCGGACGGAGTTCCGAAAAAAAACGCGGGACGTGACAGCTTTTAGCGGGAGGTTCGGGCCGTTGCCGAGGGAGGGAAATGCGGCTCCGGCGGATTGGCGGTATGAAAAATCGGCTTTACAGCTTTTCGCAAAAATATACCGTGTATTGCGTTATGCACAGATACGCGACATATGCAATGCTTGCCCTCGCGGTTTCCGCGTTCGGGCAGGTTTGGGGAGGGGCGAAATACGCCCTTGAAAACGGTTCGGTAAAATTCGAGCTCGACGAAAACGGGAGGCTTTCCTCGCTGAAAAATAAAGCTTCCGGCGCGGAATACGCCGGCGGCGGGGATCTTTGGCGCATCATATATTCGCGCGGCGATTCGCTCGAAAACGAATGGCTGCCGTCAGACGCTCCGCTTAAAATCTCAAAGCCATCGCCCGACAAAATCCTGCTCGAATACGGCGGGCAATTCCCCGTAAAAATCGAATGTTCCCTGGACGGCGGGCAGGTTTTGCTGAAACCGGCGGTGGAAAACGCCTCAAAAGACCTCGTTTTGCGCGAGTTTCAATTTCCCTTTGTCAAAAACCTTCCCGATGCCGAAAACTCCAGAATAATATGGTCGAAATCCGGCGGCGCCTATGCCGTTCGCGGCGGGCAGAGCCTGCGGAAATGGGTTGAGGACGCCAGGACTTCCTATATGGCGGAAGACTACAACGCCGTCGAGCGCTCGGAACTCTATCCCGGGGTTCTCGCGCTCAACTGTTTTTTTGTCGAGCGCCCGAATTGGAAGGGAACGCTCTATATGGCAAGCTACGACGACTCTTTTCAAAAGACCCTGCACCTCTTCCGCGGAAGGGCGGCGGACGGCAAAAAGGAGCGCGAGATCGACGTTGGATTTGTAAAATACCCGTTCCTCAAATCGGGTGAGAGCCGGGAGTATCCCGCCTGCGCAATGGCGCCCGTAAACAAATGGGAGGACGGCGCCAAATTTTACGCAAAATGGGCGGGTTCGTGGCGCAGGCCGTTCAAGCCCGCAGATTCGCTTTTGTCCTCCAACGGCTGGCAGAGGCTCATCGCGCGCCACCAGTACGGAAAGCAGTTTTTCAAATACTCCGACTTCCCGAAAATTCTCAAAGACGGGCTTGCGGCCGATATCGACACCCTATTCCTGTTCGGCTGGTTCAAGGAAGGGCACGACGCGGGGTATCCCCACTACTCTCCGGAATCGGAGCAGGGCGGCGACGAGGCCCTCAAAAAGGCGATCGCCGAATTTAAAAAGGGCGGCGGAAAGGTAATAATATATTACAACGGCCAGCTCATAGACGCCGCCACGGATTTCTACAAGAAGCTCGGGCATAAGATAAGCGTCAAGGTTCCGGGCGGCAGCGAGCACATAGAGCGTTATAGGTTCGGCGGGGCGGGCACGGCGCTGCGGACTTTCGGCAACAAGACTTTCGTCACCGCATGCCCGTCGTCCGCCGAGTGGCTCGAAGTCCTGAAAAAACTCGCCGACCGCGCGCTTGGCATGGGTGCCGACGGCGTGTTTTTCGACCAGCTCGGCTACATGAGCCAGGTCTGCTGGGACGAGTCGCACGGGCACGAAGTCCCGTTCATGGAGGTGATGGGCGCCAAGCGCAAAATGCTCGAAAAGTTGCGCGGCCACATAAAGGCCGTGAATCCCGGCGCGACTTTCGGCATAGAATGGCTGACTGACTGCACATCCGACTGCGCGGACTATGTGCACAATGTCGGCGTCTGCACGTCGCTTTCGTTCAAGGACGGCTACGGCGTGCCGCGCACAGATTTCGTCCCGCTCTTCCAATACATATTCCCCGAAACCCGCACTACCGACAGGGATATCCGCGACGACACCGACGTGAAGCGCAGGGTGAACCTCGCCGTCCTCCGCGGGTGGAGAACCGACGCCGAAATATACCGCTGCCGCGCAACTCTCGCCGAGGCCCCGAATTATCAGTCGTATTTGAAAAAAGTCGGCGCCCTGCGCGACAAGTACCGCGGGCTGATTCTCAACGGCTCATTCCGCGGAACGGATTTGGCGGAGTGCTCAAACCCCCGCGCGGACTATTCCGTCTTTACGGCGGGCGACGGACTTGCAGTTGTCGTAACGCAGTCGTCCGAGGATTCCATGAAGGCGAATTTCAAGATTCCCGGCTTCAAATTCGCCGAGAGCGGGGAAGTCGGCGGGTGCTCTGTTTCGGGCTCCGGAGATTCGGCGGAGGTCTCGTTGCCAAAAGACGCAATAGCCGTGCTGATATTCCAAAAGTGATTTGGCGAATGCTTTTGGCGCGGGGCTGCGTTGCTTCGGAATAAGCCGCACCCTTACGTACTAAAAGTACGCTTCGGCCGCGGCTTTTCCTTTATATTTATGAAGGGATAGCCTTATCGCGCAGCGATAGGCGTAAGGGCGCAGCCCTTCAATGGAAGCGGCACTGCCGCTCTTGCCCCGCACCAAAATCATTACGCCAAATCGGGGAAGCTGGGGTTTTTCGGAA
>ERZ1673738.3539-NODE-3539-length-17231-cov-5.415580_pt1 | contig 17231 bp, 16 predicted proteins | sample MGYA00580198_ERZ1673738 | MGnify/ENA primary metagenome ERZ1673738 (study PRJEB41218, sample SAMN15661784) | gut metagenome | host: Homo sapiens | place: Canada: London | collected 2015-08-20/2019-03-30 | study: EMG produced TPA metagenomics assembly of... | reverse complement strand
CTGGACCCCGGCTATGCCCACGGGTGCAAGGTGGCGGTCATCGACGGCACCGGCCGGGTGCTGGACACCGCCGTGGTGTATCCCACCTTCGGTCCCCGCCAGAGGCAGGAGGCCATCGCCCGCCTGTCCCAGCTGGTACGCCGCCACGGCGTCACCCACATCGCCATCGGCAACGGCACCGCCAGCCGGGAGACCGAGCAGATGGCGGTAGAGCTGATCCGGCAGCTGGGCGGCGGCGTCAGCTATATGATGGTCAACGAGGCCGGGGCCTCCGTATACTCCGCCAGCAAGCTGGCGGCGGAGGAGTTTCCGGAGTATGACGTGAACCTCCGCAGCGCCGTGTCCATCGCCCGGCGGATGCAGGACCCCCTGGCGGAGCTGGTGAAGATCGACCCCAAGGCCATCGGCGTGGGCCAGTACCAGCACGATATGCCCCAGAAGCGGCTGGACGAGACCCTGTCCGGCGTGGTGGAGGACTGCGTCAACGCCGTGGGCGTGGACGTGAACACCGCCTCCGCCAGCCTGCTGGGCCGGGTGTCCGGCCTCAATGCCACCACTGCCAGGAATATTGTGAAATACCGGGAGGAAAACGGCGCCTTCACCGGCCGCCGCCAGCTGCTGAAGGTCCCCAAGCTGGGGCCCAAGGCGTTCCAGCAGTCGGCGGGCTTTTTGCGGGTGCCGGAGAGCAAGTCCGTGCTGGACAACACCGGCGTCCATCCGGAGAGCTATGCCGCGGCCCAGGGACTCCTGGACCTGTGCGGCTATACCCTGGCGGACGTGTCCGCCGGGAACCTGGCGGCCCTGCCGGACAAGATCAAGGCCCTGGGGGAGGAAAGCGTTGCCCGTCAGCTGGACATCGGCGTGCCTACCCTGCGGGACGTGGCGGCCGAGCTGGTGAAGCCGGGCCGGGACGTCCGGGATGAGCTGCCTGCCCCCATTCTGCGAACGGATGTGCTGGATATTAAGGACCTGGCCCCCGGCATGGTGCTGACGGGCACCGTCCGCAACGTGGTGGATTTCGGCGTGTTCGTGGACATCGGCGTCCACCAGGACGGCCTGGTGCATATCTCCCAGGTGTGCAACAGGTTCATCCGCCACCCCTCGGAGATCGTATCCGTGGGCGACGTGGTACGGGTGGTGGTGCTGGAGGCCGACGAGAAAAAGCACCGCATCAGCCTGTCCATGAAGCAGGTCCCCAAGGAGTAAGCAGGCGCATTCCGCAACGGGCAGGGGAGGGGCCGTGCCCCTCCCCTGGTTTGCTTCTCCCTCCACCCCGGCAGCTTAAGGATTATTTTACGGTCTGTTCAAAAACAGCGGGAAAAACGTGGTATAATGATACCATCAACAAGTCGAGGGTTATTATGGACAAGCACGTTTTCACAGCCAAACAGAAAAAGCTCATTGGCTGGGCCGCCATTGCCATTTTCCTGCTGCTGTCGGCGGTGGTGGGATGGTTCGTGGGCCGCCCGCTGGTGCGGTTTGCATCCCAGCCGGAGCAGTTCCGCCAGTGGGTGGACGGTCACGGCCTGATGGGCTGCGCCGCCTATGTGGGCATGGTGTTTTTACAGGTGGTGGTGGCTGTGATCCCCGGAGAGCCTCTGGAGATCAGCGGCGGCTACGCCTTTGGCGCGGTGCGGGGGAGCCTGCTGTGCCTGCTGGGCGCGTTCCTGGGCAGCGTGGCGGTGTTTGCCCTGGTGCGCCGGTTTGGCCGGGAGCTGGTGGATATCTTCTTTCCCCGGGAGAAGCTGGAAAAGCTGAAATTTTTGCAGAGCTCCCCCAAGCGGGACGCTCTGTTCTGGCTGGTATTCATGGTGCCGGGCACGCCCAAGGACCTGCTGTGCTACTTCGCAGGGCTGACGGACCTGTCCTGGGGCAAGTGGCTGCTGCTGTGTACCGTGGGCCGCCTGCCGTCGGTGCTGACCTCCACCATAGGAGGCGACGCCCTGGGCGTGAAGGATTACCAGTTCGCGGTGCTGGTTTTTGCCGCCACCCTGGCGGTGTCCGCCGTGGGGCTGCTGATCTACCGGGCCCTGTGCCGCCGCCACCAGCGCAGGCAGGAGCATGTCTGAATAAAGCACCCCCGGTGCAGCTTGTCAAAAAAGGGCGGCGCCCTTTTTTGACAAAAGAGATTTCGCTCCGACCCGCGCGTTTTCACGCATAAAATGCGCGAAAACACACTCTCTCCGCGCAAAGTATTTTTCGCGACGTACACGCCCAACGGAAGTCCCCTTGGGGGGCGCCGCCGCGAAAAATAGATTGAACACTATTCGCAGCCTGCGGGCTGCGAACTCTGCGAGGCTTTTTTGGCAGGTAGAATATACCCCCGGTGCGCCGCACCGGGGGTATTCTTATGGCTCGTAGTCGAAAATGGCCTTCTTTTCCAGCAGGGGGCCGAAGCGATCCTTCCACCGGTGGTGCATGGCGGAGGCGTCATAGGCTGTCAGGGCCGCCGGGTCCATGTCCAGCCGGATCAGCACATGGTACCGGTTGTCCCGGTCCACGCAGCCGGGAAGGACCTCTGCGCCCCAGACGCCGGGAATGTCCCCGGCGGCGGAGAAAATCTCCCGGATCTGCGGCAGATAGGCCCGCCAGTCCCCGGCCTCGGGCCGGAATTTCGCCAGAATACAGTGCTTCACAGCCGCCCCTCCTCACAGGCCGACATACGGAATAATCAGGCCCAGGAGCATAACGATGGCCATCAGCAGGGCCACGCCCATGGCCACATACTGGGTCCATTTGCGATTTTTCATTGGATTTCCTCCTTCGGTATCACGCGCTTGATGCTCTTTTCCACCTTTCGCCGGGGGGCCAGCACCTCGTGGCCGCATCCGGCGCACCGCAGGCGGATGTCCATCCCCACCCGCAGCACCTCCCACCGGCGGCTGCCGCAGGGGTGTTCCTTTTTCAGCTCGACCACATCGTGGAGCTTCAGGTCCATGGGATCGCCCACCTTTCCGGTCAATTTTTCTTGATATCCTCCCAGTACCGCCGGGCGGCCTGCTCGGTCTTGTTGTCGCCGTATTCGTAATAGGTCACGTCCCCCAGGGCCTCCGGCAGGTACTGCTGGGCCACATAGTGGTGGGGGTAATCGTGGGGGTATTTGTAGGCCGGGGCCTTGCCGCTGCCGGTGCTGTCGGCGTGGACGTTCTGCAGGTGACGGGGCACCTGGCCCACCTTCCCCTTCTGGATATCGCGCATAGCGGCGTTGATGGCGTTGTAGGCGGAGTTGGACTTGGGCGCCGTGGCCAGGAGAACGGCGGCCTCCGCCAGGGGCAGCCGCCCCTCCGGCAGACCCAGCTCCCGGGCCGCGTCCACGCAGGCCTTGGTGATGGCCATGGCCTGGGGATAGGCCAGCCCCACATCCTCGGCGGCCATGACCAGCAGCCGCCGGCAAGGGGACAGCAGGTCCCCGGCCTCCAGCAGGCGGCCCAGGTAGTACACCGCCGCGTCGGGATCGGAGCCCCGGACGGACTTTTGCAGGGCGGACAGCAGATCGTAGTGCTCGTCCCCCTCCCGGTCGTAGCGCATGGCGCTGCGTTGGGCCGCCTGCTGGGCGTCCTGGGCGGTGATGCGCAGGCCGCCGTCCACAGGCCGGGCGGCCTGGTCCAGCAGCTCCACGGCGTTCACGGCCTTGCGCACGTCGCCGCCGCACCCGGCGGCAATGAGGCCCGGCACCTCCGGCTCCCAGGTCAGGGGCAGGGGGCTGCGGCGGCGGACGATGTCCAGGGCCCGCTCCACGGCGGGCAGCGTCTCCTCCGCCGTCAGGGCCTTGAACTCAAACACCGTGCTGCGGGACAGCAGGGCGTTGTATACATAGAAATACGGGTTCTCCGTGGTAGAGGCGATCAGGGTGATCTTGCCGTTTTCCATGAACTCCAGCAGGCTCTGCTGCTGCTTTTTGTTGAAATACTGGATCTCGTCCAGGTACAGCAGCACCCCGTTGGGGGCCAGCATGGTGTCCACATCGGCGATGATGGCCTTCACATCCTGCAAAGACGCGGTGGTGGCGTTCAGGTGGTACAGGGCCTTTTCCGTGCGCTTGGCGATGATGGAGGCGATGGTGGTCTTGCCGGTGCCGGAGGGCCCGTAAAAGATCATGTTGGCGGAGGTCCCGCCCTCGATGAGACGGCGCAGCAGGGCGCCGGGGCCCAGCAGGTGTTTCTGGCCTGCCACCTGGTCCAGGGTCTGGGGGCGTATTTCGTCTGCCAATGGCCGCATAGCGGCACCTCCTTCCGGGAAAATCACAGCTATTATACCACATCCCGCCGCCCTTTGCACCCCCCGATTTGCATTTTTCCCGGCAGTCTGATACAATGAAGGCGAGGTGATGCCATATGAAGTCTCCCCAAGAGGTGAGCGCCATCATCGGGCGGCTGAAGGAGCTGTATCCCGACGCGGCGTGCTCCCTGGATTACGATAAGGACTACGAGCTGCTGTTTTCCGTGCGGCTGGCGGCCCAGTGCACCGATGCCCGGGTAAATCAGGTGACCCCGGCGCTGTTTGCCCGGTTTCCCACGCTGGAGGCCTTCGCCGCCGCCAGCCAGGAGGAGGTGGGCGAATACGTCCGCTCCTGCGGCTTCTGGCGGGCCAAGGCCCGGGACATCGTAGCGGCGGCAAAAATGCTGCTGTCGGACTACGGCGGGCGGGTGCCGGACAACATGACGGACCTGCTGCGGCTGCCGGGTGTGGGCCGCAAAACCGCCAATCTGATTTTAGGCGACGTATACGGTCAGGCGAGCTACGTCTGCGACACCCACTGCATCCGCATCACCGGGCGGCTGGGCCTTACCGACGGCAGCCGGGACCCGGTGCAGGTGGAGCGGCAGCTGCGCCGGTGCATCCCGCCGGAGGAGTCCAGCGATTTCTGCCACCGGATGGTGCTTCACGGCCGGGCCGTGTGCATGGCCCGAAGGCCCGACTGCGGCGGCTGCACCCTGCGGGACCTGTGCGATTTTGGGAAGGCGCAGGAGACTGTATAAATACAGGCTGAAAAAATTGGCTGCCCGAAGGCAGCCAATTTTTTATGCAAGCGCTTAGAACCACGCGGCCCAGGCCAGGAAGCCCAGGCAGGCCACCACGCCCACAAACAGGGTGACGATGACCAGATAGCCCATGATGTCCCGGGCGGACAGCTTGGCGATGCCCAGAGCAGGCAGAGCCCAGAAGGGCTGGATCATGTTGGTCCACTGGTCGCCCCAGGCAATGGCCATGGCGGTGCGGCCATTCTCGATGCCCATAGCCGCGCCGGCAGGCATCATGATGGGGCCCTGCACGGCCCACTGGCCGCCGCCGGAGGGAACGAAGAAGTTCACCACACCGGCTGCCAGGAAGGACAGCATGGGGAAGGTGACGTTGTTGGAGACGCTCACGAAGAACTCGGAGATGACACCCGCCAGAGACACGCCCTGGTCGTTGGCTGCCACCATCATGCCCATGATACCGGCATAGAAGGGGAACTGCAGCAGCACGCCTGCTGCGCCGCCGGCGGCGTCGGAGATGGCATCCACATAGCGGCGCAGGTCGCCGTGGAGCAGAATACCCAGGAACAGGAAGATCATGTTCACGATGTTCAGGCCCAGGGTAAAGCCGTTCTGCACAAAGTAATAGATGATGTACACGAAGCCGCCCACCAGGGTGATGGCCCACAGGAGCTTGGAGTGCTCCAGCTTATCGGCAGGGGTCCTGACCTCATAGGTGCGCTCGGCCTCATCCTCCAGCAGGGTGGGGTCGATGCACACGGTGTGGGCCTTATCGGGATGCATGGCGTAGTTCACAAGGGGCATGACAAACAGAATGACGCCCACCATGATCAGGTTCATGGGGTGGAACACCGTGTCGGTGATGGGGGCCTGATACAGGACCTCGCCGAATTTCTTGCCCGCCACCAGGTCCAGGGGGATGGAGCCGGACAGACCTGCGTGCCAGATGACGAAGCCGGAGTAGGCGGAGGCGATCAGCAGGGGATAGTCCACGGTGGGCACCCGGCGCACCACTTCCTTGGCCAGCAGCGTGCCGGCGATCAGGCCGAAGCCCCAGTTCAGCCAGCAGCAGAGGGTGGAGATGAAGGTGGTGACCACAATGGCCTGCATGTTGTTGTGGCACAAGCCGGCGGCAGCCCGCAGGGCCTTTTTGCAGGGCTTGGCAGCCGCCATGGCGGAGCCGAATACCAGCACCAGGGCCATCTGCATGGAGAAGCTCAGCAGGCCCCAGAAGCCCTTGGAGTCACCCCAGGCGTTGAGCACCTGCAGGGGGCCCATCTTGGTGGCGCACATGGAGCCGATGAAAACGATGATGCTCAGGATGATGGCAAACAGGAACGCATCCGGCAGCCACCGGTTGACCACGCGAACGCAGCCGTTGGTGAATTTCTTGAACACAGACTCACTCTCCTTTATTTTGTCCGGAAGGGGTGTCCCGCCTCCGCAATTCTGTCCCGGTCTCTGTGCGGAGCAGGGACGTCTCTGGTTCTATTGTATAATAGGAGCGGCCTGTTTACAATTAATGTTTCGCCGAATTATTAACAATCATTTTGTAAAAGTATCACAATTTTTCCATTTTCAACGGTTTGTTCCATTAATATACCGTTAAAAATTCAATAATCGTATAAAGTCGAATTAACAGCCCGTTGGAGTATTTCTGGCAGTCTGAAGGGGCGCCCTTTTCCATATGCTTTTTACCGGTCAAACCTTGTTATGCGGTAGGATTTCTGGTATAATAAAATGATTCAGAACATTTTCAGGAAAGGAACGACATTGCATGGAGCTGCACGCAAAGCTGGTTCGTTCTCAGCTATCATTTTTCAAGCCCTTCGTGGCCGGTCTGTCCCTGGAGGTCACCCGAAAGGGGCAGGACAAGCTGGGCGAGCTGATGACCGCCCTGCACCGGCGGGAGGTGCTGGTGCGGGGCCACGACTTCGGCGCTTTTCAGGGGGCGTGGGTCATGCCCAAGGATCAGCGCCGCAGCGGCGTGATCCTGTATCTCCACGGCGGCGGCTATACCTGCGGCAGCCTGGAATATGCCAAGGGCTTTGCAGCCACCCTGGCCTCGGAATGCGGTGTACGGGTGTTCTGCCCGGCATACCGTCTGGCCCCGGAGCATCCGTATCCCGCGGCCCTGGACGATGCGCTGGAGAGCTATCAATACCTGCTGAAAAAGGGCTATGAGCCCCGGCAGATCCTGCTGGCGGGGGAGTCCGCCGGAGGCGGGCTCATTTACTGTCTGTGTCTGCGGCTCAAGCAGCTGGGCATGGCCCTGCCCTGCGGGCTTGTGGGCATCTCTCCCTGGACAGACCTGACCGGGTCCGGGGACTCCTATCGGGACAACCGGGAGAAGGACCCCTCCATGACTCCGGAGCTGCTGCAATTTTACGCCAAGTGCTATACGCAGGACCCCACGGACCCTCTGTGCTCGCCGCTGTTCGGCGACCTGACGGGGCTGCCGCCGTCTCTGCTGTTTGTGGGCGGGGACGAGGTGATGCTGGACGACACCCGCGCCCTGCATAACCGGCTTCTGTCCGCCGGATGCCGCAGCAAGCTGCACATTGCCCCGGAGCGGTGGCACGCCTATGTGCTGTACTGCCTCAATGAGAACATGGCTCAGGACTTCGAGGACATCAACCACTTCCTGGACCGGACCCTGTCCCCGGCCCGGAGCCTGCGGTGGATGCGGCTGGACAACGCCGCCAAGATCTATCCTGCCGCCAAGCGCCGGAACTGGAACAACTTCTTTCGCCTGTCCGTCACCCTGACCGAGCCCATCGACACAGCGGTGCTGCGGGCGGCGCTGGACGTGACGGTGCGGCGGTTCCCCTCCATTGCCGTGCGGCTGCGGCGGGGGGCATTCTGGTATTATCTGGAGGAAATTCCCAAGGCGCCGGACATCCAGCCGGAGAAAAGCTGCCCCCTGGCCCATGTGCCCTTCGGCCAGGTGCGCCAGTGCGCCTTCCGGGTGCTGGTGTACCATGACCGGATGGCGGTGGAGTTTTTCCACGCCGTCACCGACGGCACCGGCGGGCTGATTTTTCTGAAAACCCTGACGGCGGAGTATCTGTGCCAGGAATACGGCATCAGCATCCCGGCGGAAAAGGGTGTGCTGGGCCGCCTGGAGGAGCCCAGTCCGCAGGAGCTGGAGGACAGCTTCCTGCGCTATGCCGGGGACGTTACCGCCAGCCGGGCGGAGAACACTGCCTATCACCTCAGCGGCACGCCGGAAAAGGACGGATATAAAAACCTCATCACCATGATGGTGCCGGTGGACCGGGTCCGCGCCTGTGCCAGGCAGCATGGCGTATCCGTTACGGAGCTGCTGGGCGCGGCCATGATGCAGGCCATTGCCGACCTGCAGGCGGAGAAGGTACCCCGGCGCAGCCGGCGCAAGCCGGTGAAGGTGCTGCTGCCGGTGAACCTGCGGAACCTGTTCCCCAGCCGCAGTCTGCGGAACTTTGCCTCGTATATCACCCCGGAGATCGATCCCCGCACCGGGGACTATACCTTCTCCGAGATCTGCGCCGCCGTCCACCATCGGATGGGACTGGAGAACAACACCCACACCCTGCGGGCCAAATTCGCCGCCAATGTGGCCAGCGAAAAGTCCCCGGTGCTGAAGGTGATGCCCCTGTTCATCAAAAACATTGCCATGAAGGCGGTGTTTAACGCCGTGGGCGAGCGCAAATCCTGTCTGTGCCTGTCCAATCTGGGGGCGGTGGAGCTGCCGGAGGTCATGGCCCCCTATGTCCGGCGGGTGGACTTCATCATCGGCGTCCAGGCTGCCGCGCCTCACGACTGCGGCGTGGTGTCCTGGAACGGCACCATGTATATCAACTGTATCCGCAGCATCCAGGAGCCGGAGCTGGAGCTGCATTTTTACCGGGTCCTGCACCGGCTGGGTCTGCCTGTGAAGGTGGAGAGCAACCAGCGGGGCCGGGGATAAGGGAAAGGAGCGTTATCCATGTATTGTATCCATTGCGGCGTGGAGCTGTCTGACAGCGAGACCGTGTGCCCCCTGTGCGGCACCCGGGTGTTCCATCCGGATCTGCCCCGGCAGCAGGGGGAGCCCCCCTTCCCGCCGGAGCCGTCGGCCCACCCCGAGGAGGTGAACCGCTCCGGGGCGCTGTTCATCCTGACCATGCTGGCGGTGCTGCCCATCGTCATCTGCATCCTGTGCGACTGGTCGCTGAACGGGACCATCGTGTGGTCCGGGTTTGCCTCCGGCGGCGTGTTGCTGCTGTATATCCTGGCGGTGCTGCCCCTGTGGTTCAGAAGGCCCAACCCGGTGATCTTTGTTCCGGCGGACTTTGCGACCATCGGGCTGTATCTGCTGTATATCAACTTTGCCACCGGCGGGCATTGGTTCCTGACGTTTGCCCTTCCGGTGACGGGGACCATCGGGGTGCTGGTGACCACGGTGGTGACGCTGCTGCGGTATCTCAGCCGGGGGTATCTCTACATCTTCGGCGGGGCGCTGATGGCCGGCGGCGGCCTGGCGGTGCTCATTGAGTTCCTGCTGAACATCACTTTCCAGGTCCATCGGACGTTTATCTGGTCGTTTTACCCCCTGGCGGCGGGAGTGCTGCTGGGAATCATGCTGCTGATCATCGCGGTGTGCAAGCCCCTGCGCCGGTCCCTGCACCGGAAATTCTTTATCTGAGGCGGTGAGGCGCAATGAGTGATTCCTGCGTGGAGCTGGTGACCTTTGACCAGCTGCTCCGGCGGTATCCCCAGCTGGAGCAGCACCGCATTGCTCCCACCGGCGGAGCCTTCTGCCGGGCGGAGCGGCTCAAGGGCGGCGGAGCCGCCGGGACCTATGCCATGCCCCGGCCTATGGCACCCACCGGAGACAAGCATTTTTTCGGCTTTTACCTGACGGACCGGCGGCTGCTGCTGGCGGAGGAGGGCGGCTTTCTGCGGGGGCTAGCAGGGGACCTGGAGTCCCAGACCCCGGCTCAGGCGCTGGCGGAGCTGTTTGCCCGGCTTCTGCAGGAGGATATGCCCACCCTGCAAAAATATGAAAAGCGCCTGACGGCTCTGGAGGAGGCCCTGATGCAGGATCAGGCCCAGGACCTGGACAAGAAGCTCTTTCGCATCCGCCGCGAGCTGTCGGTGTTTGCGGCGTATTATGAGCAGCTGGACGACCTGTTTGCCGCGCTGTCGGACGAAACGGAGGAGAGCGACGCCCACGCCTCCCGGCTGTTTGACCGCCTGACGGGACGGGCTCAGCGGCTGCTGTCGGCCACGGAGCTGGAAAAGGAGTACGCCCTGCAATTGCGGGAAATGCACCAGACGCAGCTGGACATGCGGCAAAACCAGATCATGAAGATCCTGACCATCGTCACCACGGTGTTTCTGCCCCTGTCCCTGATCGCCGGGTGGTACGGCATGAATTTCGTAAACATGCCGGAGCTTACCGCACAGCACGGATACCTGGCGGTGTGCATCATCAGCGTGGTGTGCATCATCGTGGAGCTGGTGATCTTCAAGTGGAAAAAGTGGCTGTGAGCTGCAAATAAGAGCAAAAGGACGCGCCCCGGCGCGTCCTTTTTTCAAAATCTGAATTTTTCTCCGGGCCGCGGAACCAAAGGCCGGGCCGGAGTATCTAATATACGTCATGACAAAATGGGCGGCCCCGGGGCCGCCTGGAAAGGACGGTGATGGCCTTGCGCCTGTCACAAGAGGAATTTACTCGAGGGGTGCAGACCTACAGCCGGGACATGTACCGGGCCGCCCGGGCCCTGACCCCCTGCGATGCCGACGCCCAGGACGCCGTGGGCCAGGCAGTGCTGCTGGCCTGGCAGTCCCTGGACCGGCTGCGGGACCCCGAAGCCCTGCGGGCGTGGCTGGTGAAGATCAGCGTGAACTGTGCCCGGCAGCTGAACCGCCGCAGCCGCCGGGAGGTGTATCTGGAGGACCTGCCGCCCCAGGCGGCAGCCCGGGAGGACCCGCGGCCGGAGCTGTGGGACGCGGTGCTGTCCCTGCCCCGGGACCAGCGGGCGGCGGTGGTACTGTATTACTATGAGGACCTGCCGGTGGCGGACATTGCGTCGCTGCTGCGGGTGCCGGCGGGCACGGTGAAATCCCGGCTCAGCCGGGCCCGGGATAAGCTGCGGCTGGCGCTGTCGGACCCGCAGGTCACGCGGAAGGAGGAACGAACATGAACGATTTGGATACCCGTTTGCGGCATATGGCCCGGGAGGAGGAGACCCCGGTGCCCAAGGACTTTGACGAAAATCTGACCCGGACCCTGGCCCAGCTTCCCGCACGGAAGCGGCGCAGGATCCCCCGGGCGGTGCTGCTGGCAGCCTGCCTGGTGCTGGTGCTGACGGGGGCGGTGCTGGCGGCGGAGAGCGGGGTGTTTGCCCGGTTTGGGACCCCCGGCGATCTCAATGTGGAGGGGCTGTTCTACGACGGCACCGAATACGGCGGCACCTGGACCTACAGCACGGACCGGCGGCTGCCGCTGGCAGACATTCCCCAGGCCAGCCAGGAGGCGGCGCGGACTTCGACGGAGGATCTGCAGTTTCCGGACATGGCGGCGGCGGACGCGTTCCTGGGCGGCGGCGTTCTGCCCCGCAGCGCCCAGCAGGAGGCACGCGAGCGCAATCAGGTGTCCATAGAAGCCCAGTGCGACCAGCAGGGACAGCTGGTGCGGATGTATATCCGCACTGCGTACTGTGATGAGCTTCAAAATCCCGACGGCGGGATCCGATACGGCGACTACATGCACGTTTGGATGTATGTGCTGACGGATGTGACCCCGGAGGACGATGTGGTTTCCTGGATCTATTCTCAGGGACAACTGGAAAACCTGGAGCAGCTGGAGGACTACAAGGCCCCGGGCGGCGGCAAGGCGTATATTTTCCGGGAGACCATACCCGGTTATGGCAACCGCTATCGGGCGCTGTTCTGTGAGGGACCCGTGGTGGTGCAGCTGGATCTCTCCATCATGACGGACGGCTCCTTGGTAGGCGGCATATCCGATGCCGACGCTCTGGCGTACCTGTACAGCGCCGTGGACAGCTACGGCCTGTAGACCTTGTAATTTCCCGGGAAAGACGGTACAATAAAACCGGCGGAGCACCGCCGGTTTTATTGCGCTTTTCAGGAGGTCATCTCATGCACAGATACGCTTTGGTGGTCATTGACATGCAGCGGGGGTTTCTGGACGCATCCAGCCCCCTGTTTATCCCCGGGGCGGCGGACACGGTGCCCGCCTGCGCCCGGGCCATCGACTGCTGCCACAGAGCCGGGGTGCCGGTGGTGTTCGCCGTGCGGCACTACCGGGCGGACGGCTCCGACGTGGAGCGGGCCCGGTATGACGTGTGGGCCCGGGGCGGAAGGCCCCTGTCCGAGACGTGCCCGCCGTCCATGTCCGACGCGTGGCCGGAGGAATTTCACCGGGCGGACACGGACTATGTCATCGTAAAGCCCCGGTTTTCCGCATTTTTCCACACGGAGCTGGACCTGATCCTCCGGCGGCTGGGGGTGGACACGGTGCTGCTGGCCGGGACCACCACGCCCAACTGCATCCGCTCCACCTTCTACGACGCCCTGTCCCTGGACTATGACGCGGCGGTGCTGTCGGACTGCACCTCCTCCGTGACCCCTGCCGTACAGGCCGCCAACCTAGCGGATATGCAGCGGGTGGGCGGACAGGTTCTGACGGCGGAGGAGCTGGAGCAGCTGCTGGGGCAGCAAGCAGAATAGCTGAGAAGCACGTTCAGTTCAGCACGCCGCTGACATAGCGGTACTTGTCCAGGCTGGACGCAGCGTTCCAGGTCATGTATCCGCCGGTGTTGCCGGTGTCGTTCAGGGCCCGGATCTGGGCGGCGATCTCATCGGGGCCATAGGTGTTGTACGGCTCCCGGATGGCGTTGTAGCACTGGATCCAGGTGCGCACCGCGGCAGGGGAGGGAGTCTCCTGCTGCCGGGCGGCAGCCTTCTCGCCGAAGGTTTTCATGGTCTCATAGGGGTGCTCCCAGGGCAGCCAGCTGCCGGAGGCGGAATAATGATCGGGGTACGGCATGGCGCTGATGGCGTCCACCACGCCGCTGATGGCCGCCCAATACTGGCCGTAGGCCGTGACATACTTTTCCGCGCACTCGCCGAACACATCGGCAGACACATACACCCCCGCCCCGTGGAGCCGGTCGGCGGCGTACTGCAAAAACCGCTGAACGGCCTGGGCCTTGCTCTCGTCATTGTCGTTGTGATAGTCGATGGTGCCCGCCTCGTCATAGTCCCAGGTGCCGTCGGGGAAGCGGACATAGTCGAACTGAATTTCGTTGAAGCCCATGGTCTCGGCGGCCTCCAGGGCCAGGTCCACCTTATACTGCCACACCTGGCGGCTGTATACGCTGGGCCAATACATGCCGCCGATCTTCAGCGGCTGGCCGCTCAGGTCCGCCACCACACACTCCGGATGATCTGCGGCCAGGTTGGGATCGTTGAAGGCCGTGATGCGGCCGATGACGTAATACCCGGCGTCCTTCAGCTTTTTCACCGCCGCCTGATAGCTCTCCAGCGTGTTGTAGGCATCCGCATAGGCGCTGGGGGAATATTTCTGCATCACCGGCGAGGCGTAGCCAATGGCCCCGCCGTCCATGATGTCCACCACAAAGGCGTTGATGCCGCACCCGTCGGCCACGGCGATGTATGCCTCCGGATTCCGGATGGCCTCGTTGTTCAGGTACAGGGCCTTCACGGTATCGGGCATGACGCTGCCGCCAAAGCGGGGCTTTTCATAGGCGTCGTAGTCCAGGCCCGCCGCGTCGCCGCCGCCCCAGCTGTCGCCCCGGTCCGCGTGGAGCCGGGCCATGTCCGCGTCATAGGGAGCCGTGGCCTGGTCCTCCGTCAGGCGGACATACCGGGCGGGGATGTACCCGCCGTCGGCCCGGTAATAGGATACGCTGCCGTCGGCCGCCAGGTCCCGGTAGCCGGTAACGGTCAGGGCCTGACCCCGCAGCACCAGGGGGCCGGTGGGGTCGCCGCCCTCATCCGTCAGATTCTGGGCCCGGCGGACATATACGGTTTTCAGCGTCACCACGCCGCTCATGTCATCGGTCAGGTTCTCCCGGTCCAGCCAGGCGAAGCTGCCGTCCTCCTGGGGCACCCGAACCTGGTCCGGACGATCCTTGTGGGCCTCCTCCACCACATAAGTGACCTGGCTGCCCCGGACCAGCTGCCGCAGGACATTGCCCTCCTCGTCGTACAGCGGAGCCGTCTCCGCTTCCGAGGCCACATAACCGGCCGCCGTCTCCAGGGGGATCTCCTTCTGCCGGGTAAAATGCCACACCAGTGCGGCGATGGTGGCCAGGCACACCAGAGCCAGGGCGATCCCCGGCCACCGGGGGCGGCGCTGCTTCCGGCTGCGCCGGGGGCGGGGGGTATAATCCGGCTCCGTCTCCTGGACCCACTCCGGCGCCCACGCGCCGGTCTGCTGTTCTTTCACGGACATAGGGGAGTACCTCGCTTCTGTGTATTTTCGCCATTATACCGCATTTTCCGGCAAATGGCTACCCCCATTCTCCGGTCCGCCCCATCCCAATAGAAAACCGGGAAAATTCCCGGGAAAAACGGGACAAACCGCAGATTACCGGGGCAGAAATGTGAATTTTTTTCGCTGCCCTTGCTTTTTTGGAAAAATAGGCTATGATATAGAGGAAATAATATGTCCCGCACGGCGGGAAAAGAAAAGAAGGTACTGTTATGACGAAAATTGACATCGTGTCCGGTTTCCTGGGCGCAGGCAAGACCACCCTCATCAAGAAGATGGTGAAGGAAGCCTATCAGGGCGAAAAGCTGGTGCTGATCGAAAACGAGTTCGGCGAGATCAGCATCGACGGCGGCTTTCTGAAGGATGCGGGGATCCAGATCTCCGAAATGTCCTCGGGCTGCATCTGCTGCTCCCTGGTGGGCGACTTCGGCAAGGCCCTGCGGGAGGTGAAGGAGCAGTTCCAGCCGGACCGCATCCTCATCGAGCCCTCCGGCGTGGGGAAGCTCTCCGACGTGATCGTGGCGGTGGAAAACACCGTGGCGGATATCCCGGATATGAAGCTGAACTCCTTTGTCACCGTGGCCGACGCCGGCAAGGTGAAGGTGTATATGAAGAACTTCGGCGAGTTCTATAACAACCAGATCGAGGCCGCCGGCACCATCATCCTGTCCCGGACCCAGAAGCTGACCCAGGAAAAGCTGGAGGCCGCCGTGGCTCTGCTGCGGGAGAAGAACCCCACCGCCGCCATTCTGACCACCCCCTGGGACCAGCTGGACGGCAAGACCGTTCTGGCCGCCGTGGAAAAGGTGTCTCTGGCCGACGAGCTGCTGGAGAAGATGCGGGCCGAGCACGAGGCCGAGGAGGCTGAGCATCATCACCATCACCACGAGCATGACCACGATGACGACCACGACGAGCACGAGCATCACCATCACCATGACCACGATGACGACCACGACGAACACGAGGATTGCCATCATCATGACCATGACGAGGAGCACGAGCACCATCACCACCATGACGGCCAGGAGTGCGACGACCCCGCCTGCTCCTGCCACCACCATCACCACCACGCCGACGAGGTGTTCACCAGCTGGGGCGCGGAGACGCCCAAGCAGTTCACCCAGGCGGATATCGACCGCATTCTGACGGCTCTGGATTCCGGCGACTACGGCGCCATCCTGCGGGCCAAGGGCATCGTGCCCGCCGCTGACGGCCAGTGGCTGCACTTTGACTACGTGCCCCAGGAGCACGAGGTGCGCTATGGCTCCGCCGACTACACCGGCCGCCTGTGCGTCATCGGCTCCCAGCTGAAGGAGGACGGCCTGAAGACCCTGTTCGGCCTGTAAGGAGACGCCTATGGACATTCCTGTATATCTCATCACCGGCTTTCTGGATGCCGGAAAGACCGACTTCATCAACGGCATCCTGAAAGACGGCTTCGCCAGCGAGGACCGGACCCTGCTGCTGTGCTGCGAGGAGGGGGAGACGGAGTACGACCCCAAGGTGCTGTTCAACGTGTTCACCTACACCGTGGACGATCCCGCCCAGCTGACGCCGGAATTTTTCAAGAAGCTGGAAAAGCAGTACCGGCCCAAGCAGGTGATCATCGAGTTCAACGGCATGTGGAGCTTCGAGCCCCTGTATCGGGAGGGTCTGCCCGCCAACTGGATCCTGTATCAGATCATGTGCCTGGTGGACGCCACCACCTTTGAGCCGTATCTGCGGAACATGGGGCAGCTGATGATGGAAAAGATCCTCAACGCGGACATGATCATCTTCAACCGCTGCAACGAGGAGCTGCGCAAGGCCCTGCGGGGCCGGAACCTGCGGATGGTGAACCGGCGGGCCGACATCTATCTGGAGAACACCGACGGCACCAGCGAGGACTACGTCACCGACGATATGGCCCCCTTCGACCTGTCCGGCGGCCACCTGGACGTGCCGGACAACGACTATGGCATCTGGTATGTGGACATGATGGACAACCCCCAGCGCTACGACGGCATTACCGTGCGGTATAAGGCGCTGATGTGCCACTCCAAGAAGTTCCCGGGCATCCACTGCCCCGGCCGCTTCGCCATGGTGTGCTGCAACAACGACATGCAGTTCCTGGCCCTGGTGTGCAAGGGCCAGGAGCTGGAGAAGTTCAAGAACCGCCAGTGGGTGGAGATCCAGGCCACCGTGAAGAAGGAGAAATGCCAGGCCTATGACGGTGAGGGCCCGGTGCTGTACGTCACCGATGTGAAGCCCTGCCAGAAGCCGGACCCGGAGAACGTCAGCTTCTGATACAGATCGTAATCATCAGAAAGAATCATACAAATAGGAAACCCTTCGGCAAAGCCGAAGGGTTTCCTATTTTTGAAAAACATCGAGCGCACAGCTGTCGCAAACCGCGGCAGGAGCCGCCCGGACGGGCGGCTCCTGCGGGATCTATGACGTGAGTAAGGTTCTTTGTATGGCTCAGTCGTCGTACATCTCGATGAGCTTCAGCAGGTGATCGTAGCGAGCCTTGGCCTCGGCCTCGTTGCGGGCGAACAGATTCTCCGCACGGTCGGGGAACTCGCGGGTCAGACGGCTGTAGCGGGCCTCGTTCATCAGGAAGTCGTGATAGCCGCCGGCGGGAGCCTTGGAATCCAGGGTGAACTTCTTCTCCGCAGCGGGGTTGAAGCGGAACAGGTTCCAATAACCGCAGTCCACAGCCTTCTTCATTTCCTTCTGGCAGTTCATCATGCCGCCCTTGA
>ERZ1673738.3528-NODE-3528-length-17285-cov-22.818050_pt1 | contig 17285 bp, 7 predicted proteins | sample MGYA00580198_ERZ1673738 | MGnify/ENA primary metagenome ERZ1673738 (study PRJEB41218, sample SAMN15661784) | gut metagenome | host: Homo sapiens | place: Canada: London | collected 2015-08-20/2019-03-30 | study: EMG produced TPA metagenomics assembly of... | reverse complement strand
GTTTTCTTAAAGTTGCCTATCGGCAAGTTTAAGATGGCTGAGACGCGTCTTGTGAAGTGGATGTTTACTGCTGTCTTTGTGACTCCTGACGGAGAAAGGGCGGTAGAGGGATTGATTTATTCACCAGATAAACAAAAATAAAATGAAACGTATTGTCTTATTGTTATTGGGATTATTATTAGCGTTACCCCAGTTTGCTCAGGAACGCAAGTATTCTACTTTTTATGAGCAGAGAGCGACTTTGTTTGAAGAACTTCCGGTTACTTCAAAAGATATTATTTTTTTAGGGAACAGTATTACCAACGGTTGCGAGTGGGCTGAGTTGTTTCAAAATAAGAATGTGAAGAACAGGGGTATCAGTGGAGATATCTGTATGGGGGTATATGACCGTTTGGATCCGATTGTAAAGGGAAAACCGGCAAAGATTTTTTTATTGATCGGTATCAATGATGTTTCTCGGGGAACGTCTGCGGATAAAATTATTTCAGAAATAAGTATGATTGTTCGGAAAATAAAGCAAGAATCTCCAAAAACAAAATTATATTTGCAAAGTGTATTGCCGGTGAATGATTGTTACGGTATGTTTAACGGGCATACATCACGCTGGCAGGTGGTAAAACAAATTAATGATTTGTTGGAACCATTGGCGGTAAAGGAAGGAGTTGCCTATATTGATTTGTATAGTCATTTTGTGGAGAAAGAGACAGGCAAGATGAATCCAGTATACACTAATGACGGATTACATTTATTAGGAAAGGGATACTTGCTGTGGCGTGATATTGTAAAACCTTATGTTGACCAGAAATGAAGAAGACATTAATACTGATTTTATGTTTGTTTCTTTGTACCGTTTCATTTGCACGGAAGCGGGTGAAGGTTGCTTGTGTAGGTAATAGCATTACCTATGGCATAGGTGTATCCGATCCTGATAAGGAGTCCTATCCTGCCCGGTTACAGCAAATGCTGGGTGAAGGGTATACGGTGGAGCGTTTTGGAAAGCCGGGAGCTACGTTGCTGAACAAGGGACACCGGCCTTTTATGCAACAGAAAGAGTTTAAGGATGCATTGGCTTTTGCTGGTGATGTAGTGGTTATTCATTTAGGAGTGAATGATACAGATCCGCGTGATTGGCCCAATTACCGTGATTTTTTTATAGCGGATTATCGTGCACTGATTGATTCGTTCAGAGTGGCGAATCCTGAATGTCGTATTTTGATTGCCCGTCTGACTCCGATTGCCGACCGTCATCCGCGGTTTGAGTCCGGCACACGCGACTGGCATGATGAGATTCAGCTGGCTATAGAAACGATAGCGAAATACGCACAAGTACAGTTGATAGATTTTCATGCACCTTTATATCCATATCCTTTTATGTTACCCGATGCTGTCCATCCTGATAAGGAAGGTGCGGCTGTCCTGGCAAAAACGGTGTATGAAGGCATAACCGGTGATTTTGGCGGTTTGCAAATGCCGGAAATTTATACGGACAATATGGTATTGCAGCATGGGCGTCTGCTGACTATTCAGGGAAAAGCGGATGCCGGTGAGAAAGTGACTGTTTCCATAGACAGGCAGAAACTTCAGGCTGTGACGGGAGCAGATGGAAAGTGGGCGGTGGATGTCCGGCCATTGAAGGCGGGCGGTCCATATACGCTGACTGTTTCTACAGAAAAACGGAAACTGGTCTATGAAAATGTGTTGGCGGGAGAAGTGTGGCTCTGTTCCGGACAATCGAATATGGAGTTTTATCTGAATTGGAGTGCGACTGCCGCACAAGATGTTCCTCAAGCTGCAAATAGCAATATCCGTTTTTATGATATGAAAGCCCGTTGGCGTACGGATGCGGTGGAGTGGGATGCTTCGGTACTCGATTCATTGAATCATCTGCAATATTATAAGGATACACGGTGGACAGTTTGTTCGCCTGAAACAGCCGGTAATTTCTCGGCGGTGGCTTACTATTTCGGAAAGAAATTGCAGGATAGTTTGCAAGTTCCTGTAGGACTGATTTGCAATGCCATTGGCGGATCTCCTACTGAAGCATGGATAGACCGTAGTACATTGGAATATCGTTTTCCGGCTATCTTACGTAATTGGATGCAGAATGATTTTATTCAAGACTGGGTGCGTGGGCGTGCTGCCTTGAATGTAAAGCAGTCTTCCAATAAATTGCAACGCCATCCTTATGAGCCTTGTTATTTGTATGAATCGGGTATCCGTCCTTTGGAACAGTTTCCGGTCAAAGGCTTTATTTGGTATCAGGGTGAGTCCAATGCCCATAATCGGGAGGCTCATGAAAAGTTGTTCGGATTGTTGGTGGAAAGTTGGCGCAAGAATTGGGGGGATGCGGAACTTCCATTCTATTTTGTCCAATTGTCCAGTATAGACCGTCCGTCATGGACTTGGTTCCGTGATAGCCAGCGTCGTTTGATGGCGGAGATTCCTCATACCGGTATGGCTGTCAGTTCAGATAGGGGAGACTCATTGGACGTACACCCCAAACAGAAAAGAGAAGTCGGTGAACGGTTGGCTGCATGGGCTTTGAATAAAACATACGGATATAAAAATGTCATTCCTTCGGGACCGCTTTATAAATCGGTCGTATTTAGTGGAGGTGCGGCTTATATTTCTTTTGATTATGCGGAGAAGTTGTCCACTTCGGATGGGAAACCGCTTCGTACATTCGAAGTGGCAGGTGATGATGGATTATTTTATCCGGCACAGGCTGTTGTTGAAAACGGTAAAATAAAAGTATGGAGTGACAAGGTGAAAGAGCCGGAAACGGTTCGTTACGGATGGCAGCCATTTACCCGTGCCAATCTGGTAAATGGCGCCGGTTTGCCTGCATCCACATTCCGGGCTGAATAGTATATAAATTAATAAAGATAGGTAAGATGAAGAAAACATTAAAAGTTTTGATGATGTTAGGATGCTTTCCGATGATGCTCAGTGCAAAGGAGTATAAGAAGTCAGAGAGTCTGAGTCTTGATAAGGGATGGGAGTTCGCCCAGGTCGGCCGGAATGAATGGTTGCCGGCTACGGTGCCCGGAACGGTACATCAGGATTTGATTTCTCATAATAAGCTGCCCAATCCATTTTATGGGATGAATGAGCAAAAAGTGCAGTGGGTGGAGAATGAGGACTGGGTCTATAAAACTACTTTTAATGTGACGGATGAGCAACTCTCGCGGGATGCTGCCTTGTTGATTTTGGAAGGGTTGGATACGTATGCGGATATTTACCTGAACGGTTCTTTGTTGGAACGTACGGACAATATGTTTGTCGGCTATACTCTTCCGGTAAAAGAGGTGTTGCGGAAGGGGGAAAACCATTTGCAGATTCTGTTTCATTCACCTGTCAAGCAAACTTTACCCCAATGGGAAACCAATGGCTTTGATTATCCTGCTGATAATGATCATAGTGATAAGCGGGTCAGTATCTATAGCCGTAAAGCGCCTTACAGTTATGGCTGGGATTGGGGAATCCGCTTGGTAACCAGTGGTATCTGGCGGCCTGTGACACTGACTTTCTATGATGTGGCACGCATTGATGATTACTATGTACGTCAGGCTTCGGTAACAAAAGATCTGGCGAAAGTTGAAAACCGCCTGACTGTAAACAGTGTTTCTGCAACTCCTCAGAAAGCGGAAGTAACCGTTGCTTATTCTTATAAGGAGGGTGAAAAGGTAACCGAACAGAAAGAGGTGACATTGCAGCCGGGAACAAACCATATTCTTCTTCCCATAGAGATACGGCAGCCTCATTTATGGATGCCTAATGGTTGGGGGGAACCTGCATTGTATGACTTTGAAGCCGTAATAAAGGTGGATGGTAAAGTGATAGCTTCTCAAAAAGAGCGTATCGGACTCCGTACAATAAAGGTGGTGAAAGAAAAAGACGATCAGGGAGAATCCTTCTATTTTGTAGTCAATGGTGAACCGATGTTTGCCAAAGGCGCGAATTTTATCCCGGATGATGCTTTGCTGCCTAACATTACTGAAGAACGTTACCGCCAGTTGTTCAAGGATGTGAAAGATGCCAATATGAATATGATTCGTGTATGGGGTGGAGGAATTTATGAGGATGATGCTTTTTACCAGGCGGCGGACGAGAATGGAATTTTAGTTTGGCAGGATTTTATTTTTGCCTGCACTACTTATCCGTCCGATCCTGCTTTTATGAAACGGGTAGAGGCCGAGGCGGAATATAATATCAAGCGTTTACGGAACCATGCCAGTCTGGCTATGTGGTGTGGAAACAATGAAATTTATGAAGGTATGCGCTACTGGGGATGGGATAAGAAATACACTGATCCCGGTATTATGGAAGGAATGAAGCAGGGCTATGACAAACTTTTCCGTGAGTTGTTGCCTCGTAAAGTAGCTGAACTTGATCCGGACCGTTTCTATATGCATGGTTCTCCGTACGAGGCCAATTGGGGACGTCCCGAAAGTTGGAAGATTGCCGACAGCCATAATTGGGGTATCTGGTATGGTCAGAAACCGTTTGAAAGTCTGGATACGGAAATTCCGCGTTTTATGAGTGAGTTTGGTTTTCAGGCATTTCCTGAAATGAAGACGATTGCTACTTTTGCCTCACCGGAAGATTATGCATTGGAATCGGAGGTGATGAATGCTCATCAAAAAGCCACTATCGGTAATTTCCTCATCAAGAAGACTATGGGACTGTATTATAAAGTGCCTGAAGATTTCGATCAGTTGGTTTATATGGGTTTGGTTTTGCAGGGGGTAGGAGTGCGCCAGGGTTTGGAAGCCCATCGTCGTAACCGTCCCTATTGTATGGGAACTTTATATTGGCAGCTGAATGACAGCTGGCCGGTCGTTTCCTGGTCGAGCATTGATTATTATGGCAATTGGAAAGCGTTGCATTATCAGGCAAAAAGAGCTTTTGCTCCGGTATTGGTAGATGCTGTCAAGGAAGGGGAGGATTTGAATATTTATGTTATGTCGGACAAACTGGAAGCGGATAAAGAGGTGACTTTATTGTTGCGTGTGATGGATTTTAATGGAAAGGTTCTGACTAAAAAGAGTATCAAGGGCGAGGTTCCGGCCAATGCTTCCACCTTATATTATAAGGAACCTTATGCAGGTATGACAACAAGTCCTCAAAATACTTTTCTTCTAATGACATTAAAAAATAAGAAAGGTGAGGTTTTATCCGAAGAAATTTATTACTTTAACCACGCAAAAGATCAGGAGCTTCCGAAGACCGAGATCCGCTATAAAGTGAAGCCGATGGATGGAAAATATGAAGTGACTCTGTCTGCCAGACAGCTGGCCAGGGATGTGTTCATAGAGATTCCTGTTCAGGGTGCGAGATTTACTGACAACTTCTTTGACTTGTTGCCGGGACAGACAAAGAAAGTGATTATTACTTCAGATAAACTGAAGAAGAATGAAAAGGTTGATATAACTATTAAGCAATTAAGTGATACTAACTAATCAATTAATATCTATTATGAAAACTTTAATGGGCCTTGCAGGGCTGACAATGGCAGGTTTTATGCTTTTATCCTGTAACACAGAAGTGAAAGAAGCAAATTATCAGATAATTCCGTTACCGCAGGAAATTTCGGTAATGGATCAGGCTGCTCCGTTTATTTTGTCAAATGGAACTAAGATAATGTATCCGGAAGGCAATGAAAAAATGCAAAAGAACGCTGAATTTTTGGCAAGTTATATCAAAGATCTTACCGGAAAGTCATTGGCTGTACAAGCCGGTACAGACGGCAAAGGAATAATCCTGCAATTAGGTGGAAATGCTGAAAATCCTGAAGGATACCAGTTAAAGGTAACCAGCGACCAAGTGGTTATTTCAGGACCTACGGAAGCCGGAGTATTTTATGGCATCCAGACGTTGCGTAAATCTATTCCGGTAGCACAAGGAGTGGATATCGCTTTACCGGCGGTTGAAATCAATGACTATCCTCGTTTCTCTTATCGTGGTGCAATGTTGGATGTGTCACGTCATTTTTTCCCGGTAGATTCTGTAAAGCGTTTTATTGATATGCTGGCTTTGCACAACATCAACCGTTTCCACTGGCATTTGTCTGAAGACCAGGGATGGAGAATCGAAATCAAGAGTCGTCCTGAACTGACTGAAATAGGTTCTAAAAGAGCGGAAACGGTTATCGGACATAACTCGGGAAAATATGATGGCAAGCCTTATGGTGGATTCTTCACACAGGAAGAAGCAAAAGAAATTGTAGCTTATGCTGCCGAACGTCATATTACGGTTATACCGGAAATTGATATGCCGGGACACATGCAGGCTGCTTTGGCTGCATATCCTAACTTGGGCTGTACTGGTGGTCCGTACGAAGTATGGAAAATCTGGGGGGTATCAGAAGATGTGCTTTGCGCAGGAAATGATGAAACCTTGAAATTCATTGAAGATGTATTAGGGGAAATTATTCAGATTTTCCCGTCAGAATATATTCATGTAGGTGGTGACGAATGTCCTAAGGTACGTTGGGCAAAATGTCCAAAGTGCCAGGCTCGTATCAAGGCTTTAGGTCTTAAGTCTGACAAGAATCATACTGCCGAGGAAAGATTGCAGAGTTTCATTATCAATCATGCAGAGAAGTTCCTGAACGGACACGGACGTCAGATTATCGGTTGGGATGAAATTCTGGAAGGCGGATTGGCTCCCAATGCCACTGTAATGTCATGGCGTGGTGTTGCCGGAGGTATTGAAGCCGCAAAACAGAAACATGATGTAATTATGACTCCTAATACTTATTTGTATTTCGACTATTACCAAACCAAGGATATTGCTAATGAACCTGAGGCTATTGGTGGATATGTACCCGTTGAAACAGTATATAACTATGAGCCGATGCCGGCTGATCTGACTCCGGAAGAGCAGAAATACATCATTGGCGTACAGGCCAACTTATGGACTGAATACATTCCTACCTACAGTCAGGTAGAATATATGGAATTACCCCGTATGGCTGCTTTGTCTGAAATTCAGTGGACCATGCCGGAAAAGAAAAACTATGAAGGTTTCTTGAAGCGTTTGCCTCAGTTGGTAGATATTTATGATGTTTATAAATATAATTATGCCAAGCATGTCTTTGATGTAAATGCTGTATTTACTCCTAATCCGAAAGATGGTACGCTGGATGTTACTTTGTCTACTATTGATAATAGTCCTATCTATTACACTTTGGATGGAACGGAACCTTCCGCTGCTTCCCAGTTGTATACGGAAACATTGAAATTGAAACAGAATTGTACTTTTAAAGCGATTACTGTACGTCCTGCAGGAAATAGCCGTGTGGTTACAGAGGAAATTGCTTTTAACAAGGCTAGTATGAAACCTGTCACTATGTTGCAACCGGTAAACAAGCAATATGAATTCAAAGGCGCTCCCACTTTGGTGGACGGATTGAAAGGTAACGGTAACTATAAGACGGGCCGTTGGATTGCTTTCTATAAAAATGATATGGAAGCAGTTATTGATATGCAGCAACCGACAGAAATCAGCAGCGCTTCTATTTCTACTTGTGTGGAAAAAGGTGACTGGGTGTTTGATGCCCGTGCTTTTTCTGTAGCTGTATCCGAAGACGGAAAGAACTTTAAGGAAATTGCTTCAGAAAAATATCCGGCAATGAAGCAGGATGACAAGAATGGAGTGTTCAACCATACGTTGACTTTCGATCCGGTGACTGCCCGTTATGTGAAAGTGACCGCTTTAGCGGAACATAGCATTCCTGCTTGGCACGGTGGCAAAGGAAATCCGGCTTTCTTGTTTGTTGATGAAATTTCATTAAATTGATAGTTATATTCAAATAATGACTGTGTGCCAAAAGTGTGATAGAGTACCGTTGGGCGTGAGGTGGAATGCCTCCGTCCATATGCGTAAGGAATGCTGTGTTTGCGTTGGTGCAATCCGTTTCTGGGGCAAGCGGGATGGCTGATTTGCTTTTGGCACACTTTTTATTATTTGCTTCACCATGAAAACATGATCAGAAAAATAATATATGGCGTTTATGCGATACTGGGCATGATGACAATGGCTGCTTGTAGCGGTCAATCGGATGCTTCTGAAATATCTCTTGAGAAAATGCATGGGTTCCCTACAGAGAATACCGGTTTTCTTAAGGGAGTTTCTGCATTATATGCGGGAGTGATTGAAGGAAATTTGCTGATAGCCGGAGGTTGTAATTTCCCTGATATACCGGTAGCCGATGGAGGAAAAAAAGCTTATTATCGGGATATATATATCGCCCCTTTGTCAAATGATACGGCTTTTGAGTGGAAGAAAATAGGCCAACTGCCTCAGGCAGCAGCTTATGGAGTCACTATTTCTACTGAAAAAGGGTTAATTTGTGTTGGAGGGACTACGGCAACACACAGCTTGTCTGATGTTTTTCTTTTATCTTTGCAAAAAGACACCTTGAAAAGAGATACTTTGCCCTCTTTGCCTGTAACTATGGATAATATGGCAGGTGCATTAGTAGGACATTCACTATATATTGTCGGTGGAAATGTAAATGGCATTCCATCCTCGGCCATGTACATGCTTGATCTGTCGGATTTGTCTGGAGGATGGAAAAGAGAAACAGATATTCCGGGTGAACCCAGAGTACAATCTGTTTGCGTGGCACAAGATGGAAAACTTTATGTGTGGGGGGGATTTGCCCCGGCTGTTGAAGGGCATCAGGCTTCTTTGTCAGTAGATGGATATATGTATTCTCCGGAAACGAAAGAATGGTCATCGGTTGCCACCCCGTATGATGCGGAAGGTAATGAGATCTCTTTAGGTGGTGGAATGGGAACCTCTTTTGGCGAGGGTATGATATTGTGTGCCGGAGGAGTTGATAAGGATATATTCTTAAAAGCTCTGCAAGGTATTTATGCGGGAAAAGAATATTTGTCACATCCTGTAGAGTGGTATCGGTTTAATAGAAACCTGCTGCTCTATCATCCGCAGACGGATAAATGGACTACATTAGGCGAATATGAGCAAGGTGCGCGTGCCGGAGCTGTAATAGTTTCGCAGGACGGATTTCATTACATTATTAATGGAGAATTGAAACCGGGCATTCGTACTAATGAAATTAATAGAATTAAAGAAAAGAGAAGATGAGAAGATTGATTATATTGGCGGAAGTTGCATTGGGCTTGCTGTTTGCAAGTTGCACGAAAGAAGAGCAACGCACACTTTCTGTTATTCCCGCACCATTAAAGGTGGAATTACAGCAGGAAGTGTTTTCATTGAATTCGGAAACAGGGTTATATATAGATGCGTCTGAGGGGGACAAGAAGATTTTGGAAGATTATCTGGTGGCTTCTTCCATGAATTTGAAACCGGTAATAGCAGAAGAGGGACATAATGTCGTCTTGAAACAAGTGGCGGAACTGCCGGAGGTAAACTCTTCCGAGGGATATGTTCTGACGGTAACTCCTGATCAGGTACTTATTCGTGCAACTTCCGGGGCAGGATTGTTCTATGGAGTTCAGACTATGCTGCAAATGGTTGATGAAAAAGGATTGCCGGCAGGAGTCATTACGGATGAACCCCGTTTTGCTTATCGTGGCTTTATGATGGATGTTTCCCGTCATTTCTTCGATAAGGAATTTATAAAAAAGCAGATGGATGCTTTGGCATATTATAAATTGAACCGTCTGCATCTGCATCTTACTGACGCTGCGGGCTGGCGTCTTGAAATAAAAAAATATCCCCGTCTGACAGAATTTGCGGCATGGCGTGAGTTTCCTACTTGGAAAGAATGGTGGAATAACGGACGACGGTATGAAGAAGAAGGCAGTAAAGATGCTCACGGAGGTTATTATACTCAAGATGATATCCGCGAACTGGTGGCATACGCTCAGGAACGTTTTATTACTGTTATTCCTGAGATAGAGATGCCTGCGCATTCGGAAGAAGTACTGACTGCTTATCCTGAGTTGTCTTGTACACACGAACCTTACAAACAAGCCGATTTCTGTGTCGGTAATGAAAAGACTTTCGAGTTTCTGGAAAATGTGCTGACAGAGGTAATGGAACTTTTCCCGTCCGAATATATTCATATAGGAGGGGATGAGGCAGGTAAAGCCTCATGGCCCACTTGCAAACTGTGCCAGGCACGTATGAAAAAAGAAGGCTTGAAAGATGTGAACGAGTTACAGAGTTATCTGATTCATCGTATTGAGGTCTTTTTGAATGCCCACGGACGTAAATTATTGGGTTGGGATGAAATATTGGAAGGTGGTTTGGCACCTAATGCCACTGTCATGTCATGGCGTGGCACGGAAGGGGGAATGAAAGCGGTTGATTCCGGCCACATGGCTATTATGAGTCCGGGTGAGTTCTGCTATTTTGATTCTTATCAGGATGCTCCTGATTCCCAGCCGGAAGCAATAGGAGGCTATCTGCCTTTGTCCAAAGTTTATTCATTTAATCCTGTACCCGATACTTTGAGTGCGGATAAAGTCCAGTTGGTGTATGGAGTACAAGCTAATTTATTCACAGAATATATTCCGACTCCGGAACATGCGGAAATGATGATTTATCCTCGTATTCTTGCCTTGGCGGAAGTTGCTTGGAGTGCCCCTTCTGTGAAGAACTATGATGATTTTCATGTTCGTGCATTGAAAGAGGTAGAGGCATTGAAAGCTGAAGGATACCATCCTTTTGAATTGAAAAATGAGATAGGAAATCGTCCGGGAGCGGATCAGCCCGTACAACATTTGGCAGTAGGTAAGAAAGTGGATTACGGACCGGATGCCGCTTATTATCCCGGCTATTCGGCCGGTGGTGACAGTGCCTTGGTAGATGGTGTGATCGGAGGCTGGACTTATGGTGACAGGCGTTGGCAAGGTTTTATAGACAAGAAAAGAATGGATGTGACCATTGATATGGAAAAAGAAACAGAAATTCATTCTGTTGGAGCAGACTTTATGCAGGTGTGTGGACCTGAAGTCTTTATGCCTTCAGAAGTGATCATTTCCGTTTCCAATGATGGTAAGGAGTTTACGGAACTGAAGCGCATGGAGCATAAAGTAGTGAAGGATGACAAAGTGACTTTCATCAACTTTGGTTGGGAAGGAAATGCCAAAGCACGTTACATACGTTATCAGGCATCTTCGGGCGAATTCGGAGGTTTCTTGTTTACAGATGAAATTGTAGTGAAATAATAGAACTTATATAAACAACAAATAGCATGAAGAAACAAATTTTGTTATCGGCTGTTCTGGCTTGTATCTCAGTTTTTTCTGCGGCAGCACAGAAAGAGCCGGTAGATTATGTAAACCCTTTTGTGGGTACTACTAATTACGGTACGACAAACCCCGGAGCATTAACCCCTCATGGAATGATGTCGGTGACTCCTTTCAATGTGATGGGGGTTCCCGAAGGGGATAAGGATAAAGACAAGCAATGGTGGTCCACTCCATACGAATTCAATAATAAATATCTTACCGGCTTTGCGCACGTTAATCTTAGCGGGGTAGGCTGTCCGGAATTGGGATCATTGTTATTAATGCCTACCACCGGCAAACTGGATGTGGATTATCATAATTATGGAAGCTTCTATCAAGGTGAAACTGCAAATCCGGGTTATTATACCAATATACTGGATAAATACAATGTGAAATGTGAACTGACTGCCACTCCACGTACCAGTATGGCACGCTTTACTTTTCCTGCCGGACAAAGCAATATCTTGTTGAATCTGGGAGAGGGATTGACCAATGAGAGTGGTGCTACCGTTCGTTTTGTAAACGACCGTGAGATTGAAGGTACCAAATTGTTGGGAACTTTCTGTTATAATCCTCAGGCGGTATTTCCGATCTATTTTGTAATGCGTATCAACAAAGTACCGGCAAAACGCGGTTATTGGAAAATGATGCGTCCGATGGGTGTGGAGGCGCAATGGGATGATACGGCCGGTAAATACAAACTCTATACTGCTTATACAAAAGAAATAAGCGGAGATGATATAGGAGTGTGGTTTACTTACGATACCACAGCGGAAGAAGTGATTGAAGTCAGTATGGGCGTGTCTTTTGTCAGCATAGAGAATGCCCGTTTGAATCTGGAAAAAGAACAGCCTTTCGGTACAACATTCGACAAACTGCGTGCGGAAGCCCGTAAGAAATGGAACGATGATCTTTCCCGTATCAAAGTGGAAGGTGGAACGGAAGAGCAAAAAGGAGTATTCTATACCGCTATGTATCACACGATGGTTCATCCGAATATTTTGCAGGATGTAAGCGGACAATATCCACAAATGGAGGGAGATAAGATTTTGACCACCAACCGTAACCGTTACACGGTATTCTCATTGTGGGATACTTATCGTAACTATCACCAGTTGATGACTTTGGTATATCCGGAGCGTCAGATGGATATGATTCACACCATGATGGGCATGTACAAGGAACACGGATGGTTCCCGAAATGGGAATTGTATGGTCGTGAAACATTGACGATGGAAGGTGACCCTTCTATTCCTGTTCTGGTAGACAGTTGGATGAAGGGATTGCAAGACTTTGACATTGACGAAGCTTATAAGGGAATGTATAAGTCGGCCACTACTCCGGGCAAGGATAATCTGATGCGTCCGGATAATGACGATTATATGTCCAAAGGGTATGTGCCGATGGAAAGTCAGTATGATAATTCGGTTTCTCATGCTTTGGAATACTATGTTGCCGACTATGCACTTTCTACCTTGGCGGAGGCTTTAGGTAAGAAAGAAGATGCGAAATTGTTCCGCAAACGTTCTATGGGCTATAAAAATTATTATAGCAAGGATTTCGGAACCTTGCGTCCGATAACTAAAGAAGGCAAATTCTATGAACCGTTTGATCCGAAAGAAGGAGCTAATTTTGCACCTAGTCCCGGTTTCCATGAAGGTAATGCATGGAATTACACTTTCTTTGTGCCTCATGATATCAATGGCTTGGTAAAGCTGATGGGGGGTGACAAGAAATTTGTTGATAAATTGCAAAGCGTGTTTGATGAAGGGAATTATGATCCGGCCAATGAACCCGATATAGCCTATCCTTACCTGTTCAGTCGTTTCAAAGGTGAAGAATGGCGTACACAGAAATTGGTGAAGGAATTGCTGGCTAAGTATTTCACAACTAAGCCGGATGGAATTCCCGGCAATGATGATACGGGTACGATGTCTGCATGGGCTATATTCAGTATGATGGGATTCTATCCGGATTGTCCGGGTGTGCCCGAATATACATTGACCACTCCTACTTTTGATAAAGTGACCGTTCAGCTTGATCCTAAATATTGGGGCAAGAAAGAATTGGTTATCAAGAAAGAAGGACAAGGGGATTATATAAAGGAAATCAGACTGGGCAATAAGAAGATTAATAAATATTTGATTTCGCATGATGATTTGATCAAGGCAGGTGAAATTACTTTTATAGTAACAGAAAATCCTAATAAGAAATAACTATGAATACGAAACGATTTTTGTGTGCTGCGTTAGGAGCTGTTTGTTATTTTGCTTTTTTGCAAGCGCAGGTACGTACAGAGCAGACTTTCGAAAAAGGGTGGAAATTTACGCGTGAAGATAATGCGGAATTTGCCAATTCCGGTTATAATGACAGTAAATGGCAGAACGTCACCGTTCCTCATGATTGGGCGATTTATGGTCCGTTCAGTATCAATAATGACAAGCAGGAAATGGCTATTACTCAAGATGGACAGACCGAGGCGATGGAACATGCCGGACGTACCGGAGGTCTTCCGTTTGTAGGAACCGGATGGTATCGCCTGAACTTTGATGCTCCCGGTTTTGAGAAAGGCAAGAAAGCGACTTTGATATTTGATGGAGCAATGAGCCATGCCCGTGTTTATGTGAACGGGCAGGAGGCCGGTTATTGGCCCTACGGTTATAATTCCTTTTATGTGGATGCGACCCCTTATCTGAAACCGGGTGAGAAGAACGAGCTGGCAGTCCGTTTGGAAAACGAGCCTGAATCATCACGTTGGTATCCGGGGGCCGGTTTGTACCGCAATGTTCATCTGGTAATCAATGAAGATGCGCATATCCCGACATGGGGGACGTATGCTACCACTCCCGTGGTGACAGACAAATATGCAAAAGTGTCTTTGAAAACTTCTTTGGTTAGTCCCGAAGGAGCCAATAAGGATAATTACCGTATTGTGACGCAGATTAAGGATAAAAACGGCAAAGTGGTTGCTACCGGGGAAAACAAGTTGAGTGTTTTTGATAATGCTTTGTTTGAACAGGAGTTTGCAGTGGCTAATCCTGAGTTGTGGAGTCCTGATAATCCGGTTCTTTATACAGCTGAATCCAAAGTATATGAAGGGAATACCTTGAAAGACGAATATACCACCCGCTTTGGTATCCGTACTTTGGAGATTGTCCCCGGCAAGGGCTTTTTCCTGAATGGAAAGCTGACCAAATTCAAAGGGGTATGTAACCATCATGACTTGGGTCCGTTAGGCGGTGCTGTAAATGATGCCGCTATACGTCGTCAGATTCGTATTCTGAAAGATATGGGTTGTAATGCCATCCGTACTTCTCATAATATGCCGGCACCCGAATTGGTGGAGGCTTGTGATGAAATGGGTATGATGCTGATGGTGGAGTCTTTCGACGAGTGGAAATCGGCAAAGATGGCCAACGGTTATCATAAAATATTTGATGAATGGGTGGAGAAGGATCTGACTAATCTGATCCGTCATTACCGTAACAATCCGAGTATTGTTATGTGGTGCATCGGTAACGAAGTACCCGACCAGTGGAATGGCAATAACGGACCAAAGCTTTCGCGTATGTTACAGGATATCTGTCATCGTGAAGATCCTACCCGTCCTGTAACACAAGGTATGGATGCGCCTGATGCTGTAGTAAATAATAATATGGCTGCTGTGATGGATGTGGCCGGTTTCAATTACCGCCCTCATAAATATCCAGAAAACTATAAGAAATTGCCTCAGCAGATTATTCTAGGTAGTGAAACAGCTTCTACAGTAAGTTCGCGTGGCGTCTATAAATTCCCTGTTATCCGTCAGGCTATGAAGAAATATGACGATCATCAGTCTTCTTCTTACGATGTGGAACATTGTGGTTGGTCCAATTTGCCGGAGGATGACTGGATTTGGCATGAGGATAACGCATGGGGTATCGGAGAATTTGTATGGACGGGCTTCGATTATTTGGGCGAACCGACTCCTTATTATACTGATTGGCCCAGCCATTCTTCTTTGTTCGGTATCATCGACCTGGCCGGATTGCCCAAAGACCGTTACTATCTGTACCGCAGTCATTGGAACAAAGATGAAGAAACGCTGCATATCCTTCCTCATTGGACATGGCCGGGACGTGAAGGAGAAGTGACTCCTATCTTTGTTTATACAAATTATCCGTCGGCAGAAGTGTTTATCAATGGCAAGAGTCAGGGTAAGCGTACCAAAGATTTGACTGTAACGGCTGAAAATAGTGCGGATTCTGCTTCCATAGCAGATTTCAAACGCCAGAAACGCTACCGTTTGATGTGGATGGATACAAAGTATGAGCCGGGAACCGTAAAAGTGGTTGCCTATAATGATAAGGGGGAAGCTGTGGCCGAAAAGGAAATCCATACGGCAGGCAAGCCCGACCATATAGAACTGGTTGCAGATCGCAATGAAATAAAGGCTGATGGCAAGGATTTGTCATTTGTCACAGTAAGAGTGGTGGATAAAGAGGGTAATCTTTGTCCCGATGCGCAGCATCTCATCAAGTATTCTGTAAAAGGTGCGGGAACCTATCGTGCCGGTGCAAACGGAGATCCCACTTCATTGGAACTTTTCCATGTTCCGCAGATGAAAGTGTTTAACGGAATGATGACTGCTGTTGTGCAAAGTACTGATAAACCGGGAGAAATCATATTGACCGCAACAGGTAAAGGACTTAAATCAGGTAGGCTAGTTTTAATGAGTAAGTAAAAAGATTTGTTTCAATTTCCACTATCTGTGCCCCGCTTGATTTTATTAAGCGGGGCTTATTTATTAAAAAAGTTGGAAAATAATTGGGGAAATCTGTTTTAGAAAGTGAAAAAGTTGCTATTTTTGTTGGCAAATTTAATATGCCAATTAAAAATTCTAACTTATCATAGTATCATGTTGACCCAAATCATTAACGCAAAGATTCTTACCCCACAGGGCTGGTTGAAGGACGGATCTGTCCTTATGCGCGACAATAAGATTTTAGAAGTTACCAATTGTGATTTAGCTGTTATCGGAGCCGAGCTGATTGACGCTAAAGGTATGTATGTTGTTCCCGGTGGTGTGGAAATCCATTGTCATGGTGGTGGTGGCGGTGATTTTATGGAAGGTACGGAAGAGGCTTTCCGTACAGCCATTAATGCTCACATGAAACATGGTACTACCAGTATTTTCCCAACGTTGTCTTCTTCTACCGTACCGATGATTGAGGCAGCTGCCGAAACTTGTACCAGGTTGATGGCGGAACCGGACAGTCCGGTACTTGGTCTTCATCTTGAAGGGCATTACCTTAATATGAAGATGGCAGGCGGTCAGATGCCTGAAAACATAAAAGACCCGGATCCGAAGGAATATATTCCTATTGTAGAAAAGTGGGGCTGTATCAAGCGTTGGGATGCTGCACCCGAATTGCCGGGTGCTATGCAGTTTGGTAAGTATATCACAGGAAAAGGCATCTTGGCTTCTGTGGCACATACACAGGCCGAATATGAAGATATCCGTGCAGCCTGGGAGTCCGGTTATTCTCATGCTACACATTTCTATAATGCGATGCCGGGCTTCCATAAGCGTCGTGAGTATAAATATGAAGGTACAGTAGAAAGTATCTATCTGATAGACGATATGACAGTGGAAGTGGTAGCCGATGGTATTCATGTTCCTCCTACTATCTTGCGCCTGATATATAAGATTAAGGGTGTGGAACGTGCTTGTGTTATTACCGATGCTTTGGCATGTGCCGCCAGTGAAAGCAATGTAGCTTTTGACCCTCGTGTCATTATCGAGGATGGTGTGTGCAAATTGGCCGACCGTTCTGCTTTGGCAGGCAGTGTGGCTACCATGGACCGCCTGATCCGTACCTTGGTGCAAAAGGCAGAAATCCCGTTGGAAGATGCTGTCCGTATGGCTTCGGAAACTCCGTCCAAGATTATGGGAGTATATGACCGCAAGGGCTCACTTCAGAAAGGCAAAGATGCCGATATATTGATTCTTGACCAGGACTTGAATATCCGTGCCGTATGGGCAATGGGCAAGCTGGTCGAAGGAACTTGTAC
>ERZ1673738.3521-NODE-3521-length-17314-cov-5.746625_pt1 | contig 17314 bp, 17 predicted proteins | sample MGYA00580198_ERZ1673738 | MGnify/ENA primary metagenome ERZ1673738 (study PRJEB41218, sample SAMN15661784) | gut metagenome | host: Homo sapiens | place: Canada: London | collected 2015-08-20/2019-03-30 | study: EMG produced TPA metagenomics assembly of... | reverse complement strand
CGCCATCCTCACCTTCCACGCCGGCGCCGGCGGCACCGAGGCGCAGGACTGGACGCAGATGCTCTACCGCATGTACACCATGTGGACCGACCGCCACGGCTATAAGTATACGCTGCTCGACTATCAGGACGGCGAAGAGGCCGGCATCAAGTCCGCCACCATCAAGATCGAGGGCGACAACGCCTACGGCTATCTCAAAAGCGAAAACGGCGTCCACCGCCTTGTGCGCATCTCGCCGTACGACGCCTCCGGCCGCCGCCACACAAGCTTTGCCGCCGTGGAGGTCATGCCCGAGATCGCCGAGGACAACAGCGAGATCGAGCTGCGCGACGACGAGATCAAAATGGACGTGTACCGCTCCTCCGGCGCGGGCGGCCAGAAGGTCAACAAGACCTCCTCCGCCGTGCGTCTGACCCACCTGCCGACGGGCATCGTCGTCTCCTCGCAGGTCGAGCGCAGCCACTTCCAGAATCTTGAAAACTGTAAGTCCATGCTCCGTGCCAAGCTCGCTGAGATCAAGGAGCGTGAGCATCTCGAAAAGATCTCGGACATCAAGGGCGTGCAGCAGAAGATCGAGTGGGGCAGCCAGATCCGCTCGTACGTGTTCATGCCGTATACGCTCGCCAAGGACACGCGCACCGGTTATGAAAACAGCAACATCCAGGCCGTTATGGACGGCGATATCGACGGCTTCATCAACGCCTATCTCGCAATGAAGGCCGAGAAATAAAAATGCCTTTCAACCGCCCGCGGCGTCATGCTGCGGGCGGTCTATGCTTTTGGGAGGAAAATCAATGATCTGGTATCGTATCGGAGAGTCTCTTATACATACGGAATCCGCACCCTGCGCGGATGTGCCGGCGCTTGTGCTGCTCACAACGGAGGAGCTGGAGAAACGCCCGGACCTTCCGGGGCTGGAAAAAGTTCTGGAACATACGCCATCGGTGCGCGGTGCGCGGACCTGCCGTGCCGAGGTGCGCCCCGACTGCCTGTCCGGTACGCTTGTGCTCCCGCGTAAGGGAAAAGACGGTGTCCGCGCCGCATACGGTCTGCTCGTTACGCAAAACCGCATCGTTCTCACGGACGATTCCGCTTCGCTTCCGCCCCTCCTGCACCGCATCGCGCAGGAAAAACGATGGACGAAGGGAACGGTCGGGCAGACGCTCTATGATTTCTTTGAACAGCTCATTGCCCGTGATCTGCATCGTTTGGAAGAGCTGGAAGAGCAGGCGGAGGCCTTGGAGGATCAGGTGCTCGCCGACAGCGTTGATTCTCTCAGCGCTGCGATGAACGCGCTGCGAAAGGAGACAATGGCGCTCTTTCGCTATTATTCGCAGCTCGACGACGTGGCGTGCGAGCTGTGCGAAAACGAGAACGGTTTCTTTTCGGAAACGGAAACGGAGCGATTTCGTCTTTTTGAGGGGCGTGTTGCCCGCCTGCGGGAGAACGCACAGCTTCTGTGTGAATACTGCCGGCAGATCCAAAGCGCGTTTCAGGCGCAGATCGATATCCGGCAGAACCGTGTGATGCAGATCCTCACCATTGTCACGACGATCTTTCTTCCCCTCACGCTGCTCACCGGCTGGTACGGCATGAACTTTGTCAATATGCCGGAGCTGAGCTGGAAATACGGCTATCTCATGGTAGGCGTCATCAGCGCGGCGGTTTTGGTTCTCGGTCTTTGGATCTGTAAGAAAAAGAAATTCTGGTAAAGCAGAGAGCAAACCGGCGGCCGGCTTTTATCGGCTGCCGGTTTGCTATTGGCAAAATAGTACATCCATAATATAACATATGTTGCACAACGGACGCCGCAAGGCGAAAATAGTATGCTGCCCGGCGTTTAATTTCCCCGAGAGGAGATCGTCCGCGCCGCGTTTGCGCTCGTCCGCGAGCAGGGAGCGGATGCGCTCCGTGTCCGCGCCGTGCATTCTTACGCACGGCCTGCTGAACGCGCTGAGCGTGTTCGCTCCGGAACCGGACTACAAAACGCGGTGCGTCATCTTTCGGATCCTCTTCGTTCTCGCGGCTGCGTATGCGGCAGATCTCCTGCGGCGTCTGCCGCCGTTGACAAGCGGGGAAAGCTGTGTCAGAATGAAGAAAAACACCGAGGGGGATTAAGCCTTGAACGCTCTCGAGCTCGATACCGTATTGCTCTCACCGGACCGGACGTGTCTGGAAATTCTGGATCAGACGCTGCTGCCCGGCGAGGTGAAAACGCTGCATCTTTCGGATATGCGCGATATCTGGGAGGCGATCTATTCGCTGCGCGTGCGCGGCGCACCGGCCATCGGCGTGTGCGCGGGCTATGCGCTCGCACTGGCCGCCTCGCAGATCGAAACGGAGGATAAGGATATCTTTTTCGCGCGCCTGCGTGAAACGAAGGAATACCTCGCCTCCGCCCGCCCGACGGCGGTGAATCTCTTCTGGGCGCTCGACCGGATGTGGCAGACGGCGGAGGCGCATGCCGGTGAGAGCATTCCGGCCATCCGCGAGATTCTTTTTGCGGAGGCGCAGCGCATCCGCGATGAGGATGTCGCCATCAGCCGCTCCATCGGCGAGCTGGGCTTTACTCTTCTGCACCACGGGGACGGCATTCTCACGCACTGCAACGCCGGAACGCTCGCCACCGCGAAATACGGCACGGCGACCGCGTCGATGTATATCGCGCTCGAGCACGGCTGGAGCGACCTTCGCGTCTACTGCGACGAAACGCGCCCGCTATTGCAGGGCGCGCGACTCACGGCGCTCGAGATGCACGCTGCCGGATTGGATACGACGCTCCTTTGCGATAACGCCGCGTCGAGCCTGATGCAGACGGGGAAAGTTAACATAATATTTGTCGGCTGCGACCGCGTGGCGCGGAACGGCGACGCCGCGAACAAGATCGGCACCTCCGCCGTGGCGATATTGGCGAAGCATTACGGCATCCCGTTTTATGTCTGCGCGCCGAGCTCCACGATCGATATGTCGCTCGCGTCCGGCGCGGAGATCCCCATTGAGCAGCGCGCCGCGGAGGAGGTCACGGAGATGTGGTACAAAAAGCGCATGGCGCCGGAGGGCGTCGGCGTGTATAACCCTGCGTTCGACGTGACCGACCATTCGCTCATCACCGGCATCATCACCGAGCGCGGCATCTGCACCGCGCCCTTTGAGGACGCCTTCCGCGCTCTCGGGTTTTAAGCGGAGGATGCTTTTATGACGGGACCCAATCCAAACAGCATCTATCCCAACGAGAACATCCGGCAGGTCGTGTACATAAAAAACGTCATTTCCCGGCCGAATATTCTTGTCGGGGATTACACGTATTACGACGACATAGACGGCGCGGAAAAGTTTGAGGAACACGTCACGCACCATTATGATTTCCTCGGCGACAGGCTCATCATCGGGAAATTCTGCGCTATCGCCCGCGGCATTGAGTTTATTATGAACGGCGCGAACCACCGCATGAACAGCGTAACGACCTACCCCTTCAACATCATGGGCGGCGGCTGGGAGAAGTTTGCCCCAAAGCTCGATGATTTGCCGCTGAAAGGCGACACGGTCGTCGGGAACGACGTGTGGATCGGGCAGAACGTAACGGTGCTGCCGGGCGTACACATCGGCGACGGCGCTATCATCGCCGCCAACTCCGTTGTGGCGAAGGACGTTCCGCCGTACTGCATCGCGGGCGGCAATCACTGCCGGGTCATCCGCCGCCGGTTCGACGAAGAGCTCACGGCGTATCTTCTGGAGCTCCAATGGTGGGATTGGGACGCCGGAAAGATCTTCCGCAACATGGAAGCACTCTGTAGCGGCGATCTTGAGAAGATCCGGAATATAAAAGAGTAAAAGAAAGCAAACAGGCCCCGGACATTTCGATGTCCGGGGCCTGCTTTGCTTTGACGGGAAACTGGAAGGGCAATACATGCAAGTGTCTGCTTTACTCAATTTCCTGCTCCAGATCGGTAAACAGGCTTGACGCAAAAAAATCCTGGATCGTGATGCCTAAGCCATCGCATAGCTTTTTGATCGTCGAAATCGTTGCGCTGTTGTTGCGCCCGCTGACGATGTTATTGACGGTCGATTGCGTGACGCCGCTCATATTGCACAGTTTATTGATGGAAATGTCCCGTTGACCACACAGCTCGATGATCCGGACCCGAACCGCTTCTCCAATGTTCATGTACATGCCCCCTTTACGGAAGAGCATATCCAGAAGTACTTGAAAAGATTAACTCTTTTGGGTTATAATCATCTCAAATGAGTTAATTCTAAAACATGGACTACGGCGAAAAAATGTGTAAGGAGTGCATCGAGAATGAAAGAAAACGAAAGGCTGCTATTGTTTTATGAGGAATGCGTGAAAAAAGGCTATTCCGACATGACAGACCCGCAGCAGGCGCTGAAAGCAAAGGTGATTGCTACCGACATGGAACTACGGTACGGGAATTCCGTGGAAAAACTTTTCCAGAAGGCAAAAGCGGCGAGTGAGGAACAAAAGGTGAAGAGAGTAGAGGCAGAGCGCAAAGCCGCGGAGGAAAAGCGCATAGCTGCGGAGGAAAAGCGTCGACGTGCGGTGTCCGGAAAGGAGCTGATAAAGTTTTATGGCAGCTCTTCGACGGTTACTGTCTTTAAAAGGCCGGATGGCAGCTTCTATTGCACGACCGATAAAAACCCAAAAACGAGGATCGAGGGAAAACCGACAATTTATGTTAAGTCAAGTGCTGCTACGTTGTTTACGTATCATCCATCGGATATGGGAATTACCACGGTGTCCTCCGGCGGTATTAGCAGCGGAGCAGTATGGCAAACCGACCCGTGGGTTTCGGCAAGCAATAATATTACCGGAAAAGCGTATTTGACAGTTTCCGCTAACGGGGACCCTTGGGAAGTTTACACGATTACAGTATCTCCTCTTATTAAGGATGCTTTTAAGCGCTATCCCTGCCAGAACGATTTTATCAAGCGGGGGTTGAAATCGCGAGAAATTAAATGCCATAATTACGTAAAAAATTCCCTGTACGGTATGGCTGCTAAAGACGCTTTAGAAAGTGGCAATGTTTTCCGTGCTGTGACCGCCGCATCATTTGCGGCGGATGAAGAAAGGTTGCCAACTTACCAGATAAAAGAGGTCGCCAAGCTGCTTTGCCAGATTCTTGACGGCCCTTGGCCGGAAGACGATGAGCAGGCTTATGAGCGGGGGAAAAAGCTGATAGTATCTGATAAGTCGACGGAGATACTCGAAGGGATCAGCCTCTTGCAGGAAATAAGTGTGAATCATCCGCGAAAGGAAAGTGCCAAGGAACTGGTTGAACAGAATAAGGGAAGATATCACGACGTGTTACAGGCCGAAAAGGAAGCGGCTGTAATAAAGAAAGAGGAGGAAGAGCGAAAGCAGAAAAAACTTTTTACTATCGGTATACTGCTCCTGTGTGCCTGTATCGGTCTCCCGTTCCTTTGGACGCAGGTAATCATTCCTCATCAGAAATACAGCGAGGCTATGGGTATGATTGATGCAGGAGATTACGGTTCTGGCTATGCAGCGCTGGAAGAAATCTGACGCAAAAAAGCACTCACGGCAATTGCAGCGAGCAAATATGATCGCGCGATGGAACGCATAGACGCGCAGGACTATGAAACGGCCTTGGCACTTTTGGATGGGGTGGAGTATAAAGACAGCGAAGAGAAGAGGGAAAGTATTAAGCCAAACTACTATAGAGAAGCTTTCGCGAAAGCCGTTGTGGGAGATTCGATCGCTTATGGTTCGTATGAACAGGATGGCCGAACTTCCAATGGCAAGGAGGGCATAGAATGGTTGGTGCTTGCAAAAAAAGATAATAAGCTTCTTGTTATCAGTCAATGCGCCTTAGACTGCCAGCTGTTTAATACAAAATATGAGAATGTTACATGGGAGAACTGTACGTTACGTGAGTGGCTGAATGAAGATTTCTTCAATGCGACGTTCTCTGAGGGAGAAAAAACGATGATTCATATGGTGACGGTATCAGCGGATAAGAATCCTTATTATCATACTTCTCCTGGCAATGCCACACAGGATAAGGTTTTCCTTCTCAGCATTACGGAAGCGAACAGATATTTCAAAAGCGATGAAGCGAGAGCGTGTGTACTGACATCTTATGCAAAGAAAAACGGCGCCTATACTAAAGGTGGTTGGTGGCTGCGGTCGCCCGGCCACAGCCAGGACGTGGCTGTTAGTGTTAACTACGGCGGCAATATCGACAGCTATGGTGACGCAGTTATCTTCAATAGTAACTGCGTTCGTCCCGCTATGTGGATCGATTTGAGCGCTTAAAAGGCTCCTTTGCGTAAAGGGCAGACTCTCCCCTAGGGGGAGTGATGTCGCCGGAGGTGACAGAGAGGGGGCGGGGGTGTCAGCGAAGCTGACTGCGGGATTGTTCTACAATCTGCCGAAACCGGCAACCCCTCCGGCGCGGCGCTATACGTCGCGCCACCTCCCTTTACACAGGGGGGCAATCAAAAATGAAAGCAGCAGCTCTATTTTTGGAGCTGCTGCTTTTGCATAGTCAGTAAATCATTCGCTCAGCGGCGTGATGCCGCAGCTGGTGAGGAATGTATCCGAAAGGGGAGAGCCGAACCAGTTATAGAGCCGCCGGGCGGGACTGTCCTCCGGCTCATCGCTGCGAATGACGACATAGCCCTTCGTGCCGAGCGGGTAATCGCCGGTGCGGACATTCTCCGGCGTGGCGCTGTAGCCGTTCAGCGAGAAGGCGAGCAGCGCTTCGTTGGAATAGACGTCGTTCAGATACGTCATAATGCTGTACCCGATGGCGTAAGGATCGTCGAGACAGGCGGAGACGAGCGTGTTCATCTCGTCGAGCCGCTCAAAGCCGAGCGCCTCGTAATCCGGAACATCCTCGCCTTTGAACACCATCTTTTCAAAAAGCCGCTGGCTGCCGGACTGATCGTCGCGGTAAAGCACGCGGATCGCGTGATCCGCGCCGCCGAGCTCGCTCCAGTTGGTGATCTCGCCGCGGAAAATGGCGCGTACCTGATCGAGCGCCAGGTCGGTGACACCGCATGCGCTGTTCCCGATGAACACCAGTCCGTCGCCGCCGTAGAGCTTCATTTCGACCTCCACGCCGCGCTCGGCGAGATAGGCCTTTTCTTCATCGGTGGGCGCGGCGAGCAGGGCGATGTCCGCCTTCTTATCGGCAATGTTCAGCCAGGCGCCGTGCGTCGTGGAACAGAGCGGCTCCGCCCCGCCGTAGCCGGTGTCAAGACAGAAGAAACGGTAGATGTTCTGCACCAACGGCTTTCTCGCTGTAGAGGAGTCCATAACCGGGAAATCGCCGTCGGCAAACAGTTCGCTGTACAGACCGTTTAGATCGACAATGTACAGTTTGGCCGATTCCATATCAAGGACAATGTACGTTGTTGTGTTTGTCCAGCCGTAATCGCCGGCCTCAACACTGGCGCTGCACGAGATCAGAACCTTGCCGTCGCGGGCAGAGGCGACATAACGGGTGGTTTCGGCCTGCGGGAGATCCAGCGTCAGGCGTTCATTGCCGCGGACGAGATAGAGCGCAAAGTTCGTCGTGTAGTTCCCCTCCAGGAGATATGTGCCGTCCCAGGCGTAGAGCACGTTGTCGTTTGCATAGATCGCGCCGTTCACATTCACGACAGAGCCGTCCGAGGGGTCTACGCGGGAAACGAACCCGTCGTACGAATTGCTGAGGAGAAGATCATCGTCGTTCGCGGTGAGATAGCAGTAAAGATCCAGCTTTGTTTCCCACTTCTGCTCGAGCGAGGGGAGCGCGTAGCCGATGATCCGGTTGGAATCGCCGCTGTAGTCGCTGCCGACGAGCGTGTCGTTGACTACGCGCACATCACCGAAGTACCGGCCCGGGAAGATCTCCACCGGCTCTTTGCCGTCTTCGCAGAGATAGAGCTTCGATTCGCGGATACTGTAATATTCGCCGACGAAGCCGCCGGAATAGGCATGGATGCGGTGGAATAGCTGCGTGCCGGCAGGTAGAATCTCCTCGACCTCACCGGTTCGGATATCGACACGTGCCACGCTGCCGTCGTCAAAGGAAGCGAGCACGCTGTCAACGTCCTGATCGAAGCAGTTGGTGTACTTGTCAACGAGCAGCCTGCCCTCGCCCCCGCCGGCCGGGAAAGCGTACAGACGGGAGGATTCCAGCGTCACGCAGAAGAACGGTTCGTCCGTGGACGCGGGCGTTGCGCTGAGCGGAAGCACTCCGGCTGCGTTGCCGGAGCTTGCATAAGCATCGCCGGCAGAGGCGTCGCCCCAGCTCGCATACGCGTCGCCGGCAGAGGCGTTGCCCCAGCTTGCGTAAGCGTTGCCGGAGGACGCGTTGCCGCTGCTGGCGTTCGGCGCGCCGCAGGCGCACAGCACAAGAAGCAGCGCCAGAGACAGAAACAGGGTTGTCAGCTTTTTCATATAGTTTCTCCTTTTTTTGAAGAAGTTTACACCCTATAGACGAGGACTTCTGCCGATCGGTTCGTAAAAAAATCCAGCGGAGCCTCAAAAGAGACTCCGCTGTGCTGCGTGCGCGGTCTTACACCGTTTCGGTGTGCACGGCCTTGACGGTATACCCGGCGGCCTCGATGACTTCCTTGACCTTCGCCTCGTCCGGCTTTTCGGCGGAGATGAACTCGGTCTTGTTCGCGGTGTGGTCGGAAACGGGGTTCTCGGCGGCGAAGGCTTTGGAGAGCGCCTCATTGACGTGCTTTTCGCACATGTGGCACATCATGCCCTCAACGGTGACGGTGGTTTTGTACATGGTTTTTTCCTCCTTATGATCGGTTGCGGTATTCGTTTTCTGCGGCGCGGCGGTGAACTCGTCCGGGAGCGTCACCGGCTGCCTGTGCTTATCATGCTTTGCTTCGTGCAGACGGAAGAGATTGAGCCGCAGCGCGTTCGTCACGACGCAGAAGCTCGAAAGACTCATCGCGAGCGCCCCGAACATCGGTTGCAGCGTCCAGCCGAAGATCGGGATCCATACGCCCGCGGCGAGCGGGATGCCGATGATATTATAGATGAACGCCCAGAAAAGATTCTCCCGAATGTTGCGCAGCGCCGCGCGGCTGAGCCGGATGGCGGCGGAAACATCGCTCACGCCGCTTTTCATAAGCACAACGTCCGCAGCGTCGATGGCGACGTCCGTTCCGGCGCCGACGGCGAGACCGACGTCCGCGCGCGTGAGCGCCGGGGCGTCGTTGATGCCGTCGCCCACCATGGCGACCTTGCCGCTCTCGCGCAGCTTCCGGATCACGGCCTCCTTGCCGTCCGGGAGCACCCCGGCCACCACGGCGTCGACCCCGGCCGCAGAGCCGATGGCGGCGGCGGTGCGGGCGTTGTCGCCCGTGAGCATCACGACGCGAAGGCCCATGCCCTTGAGCTCACGGATGGCTTCGGCAGCATCGCTCTTCATAACGTCCGCCACGGCGATCACGCCGAGAAGCTCATTGTTTCGGGAGAAGTAGAGCGGCGTTTTGCCCTCGTCCGCGAGCGCCGCGGCGCGCTGCGTGATGGACTCCGGGAGCGCGGTCTTTTCGCGGATGAAGTCGGCGTTGCCGCCGCAGACGGTGTATCCTTCGATCTTCGCAGTGAGACCGCGGCCCGGCACGGCGGCGAAGTCTTCCGCCTCGGGACACTCGCCGCCGTGGGAGGCAAAGCCGTTTAAAATGGCGCGGGAGAGGGGGTGTTCGCTCTTGCTCTCGAGCGCCGCGGCAAAGCGCAGAAGCTCGTCCTCGGAAACGCCGTCCGCCGGGAGAAGATCGGTGATTTCCGGCTGGCCGGTCGTGATGGTACCGGTCTTATCGAGCACAACGATCTGTGTGCGGCCGGTCTCTTCAAGCGAGGCCGCCGTTTTGAAGAGAATGCCGTTTTTCGCGCCGACGCCGCTGCCGACCATGATGGCGACCGGCGTGGCAAGCCCGAGCGCGCACGGGCAGCTGATAATGAGCACCGATATGCCGCGCGCGAGCGCGTATCCGAATGTCTGCCCGACGAGCAGCCAGACGATAATGGTAACGGCTGCGATGCCGATCACCGTCGGCACGAATACCCCCGCGACCTTGTCGGCAGTCTTGGCGATGGGCGCTTTCGTCGCGGCGGCGTCGCTCACCATGCGGATGATCTGCGAGAGCGCCGTATCCTCGCCGACGCCGGTCGCCCGGCAGCGCAGAAAGCCGGACTGGTTGATCGTACCGGCGCTCACCTTGTCGTTTTCCGCCTTGTCCACGGGGAGACTTTCCCCCGTGAGCGCGGACTCGTTCACGGCGCTCGTGCCGGAGAGCACGACGCCGTCCACCGGGATGCTGTCGCCGGGACGGACGAGGAAAATGTCGCCGAGAACGACTTCCTCCGCCGGGACGACGACCTCCTCGCCGTTCCGCTCCAGCCGCGCCGTTTTCGGCGAGAGCTGCATGAGCGAGCGGAGCGCGTCGGTCGTTTTGCCCTTGGAATGCGCCTCGAGCGTCTTGCCGACGGTGATGAGCGTTAATATCATGGCGGCAGATTCAAAATAGAGATCGGCCTCCGCCATCGGGTCGACCGTCAGCGTGAAGAGCTCGTATACGCTCCAGAGATACGCCGCCGCCGAGCCCATGGCGACGAGCGTATCCATGTTCGGCGCGCCTTTTACGGCGCTCTGGAAGCCGCTGATGAAGAATTTCTGGTTGATGACGAGCACGATGCCCGCGAGCAGGAGCTGGATGAGCCCCATGCCCACGCTGTTATGATGCAGCCAGCGCGGCATCGGCGCGCCCCACATATGACCCATGGAAAAGTACATCAGTACGAGCAGCACCGCCACCGAGGATATCAGCCGCTTTTTGAGCTTCGGCGTTTCATGGTCGGCCAGCTCGTCCGCTGCCGCGGCGGGCGCGGCGCCCTTCGCGCCCTTCAAGCTTGCGCCGTATCCGGCGTTTTCCACCGCGCGGACGATGTCCGCCGGAGCGGCGGTACCGTCCACGCCCATTGAATTTGTGAGCAGGCTCACCGCGCACGAGGTAACGCCCGGCACGGCAGAGACCGCCTTTTCCACCCGCGCGGAGCACGCCGCGCAGCTCATGCCTGTAACAGAGTATTGCGTCATGGTATTTGCCTTTCTGTTGTGGTATATTGCGGTTCGGGTTATTTCATCAGCTTCTGCAAAAGCTCCGTCAGCTCGTCCACAACGGAGTCGTCCCCCGCGCGGATGTCGCGCACGACGCAGTTGTGGAGGTGCGCGTTCAAAAGCGCACGGTTAAAGCCGTTCATCGCCGCGCTCACCGCCGCAGACTGCGTGAGAATGTCCGCGCAGTAAGCATCGCGCTCGAGCATCCCGCGGATGCCGCGGATCTGCCCTTCGATCCGGCTCAGGCGATTCATAAGCGCGCGGCGCTCTTCCTCGCTTCGCTCGGTTTTTTTGCAGCAGCAACACATTTTTTCTTCGTCCAAGGGTCGTCCCCGCCTTTCTGTATGCATTATATACCCCTGGGGGGTATTGTCAAGAGACTTTTTCAAAAAATCGAGGCGGAGTTTGACTTCATTTTCCGCTTGTGTATAATATAAGCAAAGAATCCCATGCAAGGAGGCGCTGACCATGCCGGCGATCCGCTCCGGGAGAGTGCGTGCTGCGCTGCTCCTCGGAATTTTTCTTCTCATGCTGCTCGGAAACGTCCTCACGCCGTACGCGGTGGACGACTGGGCGTATATGCACAGCTTTGCGACCGGCGAGCGTCTCACGCGCTTCGGCGAGATATTTCCCTCCATGGCGGCGCACGCGCAGACCATGAACGGACGGCTCTTCGCCCATTTCTGGGCGCAGCTCTTTCTGCTGCTGCCGAAAGCAGTATTTAATATAGTAAACGCTTTGATATTCACGGCGCTGATCGCGCTCCTTGCCCGGCTCGCGCAGCCGGAGGGCGAGCGGGATAACCTCATTCTATTGATGATCTTCTGCGCCGTGTGGGTGTTTGTTCCGGCGTTCGGACAGGTGTTCTTCTGGCTGGACGGGGCGTGCAATTACGGTTGGGGATGCGTTATCGGTTTTGCATTTCTCGCGCCGTACATCCGTCTTTTGGATCGTGATGCGAAGAAAAAACCGCTGTTCTGGATTTTGTGGATGCTCGCGGGCTTTTATACCGGTGCGTATCTGGAAAATATGGCGGCCGGTGCGATCTTCCTTTCGGCACTGCTGCTTTTTGGCCGCCGTGTGCTTTGCAGGAAGAAAAACGGCGTCCTCCCGTGGCTGCCGGTGCTCGCGTCGGTCGGCGGTTTCGTTTTTATGATGACCCGCCCGGCGGAGAGCATGAAAAGCGGCGCGGAGAGCTCGCTCGCGTCCCTTGGAACGGGGCTTGTCGCCGCGCTGGAGAAGTACCGCTCGCTGACGGTGCTGCTCGGTGTTTTTGCTGTGTCGCTCGTTGCGGCGCTTTGGTACCACGCCCGCCGGGAGAAAATTTATCTCGCCGCGGCGCTCGTGCTTGGCTCACTCTGCGCCAACTTCGCGCTGAGCGTCGCCTCGTATTATCCGGAGCGGTGTCTCGCGTTTCCGGCGGTGCTGCTCATTGCGGCAGACGCCGTGCTTTTGTCGGAGCTCTTCTCCGGCAAAGCGAAGCTCCCGGTGCTGTGCGCGGCGGCGGTGCTCGTGCTGTCGACGCTCTATTGGGGCGTTTTCGGCTTTGCCGATATTACGAATGTGTATCTTCAGGTGAGGGCGAACGAAACGGCCATCACCGAGGCGGCCGCGCGCGGCGAGAGCAGTGTGACGGTGCCGTATATCGAGACGCTGACGCGCTATTCCGCGCTGTACGATCTCAAATATCTCGATACGGAAGACGCGCAGAGCTGGCCGAACGGCGCTATGGCGGATGTGCTCGGCATCGGTGAGATCCGGTGCGAGCCGGAAACGGCGAAGGAGGCGGAGTGATGCTTTCGGTTGTGATCCCTGTCTATAATGAGGGGGCCGTTCTGGAAAAAACGGCTTCGGTCATCCGCGGTGTGCTGTCCGATGCCGCGATCGGCTGCGAGCTCATTTTCGTGGACGACGGCTCAAAGGACACCACATGGGAGAAAATCACGGCGCTCTCCGCGTCCGGCGGCATCCGCGGGCTGCATTTTTCCCGGAATTTCGGCAAGGAAGCGGCGATCCTCGCGGGACTTGCCTCGGCGAAAGGCGACTGCTGCGTTGTGATCGACGGCGATCTCCAGCACCCGCCGGAGAAGATTGTGGAGATGTACCGCCTGTGGGAGCAGGGCTACGAGATCGTCGAGGGGCAGAAGGCCAGCCGCGGCGCGGAGAGCCACGCGCACGGTCTCGCGGCGAGAGCGTTCTATTCTCTCATCAGCCGCGCGACCGGCATCGACATGGCGAACGCCTCTGACTTCAAGCTGCTCGACCGGAAGGCGGTCAACGTTCTCATCAACATGCGCGAGCGGAACGCCTTCTTCCGCGCGCTTTCCTCGTGGATCGGCTTTAAAACGGTGAGCATCCCCTTCGATGTGCAAAAGCGCGCAGGCGGAAGCTCCAAATGGTCCACGCCGGCGCTCGCAAAGTATGCCGTGGATAATATCGCCTCGTTCTCCGCCGCGCCCATGCAGCTCGTCACGGTACTCGGCGCTATTATGCTGCTCGTCTCGCTCGTGCTCGGCACGATCGCGCTCGTGCAGAAGTTCTCCGGGCGGGCGCTCGGAGGCTTCACCACCGTGATACTTATCCAGCTTTTTTCCAGCAGCATCATCATGATAAGTCTCGGTATCATCGGCTATTACATTTCCAAAATTTACGAGGAAGTGAAGGGAAGACCCCGGTATATCATCACCGATACCTGCGGCGACGAAGAAAAATAAACAACGCTCCCCGCCGGAAGACCTGTCCGGCGGGGAGCGTTTGCCCTATATGACCTATATGCCGTAAAGCGAAGCGACCGGGGCGGCGAGCACTACGGTGAGCAGCCCTGCCACGATGAGCGAGAGCGAGCTCATCGCGCCCTGAATCTCGCCCATTTCAAGCGCCCGGGATGTTCCGACGGCGTGCGCGGCGGTCCCGATGGCGACGCCCTGCGCAATGGGGCTCGTGATGCGGAACACCCGGCACGCGCCGTCAGCGCAGATGTTGCCGAGAACGCCGGTCAGAATGATTGCCGCGACCGTGAGTGAGGGGTAGCCGCCAAGCTCCGCGGAAACGTCCATGCCGATCGCGGTAGTGATGGATTTGGGGAGAAGCGTGGTGAACAGAGAGAAGTCCAGCCGGAAGAGCGCCGCGAGCACAAACACCGTGGCAAGGCTCACAGCCACCCCGGCAGCGATGCCGAGCGTTATGGCAAGGGCGTTTTTCTTCAGCAGCTCAAATTTCTCATAGAGCGGCACGGCAAGGCATACCGTCGCCGGGGTGAGCAGAAAGTTGATGTACTTTGCGCCGTTGAGATAGCTGCCGTAATCGATACGGAACAGGAGCAAAACTCCGATGGAGAAAAGGATCGCAAGCAGCAGGGGATTGAACAGCGCAAAGTTCCACTTTTTCCGGATGGCGCGCCCCAGCTCGAACGAACCGATGGTGATGACAACGCCGAGAAAGGCGGAGTTTTCAATCAGTTCACGCATCATCGTTTATCCTCCCGTTTCTGGCGCAGACGCATCACGCGCTGCGTGGTGCACCCTGCGGCGGCGAACACCGTGAACGTCGATACAACGACGATCGCGGCAAACGGCAGCCACACGGGACGCAGCACGTCCCACTTTTCCAGAAGACCCACGCCCGCAGGAACGAACAGCATCGGCATGATTTCCAGCAGAAAAGCGCTCGTTTCACGAATGGCGTCTGCTTTTAAAAGGCGCGTTTCCAGCGCGGCAAAGAGCAGAACGATCCCGTAAATGCTCGCCGGGACGGGCAGCGGCAGCAGATAATGCAGCAGCTCGCCGAGAAACGACACGAGCAGAATGATGCCGAGTTGGCGGATGTACTTCATACGCTTGAACCTCTTGCGATAAAAATCCTTTTCTTTTTACTCAATTTGACCGCGTTTGTCAAGACGATTCCGGTTGTAAAATTAAAAACATTGTGATATAGTATGTTTATCCGATCCGATGAGGAGGAACGATCCATGCTGATCTCGACCAAGGGACGCTACGCGCTGCGTGTCATGGCGGATCTTGCCCGCAATGGCGGGGAGGAGTACGTTGTGCTGATGGACATTGCCGAGCGCCAGAACATATCGGAAAAGTATCTCGAAGGCATCGTCGCCGCGCTCAGCCGCTGCGGGTTTTTGCAGACGCAGCGCGGCCGCGGGGGCGGCTACCGGCTCGCCCGCTGCCCGGAGGAATACGCCGTCGGCGATATCCTCCGTGTTGCGGAGGGCTCCATAGCGCCGGTATCCTGCGTCAAGTCCGGCGAATCGGAGTGCCCGAACGCCGACAACTGTCTCACGCTGCCGCTCTGGAAGGAGCTTGACCGCGTGATGAACGACTATCTGGAGAGCGTCACGCTCGCCGACCTTATAAACGGCAATATTGCCGCAAAATCGACCGATTCCGGGGAATAACCCGGCGCGAAAAAGCTCCTTGGAAAAAACCTATTGACAATATATGTTTATGGTGCTACATTGTAAACATACAAAAACAGTAGGATTTGAAAGGAGCTTTTTCCATGTTTGTATATGCGGACAACGCGGCGACCACGAAGATGAGCAAAACGGCCATCGACGCGATGCTGCCGTATCTGGACACCTGGTACGGCAACGCCTCGAGCCTTTATGCATTCGGCCAAAAGTCGGCGGAAGCGCTCGCCGCGGCGCGCGAAACGGTCGCCGGGTGTCTGGGCGCCGAGGCACGGGAGATCACCTTCACCTCCGGCGGCAGCGAGGCGGACAACCAGGCCATTCTCTCCGCGGCAGCCATTGGCGCGAAGAAGGGCAAAAAGCACATCATTTCCACGGCGTTTGAGCATCACGCGGTGCTGCATACGCTCAAGAAGCTGGAGAAATACGGCTACGAGATCACGCTGTTGGACGTTCACGAAAACGGCATCGTCACGCCTGAGCAGGTGCGCGGCGCCATCCGCGAGGATACCTGCCTTGTGACGGTCATGTACGCCAACAACGAGATCGGCACCATCCAGCCCATCGCGGAGATCGGCGCGGTCTGCCGCGAAAAGGGCGTCATCTTCCACACGGACGCGGTGCAGGCGGCGGGCCATGTCGCCATCGACGTAAAAGCGGAGAACATCGACATGCTCTCCATTTCCGCGCACAAGTTCCACGGCCCGAAGGGAGTCGGCGCGCTGTATGCCCGCCGGGGCATCCCTCTGGTGAACGTGATCGAGGGCGGCGCGCAGGAGCGCGGCAAGCGTGCCGGTACGGAAAATATCGGCGGCATCGTCGCCATGGCGGCGGCGCTTTCCGAGGCGTGCGCGAATCTCGAGAAAAACGCGGCGTATGTAAGCGCTCTGCGCGATAAGCTCATCGCCGGACTCAAGACCATTCCGCACGCGGCGCTCAACGGCGACGAAACGAAGCGTCTCCCCGGCAACGTGAACTTCTGCTTTGAGGGCATCGAGGGCGAGAGCCTTCTTCTCCTGCTTGACGAGGCGGGCATCTGTGCCTCCTCCGGCAGCGCGTGCACGTCCGGCTCGCTCGATCCGAGCCACGTTCTGCTCGCCATCGGCCGTCCGCACGAGGTAGCGCACGGCTCGCTGCGTCTCACGCTCTGCGAGGAGAACACCGAGGAGCAGGTCGATCATATGCTGCGCGAGATCCCGCGTGTTGTGGAATATCTCCGCGGCATGTCCCCGGTCTGGAAGAACCTCACATCCGGCAAAAAACAGTTCATGCTTTGAGATAAAAGGAGGCAAGCATCATGGCTCTTTACAGCGATAAGGTAATGGATCATTTCAAAAATCCCCGCAACGTCGGCGAGATCCCCGATGCGGACGGCGTCGGCGAGGTAGGCAACGCCAAATGCGGCGATATTATGAAGATGTATCTGAAGATCAAGGACAACGTCATCGAGGACGTGAAGTTTGAAACGTTCGGCTGCGGAAGCGCCATCGCTTCGAGCTCCATGGCCACCGAGATGATCAAGGGCAAGACGATCGAGGAAGCACTCGCCGTGTCGAACAAGGAGGTCGTGGAAGCGCTCGACGGTCTGCCCGCGCACAAGCTGCATTGCAGCGTGCTGGCCGAGGAAGCCATCAAGACCGCCGTCAAGGACTATTACGACAAGAACAACATCCCCTACGACCACTCCCGGTTCCCCGACTGCGAAAACTGCGGCAGCTGCCATATGGTGTGAGCTTGTCAAAAAAGTATTTTTGACAAGCTCTCAAACGAGACCCACTTCGTT
>ERZ1673738.3510-NODE-3510-length-17366-cov-6.122350_pt1 | contig 17366 bp, 15 predicted proteins | sample MGYA00580198_ERZ1673738 | MGnify/ENA primary metagenome ERZ1673738 (study PRJEB41218, sample SAMN15661784) | gut metagenome | host: Homo sapiens | place: Canada: London | collected 2015-08-20/2019-03-30 | study: EMG produced TPA metagenomics assembly of... | reverse complement strand
TAGCCCAAGCATGCTCTTTTTCGTTTTTTACCAATAAAACTTGCACACGGCGTAAGTTATACCGCAGGCAAGGAGGAGATGATACTGCATTTGTTGTCTGAAGCCGGAATCTGGAGGGCGGCAACTATAACTTCCTGAGGAATAGTGCCAAAAGCATTGAATTTATAGTTATCCAGCTTATATTCCTTAAAAATGGGAAGAACATGGAGGAATGTCATGATGAAAAAACTGTTGTTGTGCCTGGTTCTGGGAATTGCCGCCGTTTGTTCTGCGGAGGATTCGGCGTTTCGGAAAGGCGCCGCTTATCTGCTCGCCCGGCAGGGGCAGGACGGTTCATGGGGACGGCATCCCGCAATCACGGGACTGGTCTGCATGGCGCTGAACGGCACTCATAAGGATGCCGTGGAAAAGGGGCGCGCCTATCTGTTGAAGCATGTCCAGAAGGACGGTTCGATCTGGCTTGCGGGGCGTCGCCGGGAGTATCCGACTTATACGACGGCAATCGTGCTGGCTGCGCTGGCAACGATGAACCGCAAGGAGGATGAAACCGTCATGCGCAATGCCCGCAAATGGCTTTTGAGCCTGCAGAACAGCGATCCCGAATCTCGGAATTATGGTGGTTTCGGCTACGGTCCCGATCCGCGCGGCGCGGCGCATGTCGATCTCTCCAATACACAGTGGGTTGCCGAGGCGCTTTATCTGACGGATCATCTGGATCGTGAGCCTGAAGCGAAGTCGTCCGGAGATACGGAGAAAGCCGATCTTGCATGGGAGAAGCTCGGCAGTTTCCTGAGCAAGGTTCAGCATCTGCCGGAAACAAACAAAGAGACATGGGTTGTCTCCGACCCGAACGACCCGAACTACGGCGGTTTCATTTACAGGCTGGACGAGAATGCGCCGCATGACATGAAGACGGGACTTCCGCAGACACTCCGTTCCTATGGAAGCATGACCTATGCCGGGCTCAAAAGCATGATTTATGCAAGGGTAGGGAAAGACGATCCGCGCGTAAAAGCCGCAGCGGCATGGGCGGCAAGACATTATACCGTCGATGAAAATCCCGGAGTCGGCGCGAATGGATTGTTCTACTATCTCCAGACTTTTGCCAAGGCGAATTCCGCGCTCGGAGAGGATGCAGTCGTGACTCCCGACGGGAAAAAACATGACTGGCGTGCCGATTTGAAAAGAAAGCTGTCCGTATCCCAGCAGAAAGACGGCAGTTGGATCAATGAAAAATCCGGGCGCTGGATGGAGTCCATGCCCGAACTCGTGACCGCTTATGCGCTTCTCTCTCTGAGGGTTGCGGAACAGCAGTGAAAATTTTTTCGAAAGGAACTCAAAATGGCGATTGAAAAAGTCAGGGAATATTTGAAACAATTCGGCGCGGACGGGCGCATCCGGGAACTTGCGGAGTCCTGTGCGACCGTTGAACTGGCGGCACAGGCTCTGCACTGTGAACCGCGGAGGATTGCGAAAACACTGTCGTTTCATCTGGATGACCGTGTGATCCTGATTGTAGCGGCGGGCGATGCCAGGATTGACAACAGAAAATACAAGGAACAGTTCGGCAGGAAGGCGAAGATGCTTGCCGGTGAGGAAGCGGAGCCGTTGACAGGACATGCCGTGGGAGGAGTCTGTCCTTTTGCTGTAAAAGAGGGTGTTGCCATTTATCTGGATGTTTCCCTGAAACGCTTTGAGACCGTATTTCCCGCGTGCGGCAGTGCGAACAGCGTTATCGAATTGAGCCTGGATGAGCTTGAACGGTTTTCCGGTTCATCACAATGGATTGATATCTGCAAACTGTAAGAGTCTCCAGCTTCGCGCTAGTGTTCAGTGATTAGTGTTCAGTGTTCAGTGGTTAGTGTTCAGTGGTTAGTGGTTAGTGTTCAGTGGTCAGTGGTCAGTGGTTCAGTGTTGGAGAGGGCTGCTGTCCTTTGAGCTGCTTTTCACTAAACGCAATCTCGCCACTTCGCAATCTCGCAATCTCGCAATCTCGCCACTTCGCAATCTCGCCACTTCGCAATCTCGCAATCTCGCAATCTCGCGTTCATGAGTCGATGGGAAAAGCGACTTCCGAGATGTCCTGTTTGTCTGCGAGAAGCATCACGAGACGGTCGAAACCGAGAGCGGCTCCGGCACAGGGGGGAATGCCTGCGTCAATCGCTTCCAGAAATGCGGTTGGTTCGGGATATTCCGCCAGATTCATTTTTTTTCGGGTTTCGGCAAATTGCCTGAAGCGGGCGCGCTGAATCTGCGGATCGATCAGCTCTCCGTAAGCGTTGGCGAGTTCAAGTCCGCCCATGTAAATCTCCCAGCGTTCCGCGAGCGTGGGATCGGATGCTTTCGGACGGGCGAACGCGCCGAAACGAACCGGATAATCCATCAGGACGCAGGGACGGTCTTTCGGCAGGGCAGGTTCGATCCTGTCCACGAGAACGAACTCGAAACGGGCGTCTTCCTCCGCACACCGGTCGGCGTCTTCATTTGCAAATCTGCGGAATGCCTCGCGCACCGGAATGATCTCCAGCTTGTCGATGTCGATCGTGTCTTCTCCGAACCGGAAGCGGTGCGAACCGTAAAGGTCGGAGCAGATGGCGGCAAGGAATCCTTTGGTGAAGTCCAGGAGTTCCAGATAGTCCGCACCGGTCATATAATATTCCAGCATCGTGAATTCGGGACGGTGCCTGCGGCCGTTTTCCCCGGCGCGGAAACATGGTCCGAGCTGGTAAATCCGCTCCATGCCGGCGGCGAGAAGCCGTTTCATCTGGAGTTCGGGCGAGGTGCGCAGAAAGAAAGAAGCCGCTTTCGGGGCTTCGATGTACTCCTCGGCGGCAGGAGCAAAAATTCCGACCGGAGTTTCCGTTTCGATGAAAGCGGCTGCTTCGAAAGCGCGCCGGAGAGAAGATGCGATCTTTGCGCGGACCGCAAGGGAACTCTTCAGCGCTTTCAGGGATTCGATGCCGGCGGGCTCAGCCTTTGCTGACACGTTCGGCATAGAGACCTGTGCGGGTATCGACTTTGATGGTGTCGCCCTGATTGATGAAAAGGGGGACCATCAGTTCATAACCGTTGTCGAGTTTTGCGGGCTTCTGAACGTTTGTCGAAGCCGTGTCGCCGCGCGCGCCGGGTTCCGTTTCGGCAATGACGCGCGTGATGAAGGTCGGCAGGGTGATGTCGATCGGCTTGCCGTTGAAGAAGAGCACGTTGCAAGTCATGTTGTCGATCAGGAAATAGGTCTTGTCGCCGAGCTGTTCCGCGGAGACCTGAATTTCTTCATAGGTTTCGGCGTCACTGAAGATATAGTTGTTGCCGTCGTGATAGGAATAGAACATTTCCTTTTCTTCTAGATCGGGCGTATCGACCTTGTCAACCGGACGGAATGTGCGGTCCATGGTGCTTCCGTTGATGAGGTTTTTGAGTTTGCAGCGGTAGAGCGCGGTGCCTTTGCCGGGTTTGCAGAAATCAAATTCGGTGATTGCATACGGAATGCCGTCGATTTCGATCTTCAGTCCTTTTTTCAGATCTGCTGCTGAATACATAGATACTCCATTGTTAAGTGATTTCAGTTGAATGAACCGGGTAATATACACCGCATGGAAAAAAAATCAAAGTTTTTTCATAAAAAACAGAGCGGAAGCAGAAAAACAGGGACTATAAGCTGAAGAATCTATCAGCTTATTGATAAAAACTGCTTTATAAAAGTCCCTTCCAGAAAACGTCTGACTGTATTTGCCTTAATGCCGGAGTGTTTTTGAAATTAAAAACGGCATGAGTTTATTTTAGGCGTTTTTGAACTGCTGCTTATTCTGAAAATAACACATCCGAGCAGATGTCATTCCCTGTAAAGCGATATTTGCCGTTACCGAGGTTTACCGTGCAGCCGAACTTTGATTTCAGTTCAGTTTTACTTGGAACCATAAATTCCAGACAGGATTTTCCCGGACCCAGCCCTATGATTGCTATTGCTGTTTTCTTATGGATATTCCATGCACGGAGTCCGGCATTCTCCTTTTTCTGTATCGTAACAGCCGGAGGTGTTTCAATAGAGAGGATGTAAGGTTCAAGTTCTTTCAGTATCTTTGCCGCGCTGACTACGGATTTCCAATTTCTTCGGGCACTGCCCGGTTCTTTTGCATCACCATTTTCAAAGATGTCGTGATAGGCATAGAATAGAAAACCTTTTGCTCCGCAGACAGCTCCCGCCAGAAACATGGACCGCATTTCTTTTTCTGCAGGGAAACGGTATTTCCGGTATTCCTCTGGTGTTTTTGCTTTATATATTCCCCAGTTGAATGTCTGCGGGACAAACCAAAGTCCGATTCCAGTCTTTTCCGCTTCATGAAGCAAATTGGGGATTTCTCTCATAGTTCTGCTTGCAGCGGTTTCCACCGGATAGTGGTCTACTGCGAGAACATCGCCGGTTTCTGCAAAAAACGGAAAATGCTGCGCAATGTAAGTCAGAGTGACGACCAAATGATTTGGATCAATTTCATTGATATTCTCCCGCATCCGGCGCATATAAGGAACTTCTTCAACAGGATTTTCATCGGACAGGTAATAACCAAGCAACATAGGATGATCTTTCACTTTTCGGACCCATGCCCGAAGAACTTCATCAATTCCTTTTGCTCCTTCGAATTCCATTTGCGGTATGGACTGCTGCATTCCTTTCGGTCGTTGATACAGCATATTCATGAATATTCGCATTCCATATTTCCGTGCCAATGAGAAACTGCCGTCAATGTCCAGATGTCCACGATATGGCATGACAAAGTTGAAGCCCCCCGCCTTCAAGTTCTGCATGATTTCATCCGTTGGTTTCATGCAATAGAATCCCAGTGGAAGAAACGGTTTACCGTCCACAATGGTGCGTCCATATTCATCAATGTAACTTCCCTGCTTCAGCCGGGCATTTTTTCTGACAAACAGTTTCAGTTCCTTTTCCGCAAGGACAGTCTTTTTTTTCATGTCCAGCAGCTTTGCTGTCAGTTTAACTTCTCCGTCCGGGAGTCTGCCGAGCTTTCCGGAATAGATGCCGTTCTTTCCTTTCCATACATGCTCCCTCCCTCCTGCGGAAACATACATTGCCAAATCGGTTTCTGCAGTGTCTTTGGAATACATGTACGCTTTCAATGAAATTGTTCCCGCATCATCGCGGATTGTCAAATTTGGCGGCAGAACATTATAGATCAGAGCAGAGAGCATTCCGACAGGTTCAATGGAAAAATTGTCCCACCAGACTTTGCCCGTCGCACTTTTCGGTATGAGAAATCCGGCGAAAGCACTGTCGAATTGTGGCGGAGGCTGAAACTCCAGAATAATCTCCGTCCACTGGTTTTCCGTGACTTCTTTATAGCTGTATTCACCGCCTGCATATTTACTTTTGTTGTAAAACTCAATGCAGAACAGACGAGAGCCTTTTACATCCTTGAGATTCTCCGCTTTGTAGCGGATTGCAGCACGGTATCGGAACTGTGAGTTCAATTTCAGCTGCAGCGTGGACAGCATCTGTCTGTCCTTTTGTGTTTTATGACAGAATAATGCACCCGTGCCGCTCTCTCCTCCTGTTGGATCCAGCGAAAAACCTTCAGACAGCCACAGTTTGTCAATCGTCTTTCGGTCAAAGGCTTCTGAAATTCTGATTGCATCTTTCTTTTTTTCCTGTGAATTGAATTGCGCTATATTGAAATGTTCCTCTGCACAAAGTTTTTCCGCATGGTGTAAAAACACCAGCATCAACAGTATTCCTGTCAGTTTCATGGAGATTAAAATCCTGATTTTAGATCTGTGTTTTTCTGTTAGCAGAATGACTATTTGACAGGTTCAATGGAAAAATTGTCCCACCAGATTTTACCGGCAGCATTTTTGGGGAGAAAGAAACCTGCACATGCGGCGTTAAAATTTGCCGGGGAGATGAATTCTAATTCAATCTTACTCCATTTTCCTTCTTCAATTGTTTTGTAATAATATGCCCCGTCGACATATTTGCCTTTATTGGTGAATTCGATGCAGAAAAGTCTGGAACCTTTGCCTTCCTTCAGATTTTCAGCTTTGTAGTGAACTGCTGCACGGTATTTTGTCCCGGGTTTCAATTTGAGAGTATAAGTTGTAACTTGCATTTTCCCTGTTTCTGTTTTGTCTGTAAACAGACAACCGGAATTATCAATTCCTCCGTTCGGAAGCAGTTTGAATGCCGGAACCAGCCAGATATTCCGGTTTTCCTGTTGATCAAAAGATTCGGTGATTCTTTCGTCTTCCGCTGCTGCACATCCGAAGATGATTCCTGCCATACATAAAATCCCGTTGATCCTCATGAGTTTCATTTTATGATCTCCTGTGTTTGGTTTGCTGTTGACTTTGGGTTTTACTGCCAGGTGATTCCATATACGGACGCTGCGCCTGTGCAGGGATTCACATATCCGAATACAACTTCTACTGTATAATCCTTGGGATTCATGAAACGATAGCTTTTTGTTGTGCTGTGACCATCTGCATATAGTCCGTTATCCATTCCCCCATGTCGTGCTGCGATGAATTCTTTTGTGAAGGTGTCTTTTAAGTAATAAAAGTACCAGCAGCCGCCCCATGCGGTTTTAGGACGGCCGTCAATCATAACCAGTGCGGATGATGGGTGTCTGGCATTGGTCAGTTTGCGGCGATAGCTGCCTTTATTGTTTTCCTGCAGCAGAGTGTTTTCATTGTTGGAATCATAGACTCCCAGCAGCGACTGCCACATGTAATTGGTTTCTAGGTATCCCGAACGTTTCAACTGGTCTGGATGCGAAGTGCGTGGTGTTTTTTCGGAGCATACAAGAATTTTTCCTCTGGAAAGAAGAGATTCATCATTATTTGCCATGTCTTTCGTAATGTTCTCCTTGATAAAATAAGGGGCTAAATGATAGAACCATGCCGGGTGAACTGAACCTGGCTGTTCCACAGGAACCATCCAGTCATTGTTATCGGCGGCATACATGGCAAATGACAGGCCGATCGACTTCTGATTCCCGATACATTGAATTGACCGTGCCTTTTCCTTTGCCTTGCTCAGTGCCGGCAGCAGCATTGCCGCAAGAATCGCGATTATCGAAATAACGATCAACAACTCTATAAGCGTGAAAGATCTTCTTTGCATCAGTTTCTCCATCAGTCTTGAATTGTTTATGTTTATTATCTGCTTTTTCATGTCGTTCCGCGAATAATGAGTTCCGGCTTTACTGTGATTTTATGTGTGGTACGGCATTCCGCAGGTTCTTTCATAATATCCAGAAGCATTTTAACGGAGGAGGCCGCCACAACCGCGTTGTTTTCATCTATCGTTGTAATCGGAAGATGGCAGCATTCCGAAAAGAATTCATTGTCGTGTCCTATGAGGGCGATGTCTTCGGGAACGTTGAGGCCGGACGCATTCAGTTCTCCCAGCAAAATCAGTGCGGAAATATCATTCGCGGCAAGAAGAGCGTCAATTCTCCGGGGAATGATGAAGTCTTTGATGATCTGTCTGACTTCTTTCCGCATCGCGAGGGCATCTCCCGGAGAATACAGAAAGGGAATGAGCATATCCTGTCCCTGGGGATATACGCTCAGAAAACCTCTGATCCTGTCCTGGATGGAATGATCCTCCATATTCCGGTCTGTCAGAATTGCGATCCGTTTCCTGCCGGTCTTCCTGAGATATTGGACGGCGTCCCGGATGCCCGAATCTATCTCAAGAATGATGTGGGAGTGGTTCCTTAGTTCCGGCTGCCCGAGAAAAACGATCGGGCAGCAGTCTCTGAAATACTTTTCCAGCTTTTCATTCTCTCCCGGGTAATCATGGGAGATGCAGATGACGCCGTCCACTCCATGCTGGCGGAGATGCTGATAGCTTTCATAGAGATTCTCCACACTGTCATGTGCTTCCCCGATCAGCGTCCGATAGCCGTGCAGAGTGGCTTCATGCTCAATCTCGGCAAGCAGGCGGAACGCAACCGCCGGCGCTTTGGAGTCAATCAGGATTCCGATCACTTTCGTGCTCTGACCCGCCAGCGCCCGCGCGTTAATGTTCGGTGCGTAATTCATCTTTCTGGCGGTCTTGCGGATCATCTCCGCCTTTTCCGGGCTGACCCGGATATTGCCGCTGTTGCCGTTCAGCACTTTCGACACCAGCGCCGCGGAAACATTCACTTCCCGGGCAATGTCCACCAGTCTGACTTTATTGTTTTCCAACGTCTGCATTGACCTTCTCATTATATTACGATTAAGCGCTTAATCAATATTATAAACAAAAATCCCGTATTGTCAACCCCCTGATTCTGAAAAAATCTGATTTTTTTGATAAAATGACAGAAAAGAGACGATTGGCTGAAGCCGGATTCTATGCGGAACAGCAGCAATGCTTTGCCGGTTCCGATACCTCAGATCCGGTACAGCCACTCGTCTTTCAGTCACTGAACGGAGGGAACTTCATACCGTGGATATTTCAGATTGCCAGCCGCATTCCTTCAGAAGTTTTTCAAAGCGGCGTCCGTATTCCACATAATTTTCATAACGGACATCTGCTCCTTCCGGCAGTTTCAGGCTTTCCTGCGCTTCCGCGCCGAGATGCGGCTCAATGGAAAAACCTCCGTCATACCCCGTGCGGCGCAGATCCGTGACGATTGCGCGGACATCTCCGGTGCCGTCGCCGGCAAAAGTGAATCTCATTTTTGCCGCGGAACCGTCGGGTTCAGGCTGCGCGATACTGTCTTTGATGTGTACATAAATGATGTGTTCCCGGACGTTCCGGTAAAATTCCCATGAGGACTGAAGCGGATAGGGCGCCTGCCCGATGTGCCTGTATGTGAATGTGGGGTTGCCCGTATCGAAGATCAGTTTCAGATTCGGGTGGTTGACCTTTTCCAGCAGTCTCAGAGTGTGCAGATGGGAAAGCCCGCCGTAATTCGTGCAGTTTTCGTGTCCGTAAATGACTCCATACTCCGCACACATTTCCACAAAACGGCGGACATGGCGGAAGATGATTTCTTCCAGTTCCGGGCTGTCCGGCGCTTCATTTTCCACCGGCCGGAAGCTCATGCCGCGGAGGAGTCTGATCTTCAGTTCCTGCATCCGGGGCAGGACACGGAGCAGTTCGTCATAGGATGCCCGGATATCTGCTTCACTGCGAGGGGATTTCCCGCCGTTGGCGACGGCGCTGCCGTAGCAGTTGATGGCGATCCCGGCTGTATGGAGTTGTTCCGCCACCGCTTCGAATTCTCCCTCGGTCAGTGTTGCAAGATTTTTGCCGTTGATTCCCCGGCTTTCCATGAATTTCCAGCCGAGTTCCCGCGTTGCTTTGAGTTGCACCGCAAAATCGCTTCCGGCTTCATCTGTGAAACCTGTTAAAAACATTGTCTGCTCCTCCGTTTTTCAGAATGATTTTTCAAATCCGGCGCTGCTGCTTTTGCGGGCTTGCCGCGGAATGCGCGGTTTTGAGTTTTTCACCAGAGAATCCAGAAGCTCCGCATATTCTGCCGCATCCATCGGCAGCGTGACCGTCTTGTCTTTCAAGCCGGAGAGCAGCATGGCGTTGCCCAGCTCCAGACTACGGATGCCTTCCGCCATCGGCGCGATCAGCCCGGCTCCGTTACGAATCGCCTCCGCCACATTTTCAATGACGATCCGATGAGGCGGGCGCGGTTCCGGGTCAAACGGGATATCGCATTCCCAGTATGGCGGAGACCCGAAATCCGCCGAGGCAGTTCTGGAGTAGACAGAGGTTTCCACTTCATTGCGGTTGAACGTGATTTTATTTTTTTCCAGAATCACGCGTCCTCGTTCGCAGGCGATTTCCAGCCGGTTTGTTCCCGGCGCTTCACCGGTCGTCGTAATGAAATTCCCGACCATGCCGTCGGCATATTCCAGATACGCGTTCACTTCGTCTTCGACCTCAATCTCGTGGTATTTCCCCAGCGAGACGGCGGCACGGACCCGGACGGGCATCCCGAAAAACCATTGCATCAGGTCCAGTTGGTGCGGACACTGATTCAAAAGCACTCCTCCGCCTTCGCCGGACCAGGACGCGCGCCAGTCGCCGGAATCGTAATAGGGCTGGCTGCGGAACCAGTCGGTAATGGTCCAGTTGATTCGGCGGATTCTGCCGAGTTCGCCGCTGTCAATGAGTTGTTTGAGCCGCCTGTGCGCGGGCATGGTCCGCTGGTTGAACATCAGACTCCTTACCAGTTCCGGGTGTTTTTCCGATTCGCGTATCAGGCGCTCGGCTTCCGCCTTGTGGACGGCGATGGGTTTTTCCACGATCACATGTTTGCCGTGCTCCATTGCCAGAATCGCCAGATCCGGGTGGAAATAGTGCGGAACGGCAATGATCAGCGCCTCCACTTCCGGATCGTTGCAGATCTCCTCCGCGGCGGTGTAACAGCGGATGTGCTTGCGCGTGTCCGGGGCGATCCGGTCGAAGGCTGCCGGATTTATGTCACAGACCGCAACGAGTTCGGTGTTATGGAGTTCTTCGATATGACGGACATGCACCGAGCCCATATTGCCGATGCCGATAATCCCGAAACGGACCTTTTCTGTATTCATCATATTCCTTTCTCTTGAATCCGCAGAATGATTTTCAGGATAAACGTTTCAATTCTTTTTGCAGGAAGTCTTCTTTTGCGAGAATAGACTCCGCATTGAAAAAACAGGCGAAAGCTTCACCGTGATAACCGAGTCGCGGGTCTTTTTCGACCCGGGGCAGCGCTTTATGCAATGTCTCCAGCTCCGCAAGGATGATGCGGCGCATCTCATGAACTTTTTCATCAGACCACTCTTTCCGCAGACGGTAGGCGCGGTAGGCATTCTCTGCACTTCGCCACAGACAGCCGCAGACAATGGCGTTGCCCAGTTCTTTTCTGTCGTCGGGACAACTTGCCAGCGCCTCCTCCATCAGCTCTGCGCCGATCTCCCAGATCACCCCCATTTTGCCGAGCGCGGAGATGATTTCATCAAGGGAATATTCGTGTCCGGGCATGGTGCAGCTTGGGGAAAGATCGTCTCCCCGGAGAGACGGCAGGTAGGAACATCCCGCGGGAGTCCCGTGCAGAGGTTCCGCCCGATAGATTTCCGCATAAGAGAGAGCGTGGGAATGCACGCCGTTATAGAGAAACGGGATGGCAAACGGAATATGTTTCATTGCCTTTTCGAAGATATCCCATGCGCGAAGCAGAAGTTCGCTTCGGCAGCCGGGAAAATAATCTTCCGCGAATGCGCGCATCGCTTCCTTCTTGCCGTCCGGACGTTCCCGCCGGAGAAAGTAATTGAACCCGTGTGTGTTGGCGCTGAACATGTTGCCGAAGTTCCAGCACCCCATATAGCCGACGTCGGGATGTTTTCTGTGCCAGTCCGCTTTCCGGTAGATGCTGTTCATCAGAGGCAGGTTGACGACGGTCGCAAGCTCATGCGTCGTGCCGAGCTGAAGCTTCGTCATGCGGCGCATGCCGAGTTCCCCTGCGACTTCAAGCACGCCGAGGCAGAGTTCGGACGGCCCTGAATAGGTCAGGGAGTATTCGTCGATTTTATGGCCCGGATGCTCCGCGAGGTCCATTCTGCCGCCGCGTTCGCATCCCGCCATGAGAATGATGTCGCGCGGCAGAAGTTCCAGCAGCGGACGGCAGGGGGAGGGGAGCCAGCCGGACCAGCCCCAGTTCCATGCGATGAGTTCGATCCTGTCCGAATGCCTGCGGATTCCGTCATGGACGAGATTCACGAGTTCCGCCGCGACTTCCCACGGTTCGCGTTCCCTGCACCGCGGGCATTCGATGAGGGGAGTCCACGGAGTCGCGTCTTTTTTCCTGCGGTGGCTGTAACAGTGTCCCGGATATTCGCTGGCTGTAATGAGGATCACGCCGCCGAGCTCCGGCAGTTTTTCCGCCAACTGCGCCGAAGCGTCCGCGATCCATTGCTTTACCGCCGGAACGGAAGTGCAGAGACAGATCATGTCGATCAACTGATCCTTATTTGCGTCCAGCACCTGCTCAGTCGCCTTCTCCCGCTGTCCTGCGCATTCGGAATGCCGGTTCCAGAATTCGCGGTTTTCCGCCGCCACGCTCCTTACCGGCTGAAAGTAGAGAAATACCCTGATCCCGTATTTTGCCGCCCGGCTGATCAGAGTCGAAAGATTCCTGATATGCAGTTCCGCATGTTTCCCGAACTCCGGGAAAATGTCCAGATGCGTGATATTGGCAAGAACACTGTGCAGCCAGATTGCATTGAACCCGTTCTCCGCGATCTCCCTCAGTACGTCATCCGTGTAACAATCAACCGCCGTGACTGTCTCATCCGTGGTGTCGTCCGGGCGGAGCGAGTTCAAACCGCCGAATCTGCTGTATGGCGAGCGCCAGATGCGGTATTGATTTTCATTCATTGTCATCTTCCCTGATCCATGATTTTATTTCATTCGCTTTCAATCCTGCGGCAGTCCAGTTCGCCCCTTATAGCGCTTTGCCTGCGAGAATGGTCATCCCTGCACTATCTTTACTTTACGACTGTGCATGAGACCTTTTCAATCGTTTTGTCATTGCCGTCGATATAGAAGATCTGGTAATATTCCTTCGGCAGATATGGAATGCGGAACGTATAATCTTTGTAGGTGTCCGTGAGATCGTATTTCGGCAGGTCTTCCACCCTGCGGTGGTTTGTGCGCGGGTTGTGTCCTTCTCAGCTCCATGTCCGTATTCCGATTTTTCCTGTGCCTTTCGCGCGGATCACCAGATTGTAGAAAGAGCCCTCCGGCTGGTTTTTCGGAACTGCAATTCCGATTGTAAGCACGCCTTTCGTATAGACTTCATTGCCTTTTCCGGTTTTGATAATCTTCCAGTCTCTGGTATTGCCGTAAAGTTCCCATTTCTTCGGGAACATGGTCTCCTGTCCGCCGATTTTCTGTTTTGACAGTTCGGCGAAATTGCCGTTTGAAATCAGTTCTTCCGAAGTGTTCTGTGCGGAGAGTGTGAAGATTGCCGCAAGAACGGCGATTCCGGAAAGCAGTTTGTTGTTCATGTGAGACGTCCTTTCTTTTTCATGATGAGTTCGTTTATCGGTTATTTATTTTACAATGGTGCATGAGACGTTTTCAATCGTCTTGTCATCACCGTCGATGTAGAAAATCTGATAATATTCCTTCGGCAGATATGGAATGCGGAACGTATAATCCTTATATGTGTCCGTGAGATCATATTTCGGCAGGTCTTCCACCCTGCGATGGTTTGTGCGCGGGTTGTGTCCTTCTCAGCTCCATGTCCGTATTCCGATTTTTCCTGTGCCTTTCGCGCGGATCACCAGATTGTAGAAAGAGCCCTCCGGCTGGTTTTTCGGAACTGCAATTCCGATTGTAAGCACGCCTTTCGTATAGACTTCATTGCCTTTTCCGGTTTTGATAATCTTCCAGTCTCTGGTATTGCCGTAAAGTTCCCATTTCTTCGGGAACATGGTCTCCTGTCCGCCGATTTTCTGTTTTGACAGTTCGGCGAAATTGCCGTTGACGATATGATTCCTGCTGAAAACTGCGTTCCGGAACAGTTGAACCTGATGCGGCGGGACTCCGTCCATGGAACTCCATTCCCGTTCATCGGGAGGCTGAAGGTTGGTGACGGACCGCATGAAATGCATACGCCATACTTTGCCGGGTTCGATCTTTGCACCCATCGGCGCCAGCGGTACCCGGATTTCATACTGCCGGACACTGCCGTTCCGCAGAACTTTCACTTCCGCATCCGAGGTGAACGATTTATCGAACGACTGCGCGATGCCGGATGCATCATAAAGCACTCCTGCCGTATTGATGATCAGGTGATAATATTTGCCGGAGTTGTTGTCCGGCGCAATTTGAATCTCAATGGAATCGTCTTCCCAGACAGGATCGTCCGATGCCTTTGCCGCAGCGGCAGGCAGACGCCATGCAAGCGACTCATCCGCATTGACCGCGAAATAGAGGTTGTCTTCGTCATATGCAACCCGGACTTCCGTTTTCGCACGTGCCGGCTGCTTGTGCCTGGACTCCAGAAAACCTCCGGCCGGCTGAGCTTTGAGCCATGTCTGCTCGTCGAATCTGCCGTCAATCACGATTTTTCCGATTCGCTTTTCCGGGATCAGTTCCTTTTTGGCGGCAAGCTGTTTCCTGAGCTCCGCCGCCGGCTCCTGCCAGAACTCCCTCAGGAGCCGGCGATCCAGTGCGATGCGTTCGCATACCTGTGCATCTTCCGCTGTGTCTTCCGCCTGTTTCAGCATTTCAAGCAGTTTTTCCTCCGCACCCGGAACGTTCAGGCAGAATGCCGAGCGGTTCTGTCCATTGAGTATGGAATGTCCGGGGGCATTTTCCCAGAGTTGTTTCCGGAAATCATGGTATTTTTTCATGACCGGAGCCGCTTTACCGTAATAAATGTCATAGGCTTCCGCCAGCAGGTCATTGACATCCAGACTGGTATCCCAGAGCAGTTTTGCCGCCGTGTAGATTGTCTGCCATTCGGAAAGAAATGTATCGGACGCATAGTTTGTGTAAGCGTTTTTCTGCGGATAAGTTCCGTAGGCGGGCGTGATTTCGTCAAGCCAGATTAACGCACCGTTTCCGCGAAGCGTTTTCAGGTCGTCCGCCAGCACAAACTCAAACGGTGCATAATAAGACCGTGCGTCATGCCGGTAATCGTAAATGCCGAAGGACGGACAACGCTTTTTCCATTCCAGCATTTCCTTGTAAAGTTCGCGGTTGCAGACCGTTTTTTCCGAAAAATCGTGGACATAGCATTTCTGGTGCGTAGCATACAGCAGATGGGAATTTTCCGACTCATAGCGGATCGCGGGATCCTCCGGCAGATTCCGGTAATTCCAGTAAGCCCAGAAGCGCAGATGCGCTTTCGGGAACTCTTTCAGGATGCGGTCTCCGACGCTTTTGCAATAGCGGTGAAACAGGGTGGAGATAGAAAATCTGCCGTTGTAAGTACCCATTTTCCGGCAGGCGGCACACTCACAGAACGCACTGGAATCATCTTCGCCGATGAAGTCGATAACCGTTTCCGGTGCTTTCCGCAGCAGACCGATATAATAATCCGCCATCCGCTTCTGCACTTCGGGGTGTGCAAGACAACGGTTGACGCGTCCTTCCGCGGTCCGTTTCCCGTTTTTAAGTGCAAAGTATTCCGGATGTTCCTTCAACAGCGCTCCCGGAATGACCCGTCTCATTCCTTCATGCCCGCCGGCAGCGGAGAATGCGCCGCGTTCCCGGCGGTACCTCTCTTTCTGTTCCTGTGTGAAACGGGGCATTTGCCAGAGCCCCGGGTTGATATTCATACGGTTGCGTGCCATCCAGTCATAGGTGGAGATGAAGTCCGTGGAAGTTCCGCAGACACTGAGTTCCCGGTAACGGAAAGAGGCTTCCTGAAAAAATTCCCCGTTCGGGATCGTGATGTCTTTCCGGACCGGGTAATGTTCGCCCAGTCTGCCGGGGAAGAACCATCGTACGCCGAGATGTTTTTCGATGAATGCGTATGTGCCGAACAACGCGGCGCGCGGGCAGTTGCCCGCAATCAGAATCCGGTCGTCTGCAATCTGAAATGCGAAGGCGTCATTTTTTGCCTCCGCCAACAGTTTTTCCAGTTCAGAATTCAATCCGGGAAGTTCCTGCGCCGTTCCGATTCTGATGATCTTGCCGTTTTTCTTTACAGGCGAGCCGGTAACTTTCCTGAGAGAATCCCGCAGCTCTCTCTCTGCCAGTTGTTCCGGCGCGTTTTTTCCGGTTTCCAACGTTACTGCTGCCTGACCGTTTTCCGCCAGTTTGAAATCCGCATGTGAAACTGCCGCGAGACATAACAGCAGTGCGGTCATTTTTTTGTGAATCTGCATAAAAATCCTTTCTGATCAATGAAATTTCAGAGTTCCGTTTCACCGACTTCACGGATCCACGAACGAAGCCAGTCTGTGGCAGGACCGCCGATGTCCGCGCAGCAGTTCGAGCAGAAAATGATTCCCTCGGTTTTGTTCTCCAGCAGTAGCCGGAGGAAGGTTTCGCATTCAAATTTCAGCTCGTCGACAGACAATGGGCGTCCCGCCCCGTAATTCCAGATATAGCAGCCGGTCATGCGGCGTTTTCCCTCGGTGCGTTCTATCATGCGATCCAGATCGTGTGCCAGAATGTCATGTTCGGCAGGCGTCTGCATGTTCCAGTAAGTGATTACGTCAAATTCTTTGAGATATTCGTCAATGGGGTCCTCCAGCTGTCTTTTGTACCAGACTACGTAAAAGTCCAGTTTTCGAGCTGCTTCATGTAATTTTTCCCGCATGGAACGAATGTTATCCACGGACAAACGTGCCCATGCGCCGTTCCGCATCTGCGGGCGGATGAAGAAATCATCCAGAACCGCCCCGGTAATATTGGGAAAAAGCGATGCCTGGCGGAGAACTTCCTCCAAATCCGTTTGATGGTCGTTGCGTTTGGAACCGGAATCACCGATTGCCGACCAGACTACGCGCGACACATTTTTCATCTTTTCCGATTCTTCATCGAATGGCGGGCATGGACTGCCGCACATGACCACCCGGAAAATATTGGGTATTCCCAGATATTCTGCTCCCTCCACGGGACCGAGACGGTTTCCGTCCGGCAGTTTCCATATCATGTTGCCGGGAGAGCGCTGATGCGACATGGCATCCTGTCCCCAGAGCCACAGACAGTCTTTGACTTTTTTCTTCATTTTCAGAACTCCTGCAGTTTTAGAGTGACGACCGTCACAATATGTTAAGTTACCACCAATTGCTATCTGAATCTTTATTCGGGTGCCCGTTGTTTGGCCACCAGCGGCTGTGGTCATAAGACCGTCCGTCTGAATTTTTGTAGCTTCGCATCGGTTGTCCCCATTTGCTGAAAACAAGATTTTGCGCACTGCCGTCATAGAAAAGGAAATTGTCGCTCTTGCCATGCAGCATGTAATAACTGCTGCTGTCATAGGCAATGCCGTCGCGCAACTGGCAGAGCATATTTGGATGTCTGATTGACCCCGGCTTGATGAAGACGGCTTTTCCGGTTGTGTCATTGTTGGGAACTTCGCTCCAACTCCAGTCGCATTTCTGGATTACGGCTGTTGCTGCGCATTTTTTTGAGTGTCCGTAATAAGAGATATTTCCATTATATGCACTATAGTTGCCTGCGATGCTGTGCCCGATCCTGTGTGCACTTTTATACATGGTTGCCGATGTGCAGATGAAGTTTTTTGTAAAGTTTTTGATGAGGCCTGTGGACTGGAAAAGCATGGGCAGTGAAGTCGAATAACTGCTGCCGGTATAGGACTCGGATGGCAGCCACCCCGCATAGGAATCATAATACAGAGTCGAGAGTGTTGCGATCTGTTTTAATTTTGACAGGC
>ERZ1673738.3444-NODE-3444-length-17605-cov-11.737436_pt1 | contig 17605 bp, 12 predicted proteins | sample MGYA00580198_ERZ1673738 | MGnify/ENA primary metagenome ERZ1673738 (study PRJEB41218, sample SAMN15661784) | gut metagenome | host: Homo sapiens | place: Canada: London | collected 2015-08-20/2019-03-30 | study: EMG produced TPA metagenomics assembly of... | reverse complement strand
ATTGTAGCACATTTTTTCGTCAGATGCAAGGGGAAAGCCATCGAACGGCGGGGTTACAGCGTGTCGAATTCCTCCCGCGTCAGCAGCAGGTTCAGCGCGTCCAGCAGGCCTGTGGTGGTGAGATGCTCCGGCAATTGCAGCGTTTGCAGCACCGCCGCCCGCTTTGCCGCGCTGTTGGGGCCCATGAGCCCCTTATCCATCAGGTCGGCGCGGGTGATACCGGCGCTGGGCAGCCTGCTTTCCTCCCCCTCGAAGGTGGCACCGCAGCGGCGCAGCGCCTCCAGCAGCACGGCGGGAGACATGCCCTCCACGCCCAGCTTGCCCTCCTTGCCGCCCTTTTTCTTGCGGCGCTCCTTGCCCGGCACGTCGGGGACATAGGCCTGCTTCACCCACTCCGGCGGCAGAGCCCCCTTCAGGTGATTGCGGATGACAAAGCCCGCACCGTCCGGGTCGGTCAGCAATATCACGCCCCGCTGTTCCGCCAGACGGCGGAAATAGGACAGCTTCTCCTTGTCGTGGAACACGCCGAAGCCCTCGGTGGTCAGGATCACGGCGTCCACCACCTGAGACAAGGCGTTTTTATCATAGCGGCCCTCCACGATGATGACCTCACGGATGCGGGGCTTCACCGGACACCTGCCAATTCCATCAGGAACAGCTTCAGCTCCGCCTCGCTGTCCATGCCCCGCTCGCTTTTCATGCGGCGATCCAGCCGCTGGCAGCGGATGACGGCGCTGCTGCACCAGTCGTGATCCACCTTTTTCGCCGCCTGCAGCAGCAGCTTGGCGGGATAGTCGCTGCTCATGCTCCACAGCTGCTTCAGCCAGAAGCGATCCTTGCCGGTATCCAGCGCCATGCGGGCGGTGTACAGCTTCCGCAGCTCCTTGCCCAGCGCCGCCAGAATGGCGATGGGCTCCGTCTGCATTCGCAGCAGGTCGGCCAGCACACGGGCGGCGTCGTCATATTTCCCCGCCGTGACGCAGTTGGTCATGTCAAACACTCGGGCGTCCAGCACCGGGTCGGCCACAGCGTTGATATCGTCGATGGTGATGCGCTCCTGCTTAGCGTAGGCGGCGATCTTCTCAATCTCCGGCACCAGATCCGTCATCAGTGTGCCGCAGGTAAACAGCAGGTGGTCGGCGGCGGAGGAATCGATATCATGCCCCAGCGCCGTAAACCGGCGGCGCAGCCAGTTCACCAACTGGGCGCGCTCCTGCTGGGCAAACTCCACGGCGCAGACATGCTTGTCCAGCGCGGCGCACAGCTTCTTCATCTTGCCGTCCCGCTTGTAGTCCAGCGTGTCATAGATAAAGATCAGCGTACAGTACTCCGGAAAGTCCTCCAGCAGTGCGATCAGGGCGTTCCGCTGGCTCTCGTCCAGCTTGAAAAGATCCATATCCTCCACCGTGACCAGCGTGTGCTGGGCCATCATGGGCATGGCCTCCACCACCTCGGACAGCGCCTGCACCGTCAGGCCCTTGCCGCTGAGGTGATGGTCGTTGAACTCCTCGAACCCCGCCGGGATCAGCAGCTGCCGCACCTGCTGCAAATACCGGGCCCGGAGATACGTCTCCTCGCCGTAAAAGATATAGACATTCTGCATCTGCTCCGCCTTCAGGTCGGCCTTCAGACGGGTAAAACCCTTATGTTCCGCCATGTTCGTCTCCTCCATGAATGGTGATGGTGCCCTCCCGGTCGGTGCGGCGCACGAGAGCGCCCGCTTCCTCCAAGCGCTCCAGCGTTTCCGGCGCGGGATGGCCGTAGCTGTTGCGGCCCACGCTGATGACGGCGATCTCCGGCCGCGTGGCCGCCAGAAACTCCCGGCAGGAGCTGTATTTGGAGCCGTGATGGCCCACCACCAGCACCTCGATATCCGGGATGGGATATTTTTCGAGCAGCGCCCGCTCGGTGGTATCCTTCATATCGCCGGTGATGAGCACGTCAAAGTCGTGGGCGCTGCCCAGCACGGACAGACCCTGCTCGTTCATGTCACCCTCGCCTACCGGCGGGTACAGCGTCACCACCATGTCGCCCGCTGCCGCCAGCGTGGTGCGGCGCACCCACTCCACCTGAATATCATACTGCTCCGCCGCTTCCAGCAGACGCTCCCGGACGCCGTACTCATCCTCCATGTCCGGCAGGTACAGGGTATCCACCGGTATCCGGGACAGCAGCGTATACAGGCCGTTGGTATGGTCGGCGTGGAAATGGGTGACGGCTACCGCCTTCAGCCGGTGGATTCCCATAGCGGACAGCTGATCCGCCGCCACGGTGCCCGCGTCGATATAGCTGTTGGAGCTGCCGCAGTCCACCAGAAGGGCCTGTCCCTCGGAATAGAGGGCTACGCTCTCCCCCTGTCCCACGTCCAGCACCGCCACGTTCATGTTGCCCGCACGGTAGACCAGCGTGTTGCTCCAGATGGCCAGCGCCAGCGTCAGCACCGTCGCCAGCAGGGCGATAAGGTACTTCCGCTTGCGCCATTTCTTCACCGCGGCGCACAGGCCGAAGCCCAGATATGCCCCCACCATCCACAGCCGCAGATAGTGGTTATCGAAATAGACGGCGTGATACCGCCATCGGGTCAAGACCCACGCGATCCACAGCACCGCATGGATCAGACCATAGGCCGCCCAACCCAGCACTCTGGCCGCCGGAAGCCACACGAAGCCCGCCAGCACCGTGACGAAGGACGCCATGAAGCCGTACCCCGCCACAGGCACCGCCAGCAGGTTGGCCAGCGGCGACACCAGCGACAGCGTATTGAAATAGTAGGCCACCAGCGGCACGGTGCAGATGGTGGCGCTGAGCGATACCGCCAGATTGGCGCCGGCAAAGGCCAGCACACGCCGCACATGCTTATTCTTCCCCTGATACCAGTCGAAAAACAGGCGGTACAGCCGTCCGGACAGGATAACAATGCCGAAGGTGGCCGCAAAGCTCAGCTGGAAGCTGATGGACGCGGCAGCAAAGGGATTGCCCAGCAAAATCACCAGCAGCGCCATGCCCAGACTGGTAAAGGAGTCGCTGTCCCGGCGGAACAGGGGCGCCAGCAGCAGTGCGATCTGCATGATGCAGGCACGAACCACCGAGGGCGACAACCCCACCATATTCATATAGAACAGCAGCACGCAGATGGTAACACCGCAGAACAGCCGCCGCCGTGACCGGGGCAGCAACAGAGCCAGCAGCGTCACCAGAAAGGCGCAGTGAAGGCCCGACACCGCGAACAGGTGCGCCAGACCCGCACCCCGCATGACGAGGTAATCCTCGTCGGCAATGTCATATTTGCTGCCGGTCAGCTCGGCAGAGATGATGCCCGCTGTCCGGGGATCGTCCCAGATGGCCCGAATCTTCTCCTGAAAGGCAAGTCCCGCCCGTTGCGGCAGCCACCGCAGGCTGTTGGAGGAACCGGCGGTCACGTCCAGCTCCCCTCTGGCGTACAGCAGGGCGTAAATACCCTTGGAGGTAAAGGTGGTCAGCCGGGTATCCGCCACCTGCGCGGCGTCGTTCCACCGGGCCGTACCGGACACGGTATCGCCCGGCTCCAGCGTCAGCAGCGTTTCATCGCCGTACAGCACCGCTTTGGTAAAGGGATGGCCGTCCAGCCGGATCGTCACCCGCGCGCCGTAGTCCGTTTCCCACGCTTCGCCGCAGACCACGCCGGAGAAGGGCAGCTCCTGTCCGCACTTGTCCAGCACCGGCTGCTGTACCCAATGCTGATAGCCGGTGAAATACAGCAGCGACGCCGCCAGCGACGCGCAGATCAGCGCACGGCGGCCTTTGTCTCCCAAACGCTTACGCAGGAAGAACGCCGCAACCGCCAGTGCCAGCAGCACCGCCGCGGCAGGAAGCCACCAGCCGCCCTTCGGCTCCAGTGCCGCCGCCAGCGTACCCACCGCGAAGGAGAACGCCAGGATCGCCAATGTCCGCATGAATGCTCTCACCTCTCCGCCAGCAAAGTTCCTTTATTATAGCAAATCTTCCGTCCGAGGGCAATACTCACCACAAGGCGGAATATTGACAATATCCCCCGCAGACACTATACTGTTGCTATCTCAACAACAGGAGGTTCCCCGCATGGAAAACAAGCTACTGGGCAGCAAACTCTTTCTCTACGTGACCGAATTCTTCGCCGGTGTGTCCGTCATGGCGGTGGAGCTGGGCGCCAGCCGGTTGATGGCCCCGTATTTCAGCTCCTCCCAGATTGTGTGGACGGTCATCATTGGCGTTATCATGATCGCCATGGCCATCGGCAACCTGTGGGGCGGCAAGCTGGCGGACAAGACCAATTCGCCGGACAAGCTCTATGGCCGTATTCTGATCGCCGCCATCTGGATCGCCCTGATCCCCTTTGTGGGGCGGTGGCTGATTGCGGGCGTCAGTCTGCTGCTGGCCATGTTCGTGACGAAAAACTTCCTCGTCTGGGCGGCGCTGGCGGCGTGTCTGGTGATCTTCGCCTTCCCCTGTGTGCTGCTGGGCACGGTGACGCCGTCGCTGACCAAGTTCACGGTGGACAATCTGGACGACACCGGCAAGACTGTGGGCAAGCTGAACGCCCTGAACACCATCGGCAGCATCATCGGTACCTTTGTGCCGACCTTCATCACCATTCCTGCCGTGGGCACGGCGGCCACGTTCCTGATCTTCGCCGGGGTGCTGGCGGCTATCGGCATCGTGTACTTTGCCTTCGCCCGGAAGAAAATGCTTAAGGGCATCGTGGCGGCGGTGGTCATCGTGGGGCTGTGCTTCACCTTGCCCACCTACAGCTTCGCCTTCTGGGAGAATGATATCGCGCTGGAGGACGAATCCATCTACAACTATTTGCAGGTGAAGGACAGCGACCGGCAGACCACCCTGTCCACCAACGTGCTGTTCGGCGTGCAGTCCATCCAGCGGAAGGACACGGAGCTGACGGGCATGTACTACGACTACGCGCTGGCGGCGCCCTGCATGGCGGGCATGAACGGCAGCGACAACGACAGCCGCGCCGTCATGATCCTGGGCATGGGCTCCGGCACCTACGCTAGCTATTGCGTGCGGTACTTTCCCGGTGTGACGGTGCAGGGCGCGGAGATCGACAAAAAGATTGCCAATATCGCCACGGAGTATTTCGGCCTGCCGGACAGCGTGGAGGTGGCGGTGGAGGACGGCCGGGCGTACCTGACCGCCTCGGAGAAGCAGTTTGACGTGATCATGGTGGACGCCTATCAGGACATCACCATTCCCTTTCAGCTGTCCAGCGTGGAGTTTTTTACCGAGGTACAGCGGCATCTGAAGCCCGGCGGCGTCATGGTGGTGAACCTGAACATGACCTCCGCGCAGGACGGCTCCATCAACCAGTACCTGTGCGACACCATGTCCAGCGTGTTCGCCCACACCTACACCGTCAACGTGCCCGCCAACACCAATACGGTGGTATTCTGCTCCGATTCCGATGACCTGCGGCAGACCTTTGACGAAAACCGCGTTCTTCTGCAAAACACCAGCTACGCCGCCATGATGGAAACGGTAGCGCGGGATCTGCGGGACTATACCGGCGGGGATCATATCCTGACGGATGACAAGGCCCCGGTGGAGCTGCTGGGCATGCGGGTGCTGGACGAGCTGATCGACGGCCAGCTGAGCTACTATAAAGAGCAGTTCTCCATGGAGGAGATCATCAATATGGTGACATAAGAAAAAGACGGCGCACGCCGTCTTTTTCTTATGTTCACAGCTATTTCAGCCAGCCGCCGAAGAAGAATTCCCACAGCTGCTTGTAAAGCACCGTACCCGCAAGGCCCAGGAGCAGCAAGAACCACGTCAGAAAAACCAGCCAGCCTACGTCATAGGTTTCGGTCAGATTCCGCATGCCGTTCAGTTCTCCTACTCGATCCGACCCATTATATACGACAGTGGGCGGCAGGGTCGAGGCCCAGATACGCAGGGCGATCTTCCCCAGAATGGCGAGGATCATCGTGAACAGCCACACGATGCGCATGATCGGCCACTTGCTCTCCGCCGATGGAGCAGCCGTCGGAACGGCCTGCGCCGTGGTCTCTCCATTCTCCAGCAGCAGGTAGTCGGTGCTGACGCCGAACAGGCGGCTGAGGGCCACCACGTTCTCCGTGTCCGGCACGGACGCGCCGCTCTCCCACTTGGACAGAGCCTGCCGGGAGACATTGATCTGCGTGGCCAGCTCCTCCTGACTCCAACTGCGGGCCTTGCGCAGGGCTTGCAGCTTTTCTCCAAAGGTCATAGGCGTTTCTCCTTTCCGTTTCTGGTGCTATTCTACCAAAAACGGGGTGTAAAGTCCACCTATCAGGGCTTCCAAATCCGCAACTGGAGTTGACATTGGGCGGAATAGGGGAATCGCACACTGAATCTTAAAAGGCGGACAGAGTCGTCCGCCCCTACTGATGGTGTCAACGCCAAAACCTGTGTAGGGGCCGACGACTCTGTCGGCCCCTGTTGGTCACTTGTGCACAGTGAACCTCCGGCCTTAATACTTATCCTGATACGCCGTGTCCTCCACGCCGCTTTGCCGCAGTCGGTCGACCAGCCGATCCAGCATGGGCCGGAACAGCGCCTGAAACCAGCTGCCCTTGCCGAACCAGCGGACGAGCGTGGGGCTGACGGCGTAGTATGCGCGGATAAATGCCCGCCCATACCACGTCCGATCCAGCGTGTTATCCCGGAAGCGGCGCAGCGTCCACACCTCCGGACAGTCATAGGAGCCGTATACGGCGGTAGCGATGTAGCAGCCGCTTTTTTGTTCCGCTTCCTGTTGTCTTTTAGCTTCCCATTGCCTTCTTGCTTCCTGATCTTTTGCTTCCTGATAGGGCGTGCCACTAAACGCATCTGAATAACATTGCGGGTTGCCTTTGAATTCAACAGTCCGCAATGACTCGCAATAATAAAAGGCTTCAATACCAATCCGTTGTACCGAAGCCGGTATAACAATCGCGGTAAGAGAACTGCACCCCCAAAAAGCGTAAGAATCAATGTATGTTACCGAATTTCCTATTGTAAGAGAAGTAAGTGAGCTGCAATATTCAAATGCACGGATCCCAATTTCTTTCACAGAGTCCGGTATTGTGATGGCTGTCAGTGACTGGCAACCAGCAAACGCGTCCCCTCCAATTTTCTGAACAGAGTCAGGTATTGTGATATGGGGAAGCGCTATACAGTCTCTAAATGCACCTGACCCGATCTCCTGTACCGAATCCGGTATGACCACTGAAGTGATCCCCTTGCAGCCAGAGAACGCAGAATCTCCTATAATCTTTACGCTGTCTGGGATCACGACCTCCATGGCCGCGCCGTTGTACTTTTCCAGCACGCCGCCGCGGACCGCAAAATCCGCCGAGCTGCCGCCGTAGGCGTTGACTGGCCCGGCGCTGATGTGGTTCGCCGTGTTGTAATTATTGATGGCCTTTTCCACAACAAACGGCACGTTGCAGTAGGGGCAGACCGCCGCGTCCAGCGTATTGTCGATTTCCAGATTCGCGCCGCAGTTCGTACACTTTACTTGTACCAGAGGCATATTTCCATCTCCCTTTTCTGTGTTTTGTAAAGCGTACTTTTCAAAGCGCCAATTTTCTACACTCAATCGTTAATTTAACCCTTGAAAAATCAAGAATTTTCTGTATACTTGTATTAAGAAAGGTGTACCTTTGCAATTTGCAAAAGTACACCTTTCCAAAATTTTCCCCGTTTTGTTTAAGGGGAGTTTACATATTCCGTACAGAAAAATACCCCTGCCTGTCTACTCGGACAGGCAGGGGTATCCAACAAGGAACCGCTCGGGCCAAACGGCCTGAGCGGTTCCTGTTTGCTTTATTTACCCTTTATTCGGCGCTTTGGGGGTGGTCAGGGGAATCCTCCGCTGCTTCGGCGGGGGACTCGGCTTCACCGGCGGCTTCCTCCGCTTCCTCGGCGATGGCTTCGGCCTGCGCTTCGGCGGCGGGAATCTTCTCCACGACCACCTTGCCGTCATGCAGCGTTACCTTGGCGGTGTCGCCGTACTTCAGCTTGCCCTCCAGCATCTGCTCGGCCACGGCGTCCTCCACGGTGTTCTGGATGGAACGGCGCAGGGGACGTGCGCCATACTCGGCGTCGAAGCCGTCCTTGGCAAGAGCCGCAACCGCGTCCTCGTCGGACACCAGCGTGATGCCCTGCTGGGCCATACGCTTGCCGGTGACGGACAGCATACGGTGGGCGATCTTCACAATGTCCTCCTCCGTCAGCTGGCGGAACACGATGGTCTCGTCGATACGGTTCAGGAACTCCGGCTTGAAGGTGCGCTTCAGCTCGGCCATCACGGCTTCCCTGATACGGGCGAACCGGGCGGCCTCGTTGGCTTCCTTCTGCTTCTCGCTGCCGTCAAAGCCCAACGGGGCGTTCTCGGCGGCGGTGATGTTCTTGGCGCCCACGTTGGAGGTCATGACGATGACGGTGTTCTTGAAGTCCACCCGGCGACCCTGAGAGTCGGTGACGATGCCATCCTCCAGAATTTGCAGCAGGATGTTCCACACGTCCTCGTGGGCCTTTTCGATCTCATCGAACAGCACCACGGAATAGGGCTTGCGGCGCACCTTTTCGGTCAGCTGGCCGCCCTCCTCGTGACCCACGTAGCCGGGAGGAGAGCCTACCAGACGGGACACGGTGTGACGCTCCATATACTCGGACATGTCGATACGGATCATGGCGTTTTCATCGCCGAACATGGCTTCGGCCAGCGCCTTGCACAGCTCGGTCTTGCCTACGCCGGTGGGGCCCAGGAACAGGAAGGAGCCGATGGGACGCTTGGGATCCTTCAGACCCACACGGCCACGGCGGATGGCGCGGGCCACGGCGGTGACGGCCTCGTCCTGCCCCACCACACGCTGGTGCAGCGTCTCCTCCAGACGCAGCAGACGCAGGCTCTCGTCCTCCGTCAGACGGTTGACGGGGATGCCCGTCCAGCCGGCCACCACGTTGGCGATGTCGTCGGCGGTGACGGTGCCGCGGTTCTGACTCAGCTTTCTGCGCCAGTTGTCCCGCTCGATCTCCACCTGATCGGTGTAATTCTTCTCGATATCCCGCAGCTGGGCGGCCTTCTCGTAGTCCTGGGCGGTGATGGCTTCCGCCTTCTCACGGTGCAGGGCGGCGATCTTCTCCTCCAGCGACTTCAGGTCGGGGGAGGCGCTCTCCGCCTTCATGCGCACCTGCGAGGCGGCCTCGTCCATCAGGTCGATAGCCTTATCCGGCAGGAAACGGTCGTTGATATACCGGCGGGAGAGGGACACGGCGGCCTCCAGCGCCTCATCGGTGATGGTCAGCTTGTGGTGAGCTTCGTACTTATCCCGCAGGCCCTTCAGAATGGCCACGGTGTCCTCGGCAGAGGGCTCGCCCACGGTGACGGGCTGGAACCGGCGCTCCAGCGCGGCATCCTTCTCGATGTACTTGCGGTACTCGTTCAGGGTGGTGGCGCCGATAACGCGGATCTCGCCGCGGCTCAGGGCGGGCTTCAGGATGTTGGCAGCGTCCACGGCGCCCTCGGCGGAGCCTGCGCCCACGATGGTGTGCAGCTCGTCGATGAACAGGATCACGTTGCCGTCCTTCTTCACCTCGTCCAGGGCGTTCTTGATACGCTCCTCAAACTCGCCGCGGTACTTGGTACCGGCCACCATGCCGCTGAGGTCAAGGCTCAGCAGCTTCTTGTTCAGCAGCTCCTCCGGCACGTCGGCACTGGCGATGCGCTGAGCCAGACCCTCGGCGATGGCGGTCTTGCCGACGCCGGGCTCGCCGATCAGCACGGGGTTGTTCTTGGTGCGGCGGGACAAAATCTGCACCACACGCTGAATTTCCTTATCGCGGCCGATGACAGGATCCAGCTTGCCCTGACGGGCGGCTTCGGTCAGGTCGCGGGTGAATTCCTCCAGCGTCTTGCCGGTCTTTTTGTTCTCCTTGTTGGGGGTGCTTGTGCCGCTGGTGACGGTGTGGGGCGAGCTCTCGCTGAGCTTCTGCTGCACGCTGGCGTACATCTTCCGGGGATCCACACCCACAGTGCGCAGGATGCGCACGGCCATATTGCTGCCCTCACGCAGCAGGCCCATCAACAGATGCTCGGTGCCGATGTACCCGGCGCCCATCCGGTGGGATTCGCCCACAGCCAGCTCGATGACGCTCTTGGCGCGGGGCGTCAGGCCCTGACTGGGCGCGTCGCCGGAGGTGCCCTGTCCCACGTTATGCCGCAGGATACCGGAGATCATCTCGTCGGTGAGGCCGTATTCGGTCAGCACGCGGTGGGCAATGCCCTCCTCCTCACGCAGCAGACCCAGCAGCAGATGCTCGCAGCCTACGTAATCATGGCCCATATCCTGGGCGGCTTCCTGCGCCAGACGCAGGGATTCCTCAGCACGAGGGGTGAATTTATTCTCATTCATAAATGGTCACATCCTTTTTCCTATTTTGGGTCTTACGCGGAGAGCTTCTTCAGCTCGTCACGCAGACGGGCCGCTTCCTCGTAGTTCTCGCTGTCCACGGCGTTCTTCAGCTGGGTCTCCAGCGCGTTGCGCTCCCGCTCCTTCTGGAGACGGACAGCCTCATCCCGGCCCACCAGTCCGGCGGGCGCGTCAGGGCTTTCGGGGATGCCGGCAGCGGCACGGGCCGCTTCCTCCAGCGGGGCGGGGAACTCGGTCATGCGGTTGGACAGCATACCGAAATCCTCCAGCAGCGAGAAGGGATCGAAGAAGCTGCGGCGGAAGGGACGGAAGCTCTGCTCCAGACGGCTGGTATAGCCCAGCTCCGCCGCGCAGTCGGGACACAGATGCACCTGTGTCACTCTGCCGTTGATATTGCTCTGATAATAGAAGGTGGCTTCGTTACGGCCACAGCGTTCGCATTTCATAAATCATAACCTCCTTTGGAAAAATCAAACCAAATGGATCAATACCTGCTTGAAGATATCGCTGCGCAGCATGTCGCGGCAGCTTTTGTCCACCCGGCGCAGCGCCCGGTCGCCGGTTCCGGCCAGCAGAGACCGTCCCGCCTCCGCGGAAATGGCTTCGCTGTCCACCAGATTCTGCACGATGGCCCGTGCACTGGCGGCGTCCAGCTCGTCGCCGATGGAGTTGATGACGTGCATCAGCAGCGTTTTGCGGTCTGTCCGCACCCGCGTGATGCGGATGTAGCCGTTGCCGCCCCGGCGACTTTCCACAATGTAGCCGTGCTCCGGAGAGAAGCGGGTGGACATGACGTAGTTGATCTGGCTGGGCACGCAGTTGAACCGCTGGGCCAGATCGCTGCGCTGCAGCTCCAGCACACCGTCCGTTTCATCCAATGCCGATTGGATAAAGCTGGCGATCACGTCCGAGATACCCATATGCAAGACCTCCTTGTTTGACTTTGCCTTTCTTTGATCTTTGAACATATGATACACCTGCCCGCCTACAATGTCAATAGGTAAATTTGACTTTCTTTGACTTTTTCTGTAAACAATCTGTGAACGGTCTGCGCAACCTGAAGTTGCGCCCCAAAACGGAAGAAAACGGAAAATGCAAGTTGAAATTGCTGTACAAGAGAGGGTGGGGTAGGGTATAATGAAGATGTGTAGGGCCGATGACCACGATGGCCCGCCCGTATACGGACAGTGTACAGCAAATGGCGTGTAGGGGCGGACGACTCTGTCCGCCCTGATGATGACCGCACCATTTCCGATAGGGCCGACAGAGTCGTCGGCCCCTACAAAGGCGCTATCGATGGCATTACCGTCATCGAGCGGGAGGGGCAGAGCCCCTCCCCTACGAAGCAAATGCCGATGACGTGCCGATTCAGGCGGCGGGGTGTGGTCACCCCGCCCTACGGAACGGTCACCGATAGAATTTCGTAGGGCGCGATGATCCTGTTGCGGTGCCCAAAATTTCTACGCTGCCTTACGGCGGGCGCTTGAAATTTTGACCGCTGCCACTCGCTCACCTCGCTGTATCTGCCACTGGCAGCGCTCGGATCGCTCCCCTCATCGCGCCGCCGTACAGCGATTCATCTTCTACCGTTGCAACGCATGAGCGGCAGCGGCGCAAGGAGAACAGGCGATACGTCACACGCAACGAAATTGAACGTGTTCTGTGAACGCGTGGTATAAGGTATCACATTTATAAAGGACATAGCGTGTGCGGATTCTTAAACCGCAGGTTTAAGCGGCCCTTTTGGACACTTTTGGGGCCGTGGCCAAAAGTGTCTCGCCCCGCAGGGCGAAACTTTCCTCGCGCCGCAGGCGCGAAACACCCTCAAACACCGAAAGGAGAACCCTATGAACACCAACTGGAATGATCCCAATTTTCAGGGCTTCCGGGGTCAGAATCCCTTCCACCGGGAGGGCCATACCCCCAAGCCCCGTAAGGCCGTCGGCACCCCCTTTGGCCGCACGGTGCTGAATCTGGCGGTGACGCTGGTCTTTGCGGCGGCGTACTTCTATGTCGTCCTGCCGCCCATTAATCTGAAAGCGCCGGAATTCTACGTGTTCACGCTGCTGGTGTGCGGCGTGTACGGCCTGTGCGCCGTGATGACCTCCGGATTTCAGGGGGATGGCGTAAAGGGCTACTTCAAATTTCTGAAAAAGCAGTGCCTGATCCCGCTGGCGCTGGCGATTTTGCTGGTGGTCACGGCGCTGGTCGGCAGCGCGGTGGGTTGGCAGGTGTTCCGGGCAGGCAGCTACCGTGATCTGCTGACGGTGGAAAACGGCGACTTCGCCGCCGAGGTGGAGGAGATCTCCTTTGACCAGATCCCCATGCTGGACAAGGACTCCGCCGCCAAGCTGGGCAACCGCAAGCTGGGCGAGCTGGCGGACATGGTGTCCCAGTTCGAGGTGGCCGACAACTACACCCAGATCAACTACAAGGGCCGCCCCGTCCGCGTCACCACCCTGCAATACGGCGACATCATCAAGTGGCTGAATAACCGTTCCGCCGGTCTGCCCGCCTATCTCATCATCGACATGGTGACACAGAATGTGGAGGTGGTGCGGCTGGAAGAGGGGATCCGGTACACGCCCGCCGAGCATTTCGGCCGCAATCTGTACCGCTATCTCCGGTTCCACTATCCCACCTATCTCTTTGACGAGCCTGCCTTCGAGATCGACGAGGAGGGCCGCCCCTGGTGGGTCTGTCCCCGCATCGACCGCACCATCGGTCTGTTCGGCGGCACGGATATCACCGGCGCGGCACTGGTGAATGCCGTAACGGGCGAGACGGCGTATTATGATGTGGCGGATATCCCCACATGGGTAGACCATGTTTATACCGCCGATCTTATTATCCAGCAGTACGATTACCACGGCACCTATATCAACGGCTTCTGGAACTCTCTGTTCGGCCAGCGGGAGGTGACCGTCACCACCGAGGGGTATAACTACATCGCCATCGGCGACGATGTGTATATGTATACCGGCATTACCTCCGTGGTGTCCGACGAGTCCAACGTGGGTTTCATCCTGTCCAACCAGCGCACCAAGGAGACGCGGTTCTACGCCGTGGCTGGTGCGGAGGAGTACTCCGCCATGGAGTCCGCCCAGGGTCAGGTGCAGCAGATGAAGTACACCGCTACCTTCCCGCTGCTGCTGAACGTGGCGGAGCAGCCCACCTATTTCATGGCGCTGAAGGACGCGGCGGGCCTGGTGAAGATGTACGCCATGGTCAACGTCAGCCAGTACCAGATCGTGGCCACCGGCGGCACCGTGGCGGAGTGTGAGAGCAACTACCGGCAGATGCTGCTGAACGCCAACCTTATTCAGCCGGAGGACAGCGCCTTGCCGGACGATCAGCTGGCGCTGACCGACGCCCACACCGGAGCCGTCACCGATATCCGCAGCGCCGTCATGGACGGGAACACGTGGTACTATCTGTGCATCGACGGCGTGTGGTACAGCGGAAAGGCCGCGGACACACCGGAGCTGATACTGCTGAACGTGGGTGATGTGGTGACGGTGCGCTGCTACGCGGCGGCAGGCGGGATCGCCCAGCCGATCTACAGCATCGAATCCAGCGCGGATCAGTCGTCTCCCGTGCCGGACGGCGTGGAGGATACACCGGAGGATGCTGCGTAAATGATAAAACCGGGCCCGATGGGCCCGGTTTTTGATATGTTTGATGTTGGGGAGTTTCGCGCCCCGGCGCGACCTACTTTTGTCAACAGTGACAAAAGTAGGCAAAAACACCGGAAGGAACCGGAGGTTCCTTCACCTCCCGGCGCGCTATGCGTTGTGCGGAGGTAGGAGTGCATACCTCACGTTTGCGTAAGTATTTTCTTTTCGTTTCGTTAAAAGGATCGTCTCAGCTCCTGCGCCGCTGCCGCTGATGCCTACGCCGAATAACGCTGTTGGTTCTACCGTTGATAACATCAGCGGCAGCGGCGCAGGAAGAAAGTTGATACGTCGGGGCGTTAAGAAAACATGCCGGGGGCATGTTTTTAGCCTCCGATCTCGGCGGCTATGCCGCCGTAGCATCTACCTGGAATTACACCGCAAAACTTGAACCATTGCGACAGCTTACACAGTACAGCGTGCGCGGATTCTTAAACCGCAGGTTTAAGTGGCGTTTTTGAGTACTTTTGCCGCCACGGGCAAAAGTACCTCGTCCCCGAGGGGACGAAATTCCCTTTTACATCACCTGAAACACAAAAAACTTCAGATAATTCGTCTCCTCCACGCCCCAGAGGATGGGGTGGTCGGCGCACTGCTGGCGGGCTTCGATCTGCCGCAGCTGCACCCCCGCGTCACGGGCGGCGCTGTGGAGCATCTTGATAAACAGCTCCTCCGTGGCGAAGTGGCTGCACGAGCAGGTGGCAAGATACCCGCCCCGGGGCAGCAGCTTCATGGCCCGGTAGTTGATCTCCTTATAGCCGGTCATGGCGTTGTGCACCGTCTTGCGGCTTTTGGTGAAGGCGGGGGGATCAAGAATGATGAAATCGTACCTCCGGGGCTGCTTTTCCAGCTCCGGAAGCAGGTCGAACACGTTGGCGGCCACGCAGTCCATGACGCCGTCCAGCCCGTTGCGGCGGGCGTTCTCCGCCGCGCACTGCACGGCGAACTCCGACACGTCCACGGCGGTGACATGAGCCGCGCCGCCCCTGGCGGCGTTCAGGGCGAAGCTGCCGGTGTGGGTGAAGCAGTCCAGCACCGTCTTGCCCTTGGCCAGCTTGGCCACGGCGAGGCGGTTATACTTCTGGTCGAGAAAGAAGCCGGTTTTCTGGCCGTTTTCAAAGTCCACGGTGTAGACGATACCGTTTTCCGTAATGTCCACGCAGGTCTTCTCCGGCGGCGTCTCGCCGGGCAGGGGATACCAGCCCTTGTTCTGCGCCATGCCCTCACGCTCCCGCAGGGCCACGTCGTTGCGCTCGTAGATGCCGCAGATATCCTGTCCGTCCTCCCGCAGCACCTTTACCAGCAGGGGAAACAGACAATCCTTGATGCGCTCCATGCCGAGACTCAGGGTCTGCGTCACCAGCACGGACTCGAACCGATCCACCGTCAGGCCGGGGAACAGGTCGGCCTCGCCGAAAATAACGCGGCAGCAGCGGCTGTCGGTCTCGCCCATGACGGTCTTGCGGTAGTCCCAGGCGTAGCGGACGCGGCGCTCCCAGAAGGCGTCGGAAAAGTCGTCGTTGGCGTTGCGGCTGAGAAGCCGCACGCGAATTTTGGAGTGGCTGTTGTAGAAGCCGCAGCCCAGCCAACTGCCCCGGCGGCTCACCACGTCCACCAGGGCGCCGTCCTCGGGCGTGCCGTCGACGGCGGTCACCTCGCCCTCGTAGACCCACGGGTGCCCGCCTGTCAGGGCGGCTTCCCCCTTGGGGGTGATGGTGATCTTGGGATAGGGACGCAGTGCTTTCATGGCGGTTCTCTCCTGTCGTGTGATGTGAATAATAATGGATTATAGCACATTCTTTTCCTCTGCGCTACATATATATGAGGGAGAAATGCGGAAAGGGGAATCGCCATGCCCAACATTTATATTTCACCAAGTACACAGGAATATAATCCGTACATCACCGGCTCCGGCAGCGAGGAATACTGGATGAACCGGATCGCCGACGCCATGGAGCCGTATCTGCGGGCCAACACCATCCGCTTTACCCGCAACACGCCGGATATGACCGCCGCGTCCTCCATCGCCCAGGCGGCGCGGGGGAACTACGACTTCTATCTGGCGCTGCACTCCAACGCCAGCGGTGACGGCTCCACCGAGGGACGGCAGCGGGGCATTATCGCCTTTTACTACCCCACCAGCGCCAACGGCAGGCGGGCGGCCAACATCTTCGTGGAGAACCTGAAGGAAATTTACCCGCTGCCCTCACTGGTGACGGCCCGCGCCACCACGGCACTGGGCGAGGTGCGGCAGCCCAAGCCGCCGTCGGTGCTGCTGGAGATCGGCTACCACGACAACACCGCCGACGCGGTGTGGATACAGGACAACGTGCAGAACATCGCGGAAAACCTGTCCCGGTCGCTGGCAGAGTACTTCGCCCTGCCCTTTATCTATCCCATGACGCCCCGGACGGGCACGGTGGTCACGGAGCGGGACGCCCTGAACGTGCGGGCCTATCCGGCCATGAGCGGGCAGGTGGTGGGCAGCGTGCCACATGAGGCGCAGCTGACGGTGTACGGCCAGACAGACGGCTGGTACAGCATGGGCTACGGGAATCTGGCGGGGTACGTCCGGTCGGAATACGTAAGGCTATAGGCACATTCGACAAAATGTTTTTCCCGTGCGGACAAATTTTTCACAACAGTATGTTTTTCTTCTTGACAGTTTACCGTAATGAGGGTAGAATTATGAAGGATTATTATCGGGCGATATAGGGGTTTCGTTCGATTGTTTTCTATGGGCAGTCATCGTCCTACTGGACGGAGACAAACGCCCGGATACACCATTTTTACAGGAGGAAACCATGATCAAAATCGTATACGCGGCGATAATGGTCGTTGTTGCGTTTGTTCTTGGCCTCCTCACTTGTATTCTGATCCAACGGCAGAAGCAGAAGCGTGACCAGGGCAAGATCCAGGATGCCGAACAGGAAGCGCTGCGCATCGTCAACGAAGCCATCAAGAATGGCGAGAGTAAGAAACGCGAAGCATTGGTGGAAGCGAAGGAGGAGATCCTGCGCTCCAGAAACGAATACGAGAAGGAAGTCAAGGAACGCCGCGCCGACCTGCAGAAGCAGGAGCGCCGTTTGCAGCAGAAGGAAGAAAACCTCGATCACAAGACCGAGCAGATCGAGAAAAAGGAAGAAGCGCTGGCTGCCAAGCATGCCGCCGCTGACCGCGAGCAGGAGGAGATCAAGCTCATCAAGCGCAGCCAGACGGAAATGCTGGAGCGCATCTCCGGCTTTACCGCTGAGGAAGCCAAGCAGTACCTGATCGCGCAGGTGGAGTCTGAGGTTACCCACGAGACTGCCCTGAAGATCAAGGAGATCGAAGCCCGCGCCAAGGAAGAAGCCGACACCCGCGCCCGTGAGATTGTGGCCACCGCTATCCAGCGCTGCGCCGCCGACCATGTGGCCGAGATCACCGTCAGTGTGGTACCCCTGCCCAATGACGAGATGAAGGGCCGCATCATCGGCCGCGAGGGCCGCAACATCCGCGCCATCG
>ERZ1673738.3441-NODE-3441-length-17630-cov-6.280910_pt1 | contig 17630 bp, 13 predicted proteins | sample MGYA00580198_ERZ1673738 | MGnify/ENA primary metagenome ERZ1673738 (study PRJEB41218, sample SAMN15661784) | gut metagenome | host: Homo sapiens | place: Canada: London | collected 2015-08-20/2019-03-30 | study: EMG produced TPA metagenomics assembly of... | reverse complement strand
ATGATAGCTTTTTTCCCTGGCAAGCTTTATCCGCTCATTTCGCACAACTCATTTCCGGGAACACGAACTGGCCGACGCCCCCTATGAACTCACATTCCGCATTCTCCAGCGCTGGAATCACTACCGGGGATACCGCAGAGGAGAATCATGCCGTGAATAAAAGAATTCTCTTTGTCTCCGACACCGGCGCATTCCGGGGCGGCGTGGAACGCTTCATTTTTCAGGCAGCGCAACTCCTTGCCTCCAAAGGGTTTCATTGTTCCGGCGCATTCCGGATGCGCGGAGAGGATTCGGAACGTTTCCTTGCCCCGTTTGAGTCTTATTCCTTCGATCCGGATGACTTTGCGGAGATGGCGGAAAATGCCGATCTGATCTGGCTCCACAAATGCGCCGACTGCCGGATTCTGGAACCGTATCTCGGCAGACGCCCGGTCATGCTCTATGTGCACGATCACGATTACTACTGCTTCCGCCGTCACAAATACTACCCGTTCCGGCGGATCAACTGCACACGGGCATGTTCTTCTTTCTGCCGCCTCTGCGGCTCGCTCTCCCGCGAACACGCCCCATGGACCCGCTTTTACGCCAATCTGGAACTGGCGAAACAGGCGGATCTGGTCCTTGCGGGTTCCGGTTTCATGCTGGACAATCTCCGCCGGAACGGTTTCGCGCCGGACAGGCTCCGCAAGCTGGAACCGCTGATCGATCTGCATCAGGGAGAGACGCCGCGCAGGCGTCCGGCGGACCGTGAAATCGTATACACAGGACAACTGCTCCGAGGGAAAGGCGTCGATCTTCTGCTTCACGCCGCGGCAAGGCTTACAGGCGAATGGCACCTGACGATCGTGGGAAAAGGCGACGACATGCAGTATTGTTCAGGGCTGGCACGCAGGCTGAATCTGGAAAAGCGTGTCACGTTCACCGGATATACGGGACAACCTGAAAAATATTATGAAAAAGCAGCCGTCGCCGTCTTCCCCTCGCGCTGGCAGGAGCCGTTCGGCATGACCGGCCCCGAAGCCATGGCGCATGGAGTCCCCGTTGCGGGCTTCCTCACCGGAGGCGTCGGGGAATGGCTGAAAAACGGGCACAACGGATTCGCGGTTCCTTCCGGCGACATTTCAGCGCTGGCGGGCGCAATCCGGCGGCTTCTTGACCATCCTGCGGAAGCGGAGGCATACGGCGCCAATGCATTTCAGGATATGAAACAATATACGCCGGAAACGTTTTCCGGCAAACTGATCTCACTGATGGAACGTTTTCTATGAAGATTCTGTATCTGGCATGTGGTTTCGACGGCGGTTTTTCAGGAATTTCCGTCTATATGCGCAATACCATGCTCCGGCTCGCGGAAGCGGGACATGAACTTACAATCGTAACCACCGCGACGGACCGCCCTCTGCTGCCGGAACTCGAAGGGGCGGTTTACCATGTCCTGCCGCCCCTGCTGAACAGACCACTTGCCAATATGCTCTACTCATGGCTGATCTTTCCGTTCCGTTTTTCCCCGAAACAATATGATTTCCTGCTTCTGCCGGCGGCGAACAGGAGAGCTCCGGGATTTCACAGGTTCTTCACGGTTGCGGTCGTGCATGATCTGTCGCAGTATCATGTGAAATCCAAGTATGATCTGTTCAGGATGTGTTACATCAAATCCGTTCTGCCGTATGCAGTCCGGAAAGCGGAGCGCGTCATTGCAATCAGCGGAAGCACGGCGGAAGACCTGAAACGGTTCTGGAAAATCGATCCGGCAAGGATCAGAGTCAATTTCAACGGTTACGGCGCGGATGTGTTTCATCCGGAACCCGAAGCGGGAGAACGGGAAAGGATCATGGAAAAATATCAGCTTGCCCGCCCGTTCATTCTTTACATTTCCCGTATCGAACACCCCGGCAAGAATCATCTCCGCCTGATTCAGGCATATGAAAAACTTCCGGAGAAACTGAGGGAAAAGTATGATCTCGTTCTCGGCGGAAGCCCGTGGAGCGGCGCGGACACCGTATTCGACTATGTTGAAAAATCCGCCTGCCGGGATAAAATCCGGTTCATCGGCTTTGTGGATTCGGCGGATCTTCCGGCTTTTTACCGTTCGGCACATCTTTATATCTGCCCCTCTCTTTTCGAGGGCTTCGGACTCCCCGTTCCGGAAGCCATGGCATGCGGCACCGTGGTCGCGTGCTCGGATAATTCCTCTCTCGGAGAGATCGCCGGAAACGCAGCGGAACTCTTTTCCCCGGAATCCGTTCCGGAAATCGCCCGCGCAATGGAAAAAACGCTCTGCGATACGCAGCGCCGCCGGACACTGCGCGAGCGCGGCTTCAAACAGGTCCGTCTTTTTTCATGGAAACACCATGCGGAGGTTCTTGCCGCCGCCGGAGCGGAAAAGTATGCGCCGCGGAATACGCTGCTCGGCATCACCTACGACAACATCACGATGAAACATGCCCTTGACGCCATCCGCCATATGATCGTCCGCAGGGGACACGGGCGAATTGCGTTCGTCAATGCGGACTGTTTCAATCAAGGCTGGAAAAATCATGCTTACCGCGACATGCTGACGCACTTCGATTATGTCCTTCCCGACGGAAGCGGCATTGCAATCGCGGGAAAACTGCTTCATGCGCCGATCAGGGAAAACGTCAACGGAACGGATATGCTTCCGCTTCTTGCGGAAATGGCGGAAAAAGAAGGTTTTACGATTTATCTCCACGGGGCGCGGCGGGGTGTGGCGGATGCCATGCGCGAAAATCTGCTGAAACAATGGAAGAATCTTAAGATCGTTGGAACCGGCGACGGTTATTCCGATCAGGCGGAAGCGGTCGGGAAGATCGCCGGAACAGCGCCGGACATTCTTCTTGTCGCGCTCGGAGTGCCGCGGCAGGAGGCGTTCATTCTGGAGAATTTCCAACGGCTCAACTGCCGCGTCGCACTTGGAGTCGGCGGTCTTTTCGATTTCTACTCCGGCAGAATTCCGAGGGCGCCGCGCTGGATGCGCAGGGTCGGAATGGAATGGTTTTTCCGCTTCCTCATGGAGCCGCGTCGCATGTTCCGGCGGTATATCATCGGCAATCCCGTCTTTCTATACCGCACGGTCCGTTACGGGAAAAGCGGCGGAAAAACATAATTTTGAATCGACCGTGACCGAATGCGGAAAACAAACTCCACCTGTAACGCAGTCCATCTTCAAATCCCTTTTTCCGGAAAACATCATATGCATTCTCTGAATGATAGACGACGGAATATTCCTCATCAATATTCAGAGTCACCATATCAGGCAGCAGATCGTCGAAATTGAAATCCCAGCAATTCCGGAATAAGCAGAACCTTTCTGAAAAGGCGGAGGAATGAGATTGAATTCGATTTTATTTGTCTTTCCGCTTCTTTCTTGTCCTTGCAGTCTTTTCAGGATTCCGGCAGGCTTATCAGATGCGACATAATGGAAAACGAGAAAAGTTCAAGTGCTAAAACAAGTCTGCCGTATTTCAAAATACAATGTATCAATCAAAAAAAACCGGACACGGGGAGCGGCATGGAAACCAGAAGTGCATGTGTCCAAAAAAACGGATTTTTTTCGGGATTTCCGATTGAAAAGTTCCCGCGTCATGTTACCTTATGGCAACTCAAACGAGGGGGAACCGTTGATGCTTCGTTTTATTCTGATTCTGATTGTTTTAACAGGCCTTTCATCCGGCGGTGATTCTGCAAACCGCCCTTCCGGAAAAAATCCTCTCTTTTCTCAGGCGACATCTTTCCGGTCTTTTTTTTCAGGCAATGTAAAGAAGAAAAACGGTGATCTGAAGCAGGTGGAGAAACACTGTTTTCAGTTTTCCGCCCGCACGGGCTCCGGTTTGATTTCAGACGAAGTTTCCGGCGAATTCTCTTTTCCCGGAAATGAGAATGAGGATTATTCCGCCTCATCCGGCAATTGTTTTGCCGGGAATGCACAGACCGGCTCCTGCGGAGCCCGCGCCAGCCCGCTGTTGAAATTCACCTGATTCTTTTCTTTCTGTCAATCTTATATTCTGGACTTTATTTATGGAAAAACTTGCATTCAACTTATCTGTTTCTCTTACCATCGTGGCTGTATTGATCCTGATCGGCGCGACTTCAAGCAAACTTGCCAGCATCGTTAACGCCTGTTCCCAGAGAATTTCTTCCGTGAGCCAGCACCCAGTAAAGCCCGTCAGCTTTTTTCTGAGCCGTGTCGCAGCCTGGATCAATGTGCCTGTTCTCGTGATGTTTCTTGCAGTCGGCATGCTTGCCGGCAGCGAAGGTTTCGGCGGAATCTATTATGAAGACGCCTTTTCCGCCAACGTCATCGGCACAATTGCCATGGCGTTCATCCTCTATTCCGGAGGATATGACACAAGCTGGAGATCCGTCAAAAGCGTCATTGGATACGGCAGCATTCTTTCCAGTATCGGAGTACTGCTGACTGCGGTTGCGGTCGGGTTCGGCGCCTATGGTTTTTTCCGGCTGCTGGACTTGAATTATCCGCTGTCCTGGTGCCTGCTGCTGGGGTCAATCGTTTCCTCCACCGACGCTGCGGCGGTCTTCGCGATTCTGCGCAGCAAGCCTGAAAGGGAAACTCCAGCCGCTGCTCGAATATGAGTCGGGAAGCAACGACCCGATGGCAACTTTCCTGACATTGTTCATGATTGATGTGATTACGCGTCCGGAGGCGACAAGCTACTGGTCGATCCTCTGGACTTTCCCGATGCGCATGGGAATCGGGATTCTGCTGGGACTTGTCATCGGCAAACTTGCCGCCAAATATTTCGACAATATCGATTTTGACTATGACGGCCTTTATTATGTCATCGGCATCGGCGTCGTTCTGCTGACCTACGGGCTCGCCGACTGGGGATTCGGCGTGGAATATCTGCGGGGCAACGGCTTCATGGCGGTGTATGTCTGCGGCATGATGATGGGCAACAGCAAGTTCACCTATCAGTATGGACTCGGACGTTTCCATGACGGTATCGCATGGCTGATGCAGGTGACGCTGTTCGGTATGCTGGGGCTGCTGGTTTTCCCGTCCGGGCTTCTGAAAGCAATCTGGCTGGGACTGGGCGTCAGTCTGATCATGATGTTCATTGCCCGCCCGCTCGTGGTGTTCCTGTGCATGATCGGAAGCAAATTCACGATCAGGGAGCGCACGTTCGTTTCCTGGGTCGGGCTGCGCGGCGGAGCGCCGATTATGCTCGCGACATTCCCGCTGATGTACAAGGAAAGTATTCCTGATTCGAATGTCATGTTCAACATCGTGTTTCTGATCGTCCTGACTTCCGTTGTATTTCAGGGCAAAACCCTGATGCCGTTCGCGAAAGTGCTCGGTCTGGATAAGCCGCTCAAGGTTTCGCCGCGCGTTCCGCTTGAATTTGAAAATACCGGAACTCTCGACGGTGAAATGAAGGAATTCGAAGTCATGGAATCGGCACCGTTCATCGGAAAGCGCCTGTCCGAGCTCGGGCTGCCTCCGGGGGCATTGGTCCTGCTGATCCGCCGCGGACACCAGTTTGTCGTTCCGCGCGGCAATACGAAAATTCTCCTGCATGATTCTCTGATGGTTCTCGGTGAAGGCAATCTCCTGCATGATGTGGAAAAGATCCTCGGCAAGAGCAGTGACGATGAAGAGTGACTGTCGATGCCTCTGACTCATGAGGCGGGAGCTCCATTGAATGGGGGCGGATCATTTTGGAAGAATGAACTGCCCCGCCGCAGGCAACGGGGCACCGCTGAAACCGCGACAAGGGCAAAGACCTTGACTCAAGAAGAATGCTCACACATTCTTCCGACTCAAAGCCGATCCGAATGCCGGGGTATGCCCCCAAAAAAGAATCAATGGCGAGGCGATGCCTTCCGGTTTTCCAGAAGCCCCGGCAGAAAGAGCTCCACATCCGGGTTTTCATCGGTCACGGGGATCATATTCTCCGTCGTCCGCATCTCCAGAAGCTGTTTATCCAACTGAAGACGCCAGTTCAGGAAAAATTCATAGTCGATCCAGGCGCCTGCAACGCCGGAACCTCCGGCGGAATTCCGCACCTGTTCCGCAAGCTCCTGTTCATACTCCGCCGTTTTCTCCAGACAGCTCCGCACAGCATCCCGGTCGTTTCTCCCGAAAGCCTGAACCGCCAGCGCGCGGTAATGCCACGCCTCGAACATCCGCCGCTGAAACTCGATGAACTCCATGACAGGACGGAAGTGTTCCGCTGGTTCCGAGGCAACATTCATGAGTTCATCAAGGGTCTGCCGCAACCCCTCGAACGTATGCTGTGTCTTTTCCCACGCCGGACCGGAGAATTCCGTTCTCATACTCTCCCACTCCTGCCACAGGGGCCAGCGCGGCGGACGGCTCTGGCTGACCATCGGAATTTTCTCCAGTCGCAGGAACAGTTCCTTCATCCGCTCCGCAACGGACGGATACCGGTTCCGGCAGAAATCCGAAAGCACCTCGTCAACCGTTTTCGACACGTCCCACGAAAAACGACTCAGGAAACAAAGATTCAGCGAGGAACGCCACCAGGTATCAATTCCGATGAAAAACGGAATGATTCCGCGCAGACCTCCCGCTTTCGTTTCGCGGCAGTCATCAAGGATTTCATGGAAGCGCAGGGCGAGGTTGGCGCGTTCCGCGGTATTATCCGTGATATGATAATGCAGGCGATATACTCCGCGTCCACCGACGGCGTCCGATTTTTTCTTCCACTCCTCCGCCACGCGCATGTTCGCAACCAGAATCGACATATTGTCTCGCGGCAGGATATCCGGCGGCACTTCGCTGGTCTCGCTCGTATAGGAAAGGTATTCCATGGTCAGGCGGGGACGCACAATCTTGAGCGCATCCGCAATTCTGTTGACGGCCTTCAGGACCGTTCCCGGACGCCGGCAATGTTCACATTTGCAGAATCCGTAGCCGTCTTCGGGCCATGTGCCGAGAATCTCCACCTCAGGATGCTTCTCTGCATATTCCGTGAAGTTCCGGATCAGCGTCTGAACCGCCCCCTCGTTGGAATAACAGATCTGACCGGTGGCAAAACGTTTCCCCTCGCCGTTCATGGCAAACCATTCGGGATGTTCCTTGAAATAGGAAACCGGAAAGAAGTAACGCCCGGAATGCTCGCTGATATTCAGAATCATGCCGCGTTTCCGGAGCTCCGGCAGAAGTTCCCCCTCCACCTGCCGCCATTCGACCTCCCAGCCGTTATCGCGTTTCTTTGTGCGGCAAACCGAAGTCATCAGCAGGTTGAAACGGTTCCACCCGAGCCAGCCGATGATCCTGCGCAAATCCTCCCGGTGTTCCGCGTTGACCGGAAAAATGCAGACTCCCCGCAGTTCAAGATCGGGATTGACGGTTCGCGATTCCGGCATGGACAGATGTTCCCTGTGCGGAAAGACAGGCTGTTCCTGATAGAAAAACCAGCGGCATCCCCAGAATTCCAGCAGTTCATACACTCCGTTCAGCACTCCGCGCGGAAGATTCGCCGCAATATGAATCCGGTTCTCCGACACGGTGATGCGGAATCCGTCGAAGCGGAGCTCCGTATCTTTTCCGTTCAGCGTTTCCAGTTCGATGAAAACTCCGCCGTCCGTTTTTCCAGTCGAAACCGGCACGGCAACTCCCGTCATCCGGGCAATGCCGCTCCGCAACTCCTCCTCCGCGAAATGTTCCACGTTCCCGGCGGAGGGAGTGAAAACAATGCGAATCTCCGCCGGGTCCACTTTCTTCCCCTGCTTCATTTTTCCGCCGCCGGTTCCATCATGACGGATACGGATTCAATGACGGCATTGGATTCCCCGATATAGAGATAGCCCTGTTCATACGGCTCGATCTTGAATTCAAACTGATAGCTCCGGACAGCATCTCCGAGCTTGAAGGGCCCGAACTTCTTCTGAATCGCATGGCTGAAAGGAGTATTGGGATTCTGCCGGATGCAGGAACTCATGCGGGCATTCAATACCCCCTGTTTTCCCTGCATTGCAGACGCTTTGATCTCCGCTTTGAGGAGATACTGCCTGCCGTCGCCCGGCAGACTGAGAAGCTGATAGATCACACCGGAGGAAAGATGAATTTTTCCCTCTTTCAATTCCGCGGCTCCGGCACAATTCCAGTTCTTCGCCCACTGCGTTCCGACAACCCCTTTTGCATTTTTCGGAGGGGCTCCGGTTTCGGTGAATTTCCCGTTCCGAACCGCCTCACTGCCCTCTGCCGCAAAGACAGCGGACGCCAGCAGGGAGAGCGCAAACACCATGACTGTTTTCCTTTTCATTGCAAATTCCTTTCTTCTAAAGTTTTTATCTGGAAAAATCGGGAAAACTCCCGCCTCACTTTGCCGTCATGCTTGCGGAAACGGAGTCGATCTTCGCATCCGGGGCATTGATGTAAAGATACCCGTTCTCATAAGGTGCGAACTCAAACCGGAACGGATAGGCTGCCGGTTCCTCTTTCAGCGCCGCATCCAGAACCACCCGTCTGTTTTCATGTCCGAATCCCCGTTTGTCATCAGGTTTTCTTATGCAGGAACTGACCGTGATTTTCATCTGCCCTTTGCCGGACGCCGTCACTTCACCGCGAATCACATAACCGTTTTCCTCGCGTGGAACCGTCATCAGGGAATAAATGACATTATGCACGAGAACAGAATTTTTTCCGTTCTCCGTAATCATGCGCGCCCCTACGCCGTTCCAGCCGAAAGGAAACTGTCTGCCGTCAAGATTCTTCTGCTGAGACGGGGGAACATCGCGCAGGCGTGTGAATTCCCCGTTGCGGATCGCGCTTCTGCCGATTACCGCGCGCCGGAAACGGGTCTGCTCATGCGGCGGCGTGCCGTCCGGCGAACTGCCTTCCGAGACCTTCGGCGGCTGAAGATTGCGGCAGTTCCGGTAGAAGTGCATCCGCCAGACCTGCCCGTCTTCGATTTTCCGCCCCATCGGAGCAACGGGGACTTTTATTTCAATCACATAACGGTCTTTCAGAACTTTTGTCCTGACCTCCGCGCCGGACTCATAGGTGACATCCCTGATTTTTGCATCGTAAACCGTTCCAAGCGAATTCACGGCAATATGATGGTAATCGCCGTCCGGCGGCATCAGGAATATTTCGACGGAATCATCGGAATAAACTGCGGAATCCCGCTCCTTCGCCTCGGCTTTCAGCGGGCTCCACGCATGTTCCGTCATTGCTTCGATTGCAAAATACCAGTGCCCGGAATCATACGCGACTTTGACGCGTGTAGCCTCAACAGGCTGGGAACCGTCCGGAGTCCGGAAACCGGCGACAAGAGGAGCCCTGCGCCATACATCCTCGTTCAATTCCCCGTCGATCGTGATTTTGGAATCCGCCCTGACGACGGGAATATCTTTCTGACCGGACATGAGTTTTTTGATTTTTGCGGCTTCCGCGATCCAGAAACGGGTCAGGAAATCCCTGTCCATTGCAATCCGCCTTTTCAGAACACCGTCGGTTCCGGCGAGTTTTTCCGCCTCGGCAAGAAAGTTCAGGAGTCTCTGCTCCGCGCCTTCCACGGTCAGGCAGTAGCCGATGCGGCAGGGACCGCCGTAGGAGGCATGTCCGGGGGCGCTTTCCCAGAGTTCGCGCCGGAGGGCATGATACTGTTTCATCGGCGCCGATGCTTTTCCGTAATAAAGCGTATAGGCTTCATCCATCAACTGTTCGACGTCGAGTTCCGCATTCCAGCTCATTTTCGCAAGCACATAATAGAACTGCCAGTTGGAGGACGGCATCGGAAGATCCTTGTTCGTGCAGTCGTCATAAAAGCTTTTCAGCCCCAGTTTTCTGTAAAGTTTAAGATCCCGCGCCAGCGTGTATTCCATCGGCGCATACGGGGAAGATGCGTAGGCGTAGTAATCGTAAATGCCGAGATTCGGGCAGTGTTTCCGCCACGCCAGCAGTTCACGATAGTATTTTCTGTTGCAGGAACCGCTCTGATCGTCCAGAGGATGCACATAGCACCGCTGGTGCGAACAGTAAAGCGCCTTGACTCTTCCATCATAGCGGATGGAAGGATCGTCAAGCGGGTCCCGGAAATCGGAATAGATCAGAATGCGCTGTCCGCCCGCGCCGGGATTCCGCTTCAGGATTTCCGAAGTCATTTTCGCCGCAAAGCGGTGGGCGGCAGTATTCAGCTTGTAAACGCCGTTGTAAGTGCCGAGTTTCCTGCATTCGGCGCACTCGCACCAGCCGTCCGTGGAATCATGAAAGCCGACGCCGAACAGAGTGTTGTATTCCGCGAGCGACACTCCGAAGTCAACCACCATTTTCTGCACGTCGGGATTGCCGAGACAGCGCTGGGAACGAGCCTTGCAGACACGTTTTCCTCCCTGAAGCGGGAAGTATTCGGGGTGCTCCGCAAAGAGTTTCTGCGGCACCGCCTGTTCAAACGTGACATGCCCGCCTCCCGTCGGCTTCTCATCGCCGCACAGAGCCAGATCCAACGCTTCGCGTGACATCCCGGCAGGCTGCGGAGAAGCATACTGCATCTTGTTTCTGCGGTTCCAGCGGTTATGGTCATCCACACTCCACGGAGTCAGCGAACCGCGCCACGCGCCGATCATGCGCCGTTCGATGGCGGGCGACTCAAAATCATCAATCGCGGGAACGCTCAAAGTTCCGGCGGCGGGGCAATATTCCCCCTCGGGACCGGCATGAAACCAGCGGACGCCAAGATATTTTTCGATAAAGGTATATGCCCCGTACAAAACACCGATGGGCGACCTGCCCGCAATCAGGATTCTGCTGCCGTCCGTCCTGATATAAAATGCCTGCGGACTTTCCGCCTTTGACAGTTTTTCCTTCACGGCTTCCGGCAGAAGATATTTTCCGTTTTCAAGTGTCGCAAGAGTGATTTCGGTAAAATCGGGGTCCTTTCCGAGAACCCGCTGAAACGCCGGAGCCTGAACCTGCCACGGCACATGAGCCCCGGAAATTTTCCGGATGTAATGATTCAGCTCTTTCGCCGCCTGAAATTCCTGTGCGCTCGGATCATAACTCATCTGAATCCGCGTCGATCCGGGATTCCCGTCTTTTACAAGGATAAGATTCTCTCCCGCCCCCAGACTGGACAAAGCGGTCAGCAGCAGAGAGAGACATACCGCGGCAATTCCTTTCTTCATAAGATACCCTTTCCAAATTTTCTACTTGATTGACGGACAAAGCGCAATCGTCCTGCGGTATGCCGGCAATGTTTTGTTTAAAAGATTGTCGAGCTGGCGGAGCTTCCATTCCAGATGCTCCCGGTCCGCCATGTAATCCATGCTGGGTTCCCAGCCGAGACGCGAATCGGCATCGACCAGCGGAAGCGTCTCCCGGACATTTTCCGCCTCCTCGCGGATCAGCATCTCCATCTCGTCAAGAAGCGCATTCGCCCTGCCGAAATCAGATTCCAGCTCCAGACGCTTGTTCAGGAGCCACCACTTCTTGATTCCCGTCATCGTCCGCAGGGTATGCCAGAAAAACCTGCCGACTCCCGCCTGAAGTTCCGCCCCGCGCCGCTTCTTCTCCGGCACGGCGGCAAGCGCCTCCTCCATGAGCCTCATCCCCTGCCCCCAGACATCCACGGCGGAGGACATGATTCTGACATCCTCGTGAATCCGGCGCCCGCAGTTCGTATGCCCGTAAACATGCTCCGGCTGATAAAACGCATGGAGCCATCTTGCACCCACGGAGGACTGCGGAGTCGTCGGAAAACTCATCTTCTGCTCCGTGTGCGGATAAAGCACCGGATGAAAGATGAACGGATACGCGGGACCGATCCGGAGCGGGCCTGCCTGATCGTCGAATCCGGGCGTATAGGAACGGATCGCCTCGCTCCACTTCTCCCATGCGGCGACGGCTTTCTCCGCGGCGTCCGCTCCGAAATCACGCACGGCAATCCGGCGCAGCAGCTCATTCATATCCGGCGCGGGCTCCCAGAAACTCCATTTCGCGCACTCGCAGACCACCGAAGGAAACCATCCGTAGTGATGGGAATCCATGATCCCCGAAAGATTCCATTTTTTCCGCGCCTCGTGCATTCCCTCATAACGCCTGAACCACTGCTGGGGAACCGGGATATAGGGAACCACGCCGCAGTCCCAGGTCATGCCGCCGGTATTGGTCATGGAATAGAGATGCAGTCCCCGTTCGTGCGCCGCCTCCGCCTCGCTGGCAAAGTAGGCGCCGGGACCGGCAAACGTGATGGAGTAATCCGGCGAAATCATCGTATGGTTCGGGTAACGGCGCTTTTCAAACATCTCGAACGTGACCTCAAGCGAAATCCCGGCAGGCAGACTGCGGATCAGGTCGAGACGCGCCTTTTCCTCCCTGTTGCCCCAGTTGTAAGTCCAGAACACGATGTCGACATCGGGGGCGTAGCGGTGCACCGCCTTTCTGACCGCCTCAAGCCACTGCGGATAGTCGCTGCACGGGAAGAAACCGGGCATGGGGCGCGGGTCCGCAATCCCCTCGTTCTGCGTGTTGGAATAGTCCACGCGCTTTCCGGTGGTACGGGCGTCCCTGCTCGGGAAAACGCAGGACTCTCCGACGAGAATCAGTCCTTTCGCGCCGGGACACTCGCGGAAAATCCTGCCGTAGTTCCGGTCGAAGAATTCGTCCGCGTCCGGTTCGTCCGGATGCTTGTAACTGTCGAGATAGCTGTAAAAATAGACGCCGAGTCCGTAATTTCCCGCGCGCCGGATCAGGTCGTTGAAATCCAGGACGCCGTGCGTCGTCAGATCCACGCCCCGGACAAAAAGCAGGACGGTGTCAAAACCCGCGTGTGCAATGGCGTCCAGATGACGGTCCGGGAACTGGTCGAGCCCCCATCCGGAATGAACCATGCGCGGAGAAAACAGCGGTTTCCGTTTCCCGCTTCCCCGCTTCAGATACGGCGCCTCGCGGAGATTCATCAAGTCCTCAAGCCAGTGCACGCCGCGCCGCACATTGCCGCGGATCAGAATCCGCTCCGCCTCCACACTCCAGAAGAAACCTTTCTCCTCCTGAGGCTCCAGGACAACCGCCTTCCTGCCGCCTTCTCTCCGGATCGGCAGGGAAAGCCCCATGCCGACCTGAAGGTAATTCTGCAGATCAAGCGCCGCAGAACCGGAAGTCGGAGTTTCCGGCGAGACAATTATCCACTCCTCGCCGATTGCGGTTTCATCGTCTTTGAGGCTCTCCGCCGCCGCAGAACGCACTCCGGGACGATGAATCTCGTCAATGCGTTTCCTGAACTCATACTTTCTTTCCTTGTCCATCAGAAAAATCTCCCGTTTTTCATTACGGATACCCGACCGGCAGCGGGCTTGCGCTGGCGGGGTAACGGTTCCAGATACGTGTATAACCGCTGGTGGGATGATAGGGGATGTCGCTTTTTCTCAGCGAACGGACGGACAGATCGACAAAGCCGATCACGCAGTTTCCGTTGTGCCAGAACCGCCATGTGTCGTCCTGATAGTCGCGCCCGTCCGTGACCCACCCCATGCGCCCCGGCAGCTTGACGGTCGACGGCTTGAAATATCCTTCCTCCACAGAAGCCCACGCATAACTGTTGCGCCCCGTCTGCGTGGACGATGTGCAGCTGTTGACCGTGTAATGCTCAAAAGAAGCCGGAGTGTACCCGCTGGATTTTATCCATCGGTCCGCGGAACTGCATTCAAGAAATTTGGCAAGACTCTTTGCAGGCAGTCCGATGCCCGTGGCAAAATCGGGATCGTCCGTACGGAAATAACGCATATATTCAACCCGCTTCCCGGAACTTTTGGACTCATAATACGGATAACAGTTTCCGATTCCCCAGTCCCGATAGCTGTCGGCGTAAAGCATCTGCATATTCAGCAGCTGCTTCTGATTACCGGTGCATTTGATCGTGTACGCCGCCTCCCGCGCCTTCCCCAGCGCAGGAAGAAGCATCGCCGCCAGAATCGCAACAACGGCAATCACGATGAGAAGTTCAATAATGGTGAAAATTCCGATTTTCATCATCAGAGCGGGAACAGAGGAACCGGGACACCTCCGGACAGGGAGGTCTTTGAGCATTTGAGCCGCCGAACGGAAGAAAGAAGAGACAGGACGGCACCTGGACTGCCTGAATTCCCCGCGGAGTTCCGCTCCGCGCCTCAGAGCATGACCGGTTCCCGTACCGGTGGAAGCATCATGCGGAGCCTTCCGCCCCGCGAGGCACTGAAGACGATTCGCATTGTGACAAGTTTCCGGATACAAGCCCGAATCTGTTTTCCGCACGGCGCGCCTCAGAAGCCAGCGGAATGAAATCTTCCCCCTCCCCGTTTTCATCATCAGAAATTCAATCAATGCAAATACGCCGGCAGGAAACCCGAAAATCAGCCAGTCTTCCCTCTTCATTGTGAATCCTTTCTCTTCTCTTTACATTGTTCAATGTCTGCAAGGCGCCGCCGAATCCCGATGAACCAGAAGAGGAGGAATCAGATAACGCCCGTCCTCTCCCCACGGTATCTCCAGCGGCTTGTTCAAAATGATCTTCACTGCAAGCTCCCCCCGGTCATAGGAGGACTCCTCCACGCTCGACACGGGAACAAATGCCGACTTGCAGCACTCGCTGTTTCCAAATCCGAAAATCGACAAATCCTCCGGCACTTTGAAACCGTTCAGAATCGCCAGACGCTCCACCTCAATCGCGATGGAATCCGAAATAGCGAAAAGAGCGGTCGGGCGCTCCGTTTCCGGAAGGCGCATCATCTGCGCGAAAGCCTGTTCAGGGCTGTCCGAACAGGCAATCAGGCGCGGGTCAGCTTCCATTCCGGAGTCCTCGAGCCCCTGCAGGTAACCGTTGTGCCGTTCGCGGATATACAGATAGCGGTGCGGCACACAAAGCAGACCGATGCGCCGGTGTCCGATCGAAACCAGATACTTCACAATCTCACGGGCGGATGCGAAATTGTCTGTATTGACGGAAGGGAAACCATCGTAAGCGTCTTCAAACACATAGACCAGATTCAACTGGTAACGGCGGCAGAACTCCGCCGCTTTCCGGCGCTCCGCCGGATCGACGCTCAAAGAAATGACATGGGAAATCCGGCTTCCGCTGATTTCCTCGAACGCCGCTTCCAGATTCGTATCGGGATACACCTTGATATTGTATCCGAACTGTGTGCAGGTGGTCAGGATTCCGGCAAGCATCTGGTTGGTGTAGGAAAGAATGTCATTCTTGCGGAAACGTCCGATCACGGCAATTGTATTCACGATTCCCGTACGCGTCGACCATGCAAGAAGATTGCGCTGATAACCGAGCTCTCTGGCGGCTTTCAGGATGCGTTCCCGCGTTTCCGGGCGCAGACGCTTCGCTTCGGGGTGATTCCTCAACGTCAGGGAAACCGCCGCCTTGTCAACCTGTGCCGCTTTTGCAATATCTTTGATCGTAACCGCCATTCTTTCACCCTCAGTCAATATTCAGTCAAACGTTTTCGCAGTTCAGTATTAATTATAAACAAATTCTTGATTTTGTCAAGACCCGAAAAGAAAAAGAAAAGATTTTTTTCAAGAAAAACAGGAGAATCCCACTCCGGAAAAAGATATCCTGTCAGTTTTTTTGAATCTCATCTTGTTTTTTTTCAGCTTCATGGTATTTTCATAGATAAGGAAATGAAATTCAGAAAACGGGGGTCATATGCCTTTTATCAGATTATGCTTGATTGTCTTTTCGGCTCTTATACTGACGTCGTGTACTTTCCCGGAAGACGGCGAGCCTGCCGAATATCCGGATTTTTTCGGACATGCGGATCCTGCCGCCACTCTGGAAAGCATCTCCGCGGCGATCCGTTCAGGCAAGGTTTTCATTCAGGACGAAAAAGGATATGGCGAGGTATTCGGTTTCGACAGTTACCGGTTCAATGAGAAAAATATCCGTCCGATGAACGTCTCCTTTATTCCGGGGACGAACAGTTTTCAGTGTCTCGCTCTGGTGATGGACTCTGCAACGGAGGACAACCACTACCGGGTAGTATTCCTCGTCGGCGGCACGGACCGGAATGCCGTGTTTTCACTGGTCGGAGTCGGAAAAATCGCAGGCGAAAAAGATGTCCCGCCTCCGGTTCTGCCGGAACCTTCCGTCGTAACGGCTGTCTGTGAAGCAATGCAAAGAAAAATTCAGGCGGGGGATATTTCATGGGAACAGGAGTTTCCCGACGGAATCATTTCAGAAACGCAGACAGGAAGTTCCACGGAAAAGAAGAATGCGGGGAAAAACGTGCAAACGGAGATCAGGAAGTTCCGTTATCCGGAAAGCGAATGGTGGAAAGACCGTCTGACGGCGCAAAAAGGAAATCTCCGCCTGACGGAAAAAGATCTCTCTCTCTGCGGAATTTCGGCATCACGCAAAAATGAAATCACTCTTGCTTATTGTGTAAAGCCTTTGATTGTCCGTACAGCAAGACAGATTGTGGCTTATGCGGTACTGGATGCGGTACTGGATCAGGACGGCTCCCTGCTCCGGACTTATGAAGGAGGCGAAAATTCTTTTGAAAACGCATTTTCCGTCATCATTTATCCTTTCACGCAAAAGGACAATGACGCAATTTACAAAACGGTTTTCGATTATCTTTTCGAGCAGAGCGCTTTGAAAGCCGGACAAGCCGTGCCGGCGGAAAAAGTCCGTTTTCTTTTCGTGCCGGAAACAGCATCGCCCGACTTCATGGCGAAATATTCATGGAGCGGCAATATTCCTGTCCGCAGTCCGTTTGTGCGTGACTGGGAGCTGCCTGTTCCCTTCAATGAGAAGGCGGGGCGTTACATGGGATACGGCAGCGGGGAATTTTACTATTCAGCGGGAGCGATTCGGCCCGTGGACGACTCCACGGTCTATGTCATGACAAATATTTCATGCGTTCTGCCGCTTGCCCTCTCGGAGCTTTCACCGGAAGCGGCGGAAAAGTGGAAAGCATCGTCACTTCAGGATGCCTCCATGCGGTTCAGCGGACCGGCGGGATATTTGAAACTGAAGAAAGGATTTTTCGGCTGGTATGTCGATCAGGACCATGTATTTTCACTGAATCCGCCCGAAAAGGAACGGATGGATTCAGATCAGGACAAACCATAACAGAAGGGGGGAATCATGCCTACTGTAAAACTCACAATCTCGAAAAAATTCGACCGGAACGAAAAGGAAAACCTTGCTCTTGAGCTGACGGCTCTTGTTGCAAAGGAAATCGGAAAACCGGAAACCGTAACACAGGCGATTGTCGCGGATGATGCGGTCGTTTCATTCGGCGGCAACTTTCTGGCTCCGTCGGCATTCATTGTCGTCATGAGTGTCGGAGGGCTGAACCCGGAAGTCTGCAAACGGCTCTCCGCGGCGCTCTGCGCCTTGCTGGGCAAGTATGGAGTCAGCGGACAGCGCGTTTACATCAACTTCTCGGAAAAACGAGGAAATGAATGGGGCTGGAACTCTGACACATTCTGAAATCAGAACAGGCGGGGAATACTGTCATTCTCCTGCCTGTTCCATGCAAAAAACTGTATATGACCGGACATCGGAAACAGTCTGGGGAACATTTTATATCTTTTATGCCGGATGTTTTGGCACAAACATCAATTGAATCAAGGGGTGGAATATGAAAGTTTTACTGGTCAACGGGAGTCCGCACAAGGACGGCTGTATTTT